>Ga0163162_10004572_pt1 | contig 13333 bp, 13 predicted proteins | sample S55metaG_FD_115310 | JGI IMG/M metagenome (GOLD analysis project Ga0163162, IMG submission 115310) | Switchgrass rhizosphere microbial communities from Kellogg Biological Station, Michigan, USA - S5-5 metaG | ecosystem: Host-associated > Plants > Roots > Rhizosphere > Soil | place: USA...
ATGTCACGTGATTACCTAATTCAGCAAAACATGCACCGGTAACAAGACCAACATAACCTGCGCCAATAACTGTAATATTCAAGGGATTATCTCCTGACTTTATAAATCACCACTTTGTCGCCGCGCTCATTCACAAATTCTTTAGCGGGACTTAGTGATAATTTTTGTAAAAATGCTAATTGCTTTTCATGGTCATGCTTGCCTATGCGTAATGCCAGGTAATCATATTGTTTCCACTTGCCTTGCGATAAGGTATCGGTGCGCGTATAGCGCTCTATCGTGGGGAAAAAATCATGGCGATAACGTTCGGTATAATACATTAATTGGTAATCATTGATGTACACCGCCGCTTTTTCCGGCACATTTTTTGCAACCCAGGTGCCCGCTTCATGTAGATAAGTTTTTGAGTAACCAAACGAAATAATGCCGCCGCTGGCTGAAAGCAAAATAGCAGCAGTTGCCATACCAAACCAAATGCGCTTCTCTGTTGTTTGCTGCCATAATTTATCTAAAGCAAACGGCACCCACATCATCAACACTAACGAAAAAGCAATTAGGTATCTTTTCGCTAAAAATAAATGTTGGGCAAAAAATCCAAACGTGATAAATAAATTAATTAAAAGATAAGCGCCGAGCACAAATAAAGTGGTTCGCTTAAACGAAGCTGCACGTGTAAACCAAGCATAAAGAACTAAGAGAGTATAAGGCCAAGATAAATTGCCGCATATATTAACCACATACCAAATTAATAATGTCAGCGGTAACACTAAATCTGCATCTCGTGCAGCTTCTGACAATAAAACGTATTGAATAATGGCTCGTTTTGCGCCCTGATAGCGCTCTACGATTAAGACAATACCATTTTGCAATTGGTTGATGACTTCATGCACGCGACCCAATTTTTCTAAGGTTTGTTGTGGATGCAAGAGTAACCAGAGGGCGATACCTACGCAAACAATCAGTGTAGGCGCATATAATTGCATAAAACGAGTAGCGCGTTGTCGCCAGGAAAACGTAGGCAGAAAAAAAGTAACAAAAGGCAGCGCCAACAAAAATATGGCGCCTTCAATGCGGAACAACGTAGCCGCTAACAAACTGGCATTCCAGGCTAGCGCTTTTTTCCAAGAAGCGTTTTCAACGTATTGCAGCAAAAAATAAATCGAAGCTAAATAAAACGCCCAAAATCCATGATCGCGAACTATATACTGGCGCACGCTATTAAATTGATGCGAAGCCAAAATAACAAACATCGCCAACCACATGTAGCTCGTACACGTTTTTTGTGTACGGGGTGCGGCATTTAGCGAAGACGATGTTAGTTGGGTTGTTCCCGTACACAAAGAGCGTGTACGGGCTACAATTGCAATAAATGTAATTACAGACAGCGCGGAGAAAACAGCATCTAGCAAATAGGCAGCGGCAATATAGGAAAGCGTTGTGATTTTTGCTAATCCATAAATTAATACGGAATAAAACGGCCATTTAGCTTGTGGGCAAACATGCATTGCACCATGTAGATCAAATTGACTTAACGCCTCTGCGCTTAAAATATAGCAAATAGCATCAACATTAATGACGGCTTCGTGAGTGTTAATCCAAGCGGAGAGTAAAACGCTAGCAATAATAGCAACGATATAAACAAAGCTTTCACGTTGATAAAACGTTATTGCCTGACTCATGCCACAAAAGCCTCTAATGAACGTCTGAAATCTGCTGCTAATTCGGGATGTTTAAGTGCGTAAGCAATGGTTGCTTCCAAATAACCTAATTTAGTTCCGCAATCATAACGTTTACCGGAAAATTGGTAAGCATACACCGGTTCTTCTTTTAGTAATTTTGCGATGGCATCTGTTAGCTGAATTTCACCGCCTGAACCTTTGTTAGTCGTTTCTAGCAAGGTGAAAATTCGTGGCGTAAGAATATAGCGACCGACTACCCCTAGCGTGGAAGGCGCGTGTTCTGGTTTTGGTTTTTCGACTATGCCTTGAATGGCAGTCAAGATGCCTGCATCTTTTGGCACATCGACTATGCCGTATTTGTTAGTTTCACTGGGTGCAATTTTCTCAACCGCGATAATACTTTTTTGTTGTTCGGCAAACTTGTCCATCATTTGGGCAAGACATGGCGAAGCGCCACCATCGATTAAATCGTCTGCCAGTAAAACGGCAAATGGGCTATTCATTACTAATTGTTTAGCACATAACACGGCATGCCCTAAACCTTGCGGTGATTTTTGACGAATATATGCACAAGAGACACCATCCGGCAAAATGCCTTTGACGATATCCAATAAATCTTGCTTGCCTCTTTCTAATAAGGTGCTTTCAAGCTCAAAATTTGAATCAAAGTGATCTTCGATAGCGCGTTTGCTACTGCTGGTGACAAAAATTAACTCAGTAATACCAGCCGCAACCGCTTCTTCCACTGCGTATTGAATCAGGGGTTTATCAACAATCGGCAACATTTCTTTAGGATTAGCCTTGGTAGCAGGTAAAAACCGCGTCCCTAAGCCTGCAACAGGGAAAATAGCTTTAGTAATCTTCATCATTAAGATTAGCTCAATTTAGTGGGTCACAAAGGGGGGAATGTTATCACATTCAGGGTTTTTATAAATACTATCCGAGCAATGTGCCAGCGCCCCCGCTACTTGTCATGCCAGCGTGCTTTTAGCTGGCATGACAAGCAAAAAGTATTGCCCCATCCCCCAAACATCCTTATAGTTTCGCCGTGTCACGAATGAAAGGGATTATGTATGCAAATTGCTTATACCACTACCTTCGATGCCAGCGATGTTCATAATTGGTCTGGCACGCCTTATCACATGTCAAAAGCATTAGGTGATGCTGGAATGACTGTCGAATATATTGGCTCTTTGCAACGTAAATTGCCGCCATTTTTTAAAGTGAAACAAACCGTTAAAAAATATCTTTGCGACCAACGCGAAAGTCCGCGTTTTAATTGTCACGTTGCACAACAATATTCTGATCAAGTGGCAGCGAAGTTAAAAAACTCTCTTGCAAAAGTTGTCGTCTCGCCGCTTATCAATCCAATTGCTTATCTAGATTGCAAACAACCGATAGTCCTTTGGACCGATGCACTCTATGCCGCACTATTAGGATTCTATCCACCGTTCGCCTATCACTCGGCAAGCTCTGTGACACAAGGAAATGAAATCACAACGCAATGTTTAGCGCGCGTGAAATTAGCTATCTTTTCTTCTGATTGGGCCGCAAATAGTGCGCTAGAACTTTATGGCGCAAGTCGCGATAAAGTGAAGGTCGTGAACTTTGGCGCTAACATTGAAACTTATCCAACCTATGCCGAAATACAAGATGTCATCAAAAAGCGCGCCACGAATAAAATTAAATTATTATTCTTAGCAAAAAGCTGGGAACGCAAAGGTGGCGATATTGTTTTAGCGGTTGCTAAAGCCTTACACGAAAGTGGGCATGCAGTGGAATTATCTATTGTTGGTTACACACCTGATATTGAAAAAAATCTTCCTTACGCGAATTGTTTAGGATTTATTTCCAAACAAAAACCCGAAGGCAAAGCTAAATTATATGAATTATTATGTGATTCCCATTTTCTTTTTGTCCCATCCCGTGCTGATGCTTGCCCCATGGTATTTGCGGAAGCTAATGCCTATGGCTTACCCTGCTTAACAACTTATGTAGGCGGAATTTCCACCGCTGTACGCGACAACATCAACGGCATGACGTTTGGCTTAGATGCCAATGTGAAAGTCTATTGCGATTACATTGTGAATTTAATGCAAGATCGTAAACGTTATGAAGCGCTGGCTTTGTCTGCTTATCATGAATATGAAAGCAGATTGAATTGGGGTGCTGCGACGCGGCAGGTTAAAAAGCTAATCGAAGAATTAATGTAGCCTGGACACGTTTTTTGTGTCCAGGAACTTTTAAAAATGCCGCACACAAAACAGGGAGGCAACAATGAAGGAATCACATGTTCGCAGCGTATTAAAAGCCATTAGCTGGCGAGTCTTTGGCACACTAGTCACCATGGCATTCACTTTCGCAATCACGCATAAAATTAGCTTTGCGCTTTATATTGGGTTATTTGAATTTGTTTCCAAAGTGTTTTTGTTTTATTTACATGAACGCTTCTGGAGTGGAATTTTACTTGGCAGAAAAGCGCGATAATAACTCTCACCGCCAAGGTGCCAATCGGCGCAATAATATACTTAGCATAGTGTGAGCTACGGAACGTAGGTTTTTCCAGGTGATTGCGTTTCCTCCGCCACCGCGGCGTTCTATGGTAATGCAAGGAACTTGTTTGTAAGTAAACCCCATGCTTAGTAATAAACATAATAAGGCGGCCTGGAAAGCAAACCCTCGGGTATTAGGATGCCAGCGCATAACGTTATGACGCAAATGCACTTGCAAGCCATTATAGTATTTGATTTTATTACCACTGAATAAATTTATTAGCCAGGTATATGTTTTGGAAACAGTTTGGCGGTAGCGGCTTTTACCTTCCGCTGAAACATAATAGGGAACGATAATATCAGCTTCACCCATCTTGCTAATCACATCGACGATGGTTTCAATCGGTTCTGCATTGTCGCCACAAATTAAACGATAATATTTGCCTCTGCCAATGAAAGCACCATCAACAAAATTTTGCGCTAACCCTTTATTTTTCTTATTGGAACGTAAAACGATGTTAACGTTTGAATGTTCGCTAATGAATTTTTTTACCAATTCAACTGAACGATCTTTAGAGCAATCATCTATGACAATAATTTCGTATGTTTTACCAACAATTGCCATGGCTTTTACAATCGTTGCCAAGGTGTCTTCAATAAATTCTTCTTCGTTATAGCAAGAAATAAATAAGGTGATATCTAGCGGATCACCGTCATAAGGCGCAATGATTGATTGCTCGCTGTGATGATGTTCTGCAGACTTGCTTAAGGTGACGCTTGCGTCCCAATATTGATTATTCATAAGCTTCAAAACCCCACATATTAACCGTACACATTGCTCGTAAAATCGGTGTGTTTTCCACAAAAGGTTCCAAGTGTTTTAGCAAATTAAAAGCTAGCTTTGGTGTAAAATTAGGAAATAAATTCACGCGGCGCCAAATGACTGGATGGAAACCAGCATCTTTGAAAATTGCCTCCATTTCGCTTGTACGAAAACTATCTTCACCTGCTGCCTGGTAAGTCTTAGTGCGCTCCAACAATTTGCGCATGAGATTATTGCCATTGGGCTCCAATATCACAATACGCGATGTCACCTTACGTAAATTTTTTAAAATACTCGGCGTAGCATCTTTAATATGATGCAAAATACCCCACAAATAAGCGCCGTCATATTGAGGCAAATTCAAAAAATCCATTTTGGTAATGTCACACGCTTCAAAATGTATTCTTTCATTGGCCGCTAATTCATTTGCACGCTTTATAGCAGGTACGGATAAATCAAAACCGTCAATGGTATGGAAATGTTGAGATAAAACGATATTTGACAAAGCGCCATCACCACAACCTAAATCCAGTATGCGAGAGTTAGCATTAAGACCAAGTCGCTTGCCAATTTCGACGCCGATTTGCCATAAACGCCGGTTCACATGTTTTTCAACTGTTGAGTGTGCAAACATTGCAGATGCATAACTCGTCTCACCTGCTTTATCCCAATATGCTTCTGCTTCCGTGTATTTCACGCGCAACTCCCTTTATATTTTTGTAATACGCACCGCCACTTGTTGACGCGCAAAACCAATATATTCGTATTCAATCTGATGTTTTTTTACAAACTCTTGCCAGGCTTTATATTCGTGGTTTTCCCAGTTAGGGTAATTAAAATATTCATCAAACAAAACCACCGTGCCAGCTTGCATGCGATCGACTAGATTTTCCAAAATATCGACGGTAGAAGAATAAAGATCGCAATCAATATGCATAAAAGCGACTTTATCTTTATATTGTGAACGCCAGATCGGCAAGGTTTCGTTAAACCAACCTTTATGTAGCGTCACATTAGATGGCACTTTCGGCATGCCACCTTTGAGAGAGAAACTATTTTTTACTAAGGGCATGCCAAACCAATCTTCTGGCAGACCTTCGAAGCTATCAAAACCATGAAAAATTGCACTCGGCTTTCTTTTAGCCATAAAACGCATCGTGCCGCCTTTAAACACGCCAAACTCCAAATACGAACCAAGCACCCTGGCTTGATCTAAGGCATAAGCCATTAACTCTTTCTGAGTTTCAAACCCTACACTGCAAGGCATATTGGCTTCGATGTAATCCACACTGCGATTAAGTGCCCGCATAGATCTTTCACGCACCGGGTGCATGCGGCCAGTATCAAATAATTGAAAGAATGGGAGAACAATTTTATAAAGCGCGTATTTGAAATTGAAGTTGGTGACTAGCAAGGGCATATCCTTTTGTTAATAACTCCCGTAAACCCTGAGGATTCTAACGAGGGTAGGAGCTTGAATCAATCATTAGATTTACGCTGTCCAAGGCATGTCCGCTTTGGTTAATCTGCCTTCCGCCTTGAGTTTTTGTAACACAACCTGGATAGATAAATAAGGGAATGTTTTCACCATATTAGAAGCTTTAACCTGTTTTTGATAACGCCTTAACCAGCTGGCGTCTATCGCCATCTCGGTATCTTCTTTCCACGTCAGTAAAGTAGTATCCCCGTCCGTCCAAACAATGCCAAAATTTTCAGCGATATGAGCTGGCGAAAATAACGGCGTAAGCGGCAAAGGATCTACGATGGGTAAAGAATGCGAGATCAAGAAATAATTGAGGTTTTCTTTTTTTAGCGCCATTTTGGCAGTTCGTGGATCGCCATAATAAACGTCTTCTGGATGGGTGGAGAATCGATAAGACATAAACCCTTCCATCCGACAATCAGGTAACATGCAATACGTATGCACATGCATACTCCAAACTCGTGTACGCGGCGGAAGGCGCTTCCACACCTCTAAGGAAGCTGGATGAATACCACCCCAAAGCATACGACCAGGCCATCCTTGCTGATTTTGATAAGCATCGGCGATGCTATAACGACCTTTAGCAAAACGTAAGGCATTTTCTAAGATGTTACTCATGTTATCTAAATTACAATTACCAGTGCTGTGCAGCACTAAGAGCTGCGCCTTTTTTGCTAAATGGCTAGTCGAATTATATTGCCAGATAAAAAATGCTGACACAAAAACAAGAAGCATGATTCCAGCTAAGCGTGAGCGTATGAGCACAGCAAACAAAAGCAAAGTAAGACACAACGTGGGCGCATAGGTGAACGTGGTGAAACGATAGAAAGAAATAGGCTCAGCACGCCCTAATATTACAGAGAGTAGCAAAACAACTAATAAAAAAAATAAAATGGGATAAAAAGCGATTACTAACGATGATGACAAACATTTCTTATGCCATTTCTGCCAACCAAATCCCAATATTGCAAAAAATAAACCGAAACCAAACAAGCTTCCCCACACATCTAGACGCAAATAATTTTTCAATAAAGACAAGGAAGATGAAAACGGGATTTGGGTGTTTGCTAATATTGTTTGAACATCATGAAGATAAATTAATTCTAATGGCACGCCCCATGATTTTATCGCCTTAAAATCTACATAAGGCCAAAACATAGCAATGAGCCTGTCATCAGGCAAGCCGGAAAAAAGATAATTAATGATTAATATAGTGATAACCCAGGTACCAGCCGTTAGCATAGCAAGTAAAGTCCATTTTGCTGCTTGCTTTTTTCTGGTTGCAAAGAAATAAACCCCCATTAGCAACAAATAAAACCCTACAAAAACTGTCATTAACGGAATAAATATCACCAACGCACTAACTGTTAACAAAAGAGCAATGCCTATACTCTTTGGTAAATCCGTTTGTTGCAAACGCATCATCATCCATATTATCGCCAAGATAAGTACACCGACGATTTCATGGATTTTTTCAAAATCCCCCCAACCACCTTGACGCATATTTGCCTCTGGACCGGGCGTATAAATTAAAAATGCAAGATAAAGCGCCACACCTAACCACGGAAAGAAACGCCACGGGGTAATATTTCTTAGCAAAGAAAAAATTATGCCAGCTCCTGCCACAATCAGCGTAGTAGTAACAAGTTGTGGCGCAAGCGGATCAGTGAGCAACATGCCAAGAAAAAACAAACCCGCCCCTTTGGAATAATAAAAGTGATACCACACTTCATTGGGCCAGATCCGACCGGTTTCAGTTACTGTTCTATAGAAATGAAAATAATGCGTGTAATAATCATGACCGCCAGCTGGGTACAATCCTTTGATGAGCAGAAAAAAACTGGCGACAACTGCAACCATCAACAAACCAGGCCAGTAAAAAGATACACGCGAAGAATGAAAGGTAGAGATAGAGCGATCAATGGTTGGCATTGAAATAAAAAACATTAACAGTGTGATCGCTAGCAAAAAAATATGTTTATCAAAACCCGCCAGACCCAGGACTAACATAACAATTTGCCAGATACCTACGCCTGAAAAAAACGCCAGTAACACAGAATCAAGTGTGTTAGCAGGCGAATAAGCCTTGTCAGCAACATAGGTTAAAACACGATCGCCAGTAAAATAAAACAGCCATAGCAAATTACCAATAAAAGCAACGCGACAAAAATTATAAAAAAAACGGTTAAACCCGTTGAAAAAAAATGTGCATGATAAATATCTACAATGCTAAAGTAATTCAATAGCAATAAGATGCCTAAAAAACAAGCCCAAGCAAATGGCGATGCATAAGACTTAAAAACCATAAGACTCCTGATTTTTTTGCAAATAATGAAATTTGAATATGCCGATTAACACACCTGGTAAATACGCCAAAGTGCTTAATAACCGTAATGAAAAAAACACCGTGGCATAAGCTGCTACTGAGCCTGGTTGCAATAAATAAATGATGTTGGCAAAAGCTGCCTCACCAACTCCTATTCCGCCAGGGGTAAGCGGCACTAGATTTGCGATTTGGCCTATGACTAGAGCCAGCATATACACACCCAAAGGCAGTGGCGGCAAACCCATGACTTGGTTAATCAGGCATACCGTAATAAGCAACAAGACTTGCGTTGCCATAGACATGATCAGACTTTCCAAGACAATTAGTTTTGCATTCCGATAAATATGAATAGCTGCTAATAAAGAGAGCAGCTGCTTTGAAAATTTCAATTTATGTAAAAATTTTTCAATTCGGCCTGCTAAACCTACTCTTTCAGACAATAGCAATACACCACCTATAAAACTGAACAAGCAAACCAAACAGATAGCAAAACTGACGCCCATTAAATAATATAAAATCGTGTGTTCGCGGATTACGTTAAAATAAAATGGCGCAACTAAACATGCGATAATTAAAATCCCCAATAACCCTGTTATTCGATCAACAAAAATAGAAAGTATGGCATTGCTTTTTTGATTAGGAAAATTTTTAAGAACAAAATAAAGCCTAAAAAAATCTCCGCCTATACTGCCGGGCAAAACGTTATTAAATGCAATCGCCATATATGCTGGCAGCAGAGTTTGCGAAAATGACAATGGGATGCGTTGCGCCGAATTCAGCCTATACCAACGCCAGGCATGGAAAACAACCATCAAATAACATAAAGCGATGATAAGAATAGTTGGCATTGGGTGATCTAGGAAAGTGAAAAGCAAGCTAAAACGTAATTGCGAATAATGATAAAGCACCCATAAGACAATCGTGGTCAACAACACCTTTAGAAAAAACCAAAACCTACGCTGGTGTATTTTCATTTTCTTTTCTCGCTATTTTTATATTCCCTTTTAGGTATGATTAGCTTGCGCAACAAAGTAGAGACATAAACAAAAATCAAGAGCGTACGCGAAGCTAGCGCCCATTTTCCATTATGAGTAATGATCTGTCCGTTTTTTTGCAAGCGTTCAATACGCCGTGCAACTATTTCTTCTGGGGAGTAACGAGCTTTTAAATGCTCAATGGCCAAACCATGTGGCTGCCCAAACAATTCTCTTAGCAAACGAATGCGCAATGACGTTAAATTAAGATTTAAGAATGCCCAAAAGCAAAATGAAAACGCTAAATAAGATAATGTGCCTATGCTTGCTGACTCTCCAAACGGCACACGGCTTAAAAGCAACAACTCGATTAACAATCCAAATACCAAACCTACTAAAATTGAAAAACCAATCCGTCCTGTTAAGTGCGCGCTTATCATTTGCGCTAACACATTAAAAACCAAGGAAATAATCGGAGATAGTGGTATAAGCCATGCTTGCATTCTTCTACCCTCCTCCCGACTTTAAACCAAATAATCTAGCGCCATAATAAAACAATGCCGCCATTCTTTCTCCTTTGGGAGAAAGAATAGAACAATCATTAATTATTTTGACTAAACCACTTTGCTCCATTAATAAAAGACGTTTTGTCATCTCATCTTCTGGACGTATATAGCTATAGAGGGAAGCTTCTTCGCAACCGTTTGCGCCAAACTGACGAAGATAATCAATGATTAAAAGTGTTGGGCTTTGCTGTTCAATAGCGGAATAAAGAATGATATAAACCAGTGCGCAGCTTGCGTATAGCAATATAAATTCCGTTAATTGATAAATAGAAATGGCCAATATAGCTAGGTGAAAATAACCATATAAGCTAAAACCAATCAACACGCTGCCAAAAAGACTTAGCAAAGCCATAAATGCATTTTTGGGTAAACGAAGCCGCCACCAGATAATATGCATGATAAATGTCATTAATAATAAAACCGCGGCAGTTATCAATATTTTCATTTTTTACCTATTTTATCCGTTTCCATGCGACCAGCTTTTCACCTTTACCATCTAATACATAATGCTGATGAAAATTAGGTATTAATATATTTAACGGCCCGTCAATTTGCGGTTGATGATCGCTGCGCGCAGGTAAAAATAAGTAAGGCGCTTTTTCAAGTCGTTGCATTGATTGAATTAACTGTTCTCGGGTAAAAATATCAATGGCAGGCAAGAAAAACATAAGTGGTGGACGCTTTGCGTTTACCAAATATGTCCAATCATATAAGTCAATAATCGCAACTTGTTCGTGAGCCTTAGTGCGTTGTGTAATTAAGGCTACATCTTTTTTATCTGGTTTGTTGGGCATGCATTTCAAGTTGGCGCAATCAACACGATGATGATTAAATGGCTTAGTCACGAGTGCAGGATATTTTAACCAAGATCGCAACCCATACCGCGCGGGATTCTGTTCATCCGAAGAAAATATGGCTAGCCAACAAGTAAAAATCAACATGACAGCACAGACTAAAAAACGAATTTGCTTTGGTCTATAACACGTATCGTTAACCAACTGCAAAGCCCACCAACCAAGCGGAATTAGCAATCCTAACGCATTCATTTGCCAAACAGCTATCAGCGACATATTAATAAATTTGGCCATCATTAACAAACCAGCCACTGTAAAAAATGCCAACACACCTAAACGAGGTTTATTAACTGATTGGTTTGCATTTTCATAACGAACTAAGGCGAGTGTAGCAATAGCCACACCAGGTGCTACCAGATTATAAAACCAATTAAGTTCATTCATACGCCAAGCAATAAAGCGACCGCCAAAACCAACTTTGCCGTAAATAAAAAATGGTTTTATTAAGGATATATAAAAAGCTGGATTCAGGCTGGTTTTACCAAATACACACATTAAGATGCCGATAAATACCGTCAAAGTTATCAAACCTAAGATACCTATAGGCAGTATCATCTTAAAGGGTTCTTGTGCTACTAACAAAATGGCAGCAACCGTAGCAACTATCATGATGACACCTGTTTCGGTATTTAAAAATAACGATAAGGCCAATGCTAATGCTAGCCATACATAATCTGTATTGATACGGTTTGGTCGCAACCAACGCGCCAACAACCACGCGCATACGCCCAACAAGGGATAACGTAAGACGCTAGAGCTTGGGTCAAAAAAATGTCTGGTGGTGTGAAACAATAAAATCAACGACAGAAAAGTTACAATGGCCGCCGTTAGCCATGAGCGGTACAACCAAATCAGCATATACAATAATTGAAAATAAAAGCAGCTCATCACAGCAATGACAAAATAGGTATAATTTAAAATCGCCGTGCTAGCTGAGTTACCTAATAAATAAGAAAACACCCAACCCATGCCTATACTATATTGCGAAAAATAATCCAAGCCAGGAACAAGATGGTCGCCAAGAAAATACAAAGCCGGGGCAATCATAAATGATGCTACATGCATCTCCATGCCAACTTGGGCAGCAACTTGGCTAAAAGACGATGGCAATAACACTAATAAAATGCCTAGCAAACCGGCAAGATACAACTTCCAGGGAAAACGAAAAGATAGTGGCGAGTTACTTTTTAATGTCCATTTGCTAGCGCCAAAATGAAATACGCTTAGCACCAATATTGCTAAAGTCAAAAACGGAATAAGAAAACCATTTATTTGGTTGGTTTGCAATGAAAGTTTTGCTAATAAATTAAAAATTGGCAACCCCAACACTAAGGCCACAAAAATATTCAAGGGATGAATAGACCACACGCGTTTGGTCGCAAAACTTGCACCTAGAAAACCTAACACCAAGGTGAAAAGATAAAAGGCTTTTTCTCGGGGTTTAAATAAAACGTTATCTGCAATCCAAGGTAAAACTTCATCGGGGATAACTCCCTTACTTCCTACTGCAAAGCAATATTGGGCCAATACCAAAGCTAGCACTGCGCCCACATAAGCACCTATACACGCTTGCCCGAACAGGCGAAAAGATTGTATCGGTGATTGCTGAAGTTTCATCTAACGCTTCACCACCAAGCCTTGACCGGTTGGCAGCTCTAAAATCTCGTATCCCAATTTAGCCATATACGCATCTTCTGCCTCTTTTTGTTTGCGATAATCTTTCCAACCATAATCATCAAAAATTAAGATAGCGCCCTTGGACATGCGCGGAAACAAAATATCTAAAGCACCAATTTCAGCTGGCGCTGAGTTTAAGTCGATATGTAAAAAGGAAATTTTCTCTGGGGCGTCATTAAGTAATACATCAGGAACAACGCCTTTTATTACTTTCACGTCTTGACGGTCGCTAAAACGATCACAAACATAAGGATAAATTGACGGATCTTTATAGCAATTATTTGCAAAGTCAAAAAAATTTAGATTATCAGGAAAATCTTCTTTTGAAGAATATTTATCTGAGAAACCATCAAACGTATCATAAAGATAAAATTGTTTTCCTTTGGCAGCAAAATCCACTGCCTGCGAAACCACCCAAGACATATCACCTTTAAATACACCACACTCAACAAAATCACC
>Ga0163162_10004576_pt1 | contig 13322 bp, 14 predicted proteins | sample S55metaG_FD_115310 | JGI IMG/M metagenome (GOLD analysis project Ga0163162, IMG submission 115310) | Switchgrass rhizosphere microbial communities from Kellogg Biological Station, Michigan, USA - S5-5 metaG | ecosystem: Host-associated > Plants > Roots > Rhizosphere > Soil | place: USA...
TAACCATAACCTATCAATCACATGGAAATGACACAACCAAAAGATAACCTAAGAGTTATCAAAACAGCTCGAAACATAGAGCAAATTAATGAAGCTGTAGAAAATGGCTTTACACCTATAATTAAACCAGTAATACCATCCCCTGAGATTAGGAGCAAGTTTGCCATCATACGTGAAAAGGCTACCGGCAAAGTGGAGTTAATTAGCGATTACAGGTCAAAGGGCTATCAGATCATCCCGACAGATGAATATGCTTATGAAACATTAATTCCATTTACACAATACTATCCATATCATTTTGAATCGCCTTTTGCTGCTTATCTTATTCCAAAGGACATACAGGTTGGAGAAATAGTTTGGCTTGAAGATGTAATTGAAGATATTGTTGGTAGCAGATGGAACCAGGGCGATACCTATCGCTTGAAAAGTAGTGAGGCTGTATGGAACGGGAATGAACTTGCCATATCATTTCAATTACCAATGAATCAAAGCTCATTTGTTGGATAAACGATTGTTCGTCACTTCATATTTGAATATCTTTACAGCAAACCTATTCTATGCCGATTGACAAAGAAGCACACTATTTCGTATTTGATACCAATTTTAAGATACACAGAGTCGATAGATTAACAAACGAATCTATTACAGCGCCAACGGTTACTTTGACTACTGGCAATCAATCTAACCATGGAACATTTGGGCCAGTGTTGAAGGTACCCTACTCTGATGTATACTTTACTTTTCCCAATCAAAAAGTTCAGAATAGTAGTATCGTGAACGGTTGGTCACTTACAGTAACCGTGACTTACCCCAAATACGACAATGAAAAAGACACGATATCCTCTATTCAAAACCCAATCGCATTTCTTATTACCGATCCATTTCACCGAGAGAAAGAATTTCGTTGCAAAGCAGATATTGATGAAGTAGTTAACATTTTAGCAACCTTTGTTAAATACAGCAGCAAAAGCTCATTTGATACTGCCGAATATGAAACACGAATACAAGAATTAGAAAGTGAAAACGAGAAGCTTAAGGCTGTTATATCCGATATCCAAAATAAAATTCCGCCGCTATTTTAACATAGTGCTATTTTTGAACCCTTTAGTTTAATTTACACAAGCCAGCACTTCCCTTTCCCGCTTTGGGTTGCTATTGTAACATTCGGGAGAGCAACTTTAATGTTTCCTTCTGTTATCTCTTACAGCAGAAGATACGCAAAAGCTTTAATGAGCCCCTTTGCGATAGGTGCATAGTCAACGGCCGGTTGATTTGATACAGGTGGATTATAAATATTGCTATCGAGTGTAAACACCGATGTGAACATCTGCTTATCATCCGATAAGATGATGTGTTTACCGTCACTTGCTAAAATAAGCAGATACTTTGTTTGATCACTACCAATATTTACAACTACTGCCTTATTGCCATCTTTACTTAATGATTTAACCTCTTTTAACTCACTTATTGAATTTGAGTTGTTAGAGTTATAATAAACAGAGGTTGCTTGCTTATTTCCGGGAGGCGACAAGATGGTAATTGTTTGCCATGTACCGGCATTCTCGAAGTGAGTATAATTAAGTGTTTGCGATTTGGCCACGAAGCCAAAGAGGGCGAAGAGAATAAGTGACAGTAAAGGTTTCATATAGTTATCAAGAGCTATAAAAATATATTTTATCTTGAAAAGTAAGCAGATAAATATGAAACAATAATCCGAGTAATTACTTCGATTGCAGCTAACCGACAATGAAGTTGAGAGTTAATAACATAAGCCCACGCTTGCCTTTACCCCCATTTGTTGCTTAAGAGAGCAAAGGCAAGCTATGCTTATGCCTATCGCTCGGTTAGGCCTTTCACACACCAGGTCCATCGGTGTTCTTCTCTCTTAAGCTACACATACAATCACGCCAGGCTTCATTTAGTTCAATAAGCTTTCAGCACATTGAACTAAATCGGCTACAGCCTGCCTGTCATGCTTGTTGTCAGTAGCAAAGTCGTTCATCACATGAGCTCTCTCTGTCTTCATCAACCTTTCGCTTATGCGCGCTTATACTTGGTTTAGCAACCAGGTAACGCTTGCAACGTTCAAGCTTGATTCAGCCAGCCGCTCATCATAATTTTGCTCGCCTGCGCCATCGCAAAAGGCTTCAGTCTCGTCACAGCTTTTGATATGCCAACGCTCATTCCCCAATTCAAAAGCAGCGCCAAGACTTTGTGAAGCATTCTGTGAAGTCGCTGCTTTGCAGCTTTCTCTTCACAGACCTTTTGCTCAACTCGCAGGACGGCTTCGCAGACTAATTCGCATTTACTATATTGAGCTCTTCTAAAACCCTAATGACAGCACAAGAATACATAGTAAATTGGACTCGGCGAGGAGAACAGGTTTCACCTATCCCTCTCTACAAGCTTCTGAGCTTGAACCTTCAGCCTGCTACAATTTCCTATTTAGAAGTTGGATTGCCTAATGATGCAGCCCCCTACATTTCCTTTGTAAATGATAGCGATAGTTTGTATGAAGGCATAGCTAAACTGGAAGATATATATGATCTTGATCTCGAACCTGGTAAATACGTTGTTATCGGTGCAGATGGTAGTGGCAGTCCTATTGCTATTAACGTGCAAAACAATGATGCAATTGAGTGGTTAGATCATGAGGACTGCTTTGCATCAATCTATTGTAATAAGTCACTTGAGTGCTTACTTATATTCCTCATCATTTATCGGGACTTTGTAAGCGATGTAATCAAGAATAACGGTGAAGATGCTTTTTTAAATGCCAGGTTTACGGATGAACAGTATGACGCAATGAAGCAGCGCATGTTTATGATTGATCCGGTTGCCGTTCAAGAAAAAGGCTTCTGGAAAGATGAGTTAACGATGCTACTCGCAAATCGAGATTATTATCAAGCTAATCCTTAGATATACTTCGTGCTATCTCCACAAAGATCCTCTCCTCTATTCGCAGCGGCTCGCGCAGTCTTTGATACATTTAAGTATTAGTGTATATTTATTAACTTTATACTATGCCCATAACCACGCCTATTCAGCCTCCAATTTCTCCAAGAAATGTCATTAGTCAGCTAGGAGATGACAACATAACTGGAAACAACCTATATCGCACATGGGAGTTTTGTGATAACGGAATACCAACAAACCTACCTCGAATTGATTTGCTCTCAAATACAGTACCTTTAGATTTAAGTGATGCGGCTTGGGAGTTTGACTTACGAAATGGGGCTGCATCAATGGCACGTCGTGGCTTTTATAGTATCGAGGAAGTCCCTTATCAACTCGATGTCATCAATATCCCTGTTTGGCATGCTAGAGTAGTATATTATCCTGCAATTGGCGCAAATAAATTGTATACGTTTAGAGCACGTATAGGCCCTTTGGTAAATCAGCATGCGATAAGATTTCATATGTCACGCACTAACCCTAAAATACTGTCCGGAGTTCCCGAAGTATTTAAAGAAAGGTATTTGGGAGGAATGGTTAATAAGTTATTCTACGTTAGTCAACAAGCTAGTTTAGGAATAAATAATAATCATATTCCATATATGAAGCAAACTACTTGGTTTAGATTTGACTGGAATAGAATGGAAGATCATTGACATTGAGAAATTATTTCTTTAAAGTTACATACTCAGACTACAGCTGCCTGCGGCTTTCTCTTCACAAACCTTCGCTCAAACTCGCAGCTTGCTCGCATAAAAATTATCTTATATTAGGACCTTGCAATTTAATTGAACATGTCAAACTGGATAACAGATAGTCAGGACGAACAGTCACTGGAAGAACTATTTAGAGATGCTGATCAGATTCACATACCTATATTTCAACGAGAATACGTTTGGGGACAGACCGAGTTAAATCATTTATGTCAGGATATTTTGCTAATTCTTGAATCACTAGAGAGCTCACAGTTTTTAGGTGCCATAGTTGCCTACGAAAGGACTCGTCCAACCCATATCGTTGGAAGAATGAAAGTTATAGATGTTGTTGATGGACAACAACGATTACTTACCCTTTACATTTTTGTATTAGCACTCGCAGAGCGCATTTATCAATATGATTCAACGGCGTCTGCTGAAATAATACAAGAGTTTCTTTTATTGTCGGCACGTCGAGGTTTAGACGTTAATACGCGTATAGTGCCGTCGTTTGACGATAGAAATCAATTTAGGGCAATATGGGATCGAATTAATTCACCGGAGTTAATGAAATCTATTTTGGTATCCAATCCACCAAAACCGCCATTACCATCAGGCAAGTCAAGTGGGAAATTAGATTCCCAGTATCTTCGGATAAACACTTGGCTAAAAAAGCAGACACCAAGTCAACCCGACGAAGCAGTCGCCTATCTACGAAGCGTTTTAGACATCGTTACTCAAAAATTGACGTTCGTGCATTTAAAACTTACAGATGCTTCTGTTGCGACTAAAATTTTCGAAAGATTAAATTTCAGAGGTGTAAGAGTTGATATAGGTGATTTAGTTCGTAATGAAGTGTTTGCTAGATCAAGTCAAAACACCGGTCTAGATTTAGAGCTCTATGAAACGGTATGGCGACCTTTTGAGTCTAAGTTCCAGGGGCAAGAAGAGTTATTTTATTTCCCTTATTGTTTGATACATAATAGTAATGTAAAAAAGTCAGAGCTTTTCTCTGAATTAAGGGATATCTGGAAAGGGTTTGGTCCAAAGGATATTGTAGATCACATGCAAGGTTATCAAGCTGTATTTTTAGACATAGTTAAAGGCGATACACATTACAATGATAAAGGACTAAACCAACAGGTAATTCGCCTCTATAACTTGAAGATTCCATCAGCCATATACCCTTTTGTAATGCAGGTTCTTTATCATTTCAAAACAGGAAAAGTAAGTTTAAGCTGTACAAAAGATTTGTTAGCATTTACTGAGTCGTTCATTGTCAGAAGATCGGTATTGGGCTTTGAACCCACTGGTTTGCATTCTTTGTTTAAAGGTCTTTGGAATGACATACAAATGGACATATCTGTTCCCAGGTTGAAAAGCGAAATCTTTAAGAGACAAACTATTCAATATCCAAATGATAAAGAAATAAGGACAGCACTATTTAACAGGCCTTTGGCTAAAGCTAAAATTTGCAATTTCTTGTTAACAGAATATGACAAATCAATTCAAGGAGATAATCCAATGGATGTCCCAACAATCGAACACATTCTTCCACAGACGTATTCAGAAAACAGTGACTGGGCAAACAATTTCACCAAAGAATCCCACAAAAAATATGTAGACGTGTTGGCAAACCTAATTCCGCTATCCTCTCCATTAAACTCATCAATCCAAGCATCGTCTTTTGCAATTAAAAGAGAGCGGTATCGAAATGAATCCATGTTTAAAGCACCACGCAACTTGTATGAGCAATGGAGCGCCTGGTCACCTGAATCAATAGACGAACGATCTGCGATTTTATATGATTGGTTTGTAACGAGGTGGGTTGAATAATGATTCGATACACGTTTATTCTCTTCACAAAGTTAGCTGATGCATCAGCACATAGTCGTTTCACTTCAAGGTAGTATTTTGTAATTGGGCATCCCAAAGGGAACCCTCCACAATTACTCAATCTCCACCTTGCCTTAGTGCTGCTGATCAGCAGTGAGTCGTTCGAGAATTCACTCGACATAAAACTTACTGCTATGACAGATTTTAAACAGCTACTAACTGCATTTGAACGCTTTGCTTATGGACAATCTCTACACTCTGCCTTTGTTGAACTCTTAGATTGGGCGCTGTTACCTTTTAGGAAATGGGACGATGCAGAATCACAAAAGATTGCTTTTCAAAAGTATCAATCCCACCCAAAGATCAAAAACCTAACAATTCTCATTACACTCATTGGCGACCTTTCAGAGGGATTCAATGATCCACTCGGGGAGCTTTTCATGCAAGCTATTTCAAATGGTCATAATGGTCAGTATTTCACTCCAACACCAATATGCGATATGTTGGCTATAATGAATCTTGGAAACGATACAAAGCCAGGGCAATCAGTTTGTGATTGTGCATGTGGTTCAGGCAGAACATTATTAGCTGCAGCAAAGATTAACCGGTACCTAAAGCTGTACGGTGCTGACCTTGATAATACCTGTTGCAAAATGGCATTGTTAAATATGCTGCTACATTCACTAACTGGTGAAATAGCACACATGAACTCACTTAGCAACGACTTTTATACTGGCTACGAGGTTAACATAACTTTAGTGAATGGCTATTACTATCCCTATTATATTGAGTTCACAGAGCCTGAACAAAGTAACATTTGGTTACATGACCCGATGAGTACCGAGTTTAAATCTGTGTTTACAACGCCCTTTGAACCCGTTAGACCAGCGCAGCCTATCAATGGTGTTCAAGGTAGCTTATTTTGATGTTTGCTTACTCCTTATGGTTTACGTGATCCTTTATCTGCTAATGTGATACCCGCAATAGTTAAAAGGATTACCGCTACTGTCGCGGATACGTTATCCAAATACTTAAAGAAGAAATTCCACAACAAGCCTAACCATAAAAATGCTATGCCCAAGTATTTTAATTTGGAAGCTAAGTTGATTTTGGTGGAAACCAAGCTCGATTTTTGATTTGGCTCCTGTCTTGGAATCTCCAAGTTGAGTGATTTATTTGATTCTTCAGGATGCTCGCCTATTTCTTTTTTGTAGGCCTTCTGCTCAAATTCATTTTCATCTTCGAGTTGCAAGATTTCTTCATCGCTTTCAATTAGGCATGGAATGACAGAAAAATTAGGATTAATATCATCTGCTCCACCTTCAAAATGGCTTGCAAGTTCAGAGTTATCAGTAAAGTTCCTACTAATTCCATTTAGGTATTCTAAGCACTTCAATTTATCTTTCGGAACCTGTAATAAATGACTTTCGCTGTTGGTATCTTCGTTATTACTTTCTAAGGTAATTAATAGTCCCATTGCGCTAAAGAAACTTCCATCATCCATAGCCCTGTCGTCTTGTGACTTAATTATTCTGTCGGTTAAAGCTGATAAACTTGTCTTCCAATTATTAAAATCAGCTACAGAGTCGAATGTGACTATAAGTATATAAATGAGAGTCTGTGATAATGACGGATCACCTATAATTATTTCTTTAAAAGATCTGCATTTTAGTCTCTGTGCTCCGAAGGCAATGTTGAGTGCAGATTTCTCTAATGGTAGTACATATGTAATCATACTTCTTTATCTGTGACCGGCGTAAGCCTATCCTTTAAACTGCTTTTTAAAGAATTTCTCAAATCTTCTGTATGTGGTTTTGAAGTTTGATTTGTCCCAATTGGAATCATATTCGTCCCAAACAACCCTTATAGAGCTTTCTGCAAATATTAGGTGTATGTCATTTGCTTTCAATACGCCTGGGACTTAAAAGCGCAGATGATTAGTAAGAGTATTAGAAGCTTTTTCACTATGATTAGATTTGGTATCTAAAGATAATTATTTAATAGTATTATAGATGAATACTACTTATATTTACTACTATTAACCTAATAGATCATGAAAAGACGCCTTATCATCCTCAGCCTGGCTGTTGGAACTCTCGTGAGCACAACCAGCTTTAATCCATCTCCCTCAACAACAAACAAAATGTTCGCCACCTGTAAAGGTGAAAGTCCGTGTAAAGCATGCAAGAACTGTAAGTACTTTAAGCGTTGCGCCAAGGATGGTTTAACCTGTGGCATATGCAAAAAGTAAAGTTTTAACAACAGAGTTATAAGTAGATGGATTTTTCGACAGCGTTCTTCGGCAAAACGTTAAACAACTTGCTATATGAGGATATCGTATCTTATTTTTCAGAAGTCAGGGGTGAATCTGAACTAATAGAGTTTAAATCATTTGCTGAACGGGCAACCTTCGATGCAGGATTGCAAGGTGTAATAAAAGCAATCAGTGCGTTCTTGAATTCTAATGGAGGGATTGTGATATGGGGTGCTCCTAAAGGTCAAAAACTGGTTGGTAATTCTGAAGATGTATTTACTGGTGCATTAGCAGCAGTTAATGAACTTAAGGAAAAGGATAGCCTGATTAATAAAATAAGCAGTGCTATTGTACCATTACCGATAGGGATACAAGTTAATATCCTCTCATCTAATGATAGTAGTTACGTTTACATATTTGAGATACAACCAAGTATGTATAAGCCGCACCAATATGACACTCGCTATTATGTTAGATTAGATGGCCAATCAAAACCGGCTCCCCATTATTTGATAGATGCTTTAATGAAACAAGTTACGTTTCCGAATATAGCGGGTGTGATAAACTTTGGACATTTAAGCTACGTTAGTAACGGCTCAATGCACCTATCAATAACAATAGGTCTTTTCAACTTTAGCGAGCTTCAAAATGAAGAATCTGTATCTTTTAGATTGCTTTGCATAGGTGGGTATTTCAAAAAAGGGAGAGAGTCGCGGTATATAACCCATAAGCCTGACTATCATATGAAAGGTCAGGAACTCGTCTATGAAAACTTTGCAAATGTACTTCACTTCGGCACACCCACTATACATGAAGATTTAGTAGTTATCGAAGAGGATGAACTTAAAAACAATAATTATCAATTGATTTTGGATCTTTCATTTGGAGGAAAAAAATCCCCAGCTAAAACATCAAGCTACACTTTGGATTTAAGTAAGGTCGCTCTTCCTGGTAATAGTACAAGATATTTGATAAATATTGAAGAAAACGTCCTATATAGCGATCTTAAGAAACAAGCAGGAAACACAATAGAACAATCACTCTTAGTTTTCACAGGAAGAAAATAACCTGCTTTTAATAATTCATTAAAGAGTACAACTAACTCATTAGAAGGGAAGCAGGACAAGTATAAGGCGTTGATTATACAAAGCACTGCCACAGTTACCTTATAAGAAGTCAGGTTGAACCAGTGCTTAACTCCAATACAATTCCATTTTAAAGGCTACTTATAATTCTATTAAAATAGACAGTAAGCCACTTGCTTCAGTTACCTTTTAATGAGTAAGGAAACATTAGATACAACCTCTACTCTCATTCCAATTCAAGAATTATTCTACCTCTATAAAAGCTAAAATCTCAATATATTTGAATTGATATAATATCCATCTATCATAATATACTAAGATAATTCTTGATAGCTTTTGAAATAAACTTAACCTTTAAAATGAAACCTAACCCAAGAGCAGCGATTGCTTACATCGCAGGACGTTTGATTTCATCGAAACAAGCCTCATCTATATACGACTATCATCAAAGTAAGTATATATCTATCAGTGGGACTATTAATCAAAAGAATGTAAACGTTTATGACTATGATCAAAGTTGTTATGTAAGTGGAGGAGGAGATAACAAAGGGTCATTTAACCTGTACCACTATGGCAACAGTCATCATATTGATTTAAAAGTTAAAGGAAATACATTTACCGGTTACGACTATGGAACTTCAAGCCATTTCCAGGGCACAATGTCTGGAAATAGTATTTCCCTATATGATTTTGGTAATAGCACATATTTCGATTATTCCATTTAATCTCATTAATTCAAAGTTTTAGCTCCCTCTATAAAGTCTAAAATTCAATATTTCCTGAATTAGAAGGTTGATCATCGGAGTATTGATGTATTGTTTGTTGCCTATAAGGTACTAAGGAAAGGGAGAGGTTAGATAATGAATTACTAAGCAAAGTTACGCTTATAGCTGTTGAAGTGTGCAAGAGCTTCCCGCATAAACCCACAACCCAGCGCACAACCTATTTATTCGTTTGCCATCTTGCACTTGATTGCTATAAGCGTGCATGGGCATCATAATTCATTTATTCACTTAACCAAATAGCTTATGATAATATCAATCGCTTTTACTCCAAGAGAGTATCCTTAGAAACTTAAAGTACCTATTGACCTTTTTCTTATAGTTTTTATATTTGCTACTCTAACATTTGTACTCTCTGTTGTACTACCGTGTTAGAGCATCGTTTTAACTAATGACAATTAACAGATTCACATACCAGGCTTGTTAAATACAAGACAAAGGTTTACAGATGGTTACAATCGTTAGATAGAGCTAATCTTTTTCTTCGGGATGTAGCGTAGCCCGGTATCGCGCCAGCATGGGGTGCTGGAGGTCGTGGGTTCGAATCCCGCCATCCCGACTTGGAAACAAACATTAAAGAGCATATTTGATAGGTAGTTTACCAATTAAATATGCTCTTCTGTTTTTGTTGATGTTGACCTTCGTGTTAACCTTTACTGTCATAACAAAAGCTGTTATGGCTACTTGCGGCGAGAACATTTGCGGGAATGTACTTCGTATCTGAAAATATTTAATTACTACATTTTTTCAAAAAAAGCTATATTTGCGCATATTAAATTATCGAATTTAAAAGATAATTTTACGTCTTCCGTGACGATGTTTTAGCAAATTCTTTTTGCAGGCGAAAACGGCTATCATAATCTAACAGATCATGTTATGCCTTTATTCGCTTTTGTCATTTTAAAACAAAAAATTCCTCCATAATTCTATTGCGCATAAACAAGCCAAACCGCTTAATCTTAGCGGTCAATTTAATTACTTACAAAAAAATTAGCAGAAAAAATGACTATAATAATTATTGGTGCAGGTATTGGAGGGTTATGCCTTGCTCAAATGTTAAAAAAAAATGGAGTAAATGTTCTGGTTTTTGAACGTGATGCAACTGCCTTTGACCGACTTCAAGGCTATCGCCTTCATCTTGACGCAGATGGTATTTCAGCTATTAAAGAATCATTACCTGAAAAACTATTTGAACTGTTCGAACTAACATCAACAAATCCATTGCCCTATACAACAATTTTGGATACGGCGTTAAAATTGAAAAAACGATTCCCCATTGATGAATACAGCAAGACGGAACATCATGTGGAGACAGGAATTGCCAGGCACCTCAATGTAAACAGGGCAACATTAAGGGAAACATTACTGATCGGATTAGATGATATTTGTCATTATGGAGCTAAATTAGACCATTATGAGGCAGATGAAAATGGAATAACAGCATTTTTTGAAGATGGAAGAATTATAAAAGGAGATTTACTGGTTGGCGCAGACGGAGCCGGCTCTGTAGTGAGGAAACAAAGAGCCCCTGAAGCAAAAATTATGGATTCCGGTTCCAGGGCTATCTATGGGCGTATTAAATTACCAGATGCAAGAAAAGTACTGCCACAACTATGTATTGCCGACGTTTTCACTGCTGCCTCCGATGCCAGAAAATTGATTTTAGGTGTAGGGCCAGTAATTTTCCCTGCACGTCCGGAACTCGCGGCTCAAAGTTTAGGGCTTGACACGACATTAAACGAACAACACGATTATGTAGGATGCATTATTTCGGGGCGTAAAGAGTTTTTTGGTTCTGATGATACAGCAACAAGAAAGAAAACAAGCGATGAGTTACAACAATTGGCTGTTGACCTTTTAGGTGACTGGCCAAGCGAAGCATCATCTGTTCCGGCCGCTGGCGAGAAAGGTTCTTTTTTTTATATTGAAATGAATTCCAGCATTCCTTTTGATTTAAAACCCCATCACAATGTTACCCTTTTAGGAGATGCCATTCATAATATGACCCCCAGTTTGGGAAGAGGTGCCAATGTTGCCCTAAGAGATGCGGTACTTCTTGGTAAAGAACTGATTAAAGTATCCTTAGGTAAGAAAGAGTTAGTCAATTCTTTGAGAGACTATGAATTGGAGATGACTCAATATGGCTTTAATGTTGTTCGTTACTCAGCTGAAATGGGGACAAAATTATTAGGGCAAGATCCTTTGCCTAATTAATGTGAAATGAACCTGCTGGTCAGCATTTGAATTGCAATTTTTAATTTTATGGTCATACAGATTCTGCTGTATGACCATTTTTAATTATACCTTAAAAACGAGCGAAATCGTAAACCTCTCTATTGTCAGTGTTTTTACTTGGTCGTGCAGTAATTGACTTCGTCTTATGTTGTCTATGCCAATTAAAAGTTCGTCCAGTTTTTTATCTAATTTGTTATCCATAACCAGTTTTCTTAAAGGTTCAGCTCCCTCTATATTGGGATCATAACTTTTTTCTTATAAAGGGTGGTTTTCACCTCTTATATATTCGTTTATTGTCTGGCCATTAACATTTTTTTTGATAACAAGGTGTTTCATTTCCTTATTGGAAACCTCAGATGGAATAATTAAGCGATAGCCATCGCTGAACCCTTATTCGAGCTATCTTTCTTCGCAAAACTTTTCCCAACTTTCATACCCACAAAAATTTGCCAGCACATGAAGTGCGAACAATGACGGGCCGAACCTTGCTTCTTTTAATCCGTACAACCTGCTTAATGTAATTCGGCTTATTTCTTTACCTGTCACCTTTCTAATCTTGTTTGCCAAAACTGGCATATCCGCTTCCGTAACTGAGGATAAGCCGGCATTGATCAAAACGTATTTTCTTAATAACTCAATTTCTTCTTTTGAATATTTAAACATTCACCCTCTCGTTTCTAACTAATTTTAAGCCTATTACGGTATTTGGAAGGGAGGGTTGTGTTTATCGTGTCTTTCCACGCAACTCCTTTTCGAAATCGCCAGGAATTATATTCGTCGATTCATTTTAACTACTGGTCAATTTTCATTTGATTATCGGTTATAAAAATTTTCATTTGCCAAACAACGTATAGTTGTAGCGTAGTAACCCTGCGCATTAACGTAGTAAAGTTATAATCAGTTACTAAACCTATGAATTGCGGATATCAAATGCTGGTCGTTCGCAACTATCACAAACCGAACAATTATGAAGCCAACAGAATACGATATATTATTAGCCGGAGAACAGCGCATTTTAGAGGCCATTCAACAATTGGAAGCGGAATATCATTTTCATTTAGGTGCAATGAACGCGGAATTGGAAAGGGTTCGGGAAGCGTTAACAAAATGCAGTTTATCTGTGGTTCACGTGAACGACAATATCGACGGTAAATTCAAGTCAAATATCTGATAAATTATACGGTATAGCCTTACCCCCAATTAATTTGCGGGCAAGTTCACAATGTGCCGGGTATTCAATAGCGCTTGTTTTAGCCGTATTGAATATCTATTTTAGCACTATACAATACTTACCTTATCCATGCTACGCTACTGCCCCCTTATTATCGTTATTTTGCTACAATTACCCACATTGGGCTGTAAGGCCCAGAACAAGCATACTGTTTTCCCTCCCGAAAGCTTTTCAACTATTGAAGCAAAACTACCCGACGGAAGGCCTGTTATAGGATCTGTTAACACTGCTTATAAAAATTACAGCGAA
>Ga0163162_10004577_pt1 | contig 13320 bp, 10 predicted proteins | sample S55metaG_FD_115310 | JGI IMG/M metagenome (GOLD analysis project Ga0163162, IMG submission 115310) | Switchgrass rhizosphere microbial communities from Kellogg Biological Station, Michigan, USA - S5-5 metaG | ecosystem: Host-associated > Plants > Roots > Rhizosphere > Soil | place: USA...
CGCATGGCCGACTATGACGACGCCGCGATCGCCGCCTACGTGGCCACCGGTGAGCCGCTCGACAAGGCCGGCGCCTACGCCATCCAGGGGCGCGGCGGAGCGATGGTGGTCGGGCTCGAGGGATCCTACTCGAACGTCGTCGGCTTGCCGCTCGAGGAGACGGCCCGGCTGCTGGCCTCCTTCGGGGTGCCAGTCAGCGCCCCGCCGGCGCGGTGAGCGCCCGGCGTAGTGGCTCGACGTGCAGCAGCTCCGCCGGCGCGGGCACGCGCGCGGTGGCCGGCAACGGCTGATGCGCTCGGATCAGCGCGATCGACTCGCGGAGCTGATCGGACGTCACCAGCCCGTCCGTGAGGTAGATCCGCCGGGTGGCTTCCAGCCGGGCCGTGAATTCCTCTGTGGGCGTGGTGATCCGCTTGCCGAGTCGGGCGACGAGCTCCTCGGCCCCCGTCGTCGCGATCCGTTGCTCGGCGGCGAGGACGGCGCGCGCGAAGGCGGTCAGGCTCTGGTCGCGCGGCCGCCGATCGGCGCGCGCGAAGACGGCGGCGTTGACGGTGGACACGCCCAGCGCCTGCGTCACCCCGGCTGGTGTCCGGAGGTCGAGCAGCGCGGTGGCGCGACCGTCGGCCAGGAGCCTGGAGGCAAACGGCTCCGGGACGAGCCCGGCGTGAACGTCGCCGCCCTCCACGGCGCCGACGAGCCCGCGGGTGCCGTAGCTCACGACCGAGACCTGGGCGATGCTCAACCCGCTCTGTGCCAGGAGCCAGCCGAACCAGGCGTGCTCTGGCGCGCCGGGGCTCGAGACGCCGACCTTGGTGCCGGGCAGGTCATTCAGCGATTTCACGAGCGACGCCTGCGAGGTCGGCACCAGGAGCGCTACCGGCGGGGCGGCGGTCAACCCGAAGACGAGCCGGGGACCCTGGTTCGCCGAGCGCGGGCCGAATCGGAGCATCGCGTCGAGGGACGTCGCGACCAGGTCGGCTTGCCCTTGCACGAGCGCCTCGGCCGCGCCGGGCTCGGCCCGGGTCGTCCGGATCGTCACCTCGAGCCCCTCGCGCGTGAAGAGCCCCTCGGCGTCCGCCACCCGCAACGGGAGATATTCCGGTGAGGTCGCCGGGCCGGCGATCGCCAGGATCAGCGTCTGGAGCAGGATGATGAGCAGGAGCATTGGGTCAGCCCGCCCGGTGCTGCGCGCCTGGCGTCGGATTCCCGGTCCGCCGCGCGATCCCGTGAAGGCTCGGCTGCTGCGGCTCTACCGCGCGCTGCTCGCGTACCACGGCCCGCAGCGCTGGTGGCCGGCGCGGAGCCCGTTCGAAGTCGCCGTGGGCGCGATCCTCACGCAGCACACGGCGTGGCCCGGCGCCGCCCAGGCCGTCGAGGCCCTGCGCGCTCGCGGTCTGCTCGTGCCCGCACGGCTGGCGGCGACGCCGGCCTCGAAGCTCGAGCCCCTCGTCCGTCCCTCCGGCACCTACCGACTCAAGGCGCGCCGGCTGCTCGACTTCACCCGGTGGCTGCTCGCTCGGTTCCACGGCGATTTCCGCGCGATGCGCCGGGCGCCGCTCGGACCGCTTCGACGCGAGGTGCTCCGGGTGCCCGGCCTCGGACCGGAGACGGCCGACGCCATCCTTCTCTACGCGGCGGGCCGCCCGGTGTTCGTCGCCGACGCCTACACCCGTCGGGTGCTCGCCCGTCACCGACTCCTGTCCGGCCGCAGTGGGTACGAGGACGCGCGGGCGTTTCTCGAGGCGCACCTGCCCTCGGATCCCGCGCTCTTCAACGAGCTCCACGCGCTGCTGGTCGCCGTCGCCAAATCGCATTGCCGCACCGTACCGCACTGCGCCTCCTGTCCGCTGCGTTTCGACCTCGGCGGCCGGCCGCCGGCTCCTGCGCCGCGCGCCTGACGGCCGCCGGCGCGCTCATTCGCCGGTCTCCAAGAGCAGGTCGACCAGTCGGTCGGCCGCGTCGGTAATCGCCAGAGCCCGGGCGCGCTCGCCCATGTCCTTGAGGTGGGCGCCATCGCCGAGCAGGCCCTGCACCTGCGCGAGCAGCGCCGGTGGCGTCAGCTTGGCCTGGGGCAGGATCGCGCCGCCACCGGCGATGGTGACGAGCCGGGCATTGGCGGTCTGCTCGTCGCCGCTGGCGCCGGGCAGGGGGATGTAGAGCGCCGGCACCCCGAGGTGGCAGCACTCGTTGACCGTCCCGGCGCCGGCGCGGCTGACGACCAGACTCGCCGCCGCGTAGATTGCCGCGAGCTCGGCGCCGATCCACGGCAGAACGGTGTAGCGCCCCGCCAGCGCCGGCGGCAGCGCGGCCCGCTGCGCCTGCAGCCATGCGAAGTCGCCCGTCTCCCGGTTGTCGCCGCACTGGTGGATGACCTGGGCCTGGCCCAACAGATCGCCCACCATCGCGCCCATCGCCCGGTTGATGGCGTGGGCGCCCTGCGCGCCGCCGGTCACGTAGACCAGCGGCAGCGCGGGATCGAGCCCGAAGCGTGCCACCGCATCGGCGCGCGTGCCGGCACGCAGGTCGGGCCGCAGCGGGTTGCCGGTCACGACGACACGAGCGCGCGGAAAGTGACGGCCGCTCTCGGCGAACGACACCGCCACCCGCTGCGCCAGGCGGGCGGCGAGCCGGTTGGCCAGCCCCGGGACCGCCGTGTGCTCGTGCACGACGATGGGCACCCGCGCCGCGGCGGCTCCCGCCACGACCGGGAGCGCCACGAAGCCGCCGGTCGCCAGCACGGCGCGGGGACGGAGCCGGCGTACCAGCCGGTGCGCGGCGAGCACGCCGGCCGGGACGTTGATGGCGAGGTCGCTGATGTTGCGCCACGCCCAGTACCGGCGCAGCTTGCCGGTCGGGATCGCGTAGTAGGTGATGGACTGCTCCGCGGCGCGCCGGGCCTCGATGCCGTCGCGGCTGCCGATCCACACGTGAGGAAGGCCACGCTGCTGCAGCGCGGTGGCGACGGCGAGGCCGGGGCTGGTGTGGCCGCCGGTACCGCCGCCCGTGATCACGATCGGACCGGGCGCGCCCGTCAGCGGCTACCTCGAGGTGTCCCGGTGACGCTCCAGGGCGAGGTCGACGAGGCGCTGCACGAGGTCGGGATAGGAGAGACCGGTGGCCTCCCACATCCTGGCGTAACCGCTCGTCGAGGTGAACCCCGGGATGGTGTTGATCTCGTTCACGAGGATCGCGCCGGTGTCGTCGAGGAAGAAGTCCACCCGGGCCATGCCGGAGCAGTCGATCGCGCGGAACGCCGCGATCGCGAGCTCGCGAAAGCGCGCGGTGAGCTCGGGCCCCACCGGCGCCGGGCACACCAGGCGCATCTGGCCCTCGGCGTACTTGGTGGCGTAGTCGTACCACTCGCCCTCGTAGACGATCTCGCCGGGGAGCGAGGCCGCGGGGGTGTCGTTGCCCAGGACGCTCACCTCGATCTCGCGGGCGCGGAGGCCACGCTCGACGATCAGCTTGCGATCGTGTCGCGCAGCGGTGTCGAGCGCCGCGCGCAGCTGACCGATCACCTTCACCTTGCTGATGCCGACGCTGGAGCCGAGGTTCGAGGGCTTGACGAAGCACGGGAAGCCGAGGCGCTCGGCGATCCGCGCGGCTACCGCAGCGGGCTCGGCGCGCCACTCGTGGCGCATCACGACGAGGTGCTCGACGATCGGCAGGCCGTGCGCGGCGAACACGGTCTTCATCGTGACCTTGTCCATGCCCACGGCCGAGGCGAGCACGCCGGCCCCGACGTACGGCACGTCGGCCAGCTCCAGCAACCCCTGGATGGTGCCGTCCTCGCCGTAGGGACCATGGAGCGCGATGAAGACCACGTCGAGCCCCTGGCGGAGCTCGCTCGGCACGCTGCCGGCCGGCTCCGAGCGCACGAGGGCGCTCGACTCCGGACTGAGCACGCCCTCGGCCCGGTCGGCCAGGGCTTTCTTGACCGCGCCCGTGTCGTCGCCGCTCGGCAGCGCGACCCGCGCCTGCTCGGCCAGCGCGCGCATCGGATCGCCACCGACCACCCACCGGCCATCCCGCCCGATGCCGATCGGCACGACCTGATGACCGCGCCGGTCCAGGGCGGCGATGACGGAGGCGGCCGAGGCCAGAGAGACCTCGTGCTCGCCGGAGCGTCCGCCGAAGATCACGCCCACGCGCAAGCGCGGCATGACCCGTATTCTAGCAGTCCGCTCCGGCGGGCCCGATATCCGATCGGCGGCGTCCGACCGGTCGGCAGGCGATGCGGCGACTAGCAAGCCACATGGCCGAGCCACAGCCATGTGGCTTCACGGTGAAACGCGCGATCAGCGACCCAGACGCGGAGACGCCGCCGGCACCGGCGCCTCGGACTGGATGAAGCCGTTGGCGATCAGGCGCCGATCGTCGCGCGGCGCGCCGAACAGCGTGATCCGCTCGCCGAGGCGCAGCGATCTCCACGTCGACTCGTTCAGCTGCGAGAGGTCCACGGACCGGCTGCGCCCGTCCGAGCCGCGCAGCGCGACGGTCGACCCGGACACGGTCTCGACGATGCCCTCGACCCGCCACATGTCCTCGCTCGGAGGCGCCGAGCCGCCCGCCACCGAGACCGACGGCTCGGCTGCGCCACCGGGCACCAGACCCAGGGAGGATGCGTCACCGGCGCCAATGGCGATGGCCGCGATCTCGTAGGGGCGGCTGCCTTCGATTCCGAGCACCGCGATGCGCGAGCCGGCCGCGATCGAGCCGCTCGTGCGGCGCTGAGCCGAGGCGATGTCGGCGTAGAAGGTCCGGCCGTCGTCACCGCGGATGACGACGAAGGGCTGATTGGAAACGGTGGCCGGCCACTCGAGCGTGCCTTGAACGACTCGAGGCTCACCGGGCGCCGCCAGTGCGACGCCGGAGGACAGAGCAAGGATGGCGAGGACGAGGATGAGAACGCGCTTCATGACACACCTCCCAGTTCGGATGTGGCAAGGGTAATGCCAATGAGCGCCCATGTCAGGGGGGTGGTCTTTGCTCGTCCCGCCAGCGCCGCCAGGCGGCCAGACGGCGCCCCAATTCGGCCTCGAGGCCTCGATCCGTGGGCCGGTAGTAGTGACGACCGCGCAGCGACTCCGGCAAGTGCTCCTGAGCGACCTGCGCGTCCGGCGCGTCGTGCGCGTACTGGTAGCCGGCCCCATATCCGAGGTCCTTCATGAGCCCGGTGGGCGCGTTGCGGATGTGCAGCGGCACCGGCTCGGCCGGCCGTTCCTGCACGTCGGCCTTCGCCTCGTTGAACGCCACGTAGGCGGCGTTGGACTTGGGCGCCAGCGCCAGGAACAGCGTGGCCTGCGCGATGGCCAGCTCGCCCTCGGGCGAGCCGAGGAAGTCGTAGGCGTCCTTGGCGGCCAGCGCCAGCGTGAGCGCGCGGGGGTCGGCGTTGCCGATGTCCTCGGACGCGAAGCGGACGAGCCGGCGGACGACGTAGAGCGGCTCCTCGCCGGAGTCGAGCATGCGCGTCATCCAGTAGAGCGCGGCGTCGGGATCGCTGTCGCGCAGCGACTTGTGCAGCGCCGAGATCAGGTTGTAGTGCTCCTCGCCCGCCTTGTCGTAGAGCAGCGTCCGCTTCTGCGCCGCCTGGCGGATGCTCTCGTCGGTGACGGTGCGGCGCCCGCCGGAGGCGGGGGCCAGCTGCACGGCCAGCTCCAGGACGTTGAGCGCCGAGCGCGCGTCGCCATTGGCCAGACGCGCGATCGACCGCAGCGCGTCGTCGCTGACCTCCGGCCCGAGTCGGGCCAGGCCCCGCTCGCGGTCGCCCAGCGCGCGGCGCATCAGCGTGAGCAGATCGTCTTCCTCGAGGCCGCGGAGCACGTAGACGCGGCAGCGGGACAGCAGCGCGGAGTTCACCTCGAACGACGGGTTCTCGGTGGTGGCGCCGATCAGCACGATCGTGCCCTTCTCGACGTGAGGCAGGAAGGCGTCCTGCTGGGCGCGGTTGAAGCGATGGATCTCGTCGACGAACAGGATGGTCTTCTGTCGACGGCGGCTGCGCTCGACGTCCGCCTCGGCGACGACCTGGCGGATCTCCTTGACGCCGGAGAGCACGGCCGAGAACGCCACGAAGCGCGCGCCGGCCACGTGCGCCATCAGCGAGGCCAGCGTGGTCTTGCCCGAGCCGGGCGGTCCCCACAGGATCATCGAGTGCAGCTCGCCGCTCTCGATCGCCGCGCGCAGGACCCGGCCGGGGCCCAGCAGGTGCTCCTGGCCGACGACCTCGTCGAGCGCCTGCGGCCGCATGCGATCGGCCAGCGGCCCGGCCGGCGTGGGTCCCGCCGCGCTGGCCGGCTGCTCGAACAGCTCCATGGCGCCCCTCAGGCTCCCCCGCTCGCGCGACGGTGCAGCCAGGCGGGCAGCGCCGCCAGGTCGTCGAAGCGCGCGACGGGCTCGAGCTTCCAGCGCGTCATGTCCGCCTCGTTCGGCCGGTAGGCCACGAAGGGGATGCCGGCGGTCGTGGCGGCCACGCCGTCCACCCAGGAGTCGCCCACGACGAGCGCGTCCTTGTGGGCGCCGAAGTGGGCGGCGATCACGCGCCAGCCGTCGGGATCGGGCTTGAGCGCGCGCATCTCGTCGCGCGTGACCACCAGGTCGAGGGTGGGAACCATGGCGAAGCGCTCGAGCGCGATCGCCGTCACCTCGCGCGCGTTGTTGGTCCACACCGCGGTCGCGTAGCCGGCCGCGCGCGCGCCCTCCACCGCCTCGCGCGCGCCGGGCTCCAGCGCGGCGTCGACGACCGCGCGGCGCTCGTGGTCGAGCGCGATCTCCCACAGCGGCGTCTCGTGCTCGGCGGCGTGGGCCTGGCACCAGTGCAGCAGCTCGCCGACGCGATACCGATCAGGCTTGGCCGGCAGCGGTCCGCAGTGGCGCTCGAGGTGGCTGCGCATGTCCAGCGCCATCGCCGCGAGGTCCAGCGGCGAGCGGATCAGGGTGTGGTCGAGGTCGAAGACGCATAAACGCACGCTGGGACCGTACCATAGCCGTGCTACGCTCGTGGTCATGAAGCGCCGCCTGGCGATGGTCACGGCCCTCGCTGCGCTCCTGATGCTCGGATCGCTGGTGTCACCCGCGTCCGCGCTCGACGAGGCCGATCGTCTCTTCCTGGTGGGCGAGCAGTCCCTGACCGACCAGTTCTACTCCGTCGCCAAGCGCACGCTCGATCGGTTCGTCGCGCAGTATCCCAAGGACCCGCGCGCGCCCCGGGCCACGCTGCTTCTGGGCAAGGCGCGCCTGGCGCTCAACGAGCCCCAGCCCGCGCTCGAGGCGTTCCGGCGGGCGCAGACGTTTCTCTCCACCCCGGCCGAGCTGCTCGAGGTGAAGTTCTGGGAAGCCGAGGCGCTGTTCCGGCTCAAGCGCTTCAGCGAGGCCCGGGCGGCGTACGACGAGGTCGTGCGGTCCGACGCGGCCTCGCCGCTGGCCCCCGAAGCCCTCTACGGCTACGGCTTCTGCGAGCTCGAGCTCAAGCGACCCGAGCCCGCCGTCATCGCGTTTCGGGACTTCACGAACACGTGGCCCGATCATGCGCTGGCCCCGGCGGTGACGCTGCAGCAGGCCCGCGCGTACATCGAGCTCAAGCGCTACAACGACGCGCTGCCGCTGCTGACCAGCTTCGCCACGAAGTATCCGAGCTCGAAGCTCGCGCCCGACGCCCAGTACCTGCTGGGCTGGGTCCGGGTCACGACGGGCGATCAGCGCGGCGGGATGGCCGATCTCCGCGCGTTCCTGGCGGCCAATCCCAACCACGAGCAGGCGCCGGCCGCGCGGCGGCTCATGGCGCAGGCGCTCGGCAAGTACGGCGACCGGGAGGACCTGGCCGCGGCCTACAAGGCGCTGATCGAGCAGAATCCGCCGACCGCCGAGTCGCTCTATGACGCGGGGGCCATCGCCGGCCGCCTGGGGCGACCAAAGGACCAGGAGGAAGCCTGGAAGAAGCTTCGCACCGAGTTTCCCGAGCACGCGCTGGCCCGGCAGGTCGCGCTCGAGCGCGCCAATGCGGCGTTCAAGCAGAAGAACTACAAGGACGCGGTGACGCTCGGCCAGGCGGCCGCCCAGAGCGACGATGACAAGGTCCGGGCGGAGGCCTGGCTGCTCGTCGGCGAGGCCGAGCTGAAGCAGCGCCGCTTCCCCCAGGCGGTCAAGGCCTTCGAGTCGGTCGGCGGGATGAGCGACGTCGACACCAGCGTGCGCTTCCGGGCGCTAGCCGGCCTGGGCCTGGCGCGCGAGGAGCAGAAAGAATGGAAGGCCGCGCTGACGGCCTACGAGGCCGTCGTGTCCCGCTCGCCGGATTCGGGTCTGCGCGACTGGGCGCGCGATCGCGCGGCCGCCGTGAAGAGCCAGCTGCCCAAGTCGGGAACCGGCGCGCCGCCGCAGAAGCGCTCGGAGCCGGCCAAGCCGGCCGACAAGAGCCCGCGGAGCAAGTCGTGAAGCGCCTGCTCGGGCTTGGTCTCGCGTGGCTGGGGCTCGCCGCCGCCACGCCGCTGCCGTTGACGCCGCCGCCGCCCGATCTGGCCGGGCTGGTGCCCTTTGCCTCGGCGCCGCTCGACAAGCCGGCGCTGGTGGCCGACGCCAAGCTGCCGAGCGCCTCGATCGATCTGCCACCCCTGCCACTGGCCGCCATCACGGTGCCGGCGGCCGGCAAGCCGGTGGCCCAGAGCCAGCCGCCGCGCACGCTGCCGTGCATCGGCGCGTGGACGGGCGCGGCCTCGGAGTCGCTCGAGTGCGGCCGCGCCCGCTTCCAGAAGGGTGAGTACGACGACGCCGTCCGCGCGCTGGAGAGCGCCGCGCGACCCGGCTCGGAGCGAGAGATCGCGATCGAGGCGCGCTACTGGCTGGGCGAGAGCTACTACCGGCTCGGCCGGATCGAGCAGGCCGACTGGCAATTCCGTCAGGTCGCCCAGGATCTGCGCCAGGAGTTCGGACCGTGGGCGCTCTACAGCAGCGGCTGGACGGCCCTGCGCATGGGTGACGCCGCGCGTGCCCGTGACGCCTTCACCACGCTGCTGGCGCGACCGGTTCCGGTGCCGCTCGATGTCTGGGGCCAGTTCGGCCTCGGACTGGCGAGCTATGCCCTCGGCCGTCACGAGGACGCCCTGGCGGCGTTCGGCCGGATGCAGCAGCGCACGGTGTCGGCGGCCCTGGCGCGCGACGTCATCTTCTGGCAAGCCGAAGCGCTCGGACGCACGGGTGATGCTTCGCGTGCCGCCGACGAGCTCAAGCGCTTCGTAGCCGGCGGGGCGCATCCGCTGCTTTCAACGGCGCAGCTGCGGCTGGCGTGGTGGACGATGGTCGCCGGCCGCAACGCCGACGCGGTGACCGCGTTCCGCAACTATCTCGCCGGCGCCCCCGCCGGTGGCGAGCGCGAGTGGGGCGAGGCCGGACTGACCCTGGCGCTGCTCAGCACGGGCAACTGGGCGGCGGCGCGTGATGCGGCCGCGCCGGTCGTGGCGCGCCGGTCGCCCCTGGCGATGCCGCTGCGTCTGCGGCTGATGCAGGGGGCGGTCGATTCGTCGACGCCCGTCGACATTGGACCGATCGTCCAGGAGCTGCTGGGCGGCGATCTCACGCCGGCCATGCGGAGCTGGGTCCTGCTGGTCAAGGGCGAGGTGGATCGGGCCCAGGGTAACCGCGACGAGGCGCGCACACAGTTCGAACTGGCCCGTACCACGGGGGCCGGGACCCCGATGGCCGCGCAGGCGGGGTTCCGCCTGGCCCGCACCAACTTCGAGCTGCGCGAATACCCGCAGGCGCTGAGCGATCTCGCCCCGCTGGCCTCGGCGCCGCTGCCCGCCGATCTGCGCATCGCCGTGTTGATCCTGCAGGGCGAAGCCGCCTATCAGGCCGGCGACCACGCCACGGCCGGTGGCGCCTTCCGTCGCGTGCTGCTCGAGTTCCCGGACGCGCCGCAGACGCCCATGGTGCGGCTGGCCGTGGCCTGGACCTCGCTGCGCCAGGGCCGGGCCGAGACCGCCCGCCGGGAGTTCCTCGATTTCGTCCGCGCCGCACCCGACAGCCCCTACGCCGTCGACGCGCTCGTGCTCGCCGCCGAGCTGGCCACCGAAGCGGGCGATCTGGAGGCCGCCGGCCAGCTGCTCGACCAGGTCGTGCAGAAGTATCCGCAGCACCCGCGCACCGACTTCGCCCGGCTCAATCGCGGCATCCTGCTGGTGCGCACCGGCAACACGGCGGCGGCGCAGACCGCGCTGCGTGACTGGCTCGGCCGTGCGTCGTTCCCGGCGCTGTTCGGTCGCGCCCACGTCGCGCTCGGCGCCGCGCTGCTCAACAGCGGCGATACCTTCGGCGCCCAGCGTGAGTTCACGCTGGCCCAGCGCGACGGCATGGGTCCGTTCGCGAGCCTCGGCCTGGGCGCCATCGCGATGAACCGCGGTCGCTGGGACGAGGCGAGCAAGAGCTTCACCGAGGCGCGTGATTCCGGCACGCCGGCCGTCGCGGCGGCCGCCGAGTACGGTCTGGCCGCGATCGCCTATGCCAAGGATGGCGGGCGTGACTTCAAGAAGCCGGCGCTCGCCGCGCTGGCGGCCCTGCCGCCGGGCGGGCGGAATGCGAGCCAGGGCGGCACCTTGCTGTACGTGCTCACCGGGATCTCCGTGGCGGAGAAGAGCTGGCCGGGCGCGCTCGACTACGCGCGCCGCCTCGCCGACCAGTACCCGACGCACGAAGCCGCCGACGATGGGCTCGAGCGCGTGGCGGCCGGCGCGGCGGCGTCAGCCGCCTGGCCCGTCGCCCTCAACGCCGACCTGCTCCTGCGCGAGCGCTATCCGCGGAGCCCGTTCGTCGAGGCGGCGCGCGTGCGGGTGGCCGAGGAGCTGCTCGAGACCGGCAAGGCGGACGAGGCTCGTCGCGAGGTCGATCAGGTGCTGGCGACGGCGCCCAACGATGCGCGGGCCACTCTGCTGCTCGCGCGGATGCGCGCGGCCGGCGGCGATCGCAGCGGTGCGCTCGAGGCCTACGCGCGCGCGGCGCGTGAGGGGCAGGGCGTGCAGGCCAACGGGCCGGCCCTGCTCGGTCACGGCCGGCTCCTCGTGGAGGATCGGCAGTGGAGCCAGGCCCGTGGCGTGTTCGAGGGGCTGCTCAAGAGCGACGACGCCGCGACCGTGGCCGAGGCCGCCCGCGGTATCGGCGACGCGTACGCCGGTGAAGGGGAGCCCGTCGCCGCGGCCGAGTACTATCTGACGGCCGCCTACGTGGCGCCCACCTCGCTGCAGGGCCGCAAGGCGCTGCTCTCCGCCGCCCAGAGCTTCGTCGCCGCCAAGCAGAAGGACGCTGCCGAGATCGCCTATCGCAAGCTGCTCGCCCAGAAGGATCTGCCCGTCGACATTTCCGTCGCCGCCCGCGAGGGTCTCGCCGCACTCAGCCGGTAACACCGGGTAAGATAGCCGGGCCATGCAGGGGTACGGCGGCCGCATGCTGTTCGTCGACTGCACCACGGGGGCCACCCGCGTCGTGACGCTGGCCGAGAACACGGCGCGCGCGCTGCTCGGCGGCAATGGCCTGGCCGCCCGCGTACTGCTCGACCACGTGCCCGCGGGCATCGACGCGTTCGATCCCGCCAACGCCGTGGTCTTCGCGGTCGGGCCCGTCACCGACACGACCGTGCCCGGCAACAGCCGCGCCTGCGTGGCGGCCAAGTCACCGCTCACCGGGCTCTTCTTCGACTCCACCTTTGGCGGCCGCTTCCCCGCCACGCTCAAGCGCACCGGCTTCGACGCCGTCGTCATCACGGGCCGCGCCGCGGCGCCGTCGTACGTGAGCGTCGACGAGAGCGGGGCGCAGGTGAAGCCGGCCCCCGAGCTGTGGGGACGGTCGACCCGGGAGGCGGTGAACGCGCTGATCGAGGCCGAGGGCGCCGACGCGGACGCCATCGCCATCGGCCCCGCCGGCGAGCAGCGGGTCCGCTTCGCGGCCATGGCCCACTACTGGAAGAACCGCGAGGGTGTCTCTGGCCGCGGGGGAATCGGCGCGGTGCTCGGCAGCAAGAACATCAAGGCGGTGGTGGTCCGCGGCGCGCGCAAGACCGCGATCGCCGATCCGGCCGCGCTCCGAGCGCTTCTCGACGAGACGCGCGAGCCGCTGCGCACCGGGACGAAGGCGCTGTCGACCTTCGGCACGCCGTTCCTCGTCGGCCCGATCAACGCGCTGGGCGCGCTCGGCAGCTACAACCTCAGGACCGAGGTCTTCGCCGAGGCGCGCGCGATCGGCGGCGAGTCGTTGAAGGAGCACTATCACGACCGCGACACGACATGTCTGAAGTGTCCGGTGGCGTGCGGCAAGCAATACGCGATCGCGGACGGCGAGTTCGCCGGCACCCGGGCCAAGATGCCCGAGTACGAATCGATCTTCGCGCTGGGCCCGATGCTGGGCATCGCCAATCCCGAAGCGCTCATTCTGGCCAACGAGCTGTGCGACCTGCTCGGGATGGACACGATCTCGATGGGCGTGAGCCTGGCGTTCGTGTGCGAGGCCCTCGAGCGGGGCTGGCTCACGCCGGCGGAGGTCGGCGTGCCCTTCGGATGGGGCGACTGGCGCGGCATGCTGAAGCTCGTGGAGATGACCGCCCGCCGCGAGGGGTTCGGCGCGCGCCTGGCCGAGGGCGCCTGGCGGCTCGCCGAGTCGGTGCATCCCGAAGGCACCCGCCTGGTGTACGCGGTCAAGCGCCTCGAGCTGCCGGCCCACTCCGCGCGGGCGCTGAAGGGGCTGTCGATCGGCTACGCCACGGCCACGCGGGGCGGCAGTCACCACGACACCCGCCCGACGCCGCAGTACGCGCCGACCTTCGACCGGCGGGGGACCACCGACAAGCCCGCCTTCGCCGCGCGCAGCCAGAACTTCACGGCGGTCGGCGACTCACTCGTCCTGTGCCGCTTCACCTCCGAGCGCGGCTTCGGCCTGTTCGTCGGCGAGCCGTACGCCCGGATGGTGCGCGCCGTCACCGGCTGGAACATGGACGCCGAGGAGCTCGAGCGGGTCGGGGAGCGGATCATCAACCTCGAGCGGATGTTCAACGTGCGCGAGGGCGTGCGCCGCGCGCAGGACGTGCTGCCGTGGAAGGTGATGCACGAGCCGATCCCCGACGGGCCGTCGGCCGGCATGTATTGCCCGCCGGACGAGCTGTCCGCCATGCTCGACGATTACTACGCGCTGCGCGGCTGGGACGCGGACGGCGTGCCGACGCGCGCGCGCCTGTCGAGCTTGGGTCTCTCGAGCTGAGGCATCGTCTCGTGGTGCCGTCGTTCCGCACGTCTACCCGTCTCCTCGCATGGCTCTGCGCTGCCGCACTGCTCGCGACGGTCACCGCCA
>Ga0163162_10004580_pt1 | contig 13316 bp, 12 predicted proteins | sample S55metaG_FD_115310 | JGI IMG/M metagenome (GOLD analysis project Ga0163162, IMG submission 115310) | Switchgrass rhizosphere microbial communities from Kellogg Biological Station, Michigan, USA - S5-5 metaG | ecosystem: Host-associated > Plants > Roots > Rhizosphere > Soil | place: USA...
AAATTCAATTCCCTTCCTGATCCCGAAAAAAATGACTACCTTTGCGCGTCCAAAAACAGGGCAGGCAGCCAGCTAAAAGCAAAGTAAATTATGGAGATCAGGAACATTGCGATCATCGCACACGTAGACCACGGTAAAACAACGCTGGTAGATAAAATATTACATGCCACTAAGGTATTCAGGGACAACCAGGAAACCGGTGAGTTGATCATGGACAGCAATGATCTTGAAAAAGAAAGGGGCATTACCATTTTCAGTAAGAATGCTTCCGTTATGTATAACGGGGTAAAAATAAATGTCATCGATACACCGGGTCACGCCGACTTTGGCGGTGAAGTAGAACGTGTACTTAAAATGGCTGACGGGGTTTTATTGCTGGTGGATGCTTTTGAAGGCCCCATGCCGCAGACCCGTTTTGTATTGCAGAAGGCTCTGCATTTGAATTTAAAACCGATTGTTATCATCAATAAGGTAGATAAACCAAATTGCCGCCCTGAAGAAGTGCACGAGGCAATCTTCGAATTGTTCTTCAACCTTGACGCAACGGAAGCACAGCTTGACTTTCCTACCTATTATGGTTCCGGAAAGAATGGCTGGTTCAATGACTCACTGACACCCACAACCGATATTATTCCTTTGCTGGACGGCATCATCAAACATGTACCAGCGCCCATTAAAAACGAAGGTCATCTTCAAATGCAAATCACTTCCCTGGATTATTCTTCTTTCTTAGGAAGGATAGCCGTGGGAAAAGTGGCCCGTGGATCAATTCGCGAAGGCCAGAACATTGCGCTGATGCAGGCTGATGGCACTATAAAGAAATCCAAGGTAAAAGAACTCTATGTTTTTGAATCCCTGGGTAAAAAGAAAGCAACAGAAGTTCTTTGCGGTGATATTTGTGCGGTTGTAGGACTGGAAGATTTTAATATCGGCGATACGATAGCTGACCTGGATAATCCTGAAGCATTACCGATGATCAGCGTGGATGAACCAACGATGAGCATGATGTTCTCCATCAACAACTCTCCTTTCTTCGGTAAGGACGGAAAATTTGTGACCTCACGCCACTTGCGCGACAGGCTCATGAAAGAAACAGAAAAAAATCTTGCCCTCAGGGTAGAAGATACAGGAAGTGCCGATAGTTTTCTGGTATTTGGTCGCGGGATTCTTCACCTGGGCATCCTGATTGAAACCATGAGAAGGGAAGGATATGAAATGACTGTTGGACAACCGCAGGTTATCGTGAAGGAAATTAATGGTAAGAAATCTGAGCCTTTTGAAGTACTTGTGGTAGATGTGCCGGATGAATATAGTGGAAGGGTAATAGATATGGTTACGCGGCGCAAAGGTGAAATGCATGTAATGGAAACCAAGGGGGATATGCAACACCTGGAATTTGAAATTCCTTCCCGGGGCCTGATTGGTCTGCGTTCAGGAATGCTCACTAATACAGCCGGAGAAGCCGTTATGGCGCACCGTTTTTTAGAATATAAACCCTGGAAGGGCCCGATCCCCGGCAGAAGCAATGGGGTACTGATTGCTAAAAATCAGGCGGCTACTACCGGTTATTCGATTGATAAACTCCAGGACCGCGGTTCTTTTTTCGTGGATCCGGGAGAAGATGTGTACGTGGGCCAGATTATAGCGGAGCATATCAAACCAGGAGACCTGATCGTAAATGCTACTGAAGGCAAGCAGCTTACCAATATGCGCGCCAGCGGAAGTGATGATTCTGTGCGTATCATTCCAAAAATCCAGATGACACTGGAAGAATGTATGGAATATATCCAGCAGGACGAATGCATCGAAGTGACGCCGAAGAATATCCGGCTTCGCAAGACCATTCTGGATGAGGACACCCGGAAAAAGTTCCAGAAAATGTTGAAGACGGAGGAGGTGAGCTAGGTTAAAAACGTAATTTTGTAGCAAATCAGGGATATGAAAATAAAACTTGGTTTAATACTATTCATCGCCTTCCTGAGCGTGATATCTGCGAAAAGTTATTCCCAATGCTCTATCTGTACGCGCACCGTTCAGCAGATGGGAGAAAAACCCGGAAAAGCATTTAATGCCGGTATTATTTACCTGGCTTTCACACCACTGGCTATTGGCGGAATACTGGGCTACCGGTGGTGGAGGCAAAACAGGTAGTCACTCCCCTATACAATGCAAGATCAAAACTTTTTGATCCGGGAATCCAGATCTGTTTTAATAGAATCTTCTGTTTTTTCCATATTCATTCCAACCTGGAATAATCTGTCTTACCTGAAATTATGTATCGAGAGCCTGCGCCGGCATTCCCTTGTCAGGCACCAGATCATTGTTCATGTCAATGAAGGTAAAGATGGCACCCTTGAGTGGATACATGAGCAGTCAGATCTGAGTTATTCATATACAGAAGAGAATATCGGCGTTTGTTATGCCCTGAATCAATGTCGCAGTCTGGCGACAGCAGATTATTTTTTGTATATGAACGATGACATGTATGTCTGTCCCGGCTGGGATCAGCATCTGTTTACAGAGATAAAAGCCATTGGTCATCCTATGTTCTTTTTGTCTTCAACAGCCATTGAGCCCTTACTAAGTGCCAACCCATGTGTAATCGCAGGGGATTTTGGATCTGACCCTGATAATTTCCAGGAGGAAAAATTGCTGAAGGAATTTGCTGAAGCGGAAAAAAAAGACTGGCAGGGTTCAACCTGGCCTCCCAATGTCGTGCATAAAAAATTATGGGACACGGTGGGGGGTTATAGTATTGAATTTTCACCAGGCCTGTATTCCGATCCGGATTTTTCCATGAAACTCTGGAAAGCCGGTGTTCGTTTATTCAAAGGGGTTGGAAACAGTCGCGTCTATCATTTTGGCGGCAAATCCACCACCAGAATGGTACGGAACAGGGGATATTTTACTTTTATTTCAAAATGGGGGATGAGTGCCGGAACTTTTACAAAAAAATTCCTCAGGAGCGGGCAACCTTTTGATGGTGAGCTTTCCGTGCCAATACTTTCAATTTCCTCGAGACTTAAAAATTGGATGAACCGGATTCAGGCTTATTTTTCCCGGGCAAATGTTTCAGAAAACCGGTAGAGGTTAAAATCATTTTCTTTCGTGGCTTTTTCAATTGAATAAATCAATTCATCCTGATTAATTCCCCGCATCCGGTATTCCGCAATTAACCGCCAGGCTTTTTGGGTTAGCAGTTTGATGGAATGGTCCGGTGAAAGTTTTTTTATATTTTCTTTTATTGCCTGGTACAACTCTTCAATTCCTTTTTCTTCCGTAGCGATCGTCTGTACAAATTGTATACCGTCAGCTGGTTTTGCAGTTTGAAAATGAATGGATGATTTTAAAGAATTAAAGAACTGTTCCGCGCCCGGCCGGTCGGATTTATTCACCACGAAAATATCGCCGATTTCCATGATGCCGGATTTCATGGTCTGAATATCGTCTCCTGATTCAGGAACAAGCACAAGCACTACCTGGTCGGCGAGGCTGGTGATATCTACTTCCGTCTGGCCCACACCCACGGTTTCAATCATTATATAATCAAATCCCGCGTTCGCCATCAGGTCGGTAATTTGAAAGATCCGCGGATTTAATCCACCCACGACGCCCCGGCTTGCCAGTGACCGGATAAATACCAGGGGGTTGTTATACCACCGGTTCATCCGGATCCTGTCGCCCAGCAGGGCGCCCGTGTGAAAAGATGAAGTCGGATCCACACAGAGGATGGCGAGCTTTTTCCCTTCCGCAGTAAATTTTTTGATGAGTGCGTCTACCACAGTGCTTTTCCCGGCGCCAGGTGGCCCGGTAATGCCGACGACAGGGACATGAACATGGGGCAGGGATTTCAGAAGTTCTTCCGCACCGGGCTTTGAATTTTCAACCAGGGAAATAGCGCGTGCAACGATATGAAAATCGCCCTTGCTTAAAACATCGGCAGTTATGGATAGACTCTGGTCATCCGGTATTGACATGGATCAAAAATAAGTTAAAAAGAAAGGACGCCCTTCCGGGAGGCATCAAAAGAAATTTTAAATTAAAGCCGAATCTGCGGTTAAATTTGTCGGCTGATTTAGTGAAGTATTCTCAACAGGCAAACCATGACGAATTTCATTCCCATATTCCCGTTAAATGTTGTTCTTTACCCGGGAGAAATGCTCAACCTGCATATTTTTGAACCCCGGTATAAGGAATTGGTTAAAGAATGTTTTGGTAACAGCAAACCATTTGGTGTACCGGCCGTGATCAATGGTCACGTTGCAGAATTCGGAACCCTGGTTTTAATACAGGAGATCGTTAAAGAATATGATAACGGTGAGATGGATATTATCACGAGAGGGACAGTCGTTTTTCGCATCCTGGAGATCATAAAAAAAATTCCGGAAAAACTTTATAGTGGTGCTATTGTAAATTATCCCGAAAATTCTGAAGTGTATCACCGGAAAGACCTTATGCAGGTTGTTATTAAAGCGATTCGCGAACTTCACCGGATTCTGAACATCAGTAAGGATTTCAGGAAACCGGATGAAGAATTAAATGCCTATGACCTGGCCCATCATGCCGGGTTATCGCTGGAAGAAGAATACGAATTACTGGGACTGTTCCGCGAAGAGCAACGACAGGAATATTTAAAGAGACATCTGGGAAAAGTATTGCCGGTGGTTGCTGAAATGGAAGTATTGAAAGAAAGGATTATGCTGAATGGTCATTTTAAAAATTTATCTTCCTTCCGATTTGAATAATAACCCCATAAATAACCGACTCAGCTGAACATGGAATCCTCTACCCTTTGTCTGGATTTAGGAAATACCCGGTTAAAATGGGCTGTATTCTCCCATGGGGAAATCGTTCATACCGGGGTACTGCAGGGTGACGGAGTAGAAGACCTGCGAAAATGCCTGGATGATTATGCCCCCGACAAAAGCATTCTTTCCTCTGTGGTAGATCATTCACCGGCGCTGGAAGAGTTATTGAAAGAACGTACGCGGTTTCATAAACTGGATCACCAGTCCCGTGTTCCCATCACAACACCGGTGGGAAAACCAGAAACGATCGGAGCAGACCGGCTCGCACTGGTTGTGGCAGCGGCGCATTATTTTCCGGATAAAAATAACCTGGTGATCGGGCTGGGTTCTGCCATCACTTATAACTATATAAACCGTTTTCATCAGTTCATCGGAGGAAGTATTTCTCCCGGTATGGAAATGCGTTTTAAATCCCTTCAGCTGTTCACTGCTAAATTGCCCCTGGTGAAACCGCATTGGAATTTCCCCCTTGCAGGCTATGATACAAAGACGAATATCCAGTCAGGCGTAATTTTTGGTATGGCTAAGGAAATTGACGGGGTGATTGAAGCCTATGAAGAACGGTACGAAAACCTGCATATATTAATGACAGGTGGTGATGCCCACTATTTTATGCCCTTTCTGAAGAAAGCGATTACGGTGGATCCGGACTTAATATTTAAAGGACTGTACACAATCGGTGAATTTAATTTTTCAAATTGAAAATTAACCGCAAATATCTTCCGGGCGCATTGAGTTTATTCCTGTGCGGGTTATTCGCCGGCTGTGAAAACAATGTAAAGGATTTACCCAATTATCGTCAGAAGCAGATCAGTGTGGATGAGGGTAAAAAAATAACCGCCTTTATGAGCGAAAATGCCAAGGTCAAGGCAAAACTAACAGCTCCCTATATGCGAAGGAGCGAAATGGATTCCCCTTATGTTGAATTTCCCAATACCCTGCATGTCGATTTTTATAATGACTCCCTGGTGATAGAAAGTCTCATGGATTGCCGGTATGGTAAATGGAAGGAACAGGAAGGAAAAGTTTATCTGCGTGACAGTGTGGTGGTCAAGAATATTCTGAAGGGCGACACACTCTATTGTAAAGAGCTCTGGTGGGACCAGAAAGCTGAAAAATTCTATACGGATAAGCCGGTGCAGATTCATAAGGCCGGGGGTACGATATTGTATGGCACAGGGCTGGAAGCACCGCAGGATTTCAGCGGGTATACTATTTATCAGATAACCGGCCCCTTCGCCTTCCCGGGTAATGGAATGCCTAAAGATTAGGCTTAAGGCCTAAGGCTAAGGCGAAAGGCTTTTAATGCGTATTCGGTCGTCGGTCATACGTTAACGGTCATCCATGAAACCCGGGATTTCAGCCCATAAAAAAGCCCTGGACTTCTCCAGGGCCTTGAATGTGTTTGTACTTAACCTAACCGTTACCAAGTTGGTCATTCAATAGGGTACAAATTTACACTTCGTCGGATTTGGTCTTCGCGTGGAATTTGGATTTTAACTGTCCGTGATCGGGCCCCGCTACTTGTCTGGTTGGTTTCATAGTTAGCTTTTCTAAGGAAATTGGATATTGACATCTAACCGGGCGTCTATCACTATGACGATGTAAACATACAAATCGCATATACCGTTACAAGCGGGATTGCGCTCGATCTCATATTTACAGATAATACGGCTGAAAATAGTAAAATTACGTTTTGGGCCTAAAGCCTAAAGCGTAAGGCTTAAGGCAATGATTGATAATCAGGAAATTGCGAGTTACTGTCATATATTAAATAAAATGCATAACGGAGTCCATTGGGGCCCGTAAGGGGAAATACCTAGATCTTCCTGCGATAAGAAAAATTGGATGCAAGGCCTAAAAACGGGTCGGGCAGACATGAATAAACGAGCGGCATAGAGCTTTTGGCTTTAGGCTTTAAGCTTTATGAGGCTTTAGGCTTTGGGCTTTAAGCTTTAGGCTTATTAAGGCTTTCTTCCGGCCGCATCTGCGGAAAGAGCAGGACATCCTGAATAGAGGGCTGATTGGTGAGCAGCATACAGAGCCGGTCTATCCCGATACCGATCCCTGATGTAGGCGGCATGCCATACTCGAGCGCTCTCAAAAAGTCGTTATCGATAAACATGGCTTCTTCATCACCTCGTTCCATCAGCTTCACCTGTTCTTCAAATCTTTCCCGCTGGTCTACCGGATCGTTCAATTCGGAGTAGGCATTCGCGATTTCTTTTCCATTGATGATGAGTTCAAATCTTTCCACGAGCCCGCTTTTGGTCCGGTGTTTTTTGGTGAGGGGACTCATTTCTACCGGATAATCAATGATGAATGTCGGCTGTATAAACCGGTGTTCGCTGGTCGCGCCGAATAATTCATCAATGAGTTTTCCTTTGCCCATGGTATTGTCTGCGGGAATATGAAGTTTCCTGCACAGTTCTCTCAGCCCGTCTTCATCTAAAACAGAAACATCTGTTCCGGTAGATTCGCTGATGGCATCGTAAATACTGATCCTTTTATATGGTGCTTTGAAATCAATTTCATTTTCGCCGGCACTCACAATTGTAGTTCCGTTGACGGCTCTTGCGGCGGTTTCCAGCATAGTTTCCGTGATATCCATCATCCAGAAATAATCCTTGTAGGCCACATAGAATTCAAGAATAGTGAATTCAGGATTATGTGTCCTGTCCATCCCTTCATTCCTGAAATTCCTGCTGAATTCATACACCCAGTCAAAACCGCCCACAATAAGGCGTTTCAGATACAATTCGTTGGCAATGCGCAGATAGAATGGGATATCCAGGGCATTATGATGAGTAATAAATGGCCGGGCTGCAGCTCCGCCCGGAATGGACTGCAGAACCGGAGTATCCACTTCCAGGCCACCGGCGGTGTTCAGGAATTCACGAAGACTGTTGATTAATTTCGTTCGTTTAATGAAGACTTCTTTTACCTGGGGATTCACAATGAGATCAGCATAACGCTGCCTGTACCGGAATTCCGGATCTGTAACCGCATCAAAGGTTTCCCCCTCTTTTTCTTTGATGATGGGGATTGGTCGGAGAGCTTTCGATAAAATGGTTAGTTCCCTTACATGAACGGAGATTTCACCCGTTTTTGTAATGAAAACATAGCATTTCACACCGATAATATCACCCAGATCGATCAGGTGCTTCCAGACTTTGTCATAGGCAGTTTTGTCCTCACCCGGTGCTATGTCATCCCGTTTAATATACAATTGGATACGGCCGCTGCTATCCTGAATGACAGCAAAAGAAGCTTTTCCCATATCCCGGATGCTCATAATCCGCCCTGCCAGGCTAACGGATGCGAACTCAGCCTTATTTTCTTCCGAATAACCGGATTTAATGTTTGCGGCATAGGCATTTACGGGGTAAGCAGCAGCCGGATAGGCATCAATACCCATTTCTGTCAGGGTATTTAGCTTTTCCCGGCGGATAATTTCCTGTTCTGAAAATTGTGGGTGCGACATGGGGAAAATTCGAAATTCCCGCAAATGTACGTTTTAAGCTTAAAGCCTAAAGCCTTAAACCTGTCCATCATCCACCATCTGCTATAAACCAACCCCCCAAACTCCCCCGGGAAGATGGGCTGGTTTTTAATCTGTTTTGACTTAGTTTTGCCCCATAAACCGAGTGATATGAAGTTTGAGAAGATTCATAATAAGGGGCAGGCCCAGCTGTTTCGAAATTCCTATATGGAAATGCTCACCAAAACCCATCCATTGGTGATTTGGGGATTGTATGTGCCGGTGATCGTTTATTTTATCTATCTCACTCATTTTCAATTAGATTTCAGCTATACAAAGATATTTTTCACCTTCGCGGCAGGGACTTTTTTCTGGACGTTTTTTGAATACCTGATGCATCGTTTCGCCTTTCATGCCGTTGCGGATAGTGAAAGAGCCCAGAAATTTATATATGTGATGCATGGTAACCATCATCACTTCCCCCGCGATAAGGAAAGGTTGTTTATGCCACCGGTGCCCAGCCTCATCATCTCTTCCACGATTTTCGGAATCATGTACCTGATGATGAAAAATTATGCGTTCGTTTTTTTCTCCGGCTTCATATTGGGTTATCTGATATATGGTAGCATGCACTACGCTATCCATGCCTGGAACCCGCCGTTCAAATGGATGAAGCCTCTCTGGAGGAATCATCACCTGCATCACTATAAAGATGATCACAAAGGTTTTGGCGTAAGCACTACCATCTGGGACCGCGTATTCGGTACCATGTTCGATCTTCAGAAGGAAAAGGAAGACAAGGAAAAAGTCAGGGAACTGATGTACTAATATTTTTCAGTCACCCCGAGACCGAACAAAGCAAAATCATATTTCACCGGATCTGCACTATCCAAATCCCGAAGGGCGAGGGTTAACTCCATTGCTGTTTGCCAGTCGGTCTGTTTTCTGCTTATGAGCCCAAATCCCCTGGCAACACGGGCTACATGAAGGTCTACCGGGCAGATCAAATCAGCCGGAGACATTTGTTTCCAGATCCCGAAATCCACACCTCGTTTATCCCGGCGTACCATCCAGCGCAGGTACATGTTCAGTCGCTTGCAGGTGGAATTTCTTTCCGGACTGGCGATATGTTTTTGCGTGCGGCGGGGTGCATCGACCAGTGAAAAAAATCGTGTATAAAAAATCGAAAGTGCATTTCTTACAAATTCATTTTTGTCGCATAAATCCAGGTGAGTCCCGAGCATTTTTAGTTTTGCAGATCCTGGAAAAAAGTTGGTTTGGGGAATGGATTTTTTTACATCCGGTTTTGCAGGAAGAAAAGCCGATTCAAGCGAATCTGACTGACTGTAATGAGTTTTTAAAAACCGGATAAAATATAAAAGATCGGTTGTGTTAAACGTGCGGTGTTTGAAATTCATGAGTCGTTTCAGATCGGCAGGCCGGTGATTCATGATGAAGTCATATGGTTCATTTTCCATAGCACGCATCAGTTCATTGGATTTCTGAATAATGGTGGTACGGTTGCCCCAGGAGAATATGGCGGCAAACAAACCGGAGATTTCGATATCCTGTTTTTTTTGGAAACTGTGAGGAATAGAAACCGGATCCTTCGCGATAAAAGAAGGGTGGTTATATTCTAACACTTTCTTTTCAAGAAAGTCCCGGAGTTTTTTTTTATCCTGCATGTAGTCGGGTTAACCAATTGCCTGATCTAGATCTTCGATCAGGTCATCAGCATCTTCAATGCCAACACTCAGACGGATCAGGGAATCATTTAGTCCGTTTTTAATTCTTTCTTCCCGGGGTATCGATGCATGCGTCATAGAGGCCGGATGGCTGATCAGCGACTCTACACCACCCAGGCTTTCCGCCAGGGAAAATAAACGGGTAGCGGATAAAACTCTTTTTGTTTCTTCAGCAGAATCGTTTTTCAATTCAAAACTTATCATGCCGCCAAATCCGCGCATTTGTTTTTTAGCAGTAGCATAACCCGGATGATCCGTAAAGCCACACCAGTACACCCGGTTAATTTTAGGATTTTTGCGAATCCAGTGGGCGATTTTTTCTCCGTTTTCACAATGGCGCTGCATACGCAATTCAAGTGTTTTTATTCCTCTCAATACGAGAAAGCAATCCTGTGGTCCGGGAACGGCTCCGCAGGATTTCTGAATAAAATATAATTGTTCACGCAATGCAGGGTCATTCATCATCAGGCAGCCGTGAATCACATCACTATGACCACCGAGGTATTTGGTCGCTGAATGAAGTACTATATGGGCACCCAGATCAAGCGGATTTTGAAGATAAGGTGAAGCGAATGTGTTATCAACGCAAAGCAAAATATTTTTCTCCTTAGCAATCGAAGCGACGGCAGCCAGATCCACAATATTCATCAGCGGATTGGTCGGGGTTTCCGTCCAGATGAGTTTTGTTTTTTCATTGATGTGCTTTCGAATATTTTCGGGGTCCTGCATATCCACATAGTGAAAATGGATTCCAGTCTTTTCAAAAATTTTAGAGAAGAGTCGAAATGTCCCGCCGTACATATCATTAGCTGCGATCACTTCATCGCCGGGCAGTAACAGGCGGATCACGGCATCGGAAGCCGCCACACCACTGCTGTAAGAAAGTGCGAAACGTGCGTTCTCAATAGAAGCCAGTGCGGTTTCCAGGGCCTTTCGGGTAGGGTTTTGCGAACGGGCATATTCATATCCCTTATTGTTTCCGGGAGCTGCCTGTACAAAAGTGGATGTCTGATAAATGGGCGGGATGATGGCGCCTGTACTCGGGTCAGGTTCCATTCCTGCATGAATTACGCGGGTGGCAAATTTCATAATTATTTTTTTTCGGAGCGGGCCGGGTTACCAGCTGATGGGCAGGTGTACTTCCTTGTTATCCCATGCGACCATCAGACTTGTTTTATTTTTTTCTTTCCCTTCAAAACAGATCGTAAATATATCAACGACATCAGGTCTTGTGATTACTTTCACCTCTGTGCGGAGAATATCTTTTTTTGCATCATATCCAAATGCACCCCAGGTATCAGTTTCCTTATTGAGTACCATGGTCCATTTCTCTGCCGAGGGGATGGCGTAGAGTGTATACCTTCCTTTACTTATTTTCTTACCAGCTATTTTCACCTCCCTGTAAAATTCAATTTCTGTGGCTTCATTGGCTCCTATCCGCCAGATCATATCATAAGGCACGAGGTCACCGAAAATATTGCGGTCATTTTTCTGTGGCCTGCCATAAATTACCCTTGCAATAAGCGGAGCGTCGGCTTTTTTCTGAATCTTCAGCACGGGGTAGTCCACCGGGTAGTAGCACATATCCATGGGTGATTTATCCAGGGGAGGGATTGCTGTCTGGCCAATGCACAGTTGGGAGCCTGCAAGAAAAAGAGCTGCTAATAATAAGGTTTTCATATTCTTCATAGTAGGCAAAATTAAAGGGAGAAATGGTATTAACTGCCGCGAAGGTAGAGCAGTTCGTGATATGCAAAGGTTTTAACATGGGGAAAGAAAAATTCATAGGCCATTTTTAACTCTTCATAGTGTTCCATAAAAGCCTCGAATACGGGTTGTGGATCATCTATATATTTTGCCCTCCGGCAAAGGCCCCTGAAACTATTCAGTATGCCTTCGGTTGAACGGTAGTTCAAAAGCCAGTTTTGCGTACGCATGTAAAAAAAGAAGCCATGAAATTTTTGGGGCAGCCATTGTTCATAGGATTCCAGCTGTTTATAAGTGTTTTGGGAGAAAACAGCCAGGGCACCTTCTTCAAATTCATATCCATCATTGGCCAGGAAATGATCGTAGATGATATCCACAAAGGCTCCCGCATATAATCCGGCGGCAGATTTAAGGAATTGCCTGGCTTCTTTTGTGGCGGGATGTGTATCCGTATATTCATCTATTTTACGATGAAGCGTAATACCCATTTGTATCCGGTCCGGGAAATCGAATTTTTTTTTGCCTTTCACAAAATCACTGATCATATTTCCCGCCAGAATATCGGGATCTCCGAACGAAAGGAATGCATGAGCCAGATAGTTCACACCATAAAAATACAAGAAACTAAGGCAAGTATGTAAGTATGGAAGTGTGGAAGTATGGAAGTGTGGGAGTGTGCCGGTCGTGTTACCCGAACTAAACTTATTTTAAAGATAATATCAGTATCGATTTCACTCCCATACTTCCACACTTCCATACTTCCATACTTGCCTCCCATACTTTCCTGTATTTGCTCCAAAAGGAATAATTTTGCCTTCCACATAATTAAACCATGAATAAAGGACCGGTATCCCAGTTTATCGCATATCATTACAGGCATTTCAATGCAGCTGCCCTTATTGACGCCGCAAAAGGTTATGAAAAACATTTAACCGAAGGCGGAAAAATGATGGTCACGCTTGCCGGAGCCATGAGTACGGCAGAACTGGGTGTTTCCCTGGCTGAAATGATCCGCCAGGATAAAGTGCATATCATTTCCTGTACCGGTGCAAACCTCGAAGAAGACATCATGAACCTGGTGGCTCATTCGCATTATAAAAGAGTGCCCAATTACCGGGATCTTACCCCGCAACAGGAATGGGAATTGCTGGAACAGGGCCTGAACAGGGTAACAGATACCTGCATTCCGGAAGAAGAAGCCTTCCGTAAAATTCAGAAACATATTGTTCAGTTATGGAAGGATGCGGATGCGAAGGGCGAACGGTATTTCCCCCACGAATACATGTATAAGCTATTGCTGAGTAAAGTAATGCAGGATGGATATGAGATCGATGTGAAAGACAGCTGGATGATTGCGGCCGCAGAAAAAAATCTTCCCATAGTGGTCGGAGGATGGGAGGACAGTACAATGGGAAATATTTTTGCATCCTACATTGTGAAGGGTGAATTGAAAGCATCTACGATGAAGAGCGGAATTGAGTATATGGTCTGGCTTTCGGACTGGTACCGCAAAAATTCAGGCGGAAAAGGAATTGGGTTTTTCCAGATTGGCGGTGGTATCGCAGGTGATTTTCC
>Ga0163162_10004581_pt1 | contig 13315 bp, 15 predicted proteins | sample S55metaG_FD_115310 | JGI IMG/M metagenome (GOLD analysis project Ga0163162, IMG submission 115310) | Switchgrass rhizosphere microbial communities from Kellogg Biological Station, Michigan, USA - S5-5 metaG | ecosystem: Host-associated > Plants > Roots > Rhizosphere > Soil | place: USA...
CGGATCGCGTTGGTCGCAAGAGTCTCATCGCCTGGGGGATGATCGTCCAGGCCGGTGGCATCTGGCTGACCGTGCTCGTCCCCGACTACGGTGCTTGGCTGCTCGCGGCCGCCCTGCAGGGACTCGGGACGGCGATGGTCTATCCGACCCTTCTGGCTGCCATCACCGACCACGCTCACCCGACATGGCGAGCGTCGAGCCTCGGGGTCTACCGCTTCTGGCGCGATCTCGGCTACGCCGTCGGCGCTCTGCTCTCGGGACTGGTGGCGGACGCGATCGGTCTAGACGCGGCGATCCACATGGTGGCGGCGCTTACGCTGATCTCAGGTGTGACCGTTCTTCTTGTGATGGCGGGGCCCCGGCCGGCCGCCCTCACCACGACGAAAGGACAACACGCCACATGACCAACGGACCGTCGCAGCGCGAGGCCCGCGAGGAACGGGACGACTCCTAGAAGCGCCGGGGCCTCAGCGCGGCCAGTACATGATCACCGACATACCGACGAGGCATACGAGGCGACCGGCGACGTCGTAGCGGTCCGGCGAAACGCGGTCCACCGCCCAACCCCATCACCCCCGCCAGCACGGAACGCCGCGCTCAACGCGCATGTGTTGACGCGGTCACACGGCCCGTGCTACCCGTGATAGCCGAGATGCACCGCCGATCACATCGGACGGTCGTCCAACACAAGGTCTGGCTCCAGGCGCGCGATCGCTTTGTCCTCGGTGATGGGGGGATGGCGTTGCTTCGGGCAATCGACGGGGCAGGATCGGTGCGCGCCGGTGCCAGCGAGGTCGGCTGGTCGAATCGTCACGCGCTCGCCTATCTCGACAATGCCGAGCGTGGCCTCGGCTACCGCCTCGTGCAACGGACCCGTGGCGGGAACGAGCGGGGCGGGGCGCAGCTCACCCGTGAGGGCCAGCGCTTGCTCCACCGATACACCACCTTCCGATCGCGGCTCGATCGGGCGGTTCAGCGCCTGTACCGTGCCGCCTTTGCCGGGTCGGGCCCCTGAGAGTCGGCGGCAACGAGTTCAATCGGTCCGAGCTGGCCGGGGCGTTCGGCGACCTCGGCACGCTGATCCCGTTCGTCGTCGGCTACGTCACGATCAACCGGCTCGACCCGCAGGGCGTGCTGCTCGGCTTCGGCCTCCTGGCGATCGGCACCGGCCTGTACTTCCGTACCCCGATGTCGGTACAACCCATGAAGGCCATCGCGACCGTGGCCGTGACGCATCCGGAGACGATCACGCCGGGCGCGATCTTCGCTTCGGCCATCGTCACCGGCGTCTTCTGGCTCGGCATGGGGATCAGCGGCGCGGTGTCATGGCTGGCGGCGCTGACCGCGCGGCCGGTCGTGCGAGGCATCGTCCTCGGTCTCGGCCTGAGCTTCATCCTCGAGGGCGTCACCTTCATGCAGCGCGGCCTGCTGGTTGCGATCCCCGGCGCGTTGTTGACTTTTATGCTGCTCGGCTGGCCGCGCCTCCCCGCGATGCTCGTCCTGCTTGCATACGGCGGGCTCACGGCGGTCAGTCTCGACGCCACGCTCATCCGCGACCTGGGCAATCTCGCGCCCCATCTTCGTTGGCCAGGGCTCCATATTCCATCGATCGGCTGGGGCGACGTGGTCACCGGTACGCTCGTGCTGGCCGTACCCCAGGCCGCGCTGACGCTCGGCAACGCCATTCTCGCCACGACGGAAGAGCACAATGCGCTCTTCCCCGGACGTCCCGTAAGCGCGCGGCTCCTTGCGGTCGATCACGGCATCATGAACATCCTTGCAGCGCCACTCGGTGGCGTGCCGATGTGTCGGGGGGCCGGCGGCATGGCTGGTCACATCAGGTTCGGGGCCAGGACCGGGGGCGCCCTGGTGATCCTCGGGACGATCCTGCTCGCTGGCGCGTTGTTCTACGCCGACTCTGTCGCGACGCTCTTCCGACTGTTCCCGCATCCGGTTCTCGGCGTCATCTTGTTCTTCGGCGGGATCGAGCTTGCCGCGTCTCTCAACAGCGAGACATACTCACGCGCCGACCGGATCGTCCTCGTCGTCACCGCAGGCGTTGCGCTGTGGAACATGGGCGGAGCTTACGTGACCGGACTTCTCCTCTACCACGCCAGCAGACGGCGGATCATTCGCCTGGACTGACGAGAAGGTTCGCGCTCGCCCGAGTCAATCGCGAGAATGCACCTTAGGCCGTCGTAGACGTGATGGCCGATCCGATGGTGCCGCTCGCCACTCTGGCCGTCAGGGTCGATGTGACCCGTGACGCTTCCGAGATAGGCGAGGCGATCTAGAGGGCGGCGACGGATCTCCTTGGCAACGTCGTGGCCCTCGGCCGTCGAGAGGGGTTCGGGCCAAGTCCGGCTCCACTAGATGAAGACTGCATGGCCTTCGTTCGATATTTCGAAGCAAGCGTCGGTCAGCAAATTGACCGGCTTCTACGGCACCCCTACACTGTGGCCAGACCTGCGGCATGGACAGGAACACGATGGCCTTCTCCGGTAGCGTCTCGCCCGAAACGGTGCGCGTCCGACGCTGCACTGTCACGATCCCTGGCGTCGTCCAGGGGATCGGGTTCCGGCCTTTCATCTATCGGATGGCCATCCGTCACGGCCTCGCCGGATCAGTCCGTAACTGCCTCCAGGGCGCACTCGTCGAGCTGGAGGGCGATGCTGCAACCCTCGACCGTTTCCTCGAGCAACTCCAGGCGTCGGTGCCGAACGCGGACGGTGACGCCCAATGCCTGGTCACGTGGGACGAGCCGCGCGGCGTCCCCGCATTCACCATCGAGGAGAGCCTCCGGAAGGGTACCGCCAGCCTCCATCCGGTGCCTGACCTCGGCGTCTGCGACGCCTGCCGAGGGGAGCTCGTCGATCCACGTGATCGGCGTCGCGGCTATCCGCTCCTCACGTGCGCCGGGTGTGGTCCGCGATTCACGATCGTTCAATCGCTGCCCTACGACCGCCAGCGAACGACCATGACAGCCTTCACCATGTGCGCGCACTGTCGGCGCGAGTACGAGGATCCGCATGACCGCCGATTTCACACGGAGAATATCGCGTGCGTAGATTGTGGCCCGAGGGTCGGATTGCGCGGGCTCGACGGAGCCGTCGTGTCAGAGCCCAATGTGATCGGGCGCACCGCCAATGCTCTGCGCGCCGGCGGCATCGTCGCCATCAAGGGCCTGGGAGGCTATCACCTGGCGTGCGACGCGCGGAATAGTGGAGCGGTCGCAGCGCTTCGCGGGCGAAAGCGCCGGGAGGCAAAGCCTCTAGCAGTCATGGTCGCCGATATCCTCCAAGCTCGGGCGCTGTGCCACGTCTCGGACACCGAGGCGCAGCTCCTGGCCTCGGCGGCCCGTCCGATCGTTCTTCTCGCCACGCGCGCGGGCACCGGCATCGCCGAGGAGGTCGCGCCCGGCTGCCATGAGCTGGGAATCATCCTGCCGTACACGCCGCTGCACCATCTGCTCCTCGCGGCCGTCGGCACCCCCCTGGTGATGACGAGCGGCAACGCCAGTGACGAACCAATCGCCCATCGCGACGCCGACGCGCTGATGCGATTGCAGGGCGTCGCCGACCTGTTCCTCACCCACGACCGGGCGATCCAGGTGGCCTGCGACGATTCCGTCGCTCGCGTGGTGGGCAACGCGCCGCGCTTGGTACGCCGCTCGCGCGGCTACGTCCCCCTCGCGGTGCGCCTGCCAGTGGCCGCCCCACGGCCTGTCCTCGCCTGTGGCGGGGAACTCAAGAACACGTTCACGCTGGTGCGAGGTGGCGAAGCGTTTCTCAGTCAGCATCTCGGCAATCTCACGAGCGAGGATGCCTTCCGCGGATTCGTTGAGGCGGTCGGCCACTTCCGGCGTCTGTTCGAACTCACCCCGGAAGTCGTGGCTCACGACCTCCATCCGGCGTATCGCTCCACGATCTACGCGCAATCGCTCGAAGGCGTGGAGCGGATGCCCGTCCAGCATCACCACGCCCACATCGCAAGCTGTCTGGCCGACAACGGGGTCGACCGGCCCGTCATTGGCGTGGCATGGGACGGCAGCGGCTACGGCGTCGACGGTCACGTCTGGGGCGGAGAGTTCCTCGTCGCGGACCTGGCGGGATTCGAGCGCGCGGGACACTTCGAGTCGGTACCCATGCCGGGTGGCGACGCCGCGGTCCGCGAGCCTTGGCGGATGGCGGCCGTCTTTCTGCGCGCGGCGTACGGCACGACGATGGAGACGCTCGACCTCGCCTTCATGCGCCGGCTTGATCCAGCCGCCTGGCGCGTGCTGAGTCGCGCAGCTGACCGGGGACTGAACTCGCCGCTGACCTCGAGCGCCGGCCGGCTGTTCGACGCCGTGGCCAGCCTGCTCGGTCTCCGCGACCGCGTCGCCTTTGAGGCGCAGGCGGCAATGGAGCTCGAGGCGCTCGCCGAGCGCGAGGCCGATGCTGTCTACCCCACGACCGTGGCAGCCGGGGAGACGATCGTCGTCCGCACGACCGAGGTCGTGCGCGGAGTCGTGGACGACCTGCTCCGCGAGGTGCCGGCGGCCAGGATCGCCGCCCGGTTCCACGCCACGCTCGCCGACGTCCTGGTCCGGGTGTGCGGGCGCATCTACGAGCGGACGGGGATTGCGGCGGTGGCGCTCAGCGGCGGCGTGTTCCAGAACACCTGGCTCTTGAACGCGGCCACCGAGCGCCTCGACGCGCGGGGTTTCGAGGTCTACAGTCATCGTCAGGTGCCCACGAACGACGGCGGACTATCGCTCGGGCAGGCGGCGGTGGCGGCTCGACGCCTGGTCGCGCGAGGGGACGCCTGATGTGCCTCGCCATCCCGGGCAAGGTGATCGAGGTCTTCGAGGACCGCGGGCTCCGGATGGGGCGCGCGAACTTCGGCGGCACCGTGCGCAAGGTGTGTCTCGAGCACCTTCCGGATGCCGGGCTCGGCGACTACGTCCTCGTCCACGTCGGCTTCGCCCTGAGCAAGGTCGATCCCGAAGAGGCCGAGCGGACCTACCGATTCCTCGAGGAGCTCGGGCAGCTCGGCGAGCTTCAGGTGCCGGAAGCCGAGCCGTGAAGTACCTCGATGAGTATCGCGATGGTCGTGTGGCGGCGAAGATCCTCGGCGAGATCACCCGGGTGACGACCCGCCCGTGGACGCTCATGGAGGTGTGCGGCGGGCAGACGCACTCGATCGTCAAGCATGGCGTCGACCGCCTGCTACCGGAGAAGATCGAGCTGGTGCACGGCCCCGGCTGCCCGGTGTGCGTCACGCCGCTCGAGCAAATCGACAAGGCTCACGCCATCGCGGCTAGGCCCGGCGTGATCTTCACGTCATTCGGCGACATGCTGCGCGTGCCCGGCTCGCACACCGACCTCCTGCGCCTAAAGTCCACCGGCGCTGATGTGCGGATCGTCTACGCACCGATCGACGCTGTGCGCATCGCCCAGGAGAACCCCGGCCGGGAGGTCGTATTCTTCGCGATCGGCTTTGAGACGACGGCGCCAGCCAACGCGCTTGCCGTCACGCGCGCCCGTGCACTCGGGGTGAGAAACTTTTCGATGCTCGTGTCCCAAGTCCTCGTCCCGCCAGCCATGGCTGCCGTGCTGCAATCGCCCGGCAATCGGGTGCAGGGCTTTCTCGGGCCGGGCCACGTCTGCACGGTCATGGGGTACGGCGAGTACGAGGCTCTCGCCGCCCACTATCGGGTCCCGATCGTCATCACCGGCTTCGAGCCCGTGGATCTGCTCGACGGCGTCCTGCGCACCGTCCGACGCCTGGAGAACGGCAAGGCCGGTGTCGAGAACCAATACTCGCGCGTGGTGACACGGGATGGCAACGTCGCGGCGCGGACGCTGATCTGGTCGGCCTTCGAGGTCTGCGACCGGAAGTGGCGTGGCATCGGCACGATCCCGAAATCTGGCCTGCGCCTGAGCTACGACTTCCACGCCTACGATGCCGAGCGCCGCTTCGACGTTGGCGCGGTGGAGACCCACGAGCCCGCCGAGTGCATCAGCGGCCAGATCTTGCGCGGGCTCAAGAAACCGCACGACTGTCCGGCGTTCGGCAGCCGATGCACACCGGCGCACCCGCTGGGTGCCACCATGGTGTCTGCGGAGGGCGCCTGTGCCGCCTACTTCGCCTACGGCCGGCATCGCGGTGAACCGGTGGCCGTACCGTGAAAGACGCCATCTTCCGCAAGGCCCGCGAGAGCGCTGACGTCAAGGAGCAGTTCTTCCGCGCCGAAGCGGACCGCATCGAGGCGCTCGCCCGGGCGATGGCGGCGGCGTTCGAGCGCGGCGGCCGGCTCTACGTGATGGGCAACGGCGGCGGTGCCACCGACGCACAGCACGTGGCGGTAGAGTTCGCCCATCCCATCGTGGAGAAGCGCCGGCCGTTGCCGGCGGTCGCGCTGACCAGCGATTCCGCGCTGCTCACCGCGATATCCAACGATCGCGACTTCGCCAAGGTTTTCGGCGACCAGCTCCGCCTGCTCGCCCGAACCGGCGACATGGCGCTCGCGCTCAGTACCAGCGGCCAGTCGCCGAATCTCGTTCAGGGCCTCGACGTGGCCCGGGAGCTCGGCGTGCTGACGATCGCCTTTACGGGGAAGGATGGCGGCCGACTGGCCACGCTCGCCGACCACGGGTTCGTGGTGCCATCCTTCAGCATCCATCGCATCCAGGAGACGCACGTCGCCCTGTACCACATCGTGTGGGACCTCGTACATGTCGCGCTCGGGGAAGATGATGTCCTCTGACGCGGCCGCGGCATTCTCCCTGAGCTGCCCGCTGCCGCTCAACGGATCCGACCGGATCCTGCTCGGTCACGGCAGCGGCGGCCGGATGACGGCCGACCTCATCGCGCGCTGCTTCCTGCCGGCGTTCCGCAACGAACACCTGGCGAAGCTCGACGACCAGGCGGTCGTCGATGTCGGCGGCGTGCGGCTGGCCTTCAGCACCGACGCCTACGTGGTCACCCCGCTGTTCTTCCCGGGCGGCGACATTGGTGACCTGGCCGTGAACGGCACCGTGAACGACCTGGCGATGTCCGGCGCTCGGCCGCTCTATCTCTCGGCGGCTTTCATTCTGGAGGAGGGCTTCCCGCTCGCCGACCTGGAGCGCATCGTTACATCGATGAGCAAGGCGGCGGCGGGCGCCGAGGTGCTGCTCGTCACGGGCGACACCAAGGTCGTCGACCGTGGCAAGGCCGACGGATGCTTCGTCACGACCACCGGCATCGGCGTGGTCGAGCATGCCCAGACGATCTCTGCCGATCGAGCGCGGCCAGGCGACGTCGTGATCCTCAGCGGGCCAATCGCCGAGCACGGCATGGCCATCATGGCCGCGCGTGCCGACCTGGAGCTGGAGACGCCCGTCGCGAGCGATACGGCGCCTCTGCACCGAATGGTGTACGACATGCTTGCCACCGGCGTTGCGATCCACTGCCTGCGTGATCCGACGCGTGGCGGCGTGGCTACCGCGCTAAGTGAGCTCGCGCAACGGGCGGCTGTCGGCATTGTTCTCGACGATGCGGCGATCCTCGTTCGCGAACCCGTGCGGGGTGTATGCGAACTGCTCGGCCTCGACCCGTTGTACGTTGCCAACGAGGGCAAGCTGCTGGCCGTCGTGCCGGCGACCGACGCCGATCGGGTGCTCGACGCGATGCGCCGGCATCCTCAGGGCCGCGAGGCGTGCGTCATCGGGGAGATCGTGGAGGACGACGCACGGCTGGTCGTTCTGAAGACCACCGTCGGGGGTCGCCGGATCGTCGATATGCTGCAAGGCGAGCAGCTCCCCAGGATCTGCTAGGAGTCAGCGATGGCCACAGTCGTGGAGCGCGACGTCGTCAAGAGTGGGCAGCCGCCAATTGCGGAGACGCAGCCAGCGACAGAACGTGGGCGTCTGCCGCTCGGACCGCTGAAGACCATCCACGTCTACTGGCTGGCCGGGATGAGCTGTGACGGCTGCACGATCTCCGTGGCCGGGGCCACCAACCCCGGTATCGAAGGCCTGCTGGCCGGTGTCGTCCCCGCGATGCCCAAGGTCATCCTGCATCATCCCGTGCTGTCCGCCGAGGCGGGGGCCGAGTTCGTGAAGCCCTTCCGCGACGCTGCGGACGGCACGCTGGGCGCGCCCTATGTGGTCGTCTTCGAGGGCTCCGTTGCCGACGAGCGTATCGCCGACCGCACCGGCGGCTACTTCTCCGCGATGGGCGTCGAGGCGAGCGCCGATGGGGAAGGCTCGCGCCCGGTACCAACCGCCACGTGGCTGAAACGCATGGCGCCCGGCGCCGCCGCCACGATGGCCATCGGCACCTGTGCCACGTGGGGCGGCGTACCGTCGGCGGAAGGCAATCCAACCGGCGCGATGAGCGTCATGGACTTCCTCGGCAAGGACTACCGCAGCGCCTTCGGCTTGCCGGTCATCAACATTCCGGGCTGCGCACCCCAGGGCGACAACTTCACAGAGACCGTCTTCGCCGTCCTGCTGTTCCTCCAGGGGCTCGGGCCGTTGCCCACGTTCGACGAGCTGGGCCGCCCCGCATGGCTCTTCCGCGACACGGTGCACCAGGGCTGCACACGCGCGGGCTTCTACGAGGAGGGCATCTTCGCCAAGCACTACGGCGATCCCGAGTGCCTCGTCGAAATCGGGTGCTGGGGTCCCGTCGTCAACTGCAACATCGTTCAGCGTGGGGCGATCAATCACATGGGCGGCTGCATGAAAGCCGGCGGCGTGTGCATCGGGTGCACGATGCCCGGCTTTCCGGACAAGTTCAGCCCCTTCTACAAGACGCCGCCGGGCGCTGCGGTGTCGACGCTGGCGGCGCGGACGGTGGGCGGCGTCGTCCGCCGACTGCGTCGACTTTCCAACCGGGAGGCCAATCGCGAGCATCGCTGGGACATCACCGGCGAGGTCCCCAGCGGATGGGCGCACGTCCAGGCCCAGACGCTCACGGACAAAGCGATCAAGTTCTTCTACGCCAAGTGGCAGCACATGGGCGCCAAGAAGCCGGGACGGCCGCCCGGGGAGCAGGATCGCTTCTGGGGTGGCGATCGACCCGGCTACCGCCGCGATTACATCGACGAGAGCTCCGGCCGGGAGGACACCCATGACCAGCGCTGAGCTGTGGGCGGCCTGGCGTCTGTGGATGCTCGTGGCCTCGGCCATCGTGCTCGTCGCCGCCGGCCTGCTCATCACGATCTGGCTCACGGCGCGCAGCATCGTGACGCACGCCACCCGGGCGCTGAAGGCGGCCGAGGAGATCCGCGACAACACACGGGTGATCTGGGAATTGCAAACCACGAACGAAGTGGCCGAGCAGATTCGCGACACCGTCTGCGACATCGAGGCGAAAGCCACAAAGCTGGTCGAGGCGCTGCACGGCCAGACGGCGGCCGGAAGCCAGCGGTAAGAGCATGGCGATGAGCGAAATCAGCCCTGACACGATTCGCACGATGTGGACGCTGAGCCTCGTCATCTACGCCGTCGTGGTCGTCGTCGTCGCCGCGCTGTTGACGCTCATCCTGCTTGCGGCGCGGGACATTCGCGCCGGTGTGTCCGGCATTTGGAACGTGGGACAGCAGGTGGCCAACAACACGATTCACATCGCCCTTCTCGATACGACGACCCACGTCGCTGGCGAGATCCTCACCTGCGCCAAGGGAATCGTCGCCGGCACCGCCGCGCTGAAGGGCCACGCCGAGGGGTGCCCTGGGTGCCCTGCGTGCGTGCTTGGTCAGGAGACGTCACGATGAACGCATTCGTCGTGCTAGCCGTGATCTCGGTTGTCGGCGTCGCCGCCTTGTTCGTGGCGCTGGCCCTCTTCTTACGCGCCATCGATCGGGTCCTGGAGGACATCGGCGGTCCCGCCAGCCGCTTCTCAGCGCCGGTGAACTACCTCGCCAAGATCAGGCTCGGTGTTCGCGCCATCGAGCGACAGACTGACGCCCTCGCGCCGTACGTGGCGAAGCTCAACGCCGGGCTTGCCGCCATTCGCGACGGGCTGAAGGTCATCGACGCGAATCTGGCCGGTGTCATCGCGGCCGTGTCCCGTCAGGGACGCGCATGAGCGCCGGGCCGGCCGTGATGCCCGCCGCGGTGTGCACGATCTGGTGGATCGGCCTGATTGTCACGCTCGTCGTCTTCGTGCCGCTCGCCGTCTACTCGCTGCACCGCACCTGGCGCTCGGCGCGGTCCATCCAGCGGTACGCCGCCGAGGCGCTGCAAGCCGCCGCGGGTATCGCGCGCAACACCGCCAACATCCGGGCGCTGGATTCCACGATCGAGGTCGCCACCGACATGCTCGGGGCGGCCGGCGCTGTCGCGCGCAAGCTCGACACGGTCGCCGGCGTGCTCGAGCAACGGGCTCGCTGAGGGAGACGCCAATGTTGCTGCCCCTGACGCTGATCACCGTCGCGCTCGTGGTGCTGGCGCTCGCCGGGTACCTGATCGCCATCGCCTGGGCGCTGCTCGCCACGCGCCGGAGCGTGGCGGCCATCGCCGACGGGCTCGAAGTCGTCCGCGACCACACCGGGCCGTTGCCGGAGAAGCTCACCACCATCAACGGCGCGCTGGGTGCGCTGCTCGGCGGGCTCGAGGCGGCTGACCGCCACGTCGGGCGCGCGGCTCGCGTGTTCCGGTTGTCCTGAGGCCTGCGAGGACCCCATGTGCTTCAAGAACCTCCCGATCGAGTTCGACGCCGCGGGCAAGCCCTTTCTCCGGGCCGGCATCGCCGACCCGTACACCGCGACGACGACGGCCCCCCGCGGAGCGCCGACCCAGCTCAGCGCGGACAAGGTCCACGAGCTGCTCAAGCGCAACGGGTTCATCAAGGAGATGGACTTCGATCCGGTCACGCGGGTCGCCGGGGCGCTCGCCTTCCACACCGTGGCCGATTTCAACGCCCGCAAGGTGCTCGAGGCCCGGTCGATGGCGACGCTCTTCCGCGGCTACGAGGTGATCATGGTCGGGCGTGATCCCCGCGACGCGATCTACATCACCAGCCGGGCGTGTGGCGTCTGTGGCGGCGTTCACTCCGTCACCTCGGCGATGGCCATCGAGATGGCGATCGGCTGCGTGCCGCCCCCGCTCGGCATCCTGGTCCGCAACCTCGCCCTGGCGCTCGAGTTCCTCTACGACCATCCACTCCACTTGCACTTGCTCGCTGGCCCCGACTACTCGGCTGCGATGGTCGGACCCACCAATCCGTCGCTGCTGGCGCGCGCGCGATCGACGGAGGCGCCCCACGCGGAGGTTCACGGCTTCCGCACGATCGGCGAGCTGATGGAGGACCTGAACCCACTCAGCGGCAAGCTCTATCTCGAAGCGCTCCACATGACGCGCGTGGCGCGCGAGGCGTACGTGCTCATTTGCGGCAAGTACCCTCATCCTCAGACCATCGTCCCCGGCGGCATGAGCTCGACGATCACGCTGAGCGTGATGAACGAGATGTTCACGCGGCTGGCCCAGTTCTTCGACTACAGCAAGAAGCTCGTGGCGATCTGGGACGACCTCACCGAGTTCTTCTATGCGGCGAACCCGGCCTACAAGCAGGTGGGCAGCCGGCGCGCGCACATGATCGACACTGGCATCTTCGATCATCCCGATGCCTACGACGCGACCTACGCCAACGCCGGCGCCTGGGGCGACCGCCGTTGGGCCACGCCCGGTGTCATCGTCGACGGAGAGCTGGTCACCACGGATCTGCACAAGCTGAACATCGGCGTCGAGGAGTTCGTGGAGCACTCCTACTACGAGGAGTGGGCCGGCAGCGGACAGCGGCAGCGTTTCCCCACGGATCCCGCCGGCAACCCGCTCTCGCCCTATCACCCGTGGAACAAGGTGACCAAGCCCAGGCCGCAAGGGCAGAACTGGAAGGAGAAGTACACCTGGGACACGACGCCACGGTGGGATCGCCAGTCCATGGAGGCGGGCGCCTACGCACGTCTGTGGAACACCGCCGTCGCGCGGAAGCTGCCCGCCAACTCCTTCATCGAGTCGACGGGGACCTCGCTCAAGATGCGCCTGCCGAAAGGCGCGCTCCCCGAGATGGAGGTCGAGTGGCACGTACCCGAAACGTGGAACGCGTTCGAGCGCAATCGCGGGCGGGCGTACTGCACGGCCTTCACGGCCCTGGTCGCACTCAACAACTGGATGGCGGCGATGGACCGCCTCAAGCTTGGCGACACCCGCACCAGCACGCCGTTCGAGATCCCCAAGCGGGGCGAGCAGCTCGGCGTGGGCTTCTGGGGCGCCGGGCGCGGGTATCTCACGCACCACCTCGTCCTCGACCGGGGGGCGGTTGCGAACTACCAGATCGTCACGCCGTCGACGTGGAATGCCTCGCCCACCGACCGCTGGCAGCAGCCCGGGCCGTACGAGGAGGCCGTCCTCAATACCCCGCTCCTCGAGGAGACGGACGACCCCAAGCAGTTCAAGGGCATCGACATCCTGCGCGCGATCCGGAGCTTTGACCCCTGCATGCCGTGCACGACTCACATTCACTCGGATGCTGGCGTCATCACCCGAGAGGTGAACACCTGCGCGTGTGGCGTCGACGACGACGGCGGCTAGCGTGCGCGTGATCGTCGGCGGCGTGGGGTATCGCAATCTGCGCGACCACTCTGTCGGGGTCGAGGTCGCCGACCGCCTCGAAGCGCTGACCTGGCCGGCCGACGTCGTCGTGGAAGACATCAGCTACAACCCGATCACCGTCGTGCAGCGTCTGGAGGACGAGCCGGCGGACCGACGGTTCGAGCGAGCCGTCGTGGTCGGCGCCGTCGAGCGTGACGGACGCCGCCCGGGCACGGTTTCGGCCTATCGCTGGGACGGCAAACTCCCGGGAGACGACGAGATCCAGCGCGCCGTGACCGAGGCCGTCACCGGCGTCATCGCGCTGGACAACACGCTGGTGGTGGCCCGTCATTTCGGCGCGCTCCCGGACGAGATTGTCGTGGTGGAGGTGGAGCCGGCGGTCCACGAGTTCGGCGACACACTCAGCGACACCGTCGCGAGCGTGTTCGACGCCGTGTGCGCGCTCGTGAAGACGCTGGCTACGGATGCTGGCGCCGTTGCCCGGCTCCCCCGCGCCCCGCTGGGCGGCGGCACCCCGGTGAGCGTCGAGACTCCATGAGCGAATCGCGCGACATCCTCGAAGAGGTGCAGCGGCTCATCGCCGAGCTGGAGTCGCATCCGGACGCGGCGGTGGGCGCCCGCCTCACCGAGCTACTGCGCGGCATCGACGCGATCCACCGGACGGCGCTCACCCACCTCGTCAGCGCGATCCAGGCCATGGCCGGCGAGGCGTTCATCAATCGGCTCAC
>Ga0163162_10004582_pt1 | contig 13315 bp, 9 predicted proteins | sample S55metaG_FD_115310 | JGI IMG/M metagenome (GOLD analysis project Ga0163162, IMG submission 115310) | Switchgrass rhizosphere microbial communities from Kellogg Biological Station, Michigan, USA - S5-5 metaG | ecosystem: Host-associated > Plants > Roots > Rhizosphere > Soil | place: USA: Michigan...
GCGAAGTCCTTCACTTGGGAAAGTGCCGCTCGGCAAACGCTTGAGGTACTGCTTCAACAAGCCTGATTTCATGGAAACAACGCGTTCACAACGTATCTCGGGGCTCGATCTGCTTCGCGCACTGGCGATTCTGTTAGTCCTGCTTGCGCATTATCCCAAAACCGGCAGCGGCCTCTTTACCCGTGCGCTGAATCTCGGCTGGACCGGCGTCGATTTATTTTTTGTGCTCAGCGGATACCTCATCGGCGGGCAGCTTTTCAAATCGCTCGCTGAGGGGGAGCAAGTCGGATACGGCATCTTCTATTTACGGCGTCTGCTCCGGACACTGCCGAGTTATTACGTCGTTTTGGGTGTATATTTCCTGCTCTCGCCGGCTCCTGGTTGGAGGTATCTCGTCTTCCTGCAGAATTTCGACAATCCGAAGACGTTCGCTCCGTCCTGGTCGTTGTGCGTCGAAGAGCAGTTCTACCTTGTGTTTCCCTTGTTCGTTTGGCTGCTCCACCGCTCTAGATGGCTGATCTGGTCGATCCCCACGATGTTGGGTCTGGAGTTTGTGATTCGCGCCGTGACATGGCTCCAAGTAAGGCCCGATCTTCTGCCGGAACCGCACGCGCTCGAAACCTACATGAGCTATCTCTATTACCCAACGACCTGCAGACTCGATGGGATTGTTCTCGGTGTCGGCATCGCAGCCCTCAAGTGGTTTCGCCCGGTGCTCTGGATGAGCTTGATGGCGCGCGGAAACCAACTTCTGTGTGCCAGCGGTGTACTGCTTGCGGCGTCGGTTCTCGGACTGTGGAAGCACTATTCGTTCTTGTGTTCAACCACCGGGTTTACTTTACTGAATTTGTCCTTTGCTTTCCTCACTGCTTCGGCCCTGAGCCATACCAGTCTTCTGGCGCGGATTCATGTATGGGGCGCAAAGCAGATCGCACTGCTGTCCTATTCGGTCTACTTGACGCATTCGCTGGCATTGGAGCTTACCGGACACATCTTTGATGGTTTCCACTCGCTTCCCGCGGCGCTGACAGCGATGGCTCTGATCCTGTTGTTTGCAGGTCTTCTACATTTCGGCGTGGAGCGCCCATCCCTCTCCCTACGCGACCGTTTGCTTGCGAAACCTAGTACTCCCCACTACGCGGAGTTTCCAATTGCGAATCCTCTATCTAGTCACTAAAGCCGATCTGGGTGGCGCCCAGGTTCATATTCTCGATCTCCTTCGCGGATTCCAAAGCGTGCTGGAACCGGTAGTAGCCGTTGGTGCCGAAGGCTACTTCACCGCTGCCGTGCAGAAACTAGGCGTACCCTGCGAAATCGTGCCGAGTCTGGTTCATCCGATCGCGCCAGCGGATGACTGCCGGGCACTATTGCAGATCGCGCAGTTGATTCGCAAGATCCGTCCCGATGTAGTCCACGCCCATACCTCTAAAGCTGGCATCATTGCCAGATTCGCGGCGCGAGCGGCCGGGGTGCCTGCGGTCTTCACGGCCCATACCTGGTGTTTCGCCGAAGGAACGTCATGGAAATGGCGGTTAGGTGGGATTCCAGCGGAGCGGCTTGCTGGCTGGTTCAGCGCGGCCATTATCAACGTTTCCGATGCCAACCGAGAACTCGCTCTCCGCCACGGCATATCCGACCCTAGGCGGATGCTGACCATCTGGAATGGGATCCCGGACACTCCCCATCGTGCGCGCCCCGGCGCTTCCGGCGTTCCAAGGATCGTCATGGTAGCGCGTTGCGCAGAACAGAAGGATCATACCTTGCTCTTGCGCGCGTTCGCCCGGATGACGCAACCGGCGAAGCTGATCTTTGTGGGTGGCGGGCCAAAGCTCGCCACTTTGCAATTGGAAGCGAATGACTTGAACGTCGCGAATCGAGTCGAGTTTTTGGGAGACCGTTTCGATATCGCCGAGATTCTGTCCAATAGTCACGTGTTTGCACTGGCTTCGAAATGGGAGGGATTCCCGCTGAGCATCCTGGAGGCGATGCGTGCCGGACTCCCCGTTATCGCATCCAACGTGGGTGGCATCTCCGAGGCCGTGACCGACGGGAAGACGGGTTTCTTAGTAGAGCGCGGCGATGTCTCCGCATTTCGAACTCGCTTAAATTCGCTTCTCGACGATGCTACACTGCGACGCCGAATGGGCGCCGCCGGCCGCGATCGGTATGAAAATGCTTTCACGCTCGATCACATGCTGCGAAAAACTCTGGCGGTTTATCAGATGGCAGTGCTCGGCGTTCGCGCAGCAGGCACGCTCGCGTATCCCGCGACGCAGTTACCGAGTACGCGCGTCGATTATTAACGGAAACAGTTATGGCAACAACAGCACTTCAGCACATTCATACCGTTACCGTTCGTCCCCGTCGTATTACGAACATGGCGCTCTGTCTAGTGGCTGCGGACATCGTCACCCTGCTCGTGTCGGTTGCAATCAGCCTTTTTTCTAAATCCTTGGTGAGCGGTATTCAGACCTGGATCCCTTATCTGCGTATGTGGCCGTTTCTCTTTGTCTTTCTAGCTGTGTATGCACTGGCGGGACTTTATAGCGGCCTTGCTCTCAGTCCGCCGGAAGAGTTAAAGCGAGCGACGTTCTCCTCGGTCATCGTATTCGTCGTTTTGGGAGCCGCCACTGTATCTCTCCGTGGCGCGAATAAGTACTTTACTTGGGTGATGTTTCTGGCAATCTTGCTGAGCGTGATCCTTCTGCCTCTTCTGCGAGCAGTCGCCCGCAGCCAATTCGCTCACGAACCTTGGTGGGGAAGTCCGGCAGTTGTGTTCGGAGCCGGCGAGGCGGGCCGTCGAATCGTTACCGCTTTGGTCGATCAACCCGGTCTGGGCCTCAAGCCCGTGGCCGTAATCGATGACGATCCTCAACATAGCGGATTCGTACAGGGCGTTCCCATCATGCGAGGTTTCGAGTTGGCGGCGATGGGCGTGGAATCGTACGAAAACGCGTATGCAGTGGTCGCAATGCCCGGCGTGCCTACCTCCGGCTTCCTGGCCATGATCGAAAAATACGGGCTCCATTTCTCGCGCATCCTGATGATCCCGAATCTGTCGAATTTTTGCAGTCTTTGGGTGAGTCCGAAAAACGTGGGAGGAATGCTGGGCCTAGAAGTATGCCAGGAAGCTTTCCTGCGCGAACGGCAGTGGCCGAAGCGCGTGCTGGACCTCAGCTTGACGGCCTTGGGTGCGCTTTTCGTTCTGCCCTTAATCGCGATCATGGCACTGTGGATTAAGGCCGATTCACCCGGCCCGGTTTTCTATTCCCAACAGAGAATCGGCCAGGATGGCAAGGCTTTCCAGGCGTGGAAGTTTCGCTCGATGGTCCAGAACGCGGATGGGATTTTGCAGCGGTATCTGGAAGACAATCCCGCATTGCGTCAGGAGTGGGAACAGTCCCACAAGCTGCGAAAAGATCCTAGAATCACCCGTGCCGGGCAATTCTTACGAGCTACGAGTCTGGATGAGCTGCCCCAGTTGTGGAATGTCCTCAAAGGTGAGATGAGCCTGGTTGGCCCCAGACCGATTGTGGAGGCCGAAATCCAAAAGTATGGCAGCAAGTTTGGCCTTTACACCAAGGTCAAAAGCGGCCTGACGGGCATGTGGCAAATCTCTGGGCGCAGCGATACGACTTACGAGGATCGCGTGCAACTGGATGCGTTTTACGTCCGCAACTGGTCGGTATGGCTGGATCTCTACATCCTGTTCCGCACCATCGAAATTGTTCTTCTTCGCAAGGGGGCGTATTGAGAGAGGTACGAACAGTACGGCTGTTGCTACCGCTGCTTAGGACCTCCGCGTGGGGTTTGCCGGCGACGATCATTCTGGGAATTGTCTCGTCGCTCGCCGAAAGCATCAGCCTCAGTCTGTTCGTGCCACTTCTGCAGAGCCTGGACCACAACTCTTACCACGGCGGAGACGGAAACTATCTGGAGAGATTTTTTCATTTCGTCCTCACCCGCTTGCCCGCCGGCAACCCGCTCCCCTATATCGTCGGACTAGTGCTGGCGATGACGATCTGCAAAGGGGCTCTCACATTCGGCCACTCGCTCCTTGCGGCCTGCATCAACGCGCGTGTAACCCACACATTGCGCTCGCGGATGTTTTCAAAGCTCATGGGGATCAGTCAGCGGACGCTTGACCAAAGTGGATCCGGACGGCTGATTAATCTTCTCGCTACCGATACCTGGCACACCAGCGATGCGATTTCTCTCTTCATTGGATTGATCATCAACCTGTGTTCCATTCTGGTGTTTTCTGCCTTGCTAGTCGCGCTTTCCTGGAAACTTACTCTGTTTGTGGTCTTGGGTGTCTCAGCGGTTTCGCTCTTGTTGCGATCCGTAACGCTGGGCGCGCGCCGTCTGGGCGAGGAAGGCTTGGAAGCGAATGCCGTCCAGAGCCAGCACATGGTTGAGGCCCTCGACGGACTCCGCGAGATCCAGCTCTTTTCGCTGAAGTCGCATCGCGAGAAACTATTCGTAACCGTGTCGGAAAAGGTCAGATCGATTTATTTCCGTCTGGACCTCCTACATCGTTCGGTGGCGCCACTATCGGAGATTTTGTACGTTGGGCTGCTCCTCGGGTTGTTGCTGGTCGCTGTGGGGCGCCAGCCGGCTTCGGGCATCTTGGTGTTCCTACTGGTTTTGTACCGATTGCAGCCGCAGATCCGGCAACTGGACAGCGCGCGGCTCAGTCTCGTGTCCCTAACCAGTTCGGTTGAGGAAGTCATGGCGTTTTTTGAGACCGATCTCGAACCGCCGAAGCAGCTTCCCGCGAAAAGCGGCTCCTGCGATCTTCGCCGGGCAATCGATTTCGACGGCGTGTCCATTTCCTACGCGGCGGAACGGGAATTCGCGTTAATGAATGTTACCTGCCGAATTCCGTTCGGCAAGACTACCGCGATCGTCGGCCGGTCCGGTTCCGGCAAAACGACGCTGATCGGCTTGCTGTGCCGTTTCTATGAGCCGACCTGCGGCGAGATTCGCGTGGACGGCCGCTTCCTTACCGACCTCGATCTCGATGACTGGCGCCAGCGTATTGGTTGGGTAAGCCAGGATGCCTATCTGTTCAGCGGTAGCATCCGCGACAACATTCGCTATGGGCGCCTGGACGCATCTGACAGCGAGATTCTGAATGCTGCGATCGAAGCCGATGCGGACGGCTTCATTCGTGATCTACCCGAGGGATACGAAACCAGAATCGGCAACGGGGGCCAGCAGCTCTCGAGCGGCCAAGTACAGCGGCTCGCACTCGCGCGAGCCTTTCTACGGAAGCCCGCGATTCTATTGCTGGACGAAGCGATGAATGCCGTCGACGGTCTTTCGGAGGACCTGATCCGCAGCAACCTCCAGGGAATGGCCGGGGAACGCACAGTGATCATCATTTCGCACCGGCTTTCTTCGGTGCGCTGGGCAGACCACGTCATCGTTCTCGCCGACGGCCGCATCTCAGAGCAAGGGACTCCTGTTGATCTGCTTTCCCGCCACGGATATTTGTCTAGACTTCGTGAGGTTCAACATGTGGAATAAGGTTCGGGAACGCTATTACATCGCCTACGTGGAGATCAAACAACCACTCGAAGCGGTTGTCGCTCCGGACGGATATACCGGCGTCGCGGTGGTACTGCGTTTCCTTGGCCGTCCCGTAGGTTTTTTTATGCAAGGAGGCGCAGGGATCGCCGCGGATGAACTTGCCACCGCGATCTTCCGCCATGCAGGAAAACAGATCCTGAGCGAAAAGGTTTACGCAGACCTTCGTGGATCTCTCGACACGAGCCCGTTTCCGCCTTTGGATATCGCGATCTGCACACATGGCCGTCCGGATGCTTTGGCCCGATGTCTGCGAAGTCTCGATGCGATTGGCCTACCTTGTGACGGCATACGCGTTTTAGTGATTGACAACGCGCCGCGAGACCAGCAAACCGCTTCGGCAGTCAAAGAGTTTCCACGCGTGCACTATCTTGTGGAACCAAAGCCCGGCCTCGATTTCGCCCGCAACCGCGCCATTTCGGAAGCCACCGGCGAACTGCTCGCGTTTCTCGACGATGACGTCGTAGTGGACCCCTGCTGGCTGGAGGGGTTGCGCGAAGCCTGGGCCGCTAATCCCGATGCGGGAGCATTCACTGGTCCGATTCTGCCGCTGGAACTGGAAACCACGTCGCAAGTGGTTTTTGAGCGCATGGGCGGATTTGGGAAAAGCTTCGAGCGCGTACGATTTGCCAATGTCCTTCCGGAATCGCCGACTTATCCAGTCGGCGCGGGCGTGTTCGGAGCGGGCGCCAACATGGTGTTCCGACGCCTGGCGCTCGACCAACTCGGCGGATTCGATGACGCGCTGGATACCGGCGCTCCTCTCCCCGGAGGAGGAGATCTCGACATTTTCTATCGCATCGTTCGAGCGGGTTATCCATTGGTCCGTGAACCGAAGTTGCTCGTGTATCACCAGCACCGTCGTGAATACGGCCGCCTGCGCCATCAAATGTGGACCTGGGGCCTCGGGACGATGGCCTATATCAACAAGTCGTGGCGTCATGACGCAGCACATCGGCCCGAGATCCGGCGGTGGGTCTGGTGGTGGCTGTGCTACCAACTCAGCAAACTCTTCGCCCCATTCCTGCGGCGGAATCGCGCTCACTGGCCCTGGGACATGGTAGTCGCCGAGGTGGCGGGGGCAATCGTCGGCCTGTGCGGTGAGTATGACCGCTCAATTGCCCGCGTAGAACGAGTGCGGAGGGAGGCCGCATGAAGTGGAGAGTCATTTCGATCGAGCTAAGCGAGCCGCTCGCAGAGCTTCCAGCGTGCGCAGGTTACGAAGGTGTGCGCGTGGTGTTCTTTCAGAACGGCGTGCCCTTGGGACATTGCCGCCTTGCAGCCGCACAACTGCCCGCGTCGCCTCAGCACCTGGCAAATCAGGCATCCAATGCGATCGCGCTCGCGGTGGGCGATTACCTTCTTGAGGAAGGTTTTCGCTCGGCACTGCCGGGAGTCCCAGAGCCGCAGCCGGAATCTCCTGGGCGCGCGCTTAGGTCTCTCGTTCGATTGAAGAATCCAGTTCAGGAGCTAGCCCACCGTTTGTCGGCACAAGTGGAGTCAACCGTGACTGTTTCAATTGCCGTGTGCACCAGAGAACGGCCTGAAGCGCTGGCGCGTTGCCTCGCGTCATTGGCAAAACTGTCGGAGCCTGCAGTCGAGGTACTAGTGATCGACAACGCTCCACAATCGGGCAGAACTCGTGAAGTTGTGGAACTTTTTCCCGGTGTCCGCTACGTCTGCGAACCGCAAAAAGGATTGAGCACGGCACGAAACACTGCGTTGGCTCTTGCCTCCGGCGAGGTCGTTGCGTTTGTCGATGACGACGCAGTGGTGCACCCGAAATGGCTAGGGCGGATTCGCCGATGCTTCAGCGATTCGAACGTAATGGTAGCAACCGGCCTGGTTCTTCCCGCGGAGCTCGAAACCCAGGCCCAGATGATCTTTGAGGAGAGCTTTCATTTCTTTCACCAAGGCTATCGGCATCGCCGCTTCGATGCCAAATATTTCTCCACCACCCGAAATAAGGGCGTTGCGGTCTGGGAAATCGGGGCCGGTGCCAATATGGCTGTCCGGCGCACGGTATACGAATTGGGCCACCGGTTCGACACTCGACTTGGACCGGGGGTATTCGGCGGTTGCGGAGAGGATTCCGAGTTCTGGTACGGGATACTCGCGGCTGGGTGGTCCTGCGTGTACGAGCCTTCGGCCTGTGTGTTCCACTATCATCGCCGGGAGCTCAACGACCTGCGACGCCTGGTTTATCAGTACATGCAGGGTCATGTCGCAGCCCTCCTTTTGCAGTTCGCGAAATACCGGGACTTCGGGAACCTGCGCCGGCTGTTACTGCGATTGCCCGCCGAGTACGCCGTCCTGGTGCTGAGACTGATCGTCACCGGATTCGCCCTCGATCAGCGAATCCTGTTGCGTGGGGCGCTCGGTTGTCTTGCCGGACTGCGCTTTGCGTTCAGAAAACCGCAACAAGCCTGAAAGACATGGAAACCACTCTCCTTCACCCTGCTTCGTTGAACCGCTCCGCCGCGCGGCTCCATCCGCTCGTCTCGGTCGTCGTCGTCTGCTACAACCAAGCCCAATATCTGCGAGAGGCGGTTGAGAGTGCGCTAGCGCAAAGATATCAGCCTGTCGAAATCTTGGTCGTCGACGATGGGTCTACGGACGAGACTGCTATGGTCGCTGCCACGTTTCATCAGATCCATTACATCCCTCAAAGCAATCGCGGTCTGGCCGCTGCGCGCAATACGGGACTCGGACACAGCAGCGGTGAGTACATCGTCTTCCTCGACGCTGATGATCGGCTGCTTCCAGAGGCGCTCCAAGAAGGGATGGATTGTTTCGAAAGATTTCCGGAGTGTGGTTTTGTCTCCGGGGCCTATCGGAACGTGTTCAGCGATGGCTCACCGGCTCCGACGGATCCGCCGCAATTCGTCGAAGCCGACCATTATTGCCGCATGCTCCAGGGGAACTATATCGGCATGCACGCTGCGGTGCTCTATCGCCGGGAGACGATCGCCGCCGCGGGAGGGTTCCGAGAAACTCTGCGCGCCTGTGAGGACTACGAACTTTACCTCCGGATCGCTCGGCAATGGCCGGTTCGTGTCCACTCGGGAGTGGTGGCCGAGTATCGCCAACACGATACCAAAGTGCGTAAGGATCGGGCGATGATGCTCGAATCTGCGCTTTCTGTTCTCGATCTCGAGCGCCGCCAGGTTCGCGATCGGCGCCAACGCAATGCGCTCAGGCGCGGACGCCGCGTTTGGAAAGACTACTATGGGACACTGCTCCTCGATGACTGGAAGAGGTCGCGCCGGATAGGTGAATTAGCTCGGATTGTGCGGCTATGTCCGCGCCAGGCGCTCGTGTTCGCGGCAAACGCCATCGCACAGCGGCTTCCACGGCGCCGCATACGCTTCGGCAGTTTCCGCAAATTGAATCCCGTCAGCCGTCGCTTTGGGTTTGATCGAGGACAGCCGATCGACCGTTACTACATCGAGGCGTTTCTTGCCGTCCACGCAGACGCGGTGACTGGCTGCGTTCTTGAGATCGGCGACGATACTTACTCGCGGCAGTTCGGCGCAGCCCGTGTCACTCGCCAGGAAATTCTGCACGTAGTGCCGGGGCATCCCGGAACGACGATCATCGCCGACCTCTCGGATGCGCCGGAGATTCCTTCTGCCCATTTCGATTGCATCATCCTCACACAAACCATGCACTACATCTTTGATTTGCGCGCCGCCGTCGCGACGCTTTACCGAGTATTGAAGCCGGGTGGGATGCTTCTCGTCACGCTCCCGGGGATCAGCCAGATCTGCCGGGATCAAAGTAATCGGGAAAGCGATTGCTGGCGCTTCACCGCCTCGTCCGCCGCACGTCTATTTGGCGGGCGCTTCGGCAGCGAGAACGTCACCGTGTGCACCTACGGAAACGTTCTGACATCGATCGCATTCCTGCAAGGATTGTCCTCCGAGGATTTGACGCGCGACGAACTCAACCATCGCGACCCCGATTACCAGCTCACCATCGCAGTGGCGGCCCGCAAGCAGGCGAACTGATGTTCCAGTCAAGAAGCGTTGTTCTCATGTACCATCGGGTCGCCAGCGTACGGCCTGATCCCTGGTCTCTCTGCGTTTCGCCGGAACATTTTGTCGAACACTTGGACGTGCTGCAGAAATACCAACGGGTTCGTCTGGATCAGTTAAGCCCCGGCGGCTGGTCCATCCAGCCCCAGCTTTCGGTTGCCATCACTTTCGATGACGGCTATGCCGACAATCTTCACGAGGCCGCACTGCTGCTGAGGCGATACGATACGCCGGCGACATTCTTCATCACCACCGGCTATGTCGGCGCGGACCACGAGTTCTGGTGGGATGAACTAGAGCGAATCATTCCTGCCGAAAAGTACTTACCGCTTTATGAAAAGCTCCAGCCGTTAGCCCATACCGATCGAAGACGAATCTTGAACGCGATCTTGAGGGAGTCCAGCGCGGTTGTCTCGTGCCGTCCGTCGCATCGCCCCCTGACAATCGAAGAGTTGCTAATGCTGGCCAAGGATGAGTTATTCGAGATCGGCGCTCATACCATTACGCATCCGCTTCTAGCAGCCCTACCGGTCGAGCAGCAGTATAACGAAATCGGCGGAAGCAAAGCATGGCTGGAGAAAGTTCTGAACCGGCCGGTGACCAGTTTTTCCTATCCCTACGGCGGCACTCATCATTACACTCCAACCACCGTGCAGGCTGTTCGCGATCTCGGCTTCTTGATGGCGTGTACGACAACTTCCCGGCCAATCCGAAGATCTGACGACCCCTGCCGATGGGGTCGCCTGCAGGTGCCCGATGTCGGCGGAGACGAGTTTCAGCAGATGCTCTTTGCATAAGGAGTCGACATAATGAATGTTCTGGTAACCGGCGGAGCAGGCTATATCGCTAGCCATACGTGTAAAGCGCTTTCCGCCGCGGGCATCGCCCCTGTCTGATGCTCACGTCCGCGGGCTTAATCTCGGAGCCGGGCATGGTCATTCCGTGCGGGAGGTCATTGCCACCGTCGAACGTGTTACGGATCGAACCGTCACCTCGCCTCATGGCGGCAATTGACCTTGCCGCTCTCCATCTCAATTGGAAGACACGCAAGAGTCTCGATCAAATCGTGGAAAGTGCATGGCGATGGAAACTCGGTTCCGCTTCACGCTCGCGGTATGCTGCGCATGAGGTTTAGCGTCGCGGTTGCACTCTCGCTCTCCTCCACGCTGGCTGCCGGCGCAATCCGCATCACTCCGCTCCACCCCGAAACCGTACAAGAGGGAATCCTCGAAGCCTATCGCGCTGGCGAACACCACATCGTCGTCCCTCCCGGGACCTACCAGCTCTCGCCGCGCGGTGGCGGCGCTCATCTCGAGCTCCACGACATTTCAGATTTTGCGATCGACGCCAGCGGAGTCCAATTTGTCTTCACCGACCAGACCCGCGGCGGCATCGACTTTCGCAACTGCCGGAACGTGCGCTTTTCCGGCGCTTCCATTCGTTACCAGACGCCCCCGTTCACTCAGGCCATCGTCGAATCCACCAATCGCATCGGCTCGTCCTATGTGGTGCGTATTGAAAAGGGATACCCCACCAACCTCGACGATGCGAGATATTTCCCCGCCCATCCCATCGGATATCTCTTCGATGCCAGGACCCGCTGGTGGAAACCTGGAACCTACGACCTCTATGGAACAGCAATCGAGCGGCTCGGGCAGGACCGCTTTCGAGTGGACTGGAACCGCTCCCAACCCGCTACTCCGGGCGACCTCGTGGCGTTTCGCGGATCTGGCCCCCACAACGTCACTCTTGTAAACTGCACGCGGATGGAAATCGTCGGTGTGACGATCTACAACGCCGGGAGCTTCGCCGTGTGGGAATCCCAGGGTGACGGCGATAATCATTATACGGTAGGCGTCAAACGAGGACCCCGCCCTTCGGGTGCGCGCACGGACCCACTGCTCTCCTCCACCGCAGACGCGTTTCACAGCGTGGAAATGCGCAAGGGGCCGGTACTCGAACATTGCGAATTCGAATCGATGGGAGACGACGGCATCGCCATTCATGGCATCTACTCGTTTGTATTTCAAGCGCGAAGCAACACGCTGGTGGTCAACCACAACAGTTTCCGCCGCGGCGATCCACTGCGGCTCTTCGATCAAGGTGGGCGGCCTGCGGGCGAGGCGGTGGTCGAAGCGGTGCGCCCGCTCGATGGATTCACCAACAGAAGAAAGAGTGGGCGCGTCACCTTATCGGACAACACCCAAGGTCCGTTTTTTGAAGTCACGCTCGATCGGCCGCTGGTGGCCGGTTTCGATTACCTGGCGAGCAATCCGGCGGCGGTCGGCAGTGGCTACCTGCTGCGTGGAAACACGATTCGGAATCACCGGGCTCGAGGCATGTTGCTGAAAGCCGACGGCGGTCTGGTCGAAGGCAACACTGTAGACGGCAGCACGATGGGCGGCATCGTTCTAACGCCCGAATTCTGGTGGAATGAAGCCTGCTACAGCCGCAATGTGATCATCCGCCACAACACAATCCGGCACGTCGCATACGCGCCGGATCAACTCGGAGCCGTGGTGATTGCCGCGCTGGATACAGCGCCGTTGTCCGGCACCGGCCATCAGCATATCGTGCTTGAAGGCAATCGGTTTGAGAACCTCGCCGGCGTCAATTTATTGATTACTTCCGCCACCGATGTTTTCGTGAAAGGCAACCTCTTTATACACGCGCACTATGCACCGGCTTCAGTAGCAGGCGCAGCTTGGGGTGAAAATGCCAAAGCACTCGTCTTTGTAACCGAAGCGGCACCGATTCGCTTTGAGGGCAACCTAGTCGAAGATCTAGGGCCATTTCATCAGGAGCTGATTCACGCGACACCTAGCGCGCGAATCGAGGGAGCCGAGCCGCGAATACGGATCACTAGATGAACTTCACCCCAACCTTGATTTTGTCAACACGTATCTCGCTGAGGCCTGCAAGGAATCGTGGATCGAGGACATCCCGAAGAATGGGAAGACTCCCCTGACCCAACCATGAATCAGCCTACTTTATTAGAAAGAAGCCATGAAAAAGAAACACTAAAAACCTCCCCTACCCCTCCTCCGGAGGAAAACCCAAAAACCAAACCCAGCCCCGAACAACTGCACTCTCTTTTCTTGACCCGGTACAAAAGCCGCGGAGGGAAGCTAGACTGGCGCAGCCACGAACAGAGAGAATTTAGGGACTGGCTTGCAGAACAATCGGAATTTTCAGATCAGATCCTGGCGGCTGTCGATGCGTTCTTCGACGAATTCAAGTGGGCGGCACATGTTCACGCGTGGATCGGCTTCCGAAATTACTTCTACCGCTTCATGGAAAGGAGCAGCGCCCTCAGGGCGGTGTCGCCCAGGAACCGCGCACGAAGAGTTGGCGAGCACGCATCCTGAAACTGGGTCTGGCAACTGCGCGAGCGGCACTAAGAGAGATTATCTAGAAGAATGGAACCGCCTCGTCCCGGAGGACGCAGTACAACTCAAGAAAGAACGTATTGTTGATAGTCGAAGCCGCGGGCCAAAACTTCCGGGAGCATTTCGACAAGATCTGCGAGGCCCGCCAGAATGGTGATCACCGCCAAAGGGGCTAATGCGTCCTATCTGGATCTGTATTGGCTCTGTAAGTACGAGGACGGCGGCGGTAAGCCCAATTGGTGGCGGCTGCTGTTTGGGAACCTCCGGCAAATGCAGGGGCTCTCCGAGGAAAAGTCC
>Ga0163162_10004585_pt1 | contig 13309 bp, 13 predicted proteins | sample S55metaG_FD_115310 | JGI IMG/M metagenome (GOLD analysis project Ga0163162, IMG submission 115310) | Switchgrass rhizosphere microbial communities from Kellogg Biological Station, Michigan, USA - S5-5 metaG | ecosystem: Host-associated > Plants > Roots > Rhizosphere > Soil | place: USA...
ACCCCGCTGTTCATCGGGCGAGCCGGACCTGCTCGACCTCGCGCCACGGAATGTCGACCCGACCCTGCGGGCTCAGCCCGCGAAGGATCGTGGTGCCTAGGTTGACGGACTCGGCTTCGAGCGTGGATCCATCCAGCAGCACGATGACCGCGGCGTATCGGAAATCATCGCCGGCCACGTACGGCGGCAGTGGCGAGTTCGTGATCGGCGTCCGCGAGAATTGGATAAGCGCGACGCTCGCGAGCGGGATCTGGATCTCGCTGCCCTGACGAACGACCGTCAGGGATTGTCGCTGGCGCCGCCCCTGGGTTGGATCTTGCGCTCCGGACTCAAGATTGCGGTACTCCGACTGGAGCGTGCCGAGCGCTCGGGGCCCGAACGAGCGACCGGTGATGTTGATTTGTGTGCCGGGTCCCGTAGAGGGAGCGGCCGAATCGTCGGACTTCGCGGGGATCAGCGTGTAATAGACGTCGAAGGTGGCATCGCGCAGACTCCACGCCTGGCCCCCCCAGGTCCGCACTTCCGCCACAGATTCCTGTGCATCGACGGCCGGCGGCACGGTGCCGAAGACGGCAATCACCGCCAGCATCCCAAGGATCAATCGTGCGTTCATCGTGTCTTCACCGCCCCTCCCATCATTTCGAACATGCGCATGAGCATCAGCAGGGATGGCCCCATTGTGACCAGGAAAAACGCCGGCATGAGGAAGAACACCGTCGGGAAGATCATCTTCACGGGCGCGAGATACGCACGCTCCTCCGCCCGATGCCGGCGCTGCACCCGGGCCGACTCGGCGTGCACACGTAGCGTCTTACCGAGCGGTGTCCCCAGCCGGTCGGTCTGGATGAACGCGCTGACCACTGACTTCACTTCTTGCACACCGGTTCGCTCGCCGAGGTCCCGCAGCGCTTCCTCACGGGGCCGTCCAGAGCGCAGTTCCAGGCTCATTCGCTGGAACTCGCGGTGGAGCGGGCTCTTCCCATACTGAGGCTGCTCGACGACTCGTGCCACCGCGGCGTCGAACCCCATGCCCGCCTCCACACAGACCATCAGCATGTCGAGCAGGTCCGGCAGGAAGTTGACGATGGCACGCTGGCGCTCCTTGATGCGGCTGCGCAGCCAGAGATCGGGCAGGAAAAATCCGGCGACGGTCAGGAGAGCGGTCACCACGAGCACGTTGGGGACGATGCGCTGAACGAGGAGGCTATAGAGCATGTAGCTCATGCCTCCTGCGGCTCCGAGGGCGACCTTGGCGCCGAGGACGACCATGACGGCACGCGGGTTCTGCAAGCCGGCCATGATGAGCTTGCGGCGGAATCGGCCGGTGCGTTCGACGTCGTTCGAGCCGACGCGCCGTCCCAGACGCTCCATCAGGCGCTGCCAGTACCCTTCCGACCCGGGTTCGAACCTCAGAATGGTCCCCGCGGCCGGGGTGACAGTCGCCGAAGCGAACCGCTCGACGCCGAGGCGGGTCCGCCTGAGCGCGAGGTATCCGGCCACGAAGGTGATGGCCGTCACCACGACGAACGACACGATCACGTATGCCATGGGTCCATTCCTCAGACTTTGATGGTGGCGATGCGCCAAATCACGAGGAACCCAATCGCCTCGAGCACAAAGCCCGTGCCGAGCAGCAGCGGCGCCAGGGGCGAGTGCAGCAGCGGCTCGAAGTACCCGGGCCGCGTCACCTCGAAGAGCAGGGCGAACGCCAGGGGGCTGAGACCGACGCATACGGCCGTCATCCGGTGCTGCGCCGACAGCACCCGCGCATGGCTCAGCAGCTTGAAGCGCTCTCGAATGACCTCGCTCAGGCGGTCCAAGATCTCCGCCAGGTTCCCGCCCGCGCTGCGCTGGATCTGCACGGCCGCGCAGAAGAACGCCACGTCCTCGGTGGCCACCCGGCCCTCCAGCCGCATCAACGCCTCGCCGGGATCCATCCCGAGCCGGGTCTCCTCGGCGACCCGCTTGAACTCGGTGCCCGTCGGGCTCGGCATCTCGTCGCCGACCAGCCGGATCGCCAGGCTCAGCGCATTGCCGGCCCGGATGGCCCGCGTCATCATGTCGAGCGCGTCGGGAAACTGCTGCTGAAACTTCTGAAACCGCTGATTTCGCTTGTACACGAGGAACACGACCGGGATGCTGCCCATCGCCAGCGCGGTCAAGGGTGCCCACGCCCCACCGAGCCGCAACCAGCCGAGCAGCGCCCCCGTAACAATGAGCATCGCGATGACCATCAGCACATCGGTCTCCCGCCCGGCGTAGCCCGCCTGGTCGACCAGCTTGCCCAGCCTGCGACGCACGCGCCCTTGCGCACGGAGCGCGGCCAGTTCCTCGGCAGGAGAGGTGTAGAGCTCGGTGTCGATGCCAGTCGCGATCCGCCCGAACTTGCGGAGCCGATCGGTCACCTTCCGCGCCGGCAGCTGGACCCACCACAATCCCACCACCAGCACGACGATGGTGATGAAGGCGAGAGCGGCAGCGAGGAGCGGCATCATGCCTTCCCGCCGCGTATCGTCGGATCGAAAATGGCCGAGTCGACGGTCACCCCCGCCCTGGCCAGTCGGTCGGCGAACTTGGGCCGAGTTCCGGTCGCGCGGTGGGCGCCAATCACGCGGCCCGTACTGTCGATGCCCTGCTGCTCGAACACGAAGATGTCCTGCGTCGTCACCACGTCTTCTTCCATCCCGACGACCTCGGTCACCTTCATGAGCCTCCGGCTCCCGTCACTCAGTCGCGCGACATGCACGACGACGTCGAGGGCTGAGGAGATATAGTCGCGGAGGGCCCGAATGGGGAGCGAGACGCCCGCCATCAGCACCATCGTCTCCACACGAGACAGCGCGTCTCGGGTCGAGTTGGCGTGGACCGTCGAAAGCGACCCGTCATGGCCCGTGTTCATCGCCTGCAACATGTCGAGGACCTCGCCGCCACGGACCTCGCCGACGATGATGCGGTCCGGCCGCATGCGCAGCGCGTTGCGGACGAGATCCCGCTGGGTGATGGCGCCCTGTCCTTCGACGTTCGCCGGCCTCGTCTCCAGGCGGACCACGTGATCCTGTTGCAGCCGCAGTTCGGCGGAGTCCTCGATGGTCACGATGCGTTCGGAGGTCGAGATGGCATTCGACAGCACGTTGAGCAAGGTCGTCTTGCCGGCGCCGGTGCCACCGGAGACGAGGATGTTGAGACGGGCGTGGACGATGGCGGCGAGGAGATTGGCGAGTCCCGGTGTCACCGTGCTCAGCTCGATGAGATCGGACATCCTCAACGGCTCGGTGGCGAAGCGGCGAATGGATAGGATGGGTCCGTCGAGCGCGAGCGGGGGAATGATCGCATTGACCCGAGAGCCGTCGGCGAGGCGGGCGTCGACCAGCGGCGACGACTCGTCGACGCGCCGGCCGACCGCCGAGACGATGCGCTCGATCACCTGCATCAGGTGGGCATCATCACGGAAGATCACCTTCGTGGGCTCGAGCTTGCCGCGCCGTTCCACGTACACGTGACGAGGGCCGTTGATCAGTATGTCGGACACCGTTGGGTCCTGCATGAGCGGCTCGATCGGGCCGAGACCGAAGGTCTCGTGCTGGACCTCGACGATGATCTGCTCGCGCTCCTGCCGGTTGAGCGGGGTCTCCTCGCCGGCCAGCAAATCCTCGACGATGCGCCGGATCTGCTGCTGGACCACGTCGGCGGGCAGCAATGCGACCTTCGACAGGTCGAGGCCCTCGATCAGCTGTCGATGGATGCGCCCCTTCAACTCATAGTGGCTCTCCTCGGCGGGGCGCAGCGTCTCCGCCACCTGTCGGGATTCGCTCGTCTTTTCGCTGGATCGCCGGAACAGAGACATGCGTTAGGCTCCTGTCGACACTCGCGGACTCCACACCAGCCGTCCGAGCAGGCTCATCCCCTTCTCCGCGTGCTCCGCACCGGCCTTGCTGGCCGTTGCCAGAAGGTCGGCGAGTTCCCGGAGATTCTTGGATACCTTCGATCGCGGCGACGCCGTGACCACCGGCTCGCCCGTGTTGATGGCGCTCACGACCGCGTGGTAGTCGCTCGGCGTCTTCCAGAACACCGCGACGCCAAGCGCCTCGCGGACGTGCTTGAGGGTGACGTCGCCGCCGGTATCCTCGCGCATCAGCACGACCTTCACCTTGTTGAGGTTGAGCCCGAAGCTGCGAAAGGCAGCGATTCCCGCCGCCGCCGAGCGGATCCCCGACACGGTCGGCGCGGTGCAGAAGAGCACCGTGTCGGAGGCCTCCAGGGCGGCGAGCGTCCCGAGGTCGAAGTCGTGGCGCAGATCGGTGACGACGTACGAGAAATGCGATCGAAGAATCTCGAGCGCCGCTTGGATCTGTTCGCTGCTGAGGACCGTCCGCTCCATCTTCGCGGGGCCGGGGAGCACCATGAGGCCGCTGTCGTGACGCGCGAGCAGCCCGTGCAGGTACGAGTCGTCCATGCGCTCGAGGTTCTCGAGGGCATCGAGCACCGAGTACGGGGACTTCACGTTCAGGAGGGTACGAACGTCGGACTGCCGCGTGTCGAGATCGACGAGCAGAGTGCGGTTGGGGTTCTTGCCGGCCAGGCAGACGGCGAGGTTGGTGGCGAGCGTCGTCGCCCCAAGCCCGCCCTTGGTGGCAAAGACCGAGATGATGCGGCCGCTCACGCGCGGGGTCGCCGGCGCTCGGCGGCCGCGACTGAGCTTGTCGAGGGCCGTCAGCACGTCCCCACGCTCGACCGGGCGGGGGAGGAACTCGACGGCGCCGGCCCGGATGACCTGGATGACGAATTCGGCCGAGGTGGCCTGCCCGGTGGCGAAAATGGCGGCATCGGGCAGGAGGTCCGCGAGCTCGTGAATGGCTTGGACCGCTCGGTCCGCGGCAGCTGGGGAATCTCCGGGGATCTCGACGATGACGAGATCGGGGCGTCGCGCCGGCAGGTCGCCCGCCGCCTGCCGGGTTTCGGCGTACTCGCTGACGACCACGACGGAGGGCGTCGTCGCCAGGGTCCTCCGCAGGAGGCCTCGCGACTCGGGATCGGAGTCGATGATGACGGTGCGCAGCATGACTGTCATCAGTCCCTCCTGGCGGTGGTCCGGCTACCGGCGCGGGCCAAGATTGCTCTCTCCGAGGGGCCGCTCCACGATGTCACCCACCCCGGGAAACCCCGGCACCATCGTGAACTCCTTCTTCTCCGAGTCTCGAAGCTCCAACAGCCGGCTGGGATCCTGCGTGACGGCCGTGCCCGGTCCGGATGGTTTGACGAGCTTGACCGTGATGAGGAATAGCAGCTCCGTCTCGTTGCTCTGGAAGCGCACGCTCCGGAACAGAGCCCCCAGGATCGGGATGTCGCCCAGGAGAGGAATCTTGGCGACGGCCTGGCGGACCTCGTTGTTGATGAGCCCCGCGACGGCGAAGGAGTCCCCATCCTTGAGGCTGACATTCGTGAATGCCTGGTTCTTGCGGATGACGGGGATGCGGAAGCCAGCGGAGACGAGACCCTGGCTGAAGTCCAGGCTCGACACCTCGGGGAGGACCTTGAGGTTGATGTTCTCACCGTCGACCACAACGGGCGTGAAGACGAGCCCGATGCCGAATTCCTTGAACTGCACCGTGACCGAGCCCTGTTCCTGGGCAATCGGATAGGGGAATTCACCGCCCGACAGGAATTTCGCCTCCTTGCCGCTCATCGTGACCAGGTTGGGCTTCGCGAGAGTCCGGAACATGTTGCGGTCCGATAGCGCCCGCACCACCCCGGCATAGTCCCGCGGACCGCTCGACAGAAAGAAGCTGCTGTTGTCGAAGGCGAAATCGGGGGTCGAACGGCCCACGACGGAGGTGCCGAAGCCCGGCTGCGTGACCGTGCCGAGCGTGCCTAGGGCCCCGGTGAAGGGGTTGCCGGGGAAGATCCCCGCCGCGATTGTGTTGCCCAGCGCCCGGATGCTAAAGCCCAGTTCCTTCAGGGCCGACCGATCGACTTCGGCGACGTGAACCTGGAGCATGACCTGTTGGGGCTTCACGTCGATGAGGCTCAACAGGTTGACGACCTTGCCCTTCGGGGCGAAGGCCTGGGCCAGGTCGGCGCCTATCGCCATCACGGCGGAGCTGGACACGCTTCCGCTGAGGACGATCCCGTCGCCGGCGGGGAACACGTCGATCTCGTCGCGCGGCGCCACCTGCTTGAGCCGCTCCTTGAGCAGCCCGATGTCGGTGCTGATGACGAGGTCGAAGAACATCGTCCGGTCCGGGTAGAACACGACGAGGGACGTGGTGCCGACGGCCTTGCCGTGTATGAGGATCTGGGTCGGTGTGACGACGAACGCGTCGGCAATGACCGGGTTCGCCACCGCCACGCGGTTGAAGGGGTCCTTGAGGTTGATGACCTGGGACTTGCCGATCGTGAGATCGAGCCGGATCAGGCCGGGCTCCTGGGCGGTGGCCGGCGCCGACGCCGCCAGCAGTACGGCGACGGCGAGCATGAGCGTGAGAGCCGCGCGCATATGGCTCACTTCTTCACCGCCTCGGTGGCCGCTTTCACGTCACCCAGCTCCATCCAGGCCTTCTGGCCGTCGCGTACGAAGACGTGATCGGTGACCTTGTCTGCCCGTTGCACGATGATGCTGTGGACCTCGGTGTCGAGCAGGACGGGCGACGGGGCCTGCGCCACCGGGCCGGGGCGCACGACGACGTCGAAGGCATTGACCTTAGCGCCGGAGAAGATCATCACGGACGTCACGCCGACGCCCTTGGCGTTAATGAGCACGGACCTCGGCGACAGCACGGTCACGTCGGCGATCTTGGGATTGGTGACCGAAACCTTTGTGATCGTCTCGGGGCTTTCGAGGATCCGCGATCGATCGAGCGTCACCGGGAAGCGCTGCGGGGCGGTCTCGCCCGCATCGACACCGGTCATCGACAGCAGCACGACCATGCCGGTCGCGATGCTGCACCTCACGACCCCCTGCGCGATCGCCCATAGGGTGCTCATCGTTGCTCTCCGACCTCCCAGGCGCTCATTTGCCGGCGCGTTCCATCCACCCGTGGTCGTCACGGACGAAAATCGTGTCGCTCACCTTCCCATCGCGCAGGACCGATACCACGTGACTTTCGACACGCGGCGGCGCGACCAGCATTGCGCGTCGCGGAGCCGCGTTCACTGCCGGCGCCTGCACTCCTCCCCCGCTGAGTAGCGCCGCCGGCGTGGCTCCCTTGGTCTCCACGATCGTCTTGTCGCGAAGGTTGCGAGTCGTCAGCATCAGCCGCCCCTCGCTCTGGGCCACGGCCAGACGCTCGCTCTGTTCCGGGGTGATCGCCAGCGTCACGGTCGTCACGGAGACGGGCTTGTTGTCGCGCATCTCCACCGTCTGTCCGGCCGCGAGGACGAGCACGTCCTGCAGGATGATCTTCGAGATGCGGTCCTGCTTGGAGTCCGGCCTCGGCATGCTGACGAGGACGTCCACGGTGCTGTTCGGCAGGATGAAGCCGCTTTCCTTCACGGCGTCGTCAACCTTGATCGTCACCCCGCGCTGGCCTTCCGGGACGAGCATCGGCATGATGCCACCCCGGCCCGCGAGATTCGGGGCCAGCTTCGCCTCGATGAGCGGCTCCCCGGCGACGATGGCACTGCGGACAACCCTGCCCTGCGCGTCATTCATCGTCCGGATGACCGCCGAAGAGATGGATTTCCTCGGCCAGCGCGCGATCTGAACGTGCTGGGGCGTAATCGTCTCCGCCATTCCGATGTTCACGGCAGCGACCACGATCTCCTCGGAGTCGCGCTCGTATTGCTGGCTCTGCGCCTGCAGATTCTTCACGACCTGGAAGACGAGCAGGCTCGCGAGCAGGCCCACGCCCGCCGCGAACATCAGGATGATGACAAGACGCCGTTGCATGGCTTCCCCCTATGGTCCTTCGTATCGCATCCGTGCCGTCTGCACGACGTTGACCGACTGCATGCTGGGCAGGAAGGCTGGCACGATCGTTTGGAATGGAACGGTCACATTGGCCGTGACCTGGGAGTCGAGGGCACAAGGAGACGGAGTGCACGTCACCGTGCACGTCCCCGAGGCGCAGGTCATCCCGGCCGCCTGGAGCACCTCATCGATTCGAGCGCTGCCCGCACTGGACGCAGACGCCGGAGTTGACACGGCGGCGGTGCGAACGCCCTCTCGTGCTGCGCTGGTGACCAGATTCAGCGTGAACCAGGCGCGGCTCAGCTCGATGATCGTTACGAGTATCAAACACAGCATGGGCAGGACCGCTGCAAACTCCAGCGTCGACGTGCCCCGCTCACCGCTTGCTCGGATCGCGCTCAACATGCAAAATCTCCCCTTGCCATGGGGGCTCGTTGACGAGCCCCCATGGCGGCGGAACCTTTTCTTCTCCGTTACGGGGCCGGGGTCAGCGTGACGCCGGTCAGCGCGGTGGTAACGTTGCCGACCACCGTCGTGAGACCGGTCTGAAGGCTGCCCGGATACACGGCGAATGCCACCCCGAGGATCAGCACGCCGATCGCGATCCACTCGAGGGTCTCGATGCCCTGCTCGTCCTTCAAATACTGGCAGATCTTTCTCACAGCACCCTCCTGAAAAAAACGCGGGGAACCCCGCGATCACGGAGCCGCCGGGAGAGGTCATGGTCTCGGCGTCGGCGATGCGCCGTAGACCGTTGTCGAAAGGAGCCGGCCAACGAATGATCGCGCGCGACTCGATCGAGTGAAGCGGTTCGAAGAACAGGAGAGCGTAAAGGCACGGACCATGCCTAGTTTCCACTCGTTAATTTTCACGCCTTTACGTCACCACCAGGCGGGCAGGGACCTCCGCATCGCATGGTTTGCGCGCAGAGATTGCGCGACTCTGATCCGGCCTGCTATGTTCGACGTTGGTGGCTCCGGATCTTCACGCGAGCTCGGTTCGACCCACGTATTCCCAAACCGAAGAACACGGCACCTGGTTTTCGTCACGACGTTCGCACCAGAAGCGACGTTGCGACGGCTCAAGAGACCGCATGAGTAAGACCCCGCGCAAAAGGTGCGCTCGGGGAGCTTGTTCGACGGGTGGGCATTGCTGCACGCAGTGCCTCTTTGGCCAAATCTGCGGGCGTGTCGAGAGACTCCCGGGGCAGCCTACGTGAGCACCATGGAAACCCAGCTAGCGGCGGGCCGCTCTGCTGCCCTCATCCGACTCCGCACGACCGGGAGCAACTTCCTGCTCAGTGTGATGTTCGCCTTCTTCGCGTATGCCGCTTTCCTGGATTGGCAGCGGAACGGCCGCATCCAGGCGCTTATTCTAGTAGCTCAGGAGCTGCTGATCGTCGGGCTCGTGATTAGCCGTCGAAGTAGCACGGTCCAAAGCCACTCGCTGTCGGATTGGGCCGTAGCGCTGATCGGCACCGGCGCGCCGCTCCTCCTGCGACCGGGGCTGGCGCTGCCCGGGCTCACGCCGATCGGTATCGGCCTGCAAATCCTCAGCGCGCTGCTCGCCACGGTGGCGCTCGGGAGCCTTGGACGCAGCTTCGGTATTGTCCCGGCCAATCGGGGCATTCGTACCAGCGGCCTCTATCGTTTTGTCCGGCATCCGCTCTACGGTAGCTACCTGATCGGCTACGTCGGCTTTCTCGCCGGCAACCTGAGCATGAGGAATGTCGTGCTGATCGCCGCGACGTCTCTCTGCCACTACCTCCGCGCCGTCGCCGAGGAGCGGATCTTGCTCGACGACCCCGAGTATCGGGCCTACGCGTCAAGCGTTAGCTGCCGATTCATTCCCCATCGCTTCTGACGAGCTGTCTCGATAATCAGAGGCTGGCTTGAGCTGTTTCTGATTCCTGGGTGAAGTTCGGGTAAACGAAGGGGTTAGCGGCTGCTGCGTCCTGCTAACCCCTCGTCGTCAGTGGTTGCGGGGGCTGGATTTGAACCTCTCTAGGCGAACGCGCGGCGTGAGTGCTGACGGGAATTGCCGCCGCGCCCGAGGAGCCGACGATACGGCTGCTGCTGGGGCACGTCTACGACGGCAAGGGGCTCACGCAGCTTGCGGCGACCGAGTTCGACGAGGCGGAAGCGCTGACGGCGCCACGGAACTGAGGCCGCCGCGAGTCAGCCGACTGACTCAGGCGATCGGTCTGGAGCGGGGGGTCGACGTCGCGCGGGCGGCGAGACCGCTTCGGTGATGCGGGCGGCTCGCTGACTAATGGTTCACTCGGCTTCAGCTGCTTTTCGGTGTCGCTGCTCTGACTTGTGCGGCGCAGGTGAGCATCTACTGCCAGCCACTCGGCGAAGGCCATTGTATCCCTATGGCGGCGGGCAGCAGGCAGGCGTTGTGCCAACTCTTCCACTCGCGTAAACCGTGGCAATTCAAGCACTCGGCTTCCGACGCCCTCGGCGGCAGCTGGCGGACACCACTTGATCGGGACCTGCTTGTGCACCAGGCACTGTTGCCGTGGCAGATCGCAGATGCAGCAGACCTCAGGCGTCTTGGATGTGGACTTTGGCATTGCGCTCTCCTCGCAGCACGTCCAGCGCCTGCTGTAGCGTTCTGGAACGCTGCTCCACCCGGTCTGGAAATCTTCCAGACATAGCCACACGTCGTTCATCGTGACGGCCGCCTCTTCGCCACACCCGCATTTCGGGGGCTTCATGTCGCGACTCCTGCTCGGCGGCGTCGCCACCGCACGGATGCTATGCCACCGGGGCGTCGGCCGAGCGCCGCCGCAGAACTGCAGGTTGTGGACCACCCTGGAGAGCGGCGAGGCAAATCGTGGGAAGTCCCCATGAGATGGGGACGAGAGCCGGTACGGCAGACACGTGGCTGCGGCGTCCAACTCGGCATAACGGAAAGGATCGGGCCGTAACCACTCGACGCTGCACCGCCGATGTTGCCCTGAATACGGACGAGGCCGGCGCCGCGGCAATCTCTCGTCCGAGGGTGTCGCCACAGAACCGCGGCAACTCGTCGTACGCAATTCCGGTGCGCTAACGGCGCAGGTTGTGCGGGGCCGCGTGAAATGCGTGGCCATAACTATGCGACCAACATCAGCCGCGGCCAGGCACGTGCTCTGCAACTGTTGAAGAGAGGCGGCTCGAGATGACTCCCACCCGTCGACAGCCGACGGTCATGATTCGGTCCACGAGGCCAGCCGACATGCCGAAGCGTGCGCTCTTCATTGTCGCTGTGCTTTTGATGCTTCTCGGGCACCTCACCACCGCGGCGGGGCACGATTCTCCAGCAACGGTTCCCCTGCTGGTCAAGCTCGTCCCCGGCCTCCCGCTCGAGTCCCAGACGGCCGTCATCCCGCGCAACGGGGGCATGGAGGTATCCTCCATCACCGCGCTACGGCTACACGTAGTCGAGGTCGCACCCGCCGATGCCGCATCACCTTGGCCTGACGGCATGAGCGGTGTTTCGTCGCTGACGGAGCACACCGCGGTGCCTTCGGTCGTCGACGATCGGCTCGGAGCCGACCTACTTGTTGAACAGTTGCTCGACGGAGTGGGTTTCGTCGCCGAGCAGGAAGCGGCGTCCGAGACCGAGCCCTCCGGGATCGATCCGTGGGCCGAGGCGTTCGCAGAATCCAGCCGCGCCGCCCTGACCCCACGAAGGTCCGCCTATCCCATTGCCGTGAATCCCCAGGTCCAGCGCTTCCTGGATCGCTTCACCGGTGCCCGGCGCGAGGTCGTGAATCTCTGGGCCGGTCGTGCCGGGCGCTACCTCGGCATGATCCGCGACGTGTTGAAGGCCCGCGGCCTGCCCGAAGAACTGGCGTACACCGCGATGATCGAGAGCGGCTTCAACCCCGTCGCGGTTTCCCAGGCCGGGGCGAAGGGGATGTGGCAGTTCATGGCCGGCACCGCGCGCGGCTACGGCCTGCGGGTGGATCCGTGGATCGACGAGCGGCTGGACCCGGAGAAGTCGACGATCGCGGCGGCCGCCTATCTGCGTGACCTGTACACCATGTTCGGTTCGTGGACGCTCGCCCTGGCCGCGTACAACGCCGGCGAGGTGAAGGTCTCGCGGGCTATCCGGGCGACTGGATCCTCCGACTTCTGGACGCTGGCCAAGACCAATCACCTGCGCATGGAGACCCGGGATTTCGTACCCGCGATCCATGCGGCGACGCTGATCGCGCAGGATCCCGGCCGGTACGGCTTCGAGTTCATCGATGCGGGCCCGCTGGCCGTCGAAACCGTCTCCGTCCCCGCGTCGACGGACCTGCGACGCTTGGCACCCAGGACCGGGATCGCGCTCGACACCCTGCGGACACTCAACCCCGTGCTGGTACGGGCGATCACCCCGCCGGGCGACGCGTGGCAGCTCAAGGTGCCGGCCGGGACGCGGGACGACGTGATGACTGCGCTCGCTCGGCCCGGCAAGCCAACTCCTCCGGCCAAGATCGCGCGAGGTGGCACCCTGCGGCTGGCCGCGTCCCGCGCGGACGTGCACGTCGTGCGGCCAAGGGACACGGTCGGATCGATTGACAAGCGGTAGGGCGTGTCGGTCAGCGACGTGCTGCTCTGAACTGTCTCGAGGAGCAGACCAGGATCCGACCCGGCGACCGCCTCCGCGTCGCCGACACGCGTGCATCCGTCGCCGACGGCCAACATTGACGGCGGTGGCTGCCTACTAAGAAAATCCTTCGGCGTTTGGAGTCGCGAGGCGATGATTGCACGATGCCGCCATCAACGTCTATCGGATCATCGGTGACGGGGGACTACGCGTCGGATGATCGCTCCCGCCAATTCATCCTTACCCCCTTCACCTCTTCTTCACCGTCGCCGGGGCCTGAAGTAGTGTCTTGGACGGCGGCACCGGCGTGACAACCGGCCCGCAGGATTACTATGAAGTGCTTCAGATTAGCCGCAATGCCAGTCCGCTGATCGTGACGAAGGCCTACCGCCTTCTCGCCGCGATTCACCACCCTGATAACACGGAGACCGGCGACGCTGAAGCCTTCACACGCATCGTAGAGGCTCACGCCATTATCGCCGACCCCGTTCGCCGCGCTGCATATGACCGTGAACATTTTGGTGCCCGTCCCGACCCGACGACCTACGGTCCGTCCGCGAGCGACGCTAGGCCGAACGATGTGCTATATCGAGACGAACGGGAACTCCGCCAGCTTATCCTACTCGCGCTCTATACAGCCCGCCGCAGCCGCCCTAGCAACCCGGCGGTCCCTCTCATGGGATTGTTGGAATTGTTCGGGTGCTCAGCTGACGAGGTCCAGTTCACGCTTTGGTATCTGCGAGGCAAGAAGTTCATCGAGACCCAGGATGACGGTGTGGCGATCACCGTGGCCGGAGTAGACCATGTCGAAACGACCGG
>Ga0163162_10004586_pt1 | contig 13309 bp, 13 predicted proteins | sample S55metaG_FD_115310 | JGI IMG/M metagenome (GOLD analysis project Ga0163162, IMG submission 115310) | Switchgrass rhizosphere microbial communities from Kellogg Biological Station, Michigan, USA - S5-5 metaG | ecosystem: Host-associated > Plants > Roots > Rhizosphere > Soil | place: USA...
CACCCGACAGACCTCGTTATCTTTATTGTAACATCTTTACCCTGTAGCATTTCATCCATGGCGACACGGAGATGTTTACGCGTTACCTCGTCAGGACCGTTCTGGTTGTCATCGATGGCTCCATGATAAACAAGTCTTCCCTCTGCATTAAATAAAAAACACTCAGGCGTTCTCGTGGCACCAAATGCATTGGCCATGACAGAATTTTCATCAACGACATAGGGCCAGTTGTAACGTTGCTCACTCGCGTAATCTTTCATATCACTAAAAGAATCACCGTCATCTCTTGAGCCTTCATTGGAGTTCAAAAGAATCACGCCAATGTTTTTGCTTTTTGCATAAGTGCACACATCGAGTGTGCGCGACTGATAAGCATGGACAACCGGGCAGGTATTGCAACTGAACATCACCAGCAGTCCTTTCGTATTCATTACATCCTTGAAAGAAACTTCCATTCCCGCCACATCTTTCATTTTTTTATCGACGTTAGGAATGGCTGCGCCAATGGGCAGTGGATCTGCTAAAAATCTAAATGCAAGAGAAATTGCGATGACGATCGGAAGCATGACCAAGAAAATTTTTTTCATACCTGGTAAATTAAGAGTTAAGCAAGAGTACAACAGTCAAGGTGGATAACGCCAGAAACCTTATCTTTTGAAACCTCGAGCTTTGGAAGTACTTTCAATTTACGGCAAAAATCAGGCAGGATTGTTACCGCTTATTCCTGATTTATTCCTTTCATCCGCCTCGTGTTTGATAGAGTTAATACTCACGTTTAATTCGAACCCGATGAGTAATACCACCGAATTAAAATAGATCAGCAACATAAGGATAAGGATCGTGCTAATTGAGCCGTACAGTTTATTATAATTTGAAAAATTATTTACCCAATAAGAAAAAAAGATCGTAAACAACAGCATTAGCGTGGTGGCCAGTATGCAACCGGGGTTGATGAGCCTCCATCGCTTATGAACAAATGGCGCATAACGATAGATGAATGAAACGGAACTAAAAAATAAAAAAACGATCACCACCCACCTTCCGTAACCAATGATCTGTCGCACCAGTACACTTTTGAGGCCGAACAATTTTAACACCGAGCTTTGCATGATCAATGCTAAGAGTGAAGTGAACATGAGTACAAAAAGCACGGAGGTCAATTGAAGAGCTGTTACTCTCCGGCTTATCATCTTTCTTTTTTTAAAACCTATATAATTTTTGTCAAAGGCGCGCATAATCCCTATTACGGCATTGGAGGAATAGAAGAGTGCAAGTAAGAATCCTATTGACAAGAGGTCATTCTTCGGTTTTTTGATGATATCATCAATAAATTTTATGATCGCCGAATTATTTTTTTCGCCAGGTATAACATCACGGATCAACCCGTGCAGTTGGCGGATAAATTCATTTGAAATAGGAAGGTAGGGGATGAGGGTGCATAAAAAGATAATGATCGGCGGAATGGCCATCACACAATTGAATGAAATCGCTCCTGCGCGCTCCGTGATACCAACCTTCCGTATTTGCAGAAAAAAGAATTTCAGGACATCATAAAGCGGAATGCCCTGGAAACCGGGTAAACGAATTTTTTGGCTTTGCCTGATCAACCAGTTTGCAGGAAAACTTGAAGCAACTCGTTCGCGTATGTTGGTGAAAGTTAACACTATTGCAAATTCTCCCTGGCCTTCTTTATCGAGTCTTGTTTATTCAATGCCTGCTGGTATAATTTTGCATACTTCATGTGATCCTTGTAGTTCGAAGTAAAAACTGAGCTACCATTCAGATCACTATCGGCCACAAAATAAATATAATCAGTTTTCGGAGCATTGATCACTTCCTTCAGAGTTTCCACAGAGGGTGTACAAATAGGGCCGGGGGGCAGGCCTTTATTCATATATGTATTATAAGGCGATTCAACAGTTAAATATTTTTCATAAATACGCTTCAGTCCAAAATCCCTCATGGCAAATTTTATGGTCGGATCGGCTTGCAAAGAAATGCCCTTGTCGATGCGATTGATGTAAACACTTGCAATTTTTCCTTTGTCAACCCTGAGATTTGTTTCTTCTTCGATGATCGAAGCCAATGTATAAGCCTGCTCGGCTGTAAGGTTGTTATTTTTTAATTTTTGTTTTCTGTCGTTCGTCCAAAAAGTCTCAGATACGGCGTATAATTTTGAAAAGATCTTTGTTGGTGTCGAGTTCCAAAAATATCTGTATGTATCGGGTATGATCGCGCAGGTCCAGGTATTTGTGTCCAGGTGATAGTGCTGAAGCGAATCATTGTTATTAAGAAAATCGAGCATCTGCGAAGAATCGGTTTCGAATTCCCTGCCTATGCGACCGGCAAATTCCTCTTTTGTCCTAAATTTAATGATGACCAAATCAACGGGTGACTGCCTGCCATTTTTCAGCATTCGTACAAGATTAAAAAGATTCATTCCTTTTTTGATCTCATACTTTCCCGGTTTGATGATATTATATTTTAAAGCTCTTGAAATAAGATTAAATCCTTCGGAAGACTTGATGACCTTTTTGTCCAAAAGGTCCTCGACCACGGAGTTATAAGTTGAACCCGTGCGGATGTAAAGAAATTTTTCCTCAGGCTGTTTAACGGTAGGCCCAAACAATTTCCAAAGGATAAATGCTGCGAAGAGAATGATGATAAGCGCCCCCAAGCCAATCCATTTTTTCATAGAATCAAATTGAGTTTTTTACTACAATCAACGGCACGTAAAAATCAGTGCTTATGATAATAAACGTTTGCCGTGGTCAAAGCTGATAACAAATTAATAAAAAACCCTGCCGATTGACAGGGTCCGTTTATATTCTTTATAAAAATCTATTTCTGAGGAGCTTGTTGAACAGGTGAATTATTTTGACTGGGGGCCGGAGCGGTCTGCTGGGTGGGGTTGCCAATGTTCTTCGTCTTATCCTCAACGGCTGAGGAGCCCGAAATAAAAAAACTTGAAATAAGGCAAACTACACCAAGAGCAGCTGCAAAAAGCCACGTCCCTTTTTCGAGTACATCAGTGGTTTGTTTTACCCCCATAAACTGGTTGCTGAAGCCCGCAATATTTCCGGCAAGCCCACCACCTTTCGGGTTTTGGACAAGTACAATAAAGCCCAGCACAAAGGAAATAATAATGATCAACACCAGGAATAAAATAACCATATTCAACCGTTTTTTAGTTGTTCCGCAAGGGATGCAAAATAAGCGGATTTGTCGGGATTAAGCAAACTTAATTTGTTATAAGTCTCAATGGCTTTTTCCCGGTTTCCCTGCTTGATCCAAACCTCAGCCATGGTTTCGGTAATGACGTCGCCCCGGTCAATTGAATGTTCAGCCATTTGCTCCACTTTTTCCTCGGAAGCGATGTCTGTAATTTTTGGTATTTCAGACTGAGGCAGCCGTTTCATGGTCTTTAACCATTCAGTGAAACTCTTTAACTGCTTGCCAAACTGATCAGTTGGCTTTTCTTCCGGAACAAATTTGATTCCCTGTGATGCAAAATAGTCTACCGTGTGGTAGGGCTGAAACGTAAGTTCCGTTTCTTGCGGCTCACTATTTAGATCGGGCAGGGTAGGTGTCAGGTTTGAAGATTCATGGTTCCCTTCCATTTGCGCAGGATTTTTTGTCTCAGCGGCCGTATTATGTTCTCCTTTAAACTGTTCCTGGGACTCGTCGTTTTTTTCAGGTGATGCAAAAATTTCATTCTTGAACGGATCAAAGCTTTCAGTAGTTGAGTTGGTATCAACATCTTCAATTATTGGTTGAGGAATTCCCTGATGCTCCAAGACAACTGCGACCTCTGGCCAACTATTTTCGTTAGTCGATTCGATCGTTTCGTCGTTTATAGTCTCGTGAATTTCTGGCGCTGCCGGGACAGTTGGCTCTTCGGTCTTATATGAGTTTAATAAATAATCGAGCCATAAAGGGTTATTGAAATGCAGCGAGAGCTTTTGTACCTGCTCCTTAAATAAATTTTGATCTGTCGTTCTCAATTTTTCTGCAAGCAGGAATTGAACAGGAGTAAAATAAGAATATTGACCAGCCATGGCTTGTAGTTCTTCCAGGCTGCAGTCCTCCAGCGATTCTTTTTGAAATATTGATCGTACTAACGCTGCAACGTTCTCCATACTTGCAAGATACAATTACCAATCAGAAAAAACGTGATTGAATATTTCATCCGTCATGTCGCGGATGATCTGGTCACTTAGCTGGGATTCGGCTGCCTGTAAGGTTAGATTTGCGGGAAAATCAAATGGGTGACTAACGTCGAATTCTTTTTGATCGCCGCCCTTCCTTTTAAATAATGTAATATGAACAGAAACATTCAAACGGTTGATAGAAGATTGTTGTTGCGAAATACCTGAAGTGCTAACGGAATAGTCGCTAACATAGCCGCTGATTTCCCAATCAGCATTGTCACTATTTGTTTGAGTAAGTCTTGTCTGACCGACAATTTTTTGGCGAAGCCTGTCAGTAAGAGTCGGGCTCAGCCGGGGGTTTACATACCTTGCTTTGTTTTCGATGAAATTTACTTTGACTGTTTTTATCGAATCAGGGATCGAAACATCATGCAGGCCATACGATACCTTGCAATTGCTATTCATAAGAGCAGCCACACAAAGCGTGCAGATTAACGGCAAAAGAAATATTTTTTTGGTGACGGGCATTGTTAAAAATAAAAGTCAAAATCCAAAAGTCAAAATTCCCCGCGAGTCTTTTCCAATAAGTAAATGCACGACGATCCTGAGCATTTACCTTTTAATTTTGACTTACTCCTCGATGTCGTACTCTTTCAGTTTCCGATACAATGTTCTTTCGCTGATCCCAAGATCAAGCGCTGCATCCTTTCTCTTGCCCCTGTGTTTTTTCAGGGCTTTGATGATCAGTTCTTTTTCCTTGTCCATAATGTTCAGGCTTTCCTCAACCTCTTCATGTTCATGTATGCGGTCATTATGCATCAGCACGGGTTGTACAGGTTGCAACACCGGTTGATTCATCGGCTGAATTAATTCCGGTGACTTTAATTCCTGCAACTGGTTCATGAGATTTGGATTTTGTGCAACCAGGTTCGGATTTTGCAGGACTTCAAGGAACATTCTTTTTAATTCAGTTACATCCTTCTTCATATCGAAGAATAGTTTGTAAAGAATTTCCCGTTCATTGGAAAATTCCTGGCCCCCTTGTCCGTTCGTGTGTACAAGTACGGGCAACCGGTTGCCATGCTCAGGTAGATATTTTGAAAGTTCTTTTGCATGTACCTGTTTGTCCTGTGAAAGAACTGATATTTGTTCTGCAATATTCTTCAATTCCCTCACATTGCCGGGCCACGAATAGTTTATTAACAGGTTTTTAGCGTCATCATCGAGTTGCACCGGTGTTGCTTTATATTTCTCCGCAAAATCAACTGCAAATTTTCTGAACAAAAGAATGATATCATCTTTCCTGTCCTTTAGTGCCGGCACCCGGATCGGAACAGTATTCAAACGATAATAGAGGTCTTGCCTGAACTTTCCATTGTTTACTGATTCGAGAAGGTCTTTGTTAGTTGCTGCAATAACTCTTACATCCGTCTTCTGAACTTTTGATGATCCTACGCGGATGAATTCTCCGGTTTCTAAAACGCGAAGCAATCTTGCCTGCGTGCCAAGTGGCAGCTCCGCGATCTCATCAAGAAAAATGGTACCGCCGTTTACCGTTTCAAAATAGCCTTTCCGGCTATCTACGGCACCAGTAAATGATCCTTTTTCATGACCAAACAACTCGGAATCGATCGTCCCTTCCGGAATAGCTCCGCAGTTAACAGCAATAAATGGATTATGTTTTCTTGCTGAAAGCGAGTGAATGATCATGGAGAAGGCCTCCTTCCCAACTCCACTTTCTCCAAATATCAATACCGTGAGATCCGTATTGGCAACCTGTGCTGCTACCTGCAGAGCATAATTTAATTCCTGTGCGTTGCCAATTATTCCAAACCTGTTTTTTATAGTTTGAATATCTGCCATTGTCTCTTACTTATTCGTCTGTTTTCCTAATAATGTCGCTTGCGTGCTGTCAGTTACCTTAACCATAACATAATCGCCTTTCTTAAGGTTTGAATTCCCTTTTGGAAATACAACTACTTTATTTTGCGTGTTTCGGCCCATCCAGTCGTCCGCACTTCGTTTGCTATCTCCTTCAATTAAAACCTTAAATGTTTTTCCGATATCTTTTCTGTTACTCTCAGATGAAAGACGATTCTGAAGCCCAACTATTTCAGTGAGCCTTCTTTTTTTTATGTCTTCAGCCACATCATCCGCGTATCTCCTTTGAGCCAGTGTGCCCGGCCTTTCACTATAAATGAACATGTAGCTCATATCATATTTGCTGTACTGCATCACCCTGAGCGTTTCCTGGTGGTCGTCTTCTGCTTCCGTGCAAAACCCCGCGATCACATCAGAACTTATTCCGCAGTCGGGTATGATCTCACGGATGCGATCCACTTTAGCCAGGTACCATTCTTTTGTATAAGTGCGGTTCATCAATTGGAGGATCCTCGTCGACCCACTCTGCACGGGTAAATGAATATACTTGCAGATGTTTTCATATTTCGCGATTGTATGCAAGACATCATCCGTAATATCTTTTGGATGCGAAGTAGAAAAACGAACCCTCAATAGCGGAGAAATTTGAGCCACCATTGCGAGCAACTTTGCAAATGTTATTGGAGGTTTTTCCTCTCCCATTTCGCTGGGTTGGGGGGCATAATAGCTGTCGACGTTCTGGCCAAGTAATGTGACTTCCCTGAATCCATTATCAAAAAGCTGTTTGCACTCCTTTACAATGGATCCGGCATCGCGACTTCTTTCCCTTCCGCGTGTGAATGGGACCACACAAAAAGAACACATATTGTTACAGCCCCGCATAATGCTCACAAATGCTGTTACGCCGTTACTGTCCAAACGAACCGGCGAAATATCGGCGTAGGTCTCGTCGCGGCTCAGCAAAACATTGACCGCCTTCTGGCCGGTCTCAGCCTCTTCCACCAAAACGGGCAGGGAGCGATAAGCATCCGGTCCAACCACTATATCAACCAGGTGCTCTTCTTCGAGAAACTTTGATTTCAATCTCTCGGCCATACATCCCAAAACACCCACTAGTAAACCCGGTTTATTTTGCTTTATCTTTTTGAATTCAGTCAGTCTTTTGCGAACCGTCTGCTCTGCCTTTTCGCGGATGGAACAGGTGTTTATCAAAACAAGGTCAGCCTCTTCATAATTACGAGTGGCGCCGAAACCTGCACCGTTTAAGATAGAGGCGACGATCTCGCTGTCAGAGAAATTCATCTGGCAGCCATAGCTCTCTATATAAAACCGCTTGTGATATGGATTGGGGTCGCCGCCAAACGGAGCAAACGCCTCTCCCTGGCGACTCTCATCATGGCTCTTATTTCCTACCAGATCAAGCATCAGTCAAAAGAATTATGTTCAATTTTATTGGACGGCAAAGATAGTCAAAACGCTTCAGTTGTGACAGTCTGGCAGGAATAGAACCAAGATTATAAGGATTTATATGGATTGAATGGAAATAAGAGAAGGTCAGTTGTAATAAGAAAAAGATGCCTGAAGGAAATCGGATGCTTAGCTATTGTGAAAAAACTCAAACTTGAGACACTAACTGAGAAGACAACAGTTCCTGAAAATTAGGGACTATCTAAACCTGGGATCTGCGCCAGGCGGACTAGCAACTGAGCGGAAGACGGGACTCGAACCCGCTACCTAAAGCTTGGGAAGCTTTCGCTCTACCAGGTGAGCTACTTCCGCTTGTCATTTCAATTTACACAACTGTATTTGGGAATGAAATTTTTTTCGCCAGCCAACTATCCTTTGCCGGAATGATCCAGTTATTTTCTAAATCTTCTTTTGTCAGTACAACATTATTAAAGAACAATGTATCGGCTGTAATAAATCCCTGTTCAACGGCATACTTTAATTGAGGCATCGGTAATATTTGCACTTCGTCTTTTACGATAAATGCCAGCGCCAATCTGTCAAACATATTTACTCCAAACGTTTTTTCAATGTCTTTGATCAGTCTCACTGAACTATCGGTACTGCAGCCACTAACTCCGGTAGCTGTTTCGTCAGCCATCAAAACAACAAATTGCCCAAAGAATAAATAAGCGGCACCTTTTACAGGTACTCCATGCGACAGCCAACTTTGTGCAAATTGGTTGATCATCTCTTCGATCTGCAAGGCTTCCCTTATTGTAAACAACCTGCTTGACTGGTATACCCACACTTTTGACGCAGGATCAAAATCATCATCGAGGAGACGTTTATATTCAAAATTCATGTTACAAAAGTACAAACACAAAGTTTATTCGGAAATGAATGAAATTATAAATTATCAGCAATAAGTTCCGCTATGTCCATCACCCGTGTTTCTGATTCCTTTTCCGCATTCTTTACTCCATCGGTGAGCATCGTGTTGCAAAAAGGACAGGCGGCCGCGATAACTTGCGCGCCGGTCGAAATGGCTTCATTTGTTCGTTCAAAGTTCACCCTCGTGGTTCCCTTTTCTTCTTCCTTGAACATTTGAGCACCGCCTGCGCCACAGCACAATCCATTACTTCGGCACCGTTTCATTTCGATCAATTCAGCATCTAACGCTTCGAGAACTTTACGGGGAGCTTCATAAATATTATTAGCTCTGCCCAGGTAACAACTGTCATGAAAGGTGATTTTTTTGCCCTTAAATGATCCGCCTTCTTTTAGCTTTATTTTTCCTTCATCGATCAGTTGCTGCAGGAATACTGAATGATGAATGACCTCATAGTTGCCGCCTAAGGCAGGATATTCATTCTTTAAAATATTAAAGCAGTGCGGGCACGCGGTCACGATCTTTTTTACGCCGTAATTATTTAATACCTGGATATTCTGATACGCCATCATTTGGAATAAAAACTCGTTACCCGCTCTGCGTGCAGGATCTCCATTACACATTTCTTCCTTGCCAAGAATGGCGTACTTAATTCCAACTTTTTCAAGAATGGTAGCAAACGCCCTTGTGATTTTTTGTGCCCGCCGGTCAAAACTTCCTGAGCAACCAACCCAAAATAATATTTCAGGTGATTCACCTTTTGCAAAAAACTCAGCCATGGTTGGAACGTTCATCTGCAAGTGCAATTAGCTACAATGATACTGAATTTAAAGATTAAGATTTTATATCTGCAAATGATGGAACCAATCTATATTTTTGCCGCCACACTATGAATGTCAAAGGTTTTTTTCAGCGGGTGTTTAACTGGGAGCTCTGGCCGTTTTACGTTTTATATGCGCCCATAGGTCCCATGTGGTTCTGGTATTGTTTTCGATCCCGCTCATTTTGGTTCTTCAGCTCGTCAAATCCCACCATAACTTTTGGAGGTTTTGAAGGCGAGAGCAAACGGGAAATGTATGAACAACTGCCCCCCGATTCCCATCCCAAAACGATCTATATACTGCATGATCTTTCCTTCGAGAATGTTAAGAAGAAGGTCTGCGAGGCAGGATTCGATTATCCATTTATTGTCAAGCCTGACGTTGGAATGAAGGGTATCTTATTCCGGAAAATTGAAAGCGAAGACCAGTTGGAAAAATATCACCATCGCATACCTGTAGAATATATTGTACAGGACCTCGTTGATATGCCGGTTGAAGTAAGTGTCTTTTACTATCGGTACCCTACGGACATGAAAGGTGTGATCACTGGTTTTATTCAGAAAGAATTACTTGAGGTGTATGGAGACGGGAAAAGTACATTATGGGAATTAATCTGCAGTCATCCCCGGGCAAAATACAGGCTCGAGGAAATGCAGCATCGCCATGAACACCGCCTTGACCGGGTTTTGTCGGAGGGACAGCATTTTTATCTGTCGTATGCCGGCAATCACAATCGCGGCGCACGATTTATAAACCTGGAGAAAGAAATCGATGATCGTCTCCTGAAAGTATTTGATGACCTCAGTCATTATACCGATAAATTCTATTACGGCCGATACGACATAAAATGTATGTCAATCGAAGACCTGAAGGATGGGAAAAATTATTCTATTCTTGAGTTCAATGGCTGTGGTGCGGAGCCTAATCATATATATGATGCTAACATGAAACTTGGAAAGGCGTATCGCGAGATATTGAAACACTGGAAGGTGCTATATGAAATAAGCAAGTACAATCATGAAAACGGGACTCCATACTGGTCGTTTAAAAGAGGTCGTAGGTTTTTGAAAGATGCACAACGGCATTTCAAGATGCTGGAAAAATTTGATTGAAAAGTTAAAATTGTAAAAATCTATTACTCGCCAGGTAATAATAGTTCTAAAAAAATCAATAATCGTTTTTTGAAAGCAACCATTAAAACGCCTAAAACGTTCTTGTATTTTATATATGGGACCACAAAATGTTAGAGTTATGAAAGAACGGCTTCTTACTTTTTCCCTTTTTGTTTTTTCGGCCCTGGTATTTGGCCAATATACGCCGATTGACCAAGGCTCTAAAGTTCACTTTGTTGTTGACAATTTTGGGATTGCTACCGGGGGAGATTTTAAAGGGCTGACTGGTATTATCAAATTCGATCCCGCCCAGCCCACTGACGCAAATTTTGACGTGAGTGTGGATGCAAATACAATTGACACGGATATTGAGTCAAGAGATAACCACTTGCGCAGGACGGAGTATTTTGATGTGAAGAATTATCCCAAAATATCATTTAAGTCCACCAAGATTACAAAGGCTAGCAAAGACGGGTACCTCTATATGTTTGGCAACATCACCATCAAAGGAGTTACTAAGGAGGTCAATTTCCCTTTTACTGCGACAGCACAGAATGGAGGGTATCTTTTCGAGGGAAGTTTTAAATTAAATCGCCGCGATTTTGGCGTGGGCGGCAGCAGTCTTTCTCTGTCGGACAACGTTACTATTACACTTTCGATTGTTGCAAAGGCCGGCTAGACCGCGGTCTATTTCCTATTCAGCACCGAAATAGTTTCCATCTCTTTTGTTATTTTCGTTCGATGCACCCATTGGCGAAAATTTTTTTTACCGGGATGTTCATCAGTTTTCTGGGCTCACTGCCATTGGGGACTTTGAACGTTGCCGCGATGCAAATCGGCATCACTGATGGGTATACAGCAGCTATCTTATTTTCTCTCGGTTCCCTGTTGGTCGAAATGATCTATGTAAGGGTTTCCCTGGTTGGAATGGATTGGATCAGGAAGCAGGAAAGGATTTTTAAGATCCTCGAATGGGTTACGCTTGTGATAGTCCTTGCTCTCGCCATTTCAAGTTTTCATGCAGCTCTTCACCCCAAAACGGGAAAGAATATCATTCTTAGCAGTACTTTGCCGCGATTTGTTTTAGGCGCGACTATGTGCGCCGTCAACCCGGTGCAGATACCCTTTTGGTTTGGATGGAGTACGGTCCTGTTTACGAAGGGAGTTTTGCTGCCAAAAAACAGTCACTATAATTTCTACATTCTTGGGATCGGGATCGGAACATTTGTTGGTAACTGTGTCTTCATTTTTGGGGGACAGTTGATCGCAGAAAAATTAAAATCAAACCAGAATATTTTAAATTGGGTGATCGGCGGGATATTTTCGGTAACGGCGGTGATACAAATTTGGAGAATGGTTACAAAGAAAGATGCCGTTCATAATTTAGAACATCCCGATGAAGTAGCGCAAAGACTGGAAAAAAAATATGCCGGTTTGCGAAAGGACCATTCTCAATAATTTATAAAAACTAAAACTATGGCTTATAAGGACGCTTTAATTGCTGAGTTAAAATTTGAATCGGATCTAACGAAGAAAATGCTCGAGAGAGTTCCTGTTGAAAAGGGTTCATGGCGGCCACATGATAAATCGATGACGCTTGGAAGACTTGCTACTCACGTTGCTGAGATACCACACTGGATATCCCGCATCATTTCAATTGATGACTGGGATTTTGTAGTGCAGGGCTTTAGCTCGCACAGTGCGGATAGTAAAGAAGAATTAATGAAAACTTTCCAGGATAAATTAAACCAGGCCATTGCTGACCTCGAGTCGATGAGCGATGAAGATTTTAATAAGACATGGATCGTGCGCCGGGGTGACCAGATGAGGCGCGAGCTGCCAAAGAAGGTCGCTATCCGGGCCTGGGGATTTAGTCATCTCATTCATCACCGTGGTCAGTTGTCAGTTTATCTCCGTTTGTTGGATGTGCCTGTGCCGGGTATGTATGGTCCAAGCGCGGATGAAAAATGATAGGGTAAAAAATCATGCATGAATAAATCGCAGCAATTAAACCGATCATTAGGATTGGCACTTGTCGTAGTTGTGGTGGTGGGTAACATTGTCGGTTCAGGCGTTTACAAAAAGGTGGCTCCGATGGCCGCCGAACTTCACTCTTCGGGATGGGTGTTGATCTGCTGGGTACTTGGCGGTATAATCAGTTTATTTGGCGCGCTGAGCAATGCTGAAATCGCAAGCATGATGGCCGATACCGGCGGAGAGTATGTTTATTATCAAAAAATATATAACCGGTTTTTTGCTTTTATTTTTGGCTGGTCACTTTTTATTGTAATTCAAACCGCATCCATTTCAGCCCTGGCCTACGTTTTTTCTCAATCACTAAATAGCATTGTGCATTTGCCACCGGTCCTTTCTTCATGGCAGCATTTTAGCATTGGCGGCGTGTTTTATCCATTTGAGAATTTTAATATCAAGATCACAGCCATTATTCTTATTCTCCTGCTGACATGGCTTAATAGTAAAGGAATAAAGATTGGCGCGCGATTCAGCGCTGTGGTCCTCATCCTCGTTTTTGCAGGCATTTTGACCATTATCATTTTTGGGTTAGGCAGTTCTCAGTCGCACATCAGCCATGTGCTTGAGATGCAAACAACGAACAACACCCCGATTACTTTCAGTGCGGTATTTACAAGTATGCTGGCCGCATTCTGGGCATACCAGGGTTGGGCAACGGTTGGTTACATCGGGGGAGAAGTAAAGGATCAATATAAAAATATCCCAAGAGGTATCACGATCGGTGTATTCATTATTATCACTACATATTTATTGGTTAATACCGCATACCTTTCTCTATTACCAGTCGACACGCTTGAACATATTTACAAGTCGCAAAACATGGTCGCAGCCATTGAAGCGGTGAAAGTCTTTTGGGGAGAAAATGGAGGTTTATTTATTTCAACATTAATAGCTGTTACCACCCTGGGATGTACACATGCAACAATTCTGGTAAGCTGCCGAACTTATTTCGCTATGGCTAAGCAAGGCATG
>Ga0163162_10004588_pt1 | contig 13304 bp, 10 predicted proteins | sample S55metaG_FD_115310 | JGI IMG/M metagenome (GOLD analysis project Ga0163162, IMG submission 115310) | Switchgrass rhizosphere microbial communities from Kellogg Biological Station, Michigan, USA - S5-5 metaG | ecosystem: Host-associated > Plants > Roots > Rhizosphere > Soil | place: USA...
AACTACACAAAGAATTTGGGCTGATGCGATCTGATTATTCGGAAGCGTGAGATTAGAGTCAATCAACCCGTTTGGATCCGAGCATTCTGTCAAAGGTCGAAGCGTGGTCTCGTGTTCTCAGTTAGTTGGGTTATCGGCTTGTGACGGTATTGTGACGGGAATTCAGATAAGAGCACTAGTAATTCATCATGCTCCATATAGACGCGTATAAAACCTCGAGAAAACCGCTGTAGCTGCAACCATTTGAAATTGTTCATGTTAATGAATCCACGTCACATGGATTCATAACCCCAAGGTCGGCGGTTCGATCCCGCCCCCCGCTACCAATAAGCCTTCTCCATACAATAATTTACAGGACTCCTCAACTCAGACCGTTTTTGCTTTGCCGAGATTTTGCCGAGAATGAAAAACTTTTCTGCCAAGATTCGAGCGAAATCTCTTTCGCCTCCCAATGAAATCAATGACTTAGGACTTCCTTAAAGCAAGACCGTGGGAGCAATACTCCCACGGTCTCAAGGCTAGAAGTCCTTTTATATGTTAAGGACACTCTTGTCAGACCTTGGGAACAGGTGTCTCAAGCTCTCCTTACAAAACACTAACCCAAGAGTTGAAGGGTTTTTCGCGGACCGCTAAGCCAAATTCGATATCAAGCTTTGTAATTTACGTGTAGATTGGATACTCCGCAAAATACTCACACCCCGCCGACGACAAAGCCACATCGCTAAAAAGCCGAAGACGTTTTGCGTCTATAACACACTATTGTTGGAAGTCATTTCTCAGCCCGGTTTTGACGCTCATGTTTTGCTGAAATATTGCTTCCCGTATCTTGAGTATGATTAAATCTCATCGCATAAATCAGCATTTCCGGCATCGCCCAGCCGTGTTCTTCTTTAGGAAGTCCAGCGAACCAGCGTTGAGACTTTCATCCCGCAGTCTCTACACAATTAAACGAATCGACATGAGTCCCCTACTCAGAGAATGTCGCTCGCTAATCGCCGTTGTTTCCATACTCCTTTTGTGTTCGACGACGCCATCCGCGGTGATGAACACGTCACGTTCATCGAGAGTCGCCACAACCCGAAATCCGGTCCCTGCTATTGCGACGTTCGTGTTTCAAGTCGGGATTGATAAGTACACCTCACCGAAAGTTCCTAAGCTCGACGGTTGTGTTCAGGATGTTCTCGACATGAAGAGTCTGCTGATTAAGAAATTCAGTGTGCCGGCTAATCGTTTTCTTACGCTAACCGATGAACAGGCCACTCATGATGCCATCATCGCTGGTTTTAGAAAGCAATTAATCGAAAACGCTAAAGCTCACCGGGATGCACTCGTGATTTTCCAATACAGCGGCCATGGATCGCAGGTGAAAGATCGAACCGGTAACAAGGCGGACGGGTTGGACAGTACTCTAGTGCCGGTGGACAGCCGCGATCTGAGAGGAAGCTACTTTGACATCGTAGACGATGAGATCCGCGAACTCTTTGAGGAGTTAAGTCAGTACACATCGAATATTGTTTTCATCATCGATGCCTGCCACTCGGGTAATCCGACGCGTGGAGCGGGGAAGACCCGTGGTCTCCCGGAAGATGACAGGCCGCAACCACCTGAGTCTGACAGACGACGAGCAACGAGAGGCGGTCCGCAACTTCGTGGAGGGGAGATGACGGCAATGTTGCCGCGCGACCAACGATATGTGGCTATTGCCGCGACCTTGCCGCATGAACTTGCAAACGAGAAGAGCCTTCCCGAGATTTCCAGGGCCAACGGTGCACTGACCTTCTACCTTATTAAAGCGCTGGAACGAGCAAAACCTGAGACAACATATCGTCAACTGATGGCGGAGGTTGCGAATTCCGTAACATCAGCGTTCCCAAGCCAACACCCTCAGGCTGAGGGCGATTTGGGACGGCCAATCTTTGGGGGATCAGCAAATCGCGAGGATCCGTTTGTTGAAATCCAAGACGTGAAGGGCGATCTGCTGACAATCAAAGCGGGCTCAGCTCAGGGTGTCGCGCCCGGAACGATTGTCGCAGTCTATTCGCCTGATGCCCTTCGTCTGAACGGCAATGAAAAGAAATTGGGTACCGGGACCGTTACCACAGTTGCGCCATTTACTTCGACAGTGAAGCTCAGTGCAGCAAGCCCAATTCCTTTGCAAGCCAAGGTTGCCATAGTTTGTCCGGACTTCGGTTCAATTCGCACTCGAGTGGGCGTTGCCAAAGAAGGCGTCCGAGGTGTGAGTCCTACTAGCGACCTCAAATCAAACCTTTCTGCCTTGCTGCAACCGAGCAGATCTCTAACCTTTGTTGGAGACGTGGACCTGGATTCACCGAACACACGAGGCATCAACTGGGATATCGTTGTGAAGCGGGTGAAGTTCAGCGATTGGTTCGGCCACGCTTCTACAACTACCAACGGGGCAAGTGCCACCACAAATCGATCTGCGGATAGAGAGGTTTACATCCTGACCGGCGTCGATGCCACGCGTCCACTGTTCGATTTCTTCGTTGAGCTCAATGACACCGAGTGTGCACAAAAGATTGCAGGCGCACTCGAACATCTGGCCAACCAACGGTCGTTACGGGCTATCACCAATCCAACGTCTAAGCTCGAGGGTGGCATAAAGATCAATCTATTTCGTGTGACTGGAAACCTGGTTGACGGCAAGCTAAAGATTGAAAAAGAAGAAGCAATCAACCCTCCTCCAGATAGTCAGGAGTATTCTTTTGACCAAGGTGAGTTGTTAAGGTTGGAGATCGAGAATCAATCAAGCACTGATCTCTATCTAACACTTTTTGATATCAGTACCGACGGCAGCATACAAATCCTTTATCCACCAAGCGGCGCCGCGATTTCTCTACCGAAAGGAGCGAAGGTAAAACCTGACTCGCTAATCTTCAGGTTAGGGGGACCGCCAGGATTTGAGACGTATAAGATCATAGCGTCGACCGAAAAGAAGGGACCGAGCGACTACGCTTTTCTGCAACAGTCAGCTGTGACCAGAAACAGTGGAACTGTGAGTCTCGCTACAGTTTCAGATTGGACCACAGCGCAGATAAACCTACGGATCAGCGATAAGGTCAAGTAATGCACATGGGGAAGGACTTCAACTTCTGCGTGCGGAGGCCGCGCAGGAGGCCGAAACACGGTGGGCCTCAAACGGGCGATTTTGGCGCTCCGCATTTCGTCATCGCTCATCGAGAACCAAAGTCGGGACAGACCATGGATGTCTTACCGGCACTTCCAACCCTTAGGAGGTTAGTTTCAAATGAAGGCTAAACTGATTACGATTGCAGCTGTCCTATTATTTCTGGTTGTGGCTATCGTCATGCCTGGCAGTCTTACTACGGCTCATGCCCAGAAGAGCAAGCAGAAGGTCATCGAGCTAAAAGCAAACAAGCCAACGACACGTGGCGAAGATCCAAACGTCAAGAATGACACGGAAACCAACGACCCTAATTCACAAATGGCGGCTCCGGAACAGAAAGGCGGCGCCAAGACCAGAGGCGGTGGCTCGTGTGAGGTGCGCTTTGATAACCGCACACAATGGTTCGTTAAACTCTATGTGGATGGCTCCTACAGAGGAACGATCAGCCCGTACGGCGATGGTGTTGCGTACACAGGCGCAGGTCCAACCAAAGTCTATGGACGCGCTCAGTTTAATAACGGCGATTACCTGTACTGGGGGCCAAACGAATACAGCTGCTATTCGGGCGAATATGTCTACTTCAAAATGAATCCTTAGATCAGCTGAAAGGCGATCAATCGTTGCTTGCAGTTGAGGACGGTCAGTTCTTCACTGGCCGTCCAAAAACTTTGAGGGGTTAAAAACGTAAGGAAATGTTTCTTAATTCGCAATTCATAACCACGGCCTACTCATCGCGTTCATAAAGGACCGTGCATTCGTGGCGATCGACAGGTCACAACAGCAAGATCTAGCTTTTCATGCGCTTCTGGATTGGCTCAACCCAAATCGAGATCGCGCTGCGGACGATTACGTCCGTCTACACCGGCGTTTAGCAAAGATGTTTGAAGCACGAGGTTGTCTTACGCCGGAGGATTGCGCAGATGAGACGTTCAATCGAATCGGAAGTCAGCTAATCGAAGGCAAAGAAATCAGAACCGACAATCCAACCTTCTATATCAACGGCGTTGCTCGACATGTTTTGCTTGAGCAGTGGAGCAAACCTGTTCAGGAACAAATAGAAGACCTGCCTGCGGAAAAACTGCCGCAAGACAATCATCGCGAATTGAATGAGAAACAGGAAAAGGAACGGTGGCATTCCTGTCTCGAAAAGTGCCTGCAAACATTGCCGCAAGAGTCACGTCAGTTATTGCTGGAGTACTATGCGGAAGACAAAACTCAGAAAATCGAAACTCGAAGCAGGATGGCCAAGCAACTCGGAGTTGCCGCGGGTGTGTTACGCAATCGCATCTTTAAGTTACGAAACTCCCTAAGGGGCTGTGTCGCTACCTGTCTAGCGCGCTAAGTGTAATTGCAGAGACGCCGTCGATGAGCAGTCAAAACGATCACCACGCGCTCATAGTCAATTATTTACTTGGGCGTCTGTCCGAGACGGAGCTCGAGAGCTTCGAGCGTAATTACCTGGCCGATGAAAGTCTGTTTGAAGAATTGCAGGAAGTTGAAGACGAATTGATTGACGACTTCGCCAGTGACGCCTTAACCATTGATCAGAAGCTGGCATTCGAGAAATATTTTTTACGCTCTTCGGAACGTCGGGAGAAGCTCGCGTTTGCAACGGCGATGACTGAGAGAGCTGTGGCCTGGCAAAAAGGAACTCTAGTTTCCATAGAGACACCCGCCAGAGATTTATCCTCAGTAGAGTTATTCGACAACTCAAACTCCAAACAGCACTTGTTGTTCTGGCAGGATTCTGTACCAGCGTGGCGGCAATGGGTAGCCGTTGCTGCTGCTGTGCTGCTGGCAGTCGTCATCGGGGTTCTTTGGTTCCGAAACCGCGAGCTACAACGTCAAGTGATTACCACTGATGCAAACTACGCAAGATTGCGACAAGAAGTAGACGCTCAATCCAAGGCCACAGCAGAAACTAAAGCAGAATTGTCGGCTGAGCAGCAGCAGACGCAGATGCTCGAATCCCAGGTCGAGCAATTACAAACTTCACCTCCGGATAAGATTCACGACACCATAGTCAATATAGTTTTAGGCATTGATTACCTCGTCGGGGCCACAAGGGGAGGCGAGAAGAAAGTAAAGACACTCGCTGTTCCGGCAAACGCTCGACTCGTCAGACTGACTCTGAATGTGGCAGCGTCGTCTTTCGAGTCGTTCAATATTCTTCTGCGACGTGACGGGGAACGCGTTGTTTGGAGACGATCGGGACTGAAGGCTAAACCGGCAGGAGATCGACGAAGGCTTAATCTGACAATTCCCGCAGAAACCCTGCTCCTTGGCGATTATCAGGTTCTTGTTCTCGGCGCACCGCCTGAAGGTGATGCCGAATTGATCGGACGTTACTTCTTGAAAGTCGAACGCAAGCGAGCAACAAAATGAGAGCAATAATATTCACTTTTCTGCTTGCCATTTCCGCCATTTCCCAGGTCAAAGAAAACGAAGTCCGCACTCTAACTCCTGAAGAACCCATCGAGCGAGAGTTGAAAAGCGGTGAAAGCCATTCTTACAGAATCTCTCTCAAGACAGGCCAATTTCTTCACCTGACGATTGAGCAACGTGGGATCGATGTAGTTGTCCGGTTGTTTGGGCCAGACGGTTCCAAACTGGCTGAAATGAATAACCGCCATATTGCTTACGGTGTTGAACCCCTGTCGGCAGAGGCGAGTGGTGATGGAGACTATCGCATCGAGATTGCTGCTAACTCAGCGTTCAATGGAATGTATGTCGTCCGCGTTGATAAACCGCGACCAGTGACAACAAGTGATCGAGAGCGGATTGAAGCGGAGCGCGCCGCTGCGGAGGGACAGCGTTTGCGTATGCTGAACAAAGCAGAGTCATATCGCCCGGCACTAGAGCAGTATCAAGTCGCGCTTCAGAAATGGCGTCAACTTGATGATAGGTATTGGCAAGCGACAACGTTGACCAATATCGGCCTTGTTTACAGCCAGCTGGAGGAAAACGACAAAGCGCTGAGTGCCTACAACGAAGCACTGCCATTGGCAAAAGAGATTAAGGATCTTGGTTGTGAATGGAGGATCCTGAACAACCTCGCAGGTTTATTTGCCCGACGCGATAAGCAGAAAGCAATCGATTACTACAAACAGGCCTTACAGGTTATAGGCCCCGTCGGCGATCGCCCCAGTGAGGCATTAACGCTGACCAATCTCGCAGACAGCTACGGCTCTTTACAGGACTATTCGAACGCTCGTAGTTATTACGATCAATCGTTGAAGTTTCAGCGAGAGCTTAAAGACCGTGCGAGTGAGGCAAGAACACTCTACCAACTCGGCTTCACATATAAAGAGCTTAAACAGAACGAAATAGCTCGCGCGTCTTATGAACAGGCCTTGATCATCGAGCGTGAGCTGAAAGACAGAGCCGGTGAAGCTATTGTGCTTGATGGTCTTGGGTTCTTGTTCTTCACAATGAATGATTACGAGAAGGCTCGTGCCGAGTTCGAGCAAGAATTACAAATTCGCCGCGAATTGTCGGACCGGGAAGGTGAAGCAAGTGCTCTAAGCAACATAGCCCTTACTTACTGGGCCGGCGATGTTTACAGCAAAGCAATTGAGTGGTATACGCAGGCATTGAAAGGTTACCGCGACCTAAAAAACCGCGAAGATGAAGCCAGAGTCCTTACAAGGCTGGGATACTCCCAACGAAAGCTGAATCAATTCGATGCTGCGCGCCAATCGTACATCCAGGCGTTAGAGATTCTGCATGACCTAAAGGACAGAAACGGTGAGGCGAGTGTCCTGGATAACCTGGGCATGATGTACTTGCAGGCCGATGAATACGAGAAATCCGTACCGTGGTACGAGCAGGCTTTATTGATTCAGCGTGAGCTGAACAATCGCTCCGATGAAAAGAAAACGCTTGAGCGTCTTGGCTTTGCGTATCGCAAGCTGAACCAAACTGGCTTAGCAATCCGATCGATCGAGCACGGATTAGAGATTGCCCGCGAGTTAAAGAACCGCAAGGATGAAGCCAGCCTGCTCGACGACTTAGGTCTCACCTACTTCTTGTCTGGTGATTACCAGGGGGCAATCAGATGCTACGACGCTGAGTTGACCATCCAACGCGAATTAAAAGACCGCGCTGGCGAGGCAAAGGCACTTAATTGGCTGGGGTATTCACATGACAACCTCAAGGAATTTGCTCAAGCATACTCATATCACGAGCAAGTTTTAGCAATCAGGCGCGAGCTGAAGGACTCAGAGCAAGAGTCTAGCGCATTGAACTCGCTCGCCGACGATTACGCCCATGCCGGACAAAATGAAAAGGCCCTGAGTTATTACAACCAGTCGCTAGCTATTCGACATAACCTTAACGACCGTTCGTCAGAATCCGCAAGCCTGACTAGCATAGCAAGCTTCTATTACAACCTGAACGACTTTCCAAAGGCCGTTAATTATTATGAGCAAGCACTACAGATCGCGCGTGAGATAAAGAATCCCGAAGGCGAAGCCTCAGCGCTCTGGGGGATTGCCTCAGCTCAAAGGGACCTTGCGCAGTACGAAAACGCAATTGAATCCTTCGAGCAGGCAAGGGCCATTCGGCACGCGACGAAGAACAGCCAGGAGGAAATCAGGATTCTGAATTCTCTCGCTATGATTCAGCTCGCTGTTGGTGGTTATGAGCGTGCTTTCGCCAATTTTATGAAGGCCTTGGACATCGCCCGTGCGAGCGGAAATCGAGCTGCCGAAGGGCTTACCTTGAACGCTCTAGGTTCGGCCTATTCGGTGTTAGGCCAACGCCACAAGGCCATCGATTACTATGAACAGGCGCTGGCAATCGCCCGGGAGGTCAAGAATCGCCTTCAGGAATGCATTGCGCTCGCGACCCTCGGTTTCGCCAGGCTACAACTGGGCGAATACGCGAAATCCATCGAACAACTCAATCAGGCGAGATCCATCTTGGTTGAGTTAAAGTCGCATGTTGTGGAACCCACCGTGTTAGCGGAATTAGGGATGGCTCACGAAGCCATGAATCAATCAGACAAAGCAATTGAGTATTTTGAACAGGCGCTGACGCTCGCACGTGAGTTAAAAACCGATTCACAGGAGGCTATTGCATTAGCGGGCTTGGCCCAAAGTTATATCAAAGCAAAACAATATGACAAGGCGCAGATTTATTCCGATAAAGGGCTCGCGATTGTTCGTGCCCAAAAGAGTCGCGAGGGGCAAGCCGGGTTTCTAGCGCTGTCGATGACCATCTGGAGTGCGAAACAGCAACCAGAGCTGGCAATTATTTTTGGAAAACAGTCGATTAATATCTTGCAGCAAATTCGCCTAGACTTACGCGATCTCGACAAGACACTTCAACAAAGTTTTATTCAGGACAAGAAATACTTCTATCGGAACCTGGCTGATTTACTAGTTGAACAAGGGCGACTGCCGGAAGCCCAACAGATCCTAGGTCTCCTGAAAGAAGAGGAGTACTACGAATTTGTGCGGCGTGATGCAGCAGAAGGTTCGTTGCGAGGGGCCCAGATCAATTTTACGCCGGCGGAAGCTTCTGTGGAAAAACAGTTTGCCGAAGTCGCCACTCACGTTGCGGAGTTAGGTGCGCAGCGTGCTGCCTTGCTGGCATTGACTACTCGCACTGCAGAACAGGAACAACAACTGTCTGAGCTCGAGACCAAACTAGAGAGTGCTAACCAGGCTTTCGAGAAATTTCTTGATCAACTTGATGTCGAACTAAAGAAGGAAAAAGCCGATAGTAACGATGTGACCACACTTCGCGAGTCGCAGGCATTGATGGCTACCCTCCGCGAACTTGATGCGGTTGCGCTCTACACGATCGTCGGCAAAGAGAAGTATCGCGTCATTTTGATCACACCAGACGTCCAGAAGGCCTACGAGTATTCGATTACAGAAGCCGAGCTAAACAAAAAAGTGTTTGCGTTTCGCGAGGTATTGCAGAATCCGAATCTTGACCCCATACCCCAGGCACGGGAGCTCTATCGCATTCTAATAGGACCCGAACTGGCCCGTGACATCGAGCAGACCAAAATCAAGACAATTATGTGGTCGCTCGATGGAACGTTGCGTTACCTGCCGGTCGCCGCGCTGCATGATGACAGCGCGTACCTTGTTGAAACCTACCGCAACGTGGTTTTCACGCTTGCCAGTCGAGATCATCTCAAGGATCCCGTAAGTCCAAAGTGGGAAGCATTAGGTGTGGGCGTTTCACGGGAGCGAGAGGTGACTGATGAAGAAACTAAAAAGTCGATCAAATTCCCAGCACTTCCCGGAGTTCGTGAGGAACTAGGTGGCATTGTGCGACAAGACACAAGCGCCACCACCACAGGAGTGCTGGATGGTAAGGTACTGCTCGATGAGGCGTTCACAACTGATGCTTTGAGAAGTTCATTACGCCTCCGCGGGAGCGAGCAGCCGTTCAAGGTTGTTCACATTGCCAGTCACTTCAATTTTCAACCAGGTGATGAGACGAAGTCATTCCTACTAATGGGCGATGGTACGTTGACGCTCGCACACCTTAAAGGAATGTTGAACCTTTTCAGTAAGGTCGAACTGCTGACGTTATCGGCGTGCAACACCGCAACCGGTGACTCTGGTCGTGAGGGAAAAGAAGTGGAAGGATTTGCTGTGCTGGCCCAACGTCAGGGAGCTGAAGCGATCATCGCGACTCTTTGGCCAGTAAGCGATCCCAGCACGAGTGAATTGATGCGTCAGTTTTATCGTTTGCGCGAAGAGAAGGTCGGAGTGACCAAGGCTGAGGCATTGCGACAGGCACAACTTCGGTTGCTAAAGGGAGGGAATGTCACCTCGGTCTCAAACAGTGGTCAACGTTCATCTGTTCCGGTAGCAAGTGGTCCAACGACAACGACCGCCCCTCCGTTCAAGCAAGATCCTAATGCAAAGTATAGCCATCCATATTATTGGGCACCGTTTATTTTGATAGGCAACTGGAAATGAACCTGAGTGAGTCGTTTGAAGTTCACTTCGTAATAAGGTTGTTATGCAAAATAGATGTTCGTCAGAGAAATACTTCACTCGATTAGTCGGGCGAGAGTTACTTAGCGTGCTGCTGATGCTTTTCTCTTCCGCTCTGATTCCAATGGCGCTAGCGCAACAAGATCGTTCGTCTATAGTGGTTCAAAAAGCAGATTCGCCCTGCAATCGCAGCACTCAGCAACGACTGGCATTGGTGATTGGCAATGGTGCGTACCCGACTAGACCTCTAAGAAATCCACCGAACGATGCCGTCGCTGTGGCAAAGGAGCTGCGGGAGCTTGGTTTTTTGGTTACCAGCGGCATTGATAAATCCCAAGTGGAAATGGAGCAAATGATTCGTGACTTTGGTCAACAACTTCGATCAAGTTGTGGAATAGGATTGTTCTACTACGCGGGCCACGGGGTGCAGATTGCGGGCCGCAATTATTTGATTCCAGTTAATGCCGATGTACAGATCGAGTCCGATTACAAATATAAAACTGTAGACCTGAATTGGGTGCTCGATCAGATGTATAGCGAGCAGAACCCGCTTAACATCGTAATCCTCGATGCATGCCGAAGTGATCCTTTCCCGCGCAGTCATCGCTCGAGCCAGGGTGGCCTGGCGCAGGTAAGCGCGCCGACAGGAACGTTGATCGCCTACTCGACTGCTCCGGATAACACCGCAAACGACGGTGATGGACCAAACAGCCCTTACACGCAGGAATTGCTGGAACAAATGCGCGTTTCTGGTGTGTTGGTGGAGACAATGCTGCGCCATGTGGCTGAAGGTGTGTCGGCACGAACTGGCGGAAGGCAGGAACCATGGTTCAACGCTAACATCAAAGGCGATTTCTACTTCAGCACAACAAACCTTCCAGGTTCGGCTAACAACCGAGAGAACAAGCCCGCTGCCACTCCCCGACCAATTGAAACTTCTACGCCTGGTCCAACAACAGCGGACGACGATGTGGCCGCCGCACGGGCTCGAGCATCGTTGCGAGACCGAGGAATAGTGATGGATATCAACGGTTTAAAGAATGCGCTGATGTCCGTTGATATCGAGGTCTTGAAGCTCATGACCACAGCCAAGATCCAACCCTCTGTTGTCGAGGGAGCTTTCCGACAGAAGAGCGGCACCGATGGCACGACTGTGGCGCGACAGTTTTTCGAGAATTCAAGTAAGTCGCCTGAGGCGATACGTTGGTTCGAGTCAGTTCTTACGAACGGGCTCGATCCGAACTTCACCGTACCTGATGATTACTTCGAGAGCGAAGGAGTGTTACTAGAAGCGATGCGCGCTGGAAACGTGCCCGCCATAAAGGCGCTTCTCGCTCACGGCGCTAGCCCTCACGCATATCAGAACCTTTTCCTGACTCGATTTGCATTGGCCCGGTTCCTGTACCCGTTGAGATTCATAGCCGACGATGATCGATTAAGTCTAGAAGAAAAGCGGGAGCTTTCCAGCGCCTTCATAAAGGCGGGAGCAGTGGTTCCAAAGGTAATCGATCCCGGACAATCGGGATGGCCTTCGGTCATGTATGAAGCAAAGGGCTTGCGAGATGACGACGCGCGCAAGCTAAATATTACGCTGAGTGCTTCTCCACCCATTTGCAGCCAAGGGGAAAACCCCATCTGCAAACATGCGGGTGGTGAGTGGTGTGCCGCGATCGCAAAAATGCCTAACAAACTGACGTTCAACTTCAAGAATTCGGGCAGTTCTACTTCGCCCGTCTATGACGTGGCCTTAACCAACCTTTTGCAAATTCATGGTAATAAGGCCTACTTCCTTGGTCTGACAAGACACATTACTTACGACTATGTTTTGGTTGAAGTCACAAAGGATGCGAGCAGTTGGACCATCCTACGCTTCATGTCACCCGAGGCTGGGATGGGGCTTTGTAAAAAGGATGAGGACGGGTACCAGTCTGACAATTGCTGGAGACGGATCCCGATACGCAGAGTCGCCGGTAGCGATGAAATGAGGGCGGACGAGTTTGGGCTGTCATGGCAACTAAGCAGAGAAGATTGCGCCACTCTATATCCAAGGGCCAGTGAGTAGATCCCTGCGGAGAGAAACACCGAGATCTACGCGATGCCAGCAACCGCGTGCCACCTAATGGCATTGACTACTCGTACCGAACGGGAGAAACAGCGCTCGATTAATCATGAACTTGAAGTTAAAAAGATGAGGATGCGCAGTAACAAAGAGTTGTTTTGGTTAACGCTCCGGTATTGTCAACTTAACTTGGGGAAGAAATAAACTGGCGGATCAGGTGCGGTGAATCCGAGTTTCATTTCGTGTTGTCGACTGATGATGGCGTTCTTCAAGCTACAAACTTAACATTGATCACCTCTTCCCAAACCGCAAATCTTGTCTTCATCACTGCTCGGTAACTACGAGCCGTGAACAGATGGCGACCCACTCTGAAGTGGGATGAGATGATCCCGAAGGCGGAGAGGAAGCGCTGCGCCTGACCAACTGACTTGAATCTCCTCATCACGTGCTCGCGCAATCTCGTCGGCTGATGCGAATTCTCAGCACGGTTATTCTGCCATTTGTCCTGGCGATGCTCGACACTCGGGAGGCTCTCAGACTTCGCCGCGCTATAACTACGGAGTTGATCGGTGATGATTAACCGCGGCACATACTGCAGCTCCTTCAACAGCTTGCGAAAGAACTTCTTAGCTGCTTTCTTATTTCTCTGACTTTGCACGAGGATATCCAAAACTTCGCCGTCCTGGTCCACTGCTCTCCACAAGTATTGAACACGTCAGTTGATCTTGAGAAACACTTCATCTAAGTGCCAACGATCGCCCGCTCGCGGCTGGCGCCGTCGCAAGTTGTTGGCATAAGTCTGTCCAAACTTAAGACACCACTCTCGAACTGTTTCGTAAGTGAGAGTGACGCCGCGCATGGCTAACATTTCCTCGACATCGCGGAAGCTCAAAGGAAAGCGAAAGTACAACCAAACGCAATAACTAATGATCTCGGTGGGGAAGCGATGACGATGGTAGATCGAGGAGGTACGCATCTACGGGAGTATGCCGCATGCGTAGTCTGAGCACATCCTCCGCCGGTTAACCTGACAATACTCAGTCAAGTTATGACAGGACATTGCTTGTGCTAATCCAAAGATAATCGCGGGCGTTGAACATCTTGCTGCGTCCGACGAACGAAGATTAGATAA
>Ga0163162_10004589_pt1 | contig 13304 bp, 8 predicted proteins | sample S55metaG_FD_115310 | JGI IMG/M metagenome (GOLD analysis project Ga0163162, IMG submission 115310) | Switchgrass rhizosphere microbial communities from Kellogg Biological Station, Michigan, USA - S5-5 metaG | ecosystem: Host-associated > Plants > Roots > Rhizosphere > Soil | place: USA: Michigan...
CTTACGCCAGCTACGACAAAGAACGCTGGAACAGGGCTGCTAAAGCTGCTAAAGATGTGTTGGATAATGCCGCTGCCGGTGGTGTTTCTTTATACAACACAGGTAAGCCCGAAACAACCGGCGAAACCTATGCAACCTTAGGCGATTATGAATCGGTATGGAATGTGTTTGCTAATCAGGAGTTGATTTTAGTTAACACTTCAAACCAGGTTCCGGGAGCCGGAGGCGGCTGGGGCGATGGTTCTGCATGGGGGCAGTACCTGTCGTCGAAACTGCGTTTGGCTCAGTGGGGGGTTAAAAATAACGTGCCTATCGAGTTCATTCAGCAATATGAAAAACGCGATGGCACCAAATGGACAATGCCGGCTACCGGTGCAGATTTACCGGCGGATGCCACAGCCTGGAACCTCGACCCTCGTTTTTATCAAACCATTGCTTATGATGGTAAGTATTACAGCAGCCAGCGCGGGATCCTCGCTTACTACAAAAAAGGTGATTACAGCACCGATGGCAATTTGGCCAGCAGTGATGCCGGTGTAGATGGTTACGCTACCGAAACCTACAAGTTTGTTGCAAGGGTTGATAACATGACTGATAACCACTTTGCCTGGCCGGTGTTTCGCCTTGCCGAGTTTTACCTTGGTTATGCCGAAGCGCTTAATGAATACCAGGGCCCAAGTGCCGAAGCTGCAACTTATCTGAACAAGATCAGGCAACGTGCCGGGATGCCTGATAAAAACCCGGCCACTATTGATGCGTTCAGGGATGCGGTTCAAAATGAGGAAACTATTGAGTTTGCTTACGAAGGCCATCGCTATAACGACCTGAACCGCTGGTTAAAAGCCAAAACTGTATTGAATACGGTGTTGCATGGTATTCAAACAACTGCCAGGAACGTTGGCGGGCAATTAAAACGCACATGGACAACTGTGCCATTTGTTACAAGGGTGTTCCCTGCCAAATATTACTATGTTCCTTTCCCAAGTACCGAAATCAGTTTAAGGTATTTAGGCAACAGTAGCTGGGACGGACAAAATCCAGGTTGGTAACAGGCTTTTAAACATTAACAATTAGTGAGAAACAATGAAAAAAGATTATAAAAACTTTTTGGCCTGGATGTTTGCGTTCTGCAGTTTTTCGGCGGCTAACGCCCAAACCGCAGGTACGGCACCGGTCGACACCATAAAAAAGGCGAGCTCATATAAAGACTTTGTTGACGGCGGCTTAAGAATAGATAAATCATGGCGTAACACTGGCGCAGTTTTTACCCTCTCGGGAGAGGACCTTACCCGTATGACCTCGGGCAACCTGCTTAATACTTTGCAGGGCCGGATCCCTGGTTTAACTGTAGTTACCGGATCGGGTGAGCCAGGTTACGATAACCCAACCTTTTACATGAGGGGGGTAAGCAGCTGGAACCTTCAGGGTAACCAGGTGCTGATATACCTTGATGGTTTCCAGGTTGATATGGGGGCTATTAGCGGCCTTTCGGCTTATGAAATTGAATCTGTTACCTTACTGAAGGACGCGGCTGCATTGGCAGTTTACGGACTTGAAGGCGGTTCGGGTGTATTAAGTATCCGTACCAAAAAAGGCGCGGTGTTAAATAAAACGCAGGTGTTTGTAAACGGTAAATACGGCATACTAAGCCCTATCGATCTGCCTAAAGTAATGGACGCTTATGGTTACACCACTAACTATAACAACGCGCTTACCAACGATGGTTTACCCATTAAATACGCAAATCCTGAGCTGTATAAAGCAGCAAATGATCCTTTTCACCCAAATGTGAACTGGTATGATGAGCTGCTCAAGAAAACTTCGGCTATCCAGGATTATAACTTCGGCTTCCGCGGTGGTAACAACACAGCCAGGTTTTTTGTGCTGATGAACTATACCAATTTTGAAGGTTTGTACAAAAATGCCGATATCATTGACAAGGATTTTGGTACCAACGCCAAATACACCAAGTTAAATCTCAGGGCAAACATCGAGTTGCAGCTTAACAAAAACCTGTTAGTAACAGCCAACATCAGCGGTATTACTGAGGATAGGAATACACCTTCTGGCTTTACTGCCGCACAGGTGTTCAATAACATCATGGCTATTCCGGCAGCTGCCTTCCCGGTTAAAAACCCTAACGGCACCTGGGGCAACAGTTCGGTATATAAATTTAACCCGGTACAGTTATTACAGCAAAATGGAGTTTACCAGTCGCATACCCGTAACCTGCAAACCAACTTTAGCTTTGTACAAAAACTGGATAAGCTTACCCCGGGCCTCGACTTAAAAGGCGAAGTATCTTTTGCTAACCAGTATGTAGGTATCTACCAGAAACAATTCTCGGTAAACTCGTACGAAATTACCGGCCAGGATGCGCAGGGAAATGCCATTTATGGTTCAACTCCGGTAACGCCGATCAGCCAGTCGAGCAGTGACGGTGGCGGCGCACATTGGAACCGTACAACCGTAAGGGCTGGTTTTGATTATGACCGTACTTTTGGCAAATCAACCTTTACCGGTATGATCCAGGCCCGCAGGCAAGGTTATACGCACGATGGTATTGTTTACCAGGTGCGTACGCAAGGCATTGCCGGCAATGTGACTTATGATTACGATAAAAAATACATCGTTGATCTTTCGGGTTCATACAGCGGTTCGGCCGATTTTGCACCGGGTCACCGCTATGGTTGGTTCCCTGCTTTAGGTTTGGGTTGGATAGCATCTAAAGAAGATTTCCTTAAAGATAACTCGATCATCAACTTCCTCAAAGTTCGTGCATCATACGGTACTGTTGGCAATATCAATGAAGCTTACCGCTTTTTATACCAGCAATATGCAGTTGGCGCAGCTGGTTGGATCACAGGTACCGGTAATACCGCACACGGAGGTTTAACCGAAGGGCCTTTTGCTAATCTTGACTTTGCATGGGAAAAGAAAACAACTTTAAACGTAGGGCTTGATTTCACGGTGTTCAAAAAGCTGTCGGGTACTTTAGATGTGTTTACCGAAAAACGTAAAGGTATTTTGGAGATCCCATCAGCATCGGTTCCTGATTACACCGGCTTTAACCTGCAATATGCCAACACCGGCGAAGTACAGAACAAAGGTTTAGAAGCTTCATTGAAGTACGAGCAAAACGATTACAGATTTAAATACTATGTAGGTGGCTCTATCGCTTATGCCCGTAACAAGATCACCAAACGGTCCGAAAACCCGCAGCCATACAATTACCTGTACACCCAGGGGTATCCTATTGGCCAGATGAAAGGGCTGGTGTATACAGGCTTTTATCAGCAGTCGGATTTTGATGCCAATGGTAATTTAAAATCGGGTGTTGTTGCTTCATCGTATACCAATGTAAAACCCGGCGACCTGAAATTTAAAGATCAGGACGGTAACGGGATCATCAATGATTATGATAAGGTGCCAATGAACTACGCTAAACTGCCTGAAATCACTTTAGGCTTTAATCTTGGTTTTAAATATGCCGGTTTTGATTTTGACGCTTACCTGCAGGGCGTATTGCACCGCACCGTGAGCCTGCTTGACGATGCATATACTTATACCCATCCGTTTGTATACAATAATAATATCTCTGAATTTTCGGCAAACAGCTGGACGCCTCAAAACGCCGCTACTGCTACCTCGCCGCGGTTATCAACCCTTGCAAATCCTAATAACGATCAGCAATCTGATTTCTGGATGCGCAATGGCAACTTCCTGAAATTACGCAGTGTTGAATTGGGGTACACCCTGCCTCAGCGCGGATTTTTAAGGAAACTTGATGCCGTAAGGGTTTTCGTGAATGGTACCAACCTGTTTACCTGGGATAAGATAGAAGGCCTTGAGGCCGAGCGCCTGTCTATGGGCTATCCTTTGGTGAAAGCAGTAACATTTGGTATGAAAGTGAAATTGTAGTATTAAAATTTGATTTACAAGGAAATGAAAAGAAATCGATATATAATAACAATGCTGGCCCTGGGTACCGTGCTTTACTCATCATGTAAGCATGATTACCTTGAGGTGCAAACCATTAAGGCCGACATTACCACTGACAAGCTGTATTCAAACTATACGTATGTACAGCAACAGATGTGGAATACCTATAGCTACATGCCCGATGGTTTTGCAGATCTTGACCTTGATGCTGCTACCGACGAAGCGGAAGCTACAAACTCGGTTGAGCGTGTGCAAGCTTTCAACTATGGTACCTGGAACCAGTATAATAACCCGAATGATGTTTGGGCCCGTAATTTCGATGGTATCCGCCAGGCAAATCTTTACCTTAAAAACAAGGATAAAGTCGATATCAACTATATCAAGGATAAAATTACCTCCACAGATTCAACTACTTATTTTAACGCCCGTAACAACGTTAAGTTTATGGAAGGTGAGGCCTTGTTTTTAAAGGCTTACTTTTATTTTGAGTTGGTGAAGCGCTATGGTGGTGTGCCTATTTTTGAGCAACCGCTTGATTACAGTGACCCTAATACCTGGAAAAACGTACAACGTAATTCGGTTGATGAATGTATCAAATACATCGCCTCATTATGTGATAAGGCTGCTGCCATTATTCCGGCTAGCCTTTCGCCATACTCATGGTACGAAGCTGGTAGGGTAACCAATGGTGCCATCAAAACATTAAAGGCTAAAGCCTTGCTTTATGGTGCAAGTCCGCTGTTTACTGCAAATGGTTCAACTACTACCTGGGCTCAGGCTGCGGCTGCGGCGCATGATGTAATTGCTTTAGGCAGCTATTCGCTTGATGCCAGCTACTCCAACCTGTTTGGTGCAAATAATACCACATCGGGCGAGGTGATCTTTTACCGCCGTTATGGTGCTATAAACGCCATCGAGTACAACAACTTTCCAATTGTGTTTCAAAATAGCAATGGAAACAGCTTAACGCCGACAGAGAATTTGGTTAGTGATTACGAAGTGCTTGTAAAATCAGGAAGCACCATCACAGGTTCGGTTCCGTTTGACTGGAACAATCCGGCTCACGCGGCGGCTCCATATACCAACCGCGATCCACGTTTTGCTGCTACTGTTGTTTATAACGGTGCATCGTTTAAATCAACTACTATCCAAACCTATTTTGGAGGTAACAGCGGTTTACCAAGACAAAACGCAACTAAAACAGGCTACTATTTGTCAAAATGGTCAAACCAATCTGTCGATCTGATCAACAATACAACTACAAATCACGCCTGGATCTATTTCAGGTATGCCGATGTTTTACTGAGCTATGCAGAAGCCATGTTCAATGCTTACGGCCCTGATGCCGATCCGCAGGGATTGGGGATGACAGCTTTGCAAGCCATTAATAAAGTAAGGCAGCGCGTGCAAATGCCGGCCCTTACAGCAGCGCAATTAAATCAGCAGGCTATTGAGCACGAGCGGAATGTTGAGCTAAGCTTTGAAAACAACCGCTTATGGGATGTACGCAGGTGGAAAAAAGGTGTAAGCTATTTCAGTAAGCAGGTAAACCGTATTGATATTACAGATGCCGGCGTCTATACCGTAAAAAAACTGGAAGACCGGGTATTTACTACCAAAATGGAATGGTACCCTATACCGCAGGCCGAAATTTCAAAAACAGGCTGGACACAAAATCCGGGCTGGTAAATATAACCGGATCATCGCCTCGCTTTCGGGGCGATGATCTGTCAATGATTTAAATTAATAATGTAAAAAATATTTTCATGAAAATTAATGCATCATTAGTAAAGCTTTCGGCAGCATGCCTGTTGCTGGGAGTTGCAGGCTGCAAACAGGAGTACCTGAACGGTGTAAAATCAAATCCTGAGGTAAAGGTATACTTGCCCGATTCTGAAAAGCCAAACGGCCTTGTTGACGTAATGGCCGGAAGCTCACTTAAGGTTGACAGTGCAAAAAGCACAGTAAACTTTTCCATCCCGGTATACCGTGGCGGCGAGTCAAATTTTGAAACCTTAACCGTTGACGTAAGCACAGATAACAGCGCCATTGCCGGTTTGATCACCGCCGGAACATTACCGGCCAATACGGTAATGCTTGATCCTGCTGATTATACCCTGGATGCGAAAGATACGGTTGCGCTGAACAACAACATTATGAAGGGCAGTATTACACCTAAAATCAAAATTGCAAGCCTGAATAAGTATGATGGTAAAATAGCTGCACTGGGTATTAAAATTGCAAACTCATCAAAACAGGAAGTTAATGCCGATATGAACAAGGCTATTATTTACTTCAGTGTTGCAGATCTGATTGATGCTATCACCCCTAAAACCAACCTGATAGATAATACCAAATGGCAGATCTATCACCGTGGCGATGGTGTAACATTTAAGGTAAACACCGATGGTAGCGTACTGGCAACCGGCGGTAACTGGGGCCAGCAGGGCATCGTTCAGGCTGTTGAAGTAAGGGCTAATAAAAAATACAAGATTGATATGAACGTGGCCGGTTCAGGGGCTACCGATTGCTGGTTTGAAGTTTACGTTGGCCAGGCAGTTCCTTCTGAAGCAAGTGACTATGCCGATGGCGGTACCCGTATTGCGCTGAATACCTGGAATGGCTGCGGTAAATCACCTTTTAACGGTTTGCTATCGTCAATATCATGTGCGGGCAGTGGTAATGTTGTATCTTTCCCTACAAGTGGTACCGCTTATGTGCTGATCCGTTCGGGCGGTTCAACGCTGGGTACAACCGGGATCAAGATCACTAATGTGGATTTCAGGAGGGTGAATTAATATCACAACAAGAAATATCCAGCCGATTCTCAATGATAAATTGAGATTTAGTTGATTAGTATAATTTTATACTATGAAGCGCCCCGGGGTGAGATCCGGGGCGTTGTTTTTTTGGGTTGATAAGCAAATATGCAAGGAAATATCTTTGCGTCTTAGCGCCTTTGCGAGAAAAAGATTCGTCGAGATATATGGTATGCCGTATATCTGTTCATAAGGTCAAGAAACAGATAGCCCTTCTATTTCCCGAGACGAATTTTATTGCAGTAAAGCTTGATTCGGCTAACGATTAATATAGCCTTAAGCCCCTGACTTTTTCCTGATCCTTAACAAACCATTGGCAGTAGTAGCATAAATAACACCTTTGGAATCCTGCACCATTTGGTAAATGGTAAAACCGGGCAGCGGTGAGTTGTTGTTGTGGTAGTTTTCCCAGCCATTATTCAAGTCAAACCTGGCAATGCCCGATTCATCTGTGCCCAGCCATAAAACATGTTCAAACTTATCGTATAACATAGTATTAACATGGTTGGCAGGCATGCCCGAGTTTTTATCGTTATAGTGAAGCCAATTGCCATTAAACTTTAATACGGCTATGCCTTCTTTGTCGCTATCGCTGTCGCCGGCTTGCTTTTCGCAATCAACCAGCGAGAAGTAAACATTTCCTTTTTCATCTTCTACCGCGCCCGAAATGGTTGCATTTTTTAGCGGGGTATTATTGAGGCTGTTAAATGAGGTAATAACGCTTTTATCAATCATGATGGTGCCTTTTGAGGTACCTATCCAAAGTCGTTTCTGACTATCTACATAGGCAAAAAGCACATTGCTTGACGGCATTTCGGGCATCGATTTTTTGTTGATTACAACTACTTTGTCTTTCCTTTTTACAACCAGGCCGTTTTGTGTAGTAAATAATAACTCACCGTTACGACTGTTCAGTACCTGGTTAACGCCTCCTGCCAAAAACTGTTTAAAGTCAAACAGCTGCCAGCCGCCGCTGCCATACATGAATATTTTATTATCGTAATAAACCCATTTGTTGTTATCCCTATCGATGGTTACCTCTTTGATGTTGGCATCTGACGGAAATGGCGAGTTGTATTCATTAACCGGTATAAACGTTGTTCCTTCAAAGCGGGTCATGCCCTTTTCGGTAGCATACCATAAAAGGTCTGATTGATCCATTGCAGCCGATTTGCTGATGTTATCAACCAAAGGCGAGTTGTATTTTGTCCAAACCGTAAAGTCGTAGTTTTTTAACGACGGGTTGGCGTAGGTTACAGTCTTATTGTAAATGACCGGATCGCCGGGAGCTTTCATTTCGGTAAGATCTAACCTTTGAACCTGGCCATAAACACCACCACTTATAAAGCGGAAAATAACGTTGACCGATGTGGCTACCGGTTTGCCATTTAGTATGGCCGGTTTCCAGATACAGCCGTTAAGATAGGTGATCAGCTCGTTGGTGAGGGCGCTTTTGGTAGCATCATTATGGCTGAGCACGCAGCTAAAGCCGCGTTCATCAACTATTACCTGAAACGTTATCGCACCTGTAGCATCTTTCAGCAGGTAGCGGTTATTGATCCTTGCAGATACAAAATCAATGGCAAGCTGGTCGCAGCTGGCCTTGGTGTCACCGCAGTCCATGCAATAATTAGTGATGTTACACATCTCTACCTTTTGCAAAAAAAGATTTTGCGCCGATAGGGCAGAGGGTAAAATAAAGATAGACAGGCAGATAAATAATATTCTGCGGATTTTAGTTGGGGATAACAATGCCAGCATTACGCTTATAAATAAAAGAAAGCAAACCCGAAACTCCAAGCGAATGATAGTTAAATAATGTTAAACAAAGATACACATCATAAATGAGGATAGTATGAAGCCATTTGCATTTGGTTTGTTTGTAACAAAAAAATTTTATTAAACCGTTTAAATGTATGTTCAGGTTCCTTTTTGCCCGCTTCGGAAGCAAATTGATACACGGCTTATGCCGATTAACTATCTTTGAGCTATATGCCTTCGCCATTACCAATTAAAAGCCTCATCCGGCTCAACTGGCTTCTTATATTCGCTTTTACCGCGATCATATCGCTGTATTTTATTTTTTTAATGGATGAAATACCGCTATATAAAGTGTTTTATATGGTTATGACCGCAGTGGGTATAGGTTTGGTGGCATTTGTAAATGTGAGGATCCTGATTTTATTGACACGTAAATGCAGTATCAAAGGAAAAGTATTAAAGCGATATCGTTATTTCTTTACTTATACCGCGAGCGCCACCATATACCTGATGCTGGCACCCGTGTTTGATTATTTTGAGCATAGAAGTAATTTATACCCATTCCCGGTTTTTTTGCTCATATTTTTTGTTTCCAGTATCCTTGTTAATACGGTGATTATCCTGTTGCAGAATTTTGTGATCCTGCAGGCAGATAAGTCACATGCCGATCTGGAGCTTTCCCAAATCAAAAACGCCCATGCCGAAGCCACAAACCTGCTTTTAAAACAACAGATCCATCCTCACTTTTTGTTTAACGCACTTAATACACTCAAGGCACTTTACCGGAAAGATCCGGGTGCAGGAGATAATTATATTGTTCACCTCGCAAACTTTCTGAGGGCCTCTGTTTATAATCATGCGGCAAAAACCTCGAGCCTTGCCGATGAGCTGGCGCTGTTGCTCGACTACCTGGAAATGCAAAAGATCAGGTTTGGTTCGGCATTAAATTGTAATATCGACTTACCGCTCAATATTTTGAATGATCATTACCTGCCATCTTTTTCATTACAGCCGCTTTTGGAAAATGCCCTTAAGCATAATGAGCTAACCCAGCAGTCGCCGCTTGTTGTAAATATTTTTTGTTCGGAAGGCAGGATCGTAGTATCCAATACGCTTAAAAAGAAAAATCTTAATGTAACTTCAACTCATCATGGGCTGGCTAATCTTGCCGAACGGTACAGCCTGTTATCGGGCGATGAAATTATCATCAATGAAAATAAAGAGGCGTTTTCTGTAAGTATCAAATTATTGAATAATGAATATAGCGATCATAGAGGATGAGCCGATAGTAGCCGATGACCTGGAACTGAGTATAACTCAGCTGATCAGCGAACCGGTAACTATAGTACAGCTTCATTCTGTAAAGGAAGCCGTTACCTATTTTTCAGGGAGTAACAATATCGATCTTATCTTCAGTGATATTCAGCTGGGCGATGGTTTAAGTTTCGAGATCTTTACGGCGATGCCCATTGATGTTCCTGTGATTTTTTGTACAGCATATGACGAATACGCATTGGATGCATTTAAAGCAAACGGAATAGATTACATTTTAAAGCCTTTTACAACACAAACCCTGCAACAGGCCCTTGAGCGCTATGGTCAGTTAAGAAAAGTATTCCAGGTACATCAGCCGCCGCAGTACGAAATTCTTATGGAACTGCTGGCTAAAAAGGAAACACCCAAGCCGTCGTCCGTATTGGTTTATCATCAGGATAAGATCATCCCGATAAAATTGGATGATATAGCGCTGATCTATCTTGCCAATGAGGTATCTCATTTATTAACCTTTTCAGGTAGGACCTTTTATCCTAACAAAAACCTGGATGAACTGGAGAAGACAGGCGGCAATCACTTTTTCAGGGCTAACAGACAATTTTTAGTTAGCAGAAAAGCCATTATTGACGTTTCCAGCTTTTTCTCCCGTAAGCTGTCGCTTAACCTCAATATCGCATTCAGCGAAAAGATTGTGGTGAGCAAGGGCAAGGCCTCCCAGTTTCTTGCCTGGCTGGCAAAAGCCTGATACATGAAAGCTGAAAGCAAAATGCATAAAGCTAATTGATTTTTAATTCACATTAGCTGGATGTGAGTTGTTGATGAATGCTATGCATTATCTCTCATTAGCAGCGTTTTTCATACCCACTGGTAATACATTTTAATCCCTTTTTTCCGCTTCCGGCGCTACTTTGCCCGCTTCGGTTACCTTTTCCTTTCCCGGACGGGTTCACAGGCCCACCTTTGCGCTAAATCAAAACAAATGCGCTTTCGGGCAGCAACAATTATCTCAAATATTGAAATTAAAATTTATGAAAAAGCTACTCATCATCTTTACTTGTTTAGTCCTGGTATCAACTAAAGGTTTCAGCCAGGGCATCCTCTCGCGCCTTGAATTTGGGCTTAAGGCAGGTGCCAACTATAGCAACTTTACCAACGCCAGTTTCCCTACCGATCCGCTGGTTGGCTTTCACGCAGGTGCTACCGTTGCGTTTAAGGTTACCGATAATTTCCTGATACAGGAAGAGTTTTTATTCTCATCGCAAGGCGCAAAAATTAAAGGCGGTGCACTTGGTGACCAAAACCTTAAGCTATCCTACATCTCTGTGCCTTTTTTGTTAAAATACCGCGCCAACTCAGGTTTTTATATTGAAGCCGGTCCGCAGGTAGGTATGAAAGCCAAAGAAGATGTTTCAGGATTAAGCGCGGGCGATTTTGCCAAAAAGCTTGACCTGGCAGCGGCCGGAGGTATCGGTTTTCAGTCGAAACTGGGCCTTGGCATCGGTGTAAGATATATTTACGGACTCTCAAAAGTGGGTAACTTTAATATCTCCAGCATCAACAACGATTTTAAAAATAATAACGTTCAGGCCAGTTTATTTTACGTGTTTTAAGCTATCGGAAGATATTAAACTTAAAAGCCTGGTATTAAAATGCCGGGCTTTTTTTACTTTTGCATCATGAGCTACGAAGAATTGAGTGAATACTTTAGTAATGTTACTTTGCCCCAGGAGTTAAGATTAGACCGCGCCTCAACTCAGCTCCATGTTGCCGATTTTGTTAAGCAACTATTGAAAAATATGAAAAACTATCCTGATAACTGGAGGCACCAGTACCAGTTAATAAGGATTAAAAATGCCCTCGAAAACCCGTATAACGGCCCTGAAATCCCACGGTTTTAAATAAACAGTTTAAGAAAACAGGTCGTTTTCGCCTAAGTAGCTCCTGATCATTTTCAGGATGGGTTCGCCCAGGTCTGTTGCTTTGGCATCTCCGAAACTTTTTAACTGTGAAAGCTGGTTTAATGACCTTGGTAGTTTTGAAGTGATATCCCGCAGCATGTTTTCAGATACCAATGTATGTTCGGGAATTTTGCGTTCAAGGCTGGTCACCTTACGCCAGTTAAGTAGTTGTTTATAAAGCTCAGGGTTAACAATTTCCTTTTCTTTCGGCAGCGATTTCGGGTTCCAGTTTTTATACACCGGCTTGTAACTTATCCCGGCTTCCTGTACCGATGATAAAACATCCCTGCCCGATGTAGCAATGGGGAGGCGTACAAACGCAGCCGTTTTCGCCTTTAGGTTTACCAATAAATGATTTAGGCTGTCGTAAAACTCGGCAGGAGGGTTGGTATTATTTACAGTAGTATAAAAACTATTAACGGCCTCCGAAAAAGCGTTTAATTTGGGCAGAAAATAGTTGGCGGCATTTTTTAACCTGCTTATAAAAGGTGCGTTATCCCAGATCAGCTGATGATCGGGTAAAGCTGCGAGTTCCTTTCGGATAAAACGGTCGCCGATGTTTTTGATTTCCGTGTCCCAGTTTTGATCTGTTTTGTTGATGTTTTCAGATAAGAGGCTGTTTCTGATCTCACTGGCCAGCATAATGGTTTTAAGCTGCTTCCAGGCGCCGGTAAGCATCGAAAAATCAAAGACATCTTTCATCTCTTCCAGCGCTATTTGCCGGATGGTGGTTTCCAGCAGCTGTTCATCTGGCGTGGAGATGGCAGCATTTTGCATAAAGCTGATGATCTCCGGGTCGGTACGGATATTCTCGGGTCGTACCGGCGATTTCAGGAGCATGCCTTCAAGCGAGCGGCAACGGCTTAACGCCACATAGGCTTGTCCAAACGCAAAGGCGGCGTCAACGTCAATAACTGCTTTTTCAAAGGTAAGCCCCTGGCTTTTATGTATGGTGATGGCCCAGGCCAGCCTCAACGGGTATTGGCTGAACGAACCGTTGTTTTGCTCGTTAACTTTTTGCTCATCTTCGGCCAGGGCATATTTTACGTTTTGCCAGCTTTCGGGGATCACCTCGAACTCAGTACCGTCATCCAAAAAACTTAAGCGGATATTACCCGGTCCCATAGCAACAATACGCCCTGTACGGCCATTGTAATATTGCTTTTTACCTGAGCTGTCATTTTTAATGAACATCACCTGTGCGCCAACTTTCAATACCAATTCTTCTTCGGCAGGGTAGGCCTCTTTGGGGAAATCGCCGGTTACGGTAGCTTTAAAAGTTTGCGCTTCGCCATCAAGCTCCAATAAGCGCTGCTGGTTAATTTCGTTAACCAGTTGGTTATGGGTTGAAAGGGTTACGTAATCTTTAAGCCAGTTGGCATTCAGGTTAGGGTTATAATGCGCGTTTAGTTTGTCAAGCATTTCGCCGTTGGCATACCCGTTCCGGATGCTGTTGAGTATCTCCACAAATACCGGATCTTTCTGGCGGTAAACCTGCGTAAGCTCAAAGGTTAACACCGGAAATTGTCGAAACGCGAGGCTGTCGAAA
>Ga0163162_10004591_pt1 | contig 13303 bp, 8 predicted proteins | sample S55metaG_FD_115310 | JGI IMG/M metagenome (GOLD analysis project Ga0163162, IMG submission 115310) | Switchgrass rhizosphere microbial communities from Kellogg Biological Station, Michigan, USA - S5-5 metaG | ecosystem: Host-associated > Plants > Roots > Rhizosphere > Soil | place: USA: Michigan...
AGCTGGCACTGAATTTCCCAATCACTTCGGAAGGATTCATCATGAAACTGCGACGTGTTCAAAATTGGCGGCGAGTTATTTGCGCGACGCTTGTGATCGTGCTGAACGTCTATCCGCTGTTCGCCCTGGCGCGCACAACGGAGACAGTTGCAGTTGGTACTCTCTCAGTCGAATATAAACAGAACCCCATCGGAATTGATGTTCTCAAACCACGTTTTAACTGGCAGCTGACATCGGAACGAAGAAACGTCCATCAGACTGCCTATGAAATTCAGGTAGCGGCAACCGAGTCTGAGTTGGCAGCAGGCCGCAAGTTGATTTGGGATTCGACAAAGGTTACGTCAGACGATTCCGTTAATCGCGTCTACGATGGCCCTATTCTGAAATCCGGACAACGTTATTTCTGGCACGTACGTGTGTGGGACGAGAGTGCGACAGCCTCCGCGTGGAGCGAGACGTCCTATTTTGAAATGGGTTTGTTGAGTGCTTCAGACTGGAAAACAAATTGGATTGAGCCGGATCTAAAGGAAGACGTATCGAGGTCACAGCCGTCACCGTTTCTTCGCGGAATCTTCAAGGTGAACGGCGCAGTGCGAAGCGCTCGTGCTTATGTGACCAGTCATGGTCTCTATGAACTTCATCTCAACGGTCAACGCGTTGGCGATCAGCTGTTCACACCCGGCTGGACCAGCTATCACAAACGCCTGCAGTATCAAACATACGACGTCACATCCCTTTTGAAGCGTGGTGACAACGCCGCCGGCGCCATTCTCGGCGACGGCTGGTATCGGGGCAACATCGGCTTTACTGGTCAACGGAATGTTTATGGAAGCCGGCTTGGCCTTTTGCTGCAAATTCAAATTCAATACGAAGATGGCCGTCAGGAAGTGGTCGGAACAAACGCAAATTGGAAAGCCGCGACCGGTCCGATCTTAATGTCGGAGATTTATCACGGCGAAACCTACGATGCGCGTTTGGAGAAGAGTGGGTGGGTCAGTTCAACCTACGACGACAAAGAGTGGGGCGCCGTAAAAGTTGCCGAGTATCCGAACGACATCCTGATAGCTCCCGCAGGTCCACCAGTGCGCAGGTCTGAAGAGTTAACTCCAATAGCGATTCTCAAGACACCTGCCGGCGACACGGTTGCTGATATGGGCCAGAACATGGTTGGGTGGGTTCGCCTCAAAGTGCAAGGGCCCGCCGGCACCGTTGTTACCGTTCATCATGCCGAGGTACTCGACAAGCAGGGAAACATCTACGTTGAGAATCTGCGCGCTGCAAAGCAAACAATTCAGTACACCCTCAAGGGCGACGGTGTTGAGACTTTTGAACCGCACTTTACTTTCCAGGGGTTTCGTTACGTATCAATTCAAGGTTATCCAGGTGAACTCACGCCGCAAAGTCTTACAGGCATCGTTATCCACTCAGCGATGACACCCACCGGTGATTTTGAAACGTCGAACCAGCTCATTAACAAACTTCAGCACAACATCGTCTGGGGACAAAAAGGAAACTTTCTGGATGTTCCCACTGACTGTCCTCAACGTGACGAGCGTTTGGGATGGACCGGAGATGCTCAAGTCTTTTCGCGCACCGCAGCTTTCAACATGGACGTCGCGGGTTTCTACACCAAGTGGCTTAAGGACGTCGCTGCCGATCAACTTGAGTCTGGAAGTGTTCCTTACGTAATTCCGGATGTCCTGTCAGCCAAGGACAGGCCAGCAGGCGGCGCGGCAGGATGGGCTGATGTGGCAGTGATCATTCCCTGGACGATGTATCTCACTTACGGCGACAAGCGCATGTTGGAATTGCAATACGACAGCATGAGCAAATGGATTGAGTACATGCGCAAGCGGGCCGGAGACGATTACATTTGGGATGGTGACTATCATTTCGGTGATTGGCTGGCGTTTGCTACCACGCGTCCTGATTATCCCGGCGCGACTACCGGTAAGGACCTGATAGCGACCGCATTCTTTGCACACTCTACAGATTTGATGAGACGAATTGCACTTGTGCTCGGGCGACAGAACGACGCGAATCGCTACGGAGAGTTGTTTGAAAAGATTCGTCATGCGTTTCAGCGTGAGTTTGTGACTGAGGCCGGAAGAGTCGGAGAAGGAACCCAAACCGCTTATGTTTTGGCTTTGGAGTTTGATTTGTTGTCTGAGAATCTCAGGCCAGTCGCTGCTAAACGACTTGCGCAGGAAGTGCGTGAGCGAAAACATTTGACCACAGGTTTTCTCGGCACTCCTTACATCTGTCACGTGTTGAGTCGCTATGGATATCTGACTGAAGCTTACTTGCTACTCAACCGCGAAGATTATCCGTCGTGGTTGTATCCGGTGAAGCAGGGAGCAACGACAATCTGGGAGCGTTGGGACGGTCAGAAGCCTGACGGTTCGTTTCAAGATAAAGGAATGAATTCATTCAATCATTATGCGTATGGCGCCATTGGTGATTGGATGTACCAGGTTGTTGCCGGCCTCGATATAGATCCTGCGGCGCCGGGTTACAAGCACATCCTTATTCAACCGCAGCCTGGTGGAGGACTGACTCATGCAAAAGCGAGTCACGCAACGATGTATGGACAAGTCTCATCGGATTGGCAGATAAAGGATGGTCAGTTCACTCTGTCAGTTGAAATTCCCTCAAACACTCGGGGTACAGTTCGCTTGCCTAAAGCGCCAGTCGGCAAGGTCACAGAAGGTGGAAAGCCTCTGACCGATGCTGGGATTCGGGATCGAGGAGATGTCGTTGTAGAGATCGGTTCGGGAAAATATGTGTTTGTGTATCCATGGGGTGCGGGAACGAATTAGGTTTCACTATAGACAGACAAGCACGACAGTAAAACGGCCCTGACGAATTAGCATTGATGCAAAGCGCGCTTTTGCGGTATACGTGCTCATTATGTTGAGACTAATCGGAATCGTTGGAGTGCTAGTTCTCACGTTGATTAACGCTCACGCGCAAGCAACTCAGACTTCTCGAGATTATTATCGACGCGCTGCTGCATATTTCAGAGCGAATGAATTCAATGAGGCGCTATCAGACTTTAACAAGGCGATTGAGTTGGACCCAGCAAATGCCGATGCGCTTTTCTATCGGATCATGACTTTGAACCAACTTGATCCACGTTCCGAGCCGATAAAAGATTGGGACAAAATCATTGAGGTCGCCCCGCGATATAAGTTGATATACGTGATCTATCTATTTCGAGCTAACTATCGTGCACGCGTTGGAGAATTCGACAGCTCGATTGATGACGTAAACAAAGCGCTGGAGTTTACCCCCAACGACGGATCCGCCTATCACCTAAGAGGCTATTCGTACATGATGAAAGGAAATTTGGAGGCCCTATACGCCGACTATAAGAAGAGCGTAGAACTAAAGACAACTCTGCAGAATCCCCTCTTGACCCGGGGCTACGTGCTGAAAATGAGACGTGAGTTTGAGCGTGCGATTGATGATTACAACCTCGCGTTGGTCTGGAAGCCTGATGATGCGATTGCCTACGTCAATCGTGGGACTGCGTACGTGCTCATGGGAAAAATCGATCCTGGTCTGGAAGATATTAAGAAGGGAATGAACATCGACCTAGTCTCGATTGTTGAACGAGCGGTAGAAGGATTCGGTTGTCCATTTTGCGAGTTGAATATTTACCTCGAGCGACACCCTCAGGATGCGAGGGTCTACGAGGCGCGTGGCATTTTGCGATTATTACAACATCAAGGATCGGATGCTACAGCCGAGTTTGACCGGAGTATCTCGCTGGCACCGGTTCTCAAGCCGGAAATTGAGCACGTGATTCAAGAGATTCGAAAGTGGGAGTAGGATCCGTCGGCTGCTAAAGCCGTAACGAACAGTTCTGTTTATTTCTGCAGGTGGAGGAACTGATCATGTCGTTCAACAAAATCACTATGGTCGGAAACGTTGGTCGCGATCCTGAATTGCGACGCTTGTCTGATGGCGCAACGGTCTGCAACTTCAATCTGGCTTTCAACGAGATTACTCGCGACAGGAAGTCATCAGCGACATGGTTTCGTATCACTGTGTGGGGCGAGCGTGCGGCAATCTGTGCTCGTAATTTGAAGAAGGGCAGTGCGGTTTACGTTGCCGGCAGGTTGAAGCCAAAGCAGTGGGAAGACAAACAGGGCGAGCGTCATGTGAGTTTGGAAGTGAAGGCTACTGACGTTCGATTCTTTGGCCTGACTGATTCGAAGACTGTTAGAGTCGCGTAAGAGCGTTTATCCGCAGATTACACAGATTACGCAGATTTTGTTCAACGGGCCGCTAACTCCCAATTTGTTTTGAATCGGTGTAATCAGCGTAATCTGCGGATGTGGTCGTCATCTTCTACTAATCGTAACTCCCGGCCAATCATCACTACGAAATGGAGAAGCAGGCAGTCCGATCGTGTTGTAGAGATTGCAAACTGGATTGTCTGCCCATGCATATCTCACCGCTATGGGCTTGGTAACTTCCTTACTACTCAAAACAACTTCATCGCCTTCAATTCGCGCGTCGGCCCAAACGAACTTGTGATCCTCGCCCGCAATCGCGAAACCTTTGGGTGCGCCCCCATCAGATGTTTTCAAACCCGCCGCGTGCCTGAACTTCACTCTGAGTTTATCTCCTTCTATTGAGAAGGATTGAAAGAGCGGACCGGAGTATTCAATCTTCTCACCATAGGTATTTGCTAATGCCCAAAGTGCAAGGCGATGGCCCACGTCTACTTTATTCCGTGGGTGAATGTCCTTCGCCTCGCCGATGTCGATAATGACGGCCATCCCCGTTTGTGGTTCGTGCAGCGTCAGTGTTTGGGCCTCGCGCAGTTCCGCCCATTCGCTTTCGCCGGGAGCATCTTTAATGGGCTGGAAGTTCGCCAACTGTACGTAATAGAAAGGGAAGTCACCCTCGCCCCACGCGTTGCGCCAGTTGCGAATCATCGTTGGGAAGAGAGTCCTGTACTGATATGCACGTCCCGCGTTGCTTTCTCCCTGGTACCAGATCGCCCCACGAATCGACAGCGGTGTAAGCGGTGCGATCATCGCGTTGTAGAGGACGCTGGGACTGTTCTGATTAGTTGGGCCGGCGGCTTCGGGACGTGAACCCCAATCGGGACTCTTTGGAGTCAATGCCAGCTCGACTTTGTAACTCCACGGACCACCAAGTGACACGGCTTCCTCCGGACCTTCACTTGGACGCAGCGACATAGTGCCTGCACCAAATCCTCCTTCGCCCGCACTGTCGAACACGCGCACGGCGATGACATTCTTCCCTGCCCGCACGAGTTCCGCAGGAATCTTGTAGTGGCGCGGTACGTTATAGCTATTCGGAGTTTCACTTCCAATTCCACCAACCTTCGTTCCGTTGAAGTAAGTTGTGTCGAAATCATCGATCGCGGCGAGATTGAGTTCGAGGGATCGGCCTGCCCAAGACTGTGGGATTTCGATCTCCTTTCGAAACCAAATCGCGCCGTCCATCTTCAGTCCGGCAGTCTCAAAGTACTGAGGAAGGTTCATGGTCGGCCAGTCGGCGGTGTTTGTTTGCGAAGCTGCATAGCCGAGCGCTTCGCCCTTGTTACCCTCATCCTGATACAGATTCTTTTGCGACCACTCTGCTAAACGACGCGCGTACTCTTGTTGTCGCTCACCGACGTTTTTCAAACCTTCCTGATAGCGCGCGAGTATTGGTTGAAGATCCGATGTAGTCGCGAGCGCGTCGTTACTTGTCCAGGCCTCAGCTGGGGTGCCGCCCCATGAAGTGTGGATTAGACCGACCGGCACATTGAGTTTCTGGTAGAGTTCGCGCCCGAAGAAGTAACCAACGGCGGAAAATTGACCGACCTTATCAGGCGTTGTGACGATCCACTGGCCTTTCACATCATCGAGAGGTGTACTCGAAGTTGTTTTCTGAACGGTGAAGAGTCGAATCTCTGGATAGTTTGCCTGGGCGACTGCGTCAGCACCGTTTTGCGAATTGATCAGTGGCCATTCCATGTTTGACTGGCCGGAACAAATCCAGACTTCACCAACAAGCACGTTTTTAATTGTCAGTGTGTTGCTTGCGCTGATCGTTAACTCGAAAGGTCCACCTGCTTTCACTGGCCCAAGGAGAGTTTGCCAGTGGCCACTCACATCGGCGACCGCATTAGCTTTCTGGCTGGCAAAAACGACCGAGACTTTTTCGTTAGGATTTGCCCAACCCCAAATCCGAATCTTCTTGCCCTGCTGCAGAACCATGTTGTCGCCGATGATTGCAGGAACGCGTACATCGGCGAAGGCTGACTGCGCGAAAACAGTTGCGAGGATACAAGGGAAAATAAACTGAAGTATTCTTTTCATGATCATAGTTAGCCACCGAATTGGGTCGGGCCGGGAGCGCAGGCGTCCTCGCCTGCTGGTTGCCCTTAAGGTTAATAAGATTCAATTAGCAGGCGAGCACGCCTGCGCTCCCAGCATCACTGCAGCGTAAACTTTCCAGTCAGCCCGCCCACCATCACTTCAAAATCGCCGGCTTCAACTACGGGCTTGTTGTTCAGACCAATAAATGACAAATCGTCTGGCCGCAGTGTGAACGTTAATGTGCGACTCTGTCCTGGGTCGAGAGATATCTTCGCAAACCTGCGCACTCGTTTTCCCGGCGGCGAAAGCGACGCGACTACGTCTCGAACGTAAACGATGACAGTCTCTTTGCCTGCTCGCAGACCTTTGTTCGTAACCGACACACTGACTTTTACTTCACCATTCACGGTCGTACTTGCCGGAGTCACCTGGAGATTACTGTACGAGAAAGTTGTGTAACTCAGTCCACTACCAAACTCGAATTGCGGACTGAACGCAGTGTTTCCATAACTTGTGTTCTCGGTTTCGAAGAGCTTGTGATCATAGGTAATCAGACCGTTCGGTGTGCGTGGGTAGCTGAACGGAAGTTTGCCGTTCGGGTTGTAGTCGCCAAAGAGAACATCGGCGATTGCGGTCCCACCTTCGTTGCTCGGGTTGTAGGCCAGCAAGATTCCCTTTGCGCCTTCCACAAGCCGATTGATTACGCGTGGCCGCCCTTCGACCAGGACCAGCACGACCGGTTTGCCGGTCGCTTCGATTCTTTCTGCAAGCTTCAACTGTGGTTCGCTGAGCGTGAGGTCTGTGATGTTGCCGGGCGTTTCCGTATAGGAGGATTCACCGATACAGACCACGGCAACGTCTGCTTGTTGCGCAGCCTTCACCGCTGCCTCTATGTCGATCTCCTTATCGAAAGATACACCGGGGACGTAAGTCACTTTGTCGTCACCCACTTTGTTTCGAATCGCTTGTAACACCGTCGGGCGATCCTTTGGATAAAGCGAAAGGTTGTTTCCTTGCCAGACGTATGTCCATCCATTACTCAGCGCGATCAAACTATCAGCGGTTGGGCCTGTAACCAGGACCTTGCGATCTTTCGCTAGTGGCAACACAGACGCATCGTTCTTCAGTAACGTCATTGATTCACGTGCGGCTTCCAGCGCAAGCGCGCGTGATTCAGCCGTCGCAAAGTTAACTTTCAACGACGGGTCTGGCATCGGGCGGTCGAACAATCCGACCTGGTACTTCACCAGCAGGATCCTTTTTACGGCTTCATCAATTCTCGACATTGGTACTTTGCCTTCTTTTACGAGTTGAAGAAGGAGATCACTAAAACTGTAATCGCTGGGTACCATGCTCATGTCGATACCGGCCATTACTGAAAGGCGAGTCGCTTCTTTTTCATCAGCTGCAACGTGCCACTCAGTGACGAGCTTCTTGATGTCCTGCCAATCGGAAACGACGAATCCATCAAAGCCGAGTTCGTTGCGCAGAATTTCTGTTAATAAGTGATGATTGATGTGACCCGGAACGCCGTTAACTTCGGCCGAGTTCACCATGACTGTTCGTGCACCCGCTTTGACTGCTGCAGCAAACGAAGGCAGGAAATACTCGCGCAGGTAGTTTTCCGGAATTAAAGCTGGAGTGCGATCGCGTCCTGTCAAAGGAAAGCTGTAACCGACGTAGTGCTTGAGGGATGTTGCCACACTTTTTGATGACGAAACATCATCGCCTTCGACGCCGCGCACAAAAGCAGCTCCCATGACCTTGGCGAGATATGGATCTTCACCAAACGTTTCCCAGAAGCGTGGCCACAGTGGTTGCCGGCCAAGATCAAGCACGGGTGAAAACGTCCACGGGATTCCCGCGACTCGTGTCTCTGCTGCCGAGACTTCAGCACCGCGTTGCATCAGAACAGGGTTCCACGTTGCCGCCATTCCGATCTCTTGCGGAAACAGCGTCGAGCCCTGAATGTAGTTGGCGCCATGGATTGAATCGATTCCGTAGATGACTGGTACTTTTAGACGCGTACGTTGGCTGGCAGTTTGGATTGCGCCAATGATTTCGTGCCACTTGTCTACGGTTAATGCTTGATCTTTCACGTTCAGAATAGAACCTGCTCCATACTTCACGACCGCTTTTTCGAGTTTCTCAGGATCGATCTGAATGTTGTCGCCATCACCCCTGGTGATCATTCCAATTTCGAGTTGGGTCATCTGCCCAATCTTTTCTTCCGGCGTCATGCGTGACAGTAACGCTGATATCTCGCGCGAGAAATCCTTCTTCCGCATTTGTGGGTTGGTGGCGCGTTGAAAGAAGACGTCGCTGTCCTCAACCTCATCAACAGCGGGTTGCGCGGTTGGGGCAGGCGCGCTTAGAGTTTGTTGTATAGCCGGACAAAAGCTGTGAACACAGAGCGCGACAACTAAAATAAACAAGCAGGTTTTCATTGAGGTGATTCCTTGTCGACGGAATGAAGGAAACGGCGAAGCGATTTTTCGCCATCCAAACTAAAATTTCAAGTCTAAACTACTCGGATTTTACTTCACTGCTAATCGGAGAGCTTGTAATCGAAAATGAAACGCCCAACTTGAATAGTGCCTTTGTTATTTGCCGGCGGCGTTATTAGTAGCGATGTAACCAGGTTCTTTTTTCGATTTACGTGCGCTTCAACGTTTCCTACAGAATCGCCGCTTGAAGCACGGTAAAAGCTGACGCTGATTGCATCGTTACCGTTCCTCTGATAACCAAACACGTATTCACCGGGTTGCAAGGTGATGTTGCCCAACTGCATTGTGGTTTGAGTTACGAAAAAATGAGAATACTTACCCTCGGCTGAGTAGCCGGCAGTAATCATGACTACTCCGGCAATAAACTTACCTTTTCCATCCGTAACGCCTGATGCAGTGCGAAACTCAGTTTCAATATTCTCTTTGACTACGGGAGCGCGCGCTGGAAGAACCTTTTTAAGTTCTTGCGAAGTTGCCGTTCGCCAGCGGCCGGGAGCGGCCGAGATAACGGCTGAAAGCGAAATCAAAAGAGACAGTGTAGTGAATGAAATAAGCTTGCGGTTTCTCATCGCGTGCGGTACCAGCATAGAGTACTCCAGTTAATTACACCACTTTCCTGAAATGTTAAAGTCTAATCACAAAGTATTCTGGCGGCTCCTTTTTATAGTGCTGCCGTTGTTCCTCACTCTTCCAATACATGGCCTCGATCCAAAGCGAAGCTTAAGTGAGTTTAGTAATCAGTTATGGCTGACCGAGAGTGGTCTTCCGCAAAATACAGTGCAGGCGATTACGCAAACCCATGATGGTTATCTTTGGATTGGTACGCAGGAAGGACTGGCAAGATTCAACGGCACTGCCTTCGTAGTCTTCGACAAGGAGAACACGTCTCAATTCAAAAGCAATGACATTCGCGCCTTGTTGGAAGATCGAAATGGGATCCTCTGGGTTGGCACTTCTTACGGCTTGCTACGTTTTCAGGCGGGCACGTTCACTTGCTTTACAACCGCTGAAGGACTGCCTGACAACGGCGTCGCTGCACTGGCTGAGACCCCTGACGGAACTATCTGGATCGCAACTACGTCTAGACTCGCTCGCTACCAGAACAATTCTTTTGGAGCGTTGGCGATCGGTGCTGAACAGATTCAGACCCTGTTTACAGATCGAAGCGGCGTTCTGTGGATAGGTACCGGATCTGGGGTAATACAAATAAAGGACGGCGCAATCGTAAACCCGGCCACGACGCAATTTCTGTCGGGTCGCAGTATCAATGCGGTTGCTCAGGACCAGACTGGCAACATGTGGTTTGGCTCTGACAATGGCCTTGTTAGCTACCATCAGGGTGCAATCGTTTCTTACTCAACTGCTAATGCACTGCCAGACGATCATGTCAACTCACTGATTGTTGATAAGGAGGGCTCGCTCTGGGTAGGTACTAGTCGTGGGCTCGCAAGGACAACGATCTCCGATCGCGTCAACTTCACCATAGCTGGTGAACTATCAAGTAATCTCGTCTTGTCAGTCTTTGAAGATCGAGAAGGTAGTTTGTGGGTTGGAAGTGAATCTGGCGGGCTGAGCGTTTTACGCGACAAAAAGTTTACGACGCTGACAACGAAGGATGGCTTAGCCAGCGACATCGTAAAAGCCGTCTACCAGGACAACGCCGGAGCGATTTGGATCGGAACAAACGGCGGAGGTTTGAGTGTTCTTAAAGATGGTAAGGTAACGAGCTTCACAACCAATGACGGTCTGTCGAGCAATGTTGTCCTTTCTCTTTTCGGCGATGACAAAGGAACAATTTGGGTCGGCACTCCCGACGGTCTCAACGAATTTAAGAACGGCCATTTCAAAACCCTGACAGTAGCAGAAGGTTTGTCCAGCGATTTTATACGCTCCATCTTCGTCGATCGGGGTGGAATTGTTTGGGTGGGCACGCGGAATGGACTCAATAGAATCCAGAATGGAGTGTTCACGACTTTCACAACTAAAGATGGACTCGCCGACGACGTTGTCGGCGCCGTCTTTCAAGATTCAAAAGGGGATCTGTGGATCGCCACGCGAGCTGGTTTGAGTAAGTTAAGTGGCGATACGTTTACGAACTATACCTCGAAGAACGGCTTGTCCAGCGATGTAATCACGTCGCTGCATGAAGATGCCGACCATAATATTTGGATCGGCACCAATGGCGGCGGACTAAACAGGTTACGAAATGGCGTCTTCTCTTCTTACACCACACGCGACGGACTCCTGGATAATGTGATCTACCGCATTCTCGAAGATTCACAGCGATATCTATGGTTCAGTTCGCCGAAGGGCGTCTTCAAGATTGGTCTCAATGAACTTAACGACTTCGCCGATGGTCGGACCAAAGTTTTGAATACAACTTCGTATGGAACCTCAGATGGAATGTTAACGCGCGAGTGCAGCGGCGGTGGTTATCCCGCGGGGTGGCGAGGTAACGACGGGAAGCTCTGGTTCTCGACCATCAAAGGTTTAGCGATGATCGATCCTGGCAACATTCAGTTCAATAAGGAGCCACCTCCAGTTGCAATTGAACAGATTCGTGCCGACGATAAAGCACTGGCCGCGACCACAGGAGTCCAACTGCCGTCAAGTACCACACGCTTGGAATTCTTCTTCACCGCCTTGAGTTTCGTTGCCCCTGACAAAGTCAGATTTAAATATAGGCTCGAAGGATTCGATCCCGATTGGATCGATGCGGGTACGCGGCGTTCAGCTTCGTACACGAACCTCAGGCCCGGTAACTACACTTTCCGCGTAGTTGCCGCAAACAACGATGGCGTTTGGAATCCGGAAGGTGCTGTCGTTAAGTTCTACTTGAGTCCGCGTTTTTATCAGACGTTTTGGTTTTACGCCTTGCTCGTTCTGTTATTCGCACTTCTCGTTTGGCAGCTCTATCGGTTTCGAGTCCGACGAATGAAGGCGCAGTTTGATGCTGTCCTTGCTGAACGAACCCGGATCGCGCGAGAGATTCACGACAACCTGGCCCAGGAGATGTTGGGCATTTCGGTGCAACTTGAGGTGGTGGCACGTACAATGCCGCCAGGATCTGAAGCCGCTCAGACTCACCTGGATCGTGTTCGTATGCTGGTCCGTCACGGAATTGCAGAGGCGAGAAGATACGTTTGGGATCTGCGGTCACAGGTACTGGATCAAGCTGATCTACCGACAGCGTTGAGTGAAACCGCACGTCGACTGACCACGAATAGTTCAATCGATGCTCAAGTCCAGGTTGGCGGAGTGTTTCGCTCCTTGCCACGTTCTGTAGAAGATAACCTGTTGCGTATTGCCCAGGAAGCAATGAACAATGCAGTTACTCATGCGAATCCAGATCGGATTTTCGTCAACCTGACTTTTGATATCAAACGTGTGCAGCTCAGCGTGCGGGACAATGGCCGTGGCTTTGATCAGTCAGCGCAGACCAGCAATGGCCATTTCGGATTGATTGGCATGCGCGAGCGAGCGCAGAGAATTGGCGGCACGCTTCATATCGTAAGTTCATCCGAGACTGGCACTGAAATAGTTGTTGATGTTCCCATACCAAACTGAAGGCATAATTTTGGAAACAGTAAAGAAGATCAGAATCGTGGTTGTTGATGACCAGGCGGTTGTTCGTCAGGGCTTCGTTTCGTTGATAAATACAGTCGCCGACATGGAAGTCATTGCGGAGGGAACAAACGGTCAACAGGCGATTGAGTTGTATCGCGAACATCAACCTGACGTAATGCTGATCGATTTACGCATGCCCGTGCTTACCGGAGTAGAAGCGATAGCTGCCATCCGTAAGGAGTTTCCTGGAGCACGGATGATTGTTCTAACAACCTATGATGGCGATGAGGACATTTACCGATCGCTGCAAGCAGGAGCCCAGGGCTACTTACTCAAAGATGTGTTCTTCGAGGATCTGGAAGAAGCGATCAGAAAGGTCCACGCCGGCTCGCGGCGGATTCCGTCGGTCGTGGCTGAGCGACTCGCGGAGCGCATGAGTGGGTCTGATCTGACAGGAAGGGAACTGGAAGTACTACAACAGATCGTGGCCGGAAGAAGTAACAAGGAGATTGGAAGTCAGTTGAATATCAGTGAGGCCACCGTCAAAAGTCACATCAATAACATTCTCAGCAAGCTTGGTGTCTCCGATCGAACGCAAGCGGCAACGACAGCACTGCAGCGTGGACTGGTTCACCTAAAGTAAGAGAACCATCCGCAGATTACGCCGATTACGCAGATTTTTTGAGAGAGAAGGGCAGACCAACCTTCTTAAAGAAATCGGCGTAATCGGCGTAATCTGCGGATGATTTTTTCTTCTCAAACTAAAGTTTGAGATCGGAATCAACCAACGGTCTCGTGACGGAAATGCTCGCGAGTGGTACTTTTCCCCGCGTTGCAGACGAATCATTGGTCCCGAGTTGGGGCTTATCAAGGGTTCCTACC
>Ga0163162_10004592_pt1 | contig 13303 bp, 15 predicted proteins | sample S55metaG_FD_115310 | JGI IMG/M metagenome (GOLD analysis project Ga0163162, IMG submission 115310) | Switchgrass rhizosphere microbial communities from Kellogg Biological Station, Michigan, USA - S5-5 metaG | ecosystem: Host-associated > Plants > Roots > Rhizosphere > Soil | place: USA...
CCATCATCACAAACAAAAAGCAGCGTATTATCCTTGGTGAGCCCCTGCGGCCTGGTCATTGGGTAAGCCTTTAACAAAGATGGCGTGGTCAAATCCTGGACATTCACCACCTCGAGTTCGTTGGTCGTCGGCCCGCAATTAGTGCCTTCTCTCAGGGTAACATAGGCATAATTGTCGTCTGCGATGACCGGGTCGCAGGCACGTGCGTGAATAAAATCTCCTTCCTTTACGGGAGCATCAGGTTGAGAAATGTCATAAATGTACAATCCACCCATTGAGCCCAGGAATAATTTATTCTTAAACGGATATATAGTTTCAATATCAAAACCTGCGCTTATCAGGTTGCCGGCAACAGGGTTTGCAGGTTCCGTGATCGAAATCGGGTGTAATGAATGATGATCGACTGCATATAAATAATTATTGGCAATGGTAAATCTCGCCATTGATCCGGAGATACCCGGGATCGGAGCAGCTGCCGCACCAGCAGACTGAAACGCTACAGCATCGAACCAAACACCGCCGGGGAATGTCCAATTGCTTTGCGCATGTTCCAACACAACAGTTGTATCTTTTTTTGCCCATCCGATTATCACCATATTGTTGGCGGCAACAAATCCGTTTGCATAATATCGCTCCCCGAAAACATTGGGTGTAGTTTTAACCAATTTCGCATGCAAAGGGTCAGAAATATCAACTGCTACAAGGTCCTGGTACATGTCAGCATATAAAATATTTCCTTTTACAGCGATATCGAGGTTGCCCGGTATATCAATAAATGCCTTATCGACAGGATCTGAAGGATCGGTGTTGTCGATAATGTGAACGCCTTTGTCAGTTTCATTTAAGAAAATATAGTGACCGTAAACAAATAAATTCCCGGGAGACTGTATTTCAACGGCCGGATTGCTTTTTATGTTAAGCGCTACTTGTTCTTTTGTTTCGTAAATGGGAGTATAGATCGTATAAGTGTGAGTCAGCTTGTCTTTCAGGCAGCTCTGAAATGAGAAGAACAGTAAGCAGCCAAATACCGCAAAGAATATCTTTTTCATAGCAGTCATTTTATTAGGCTGACAACGCTATCTAAAAAACCGTTGCCTGCCTCTACGGATTTTTTTGAAAAATAGTATGCGCCTGCGTTCAGAGGAGTATTATTTCTTTTTGTTGTCAAAAAGCACACTGGCACCGATCCCAGTGTATAAAAAGTATTTTCTTTTATCAAGGTCGCTTTTGAAAGCTTTGGTTATATCAAAGCTAAATTGAGGACCTATACTGAATTCAAGGCTGTTTTTGTTTTTAAATTGGTATGATATACCCGAAATAAAATTCAAATGAGTTCTTGTTATCAGATCCTTATTGTGATAGTACACACCTCCCGCCGCTGTATCATATAATAACGCATTTGTTGCGAGAAGATAAGAAGGAGATACGCCGGCATTCAGCGATAAGAAATGATCTGCATTATTCGTGACCCTCCAATTATAACTGAGCGGAAATTCCAAGAAATGAAAATGATCGGTAAAAGTTTGTTGGGGCGATCCACTGTAATAAGACAATGAAAAAGCACTCTGAGTTTGTCCCTGGCCTTGCGTTGCGCCAACTTTGATCTTATCGGCTAAATAAGAATATCCCAAGCCAGCTGATAAACTGCTGCGCTTTGAAATGTTTTTACGGGCATGTATTCCGGCCTTAAATGCGAAGGCAGGTTCATTTTGCGATTGAGCATACCTGTAATACGTGGTGGGGCCACCGGAACCACCACCGCCGGTAGCTGGGTTACCTCCATTTTGCGAAGACCCCGGGACGTTGTATTGCCTGTCAGCAGCGGCATATGAACTCTTAAAAGAAAACGCGTCTTCGGTGATCACGGAAGTACCTGCAGATAAACCGAGTCCCCAGGTTATTTTATTGGAAAGTTTATCCTCCTTTTTCTTGTTCATCACCTGAACTGGCCTTGCATCCGTTGGTTCTTCCAACTTTGATCCTGTTGTGTTGTTGAGGGCCAAATTTTTGTCGTTCGGCTTTGCAACTTCCCTTTGCGCAGTATCAGTTATTGCCTGTTGTCGGTTAGAAGAAGAAACGTTGGTAGTCTCCTGGTTTGTCTTATCGCTCTTAATATAATTCTCTTTCTCAGCTGGATCTATGTTAACAGTTATCTGATCTTGTGAACCGGGATCTTTTCTCGGGATAGGTCTTAAAAATCCATCTTCTTTGTGAGGCTGATGCATTTGTTTTTGCTTTCCAACAAGAAGAGTTTTGTTGGCTTGTTCTGTATTTTCAAGAGGGATAGTCTGTTTGATGGCAACGGTTCCTTTATTAAGTTCCTCATTTTTTGAATTGTCAATTTTGTTTTTATCAGCCTGGTTGTTGTCTTCCGATAATTTATGTTGAGCTTCTGATTTTCTATTATTGCCTGAAAAATTATATATACCATATCCCGCGAGCATCAATGCGATCGAAGAGAACAGGATAAAAAACAGGATCCTTCTCTTCCGGTCTTTCTCCCGGATCCTCTCCTCTATTTTTGGCCATACCTCTCCCGATGGATGAAGTTTAAATTCATCCATCTCTCTTCGAACATTTTTTTCAAATTCATTTGCCGCCATAGGTTTCCTTTTTTTTATCGAGAGAATAATTTTGAATCCAACTAATGAGTAAGCTTCTTGCCCTTGCGTATTGTGATCGCGAAGTGCCATCAGTAATACCCAGCAACTCTCCAATTTCCACATGCGAATAACCCTCAATAGCATGAAGGTTAAAGATCGTTTGATAGCCTGGGGGTAATTGCCTGATCAGCTCCGCAATTTCTTTTGCTTCCAAAATGGCTGATGCGTCCTCATTGATTACAGGGTGTAGGTGCTCCGGGGGAAAGTACATCTGATCACGGTAATTGCGATTGCGCTTTAAAAAATTCAAAGCAGTGGTGACCATGATGCGACGGATCCATGCGCCTAACTCCCCATCGTTCCTGTATTGCTTGAGGTTGAAAAAAACCTTTACAAAACCTTCCTGCAATATATCTTCGGCATCCCTGATGGATTTAGTATAGCGATAACAAACACCCAGCATTATTTCAGCAAAATGCTCATACAACTGCCGTTGTGCTTCCGGTTTATTTCTCAGGCAGTCTTTTACCAGTTTGTGATAGTCCATCTTCGATCGTGAATTGACAACAGTTACTGCCGTATCGTTGCATTGTCAGAACGAAAAAGGGGCTGCTTGGGATAGCAATCCCTGCACTTTGCATATGGTCGAAATCAAAATGTTGGATCAGGGTGTGTGTTTGGATTGTTTTCTCTTTCTAAAAATGGATATGGAAGAAAATTCCCCTTCTTCTCTGAATATGGCCGGCAAATCTTCCCGGTCTTAAAACTTCACCCCTGTATAGTTCGGCAAAAATCAGAAATTTGGCGAACGGTGAATTTTTGGATATTTAAAGCAGAGCTTTAACAAACAATAGTATAAACTTTGTCGTTGTCAGGATAAAAATTGGTATGAAACTCTTAAATAAAACAGTCAAAGGAGTCTTTTTTCTCGTGTTTGTTTTAGTTCTTACAACCAGGATAAATGCTCAGCCCGATAAATCAGCAGTAAAAACCAGTGTGGAGTCAAAGCAGTTTATTTTTCATGCGCAAACGGCATTGCCCACTTCGGGCCGGAGCCGGCAACTGACCTCGGAATATACACTTCGCATTTTTCCTGATTCCCTGATCTCATACCTTCCTTTTTATGGAAGAGCTTACTCAGTGCCCTATGGCTCCAGCGATGGAGGTTTTAATTTTACTTCGACAAAATTTGAGTATACGGCCACTCCAGGCAGGAAGAAGGGATGGGATATCAGCATTAAACCCAAAGATGTGACCGATTTCAGAGAATTTTCCCTCTCGTTATCAGACAATGGTTATGGGACACTCCAGGCGCTCACCAACAATCGCCAGCCCATTTCATTCACCGGATATATCACGCAAATCAAATAATCACGGCCTTATTCTTGTATGAAGGGACTAAAGGCTTAATAAACATTCTAAAAAGACGAGTCTAAAAAAATAATAGTTCATAAAGTTCGTTTATTTGTAAATAAATCTGTCCCATGACAACTCTGCTAAAAAGACCAATGTATAGTGTAATTATTGCATTTTTCTCCCCCATTCTTTTTAGCTCTTGCTCGGAAGCCGGTAACGCAAGAGAGGTGGCGAGTCGTGACACGACACTTCCTGCGAAAACAGAAGAAATACTTTATAAACCAGCCCCCATCGACTCTGCTTCATACCAGGAGCTGCTGGATCATATAACCAATGGAGATTCGAGCGGGAGGTGGCCGGTGAGTAATTCCTTACCTCGTGAAGGGGCTATCTTGCCTTTCAACAGGATCATTGCATACTATGGAAATCTTTATTCGAAAAATATGGGTATCCTGGGTGAGTTCCCGAAGGATAGCATGATAAACCGGCTTCGAATGGAAGTCGAGAAATGGCAGGCTGCAGATACCATGGTGAAAGTTATTCCCGCCTTGCATTACATCGCGGTGACCGCTCAGCAAAGTCCTGGTCCGGGCAATACGTACCGGCTAAGGATGCCATTTCAACAAATTGATAAGATCATCAGCTGGGCCAATGAAATAAATGCATTAGTGTTTCTGGATGTGCAGGTAGGGTTAAGCGATCTGCAAAGGGAACTGCCACCGCTTGAAAAATATTTGAGCTTACCAAATGTCCACCTTGGAATAGATCCGGAATTTTCAATGAAATCGGGTAAACGCCCTGGCACCGTGATCGGCACCTTTGATGCGGCTGATATCAACTACGCGATCAATTTTCTTTCTGATATCGTGAAGAAAAATAATATTGCCCCTAAAATTTTGATCGTGCACAGGTTTACTCAACCCATGGTAACAAATTACAAGCAGATCAAACCTAATCCTGCAGTACAGGTTGTGATGAACATGGATGGTTGGGGTTCTTCGGCAAAAAAAATAGGGACGTATAAAAGTTTTATCTCCCCTCAACCGGTAGAATACACCGGCTTCAAAATATTTTATAAGAATGATACCAAAAAGATTGGCGCTAAAACAGAGATGCAACCTGAACAGGTGTTGCGACTAAAACCTCAGCCGATCTATATTCAATACCAGTAGATATTATTCATACCAAAGCAAAACTTCCTGGCCTATTGCATCAACCAGCTTCTGGTCTTTTACCTCATCCATTTTCCAGCCACTCTTCATGCTGTGTAAAATACCCAAGTGCTGATCATTTAAAGTAATATCCAGTTCGGGACAAACACCATCGTGGCATGTTTCCGGGATGGGCACGCCTTCACCTTTATAAACTTTGCCATTAAATTCCAACTCAAGAGGCACAGGGTCCTTTTGCAATTGCTCAATAAATTCCTTCAAAAATTTTATAAGATGTGTTCGCTGCGTCTTTGCAGAGCTACTCCATTTGTCCTTACCTGCACGTTTGTGAGCAAGTTTATATTTTAATCCCGACATCGAAGTAGTGTAATCGTTGGCGTTTATTTTTTTCACATTCTGGTGTGAAATAATATACCAGTGATACTCTGTACCCACCGGGACTCCTGAACCTTCCGGAGCTTTTCCGGCTCTGCGCTTTGTGACCGAGTAAGAAATTTCCCACAGATCAGGTGTTACCTTTTTTTCTTTCCATTCTCCCTTATCGTAGTGCCATTTATGACTTCTGCCGACTCTCATACCCACATATTGTTTGCCTTCGAATTCCTTAAACTTATTATATGAAGCTGAGATGTCGCCCGTTTTTGGGGAGCGTCTTACTTTTGCCGTTTTCATTTTCTTCTTAACAGCAACTGGCATATTCGAAAATTTTTATGGAACGGTGTCGGTAAAGGCATCATGTCTGCCACACACTGACCGACCAATTATTAAAGCAATTTTTAGCGAGGAAGACTTTTTTAAATGAATGCAGAGATTATCTTTGTACACTATGAAAAAGTTACTATCATTCGCCTCTCCCTTCCGCAGAAAATACTTTACGGAAAAAAATGCGTTGACCGTTATGGCAAGCCTGTTTTGTTTTGCAATGATGGTTGTTGCGTTTGGAAAACAAGCCTGGCTGGAATGCACAGCCTTCGCTCTTGCCTTCAGCTTTTCAGTAGAAGTAATTTGCCACAGGGCAAAAGAAAAAAGTTGAAAGGAAGAATGAAAGTCTCACTCTTCCTTTCCTATAGTGTAGCTATTAATCCACTGTTCTGCCTCGGATCAGCGATATAAGAAACAATACAATAAAAATAAAGAACAAGACTTTAGCAATTCCTGCCGCTCCAGCTGCAATGCCACCAAAGCCAAAAACCCCGGCTATGATAGCAATGATCAAAAATATTATTGTCCACCGTAGCATACAATCAGTTTTTAAGGTGAAAAATTAATTACAGGGTAGTACATAAAAAAAGCATGCCAACTCAGCAAATTCCACAAAATTGGCAACGTCCATTTCTATTCTAAAGGCTAACTCAGCGTTTTACATTGTGTTTTCATTTGGCGTAATTGTTGAATAAATCATTTCGACAATACTTTTTTTAACCAAAAAGATGATTATGAAAATTTTTTCGACTCCTCGTTTCTTGAAATATTTTTCTGCTACTTTAATATTGAGTTTTTTCGAGGTGCTCTGCTGGGCGCAGGACAGTACCAAAACAACTGTAAAAACCACAACCACCGAACACAATGAATGGTACACGATACCGTGGGTATGGGTTGTTGGTGGAATAATAGTGATAGTATTATTGGTGGCACTCATAAGCAGCGGGAGACGTTCTTCATCACGAACCACCACCGTTACTGATACCGGGGCAGGCACAAGAACGATCACAACTGATAACGACTGACCCATTCATTCTCTGCTCGGAGGTTTATCTGCAAAACGTCGCTAAACGTTTTGCGGGTATGTACATTGTTTTCTCAAATCCTGATCTGGCTTATTGAAGTTTCTTCGCCTCGTTGATCATGCAATTCACCAGTTTTGTAAGCTCTTGTTGCTGATCGGCAGTAAAGAGAATGCCGGTTTCTTTGTTAGTATTGTCTTTGAATCGGATAGAATTGATCTTTTTTGATCCCAAATTGGACAAAGCGGAGGGTAAGGGATTCGTGTTTCTGAATGTAAAATGAAAAAAACCGTCACAGTTTGTTGTACCACTGTTCTTAAAATTCGTTTTAAGTCTTGTGCCATCAAAAAAAACAGAGGCAGCGGACGCATCATCAAAGCATTTTCCTTCAACAACGAACATAAAATCGATTTCAGACTTTGTAGTCTGGATGGAATACTGGCCATTGTTCAGTGAAACAAGACCCGTTGAAACCTTTATTTCCCGAGTATAGGGATCTTTAGTCGTTTTTAAATTGCAATCCTGTGCCGGCGAAAAGACGGGCGACAACAATAGCAAGGCCAAAAAATATTTCATACCTAAAAATAACTGTTGCGCCACAGATTAAAAAGACTGATTTGTTAAAGTAAGCTACTACTCGTCAATTACCTTACATCCTTCTAAAATACATCCTGTAATTCTTTATAAACGTTTGATAAAAAATCCCAAAAGTCCTTTCTTTCTTTCTTAGCTTGGCAGTACAAAACTTTCTGTATGAAAAAGCTATCTGCAACTTTGCTTTCATTCGCATTTATCCATTTCTCATTTTCACAAATTATTCTTACTGCCCTTCCAAACGGCGGAAACAAAAAGGCATCCGTAAGTGAATGGATTGGTATAACGAACGTAACCATTCAATATAACCGCCCGGGTGTTAAAGGGCGCGAAGGAAAGATTTGGGGACAGTTGATCCCTGTTGGATATACCGACCAGGGATTTGGAAGCAGTAAAGCGGCTCCCTGGAGGGCCGGCGCTAATGAGAATACAACCATCGAATTTTCAACGGATGTAAAGATTGAGGGCCAACCCCTGCCAGCCGGAAAGTATGCCTTCTTCGTTGCCTACGACCCCAATGAATGCACGCTGATCTTTTCGAAAAATAATTCTTCGTGGGGCAGTTTTTTTTACAACGAAAAAGAGGATGCTTTACGAGTGAAAGTGAAGCCCACCACTCTGGATAAAAGTGTTGAGTGGCTCAAGTATGAATTTATGAATGAGACCGAAAATGCTGCGACGGTAGCATTGCAGTGGGAAAAATTATTAATACCTTTTAAGATCGAAGTAGATTATGCAAGTACTCAGCTTGCATCCTTCAGGAATGAACTGAGGAACAGCAAAGGCTTCCAGTGGGAAACATGGAATGAGGCTGCCCAATGGTGTACGCAACGCAATACAAATCTTGATGAAGCTTTACTTTGGGCAGATACAGCAGTGAGTTTTAGCGGGGGTACGGTTTTTACACCCATGGCCACAAAAGCAGAGGTCTTAAACAAATTGGGCCGCAGTGATGAATCATCTGCGCTTATGAAAAAGGCACTCCCTTACGGCAGTATGAACGAGATACACACGTATGCCAGATCATTGATCGCGCTGAAAAAACCCAAGGAGGCCCTGGAAGTTTTCAAAATGAACTACCAGAAAAATCCAAACCAGGTAACGACGCTGATCGGGTTGGTTCGTGGATATTCAGCTAACGGAGATTATAAGACCGCCCTGGAGTATGCTAATAAAGCAACGGCGATCGTAGATGCGCAAAACAAAACGAATTTGGAGACAATGATTGAAAAGCTGAAACAAGGGAAAGACGTAAATTAAAGAAATGAAGCCAACGAAATTCATCAGGGCCAATCCTCATCCGCCCGTAAAAAACCTGCAACAAACACTAAACTATTATCGTGACAACTTAGGATTTTATGAAGAGTGGACATCGACGAATGATACGGGCAGGGTCATTGATGGAGGAATACGGCGCGACGATATGCGACTGCTCTTTGCCGAAGATCCCGAATTCGTCAATTTGATCAATAGTTATAAAAAGAGTCGTTTACCCATAATATGGTTTGTTGACAATGTAGACGGGATATTTTCGGAATTCCGAAAAAGAGAGATCGAATTTGCAGATCCATTAAGGACTCATGCTTACGGGTTAAAAGAGTTTGCGTTTGTAGATATCAATGGATATTATATCCGTGTGGCCGAAAGTGCACCTGAAGTAGAAGAGGTCTAAAAGACTTCGCCAAGATTCACGGCCACGCCTTTTGAACCGCCCGTTCCCCATCCATAATCTACACAAAGATTAGCCCGTGAAAATTTATTTAGTTTGACCCTGATACCGGCACCGTAACCCGGCTCAATGGGATCAAACGTTTTAAAGGAAGCATTGCCTTCAAGAGTTGATTCCCTGTTGGAGAATGTTTCGGCATTGGCAAAGACCACCCCGCCAAATAGGCCATTGGATGTAATAAGAAACCTGTATTCGCCTTCCATGTATAGCATGTTGTTGCCGCGATAGCGTCCCTGGATGAATCCTCTTCCTGTATTAACATTAGCATCCCAACCCGTACTCGGTAAAAGTAAGTAGGGAGGCTTGCCGCCAAATGTGAACCAGTTATAGCTCCAGAATGCAATAATGTTATCCGATGCCGCGGGAAATCTTTTATAGCCTTTGACTTCGAGCAACAATGATTGCCAGTTTGCATCACTGCCCATCAATTTCAATTTAGGCCTGTAAGACAAATTGAGATATGATCCATTTTCAGGGTTAATAGAATTCCTTCTTGAATCATATCCCAGGCTAAAAGAAGGTCCTACGGCTGTTTCCTTTGGGTATAGTCCATAATTTTCAAAATCGGTCTTCATCCCTGAATCAGGCCTAAGTTCTTTTACGTTCCAGTAGAGATCAAGATCCAGGCCTATACCTCCATAAAACTTCTTTGAAATTATCCTGGAAACATTTTGATGCATTCGCAAATACGAATAGTCGATCATGTATCCATTCTCAAGTGATGTATTTGTACCTAATCCATAAGTAAATGAAGGATATTTTAGATAGCGCCACTCAGATTGAAAATTATATTTACCATTTTTTGACCAGATATTTGTCAGCAGCGGCAGGATATATTGTTTGTATTGAGAGTAAGTAAAACTGGTAACGATCGTTGAAATATTCTGACTTTCATTGGCCCCATTATAAAAAGCAACGTTGGCGCTGAGGATCGCTGCAAACCCGGTTTGCAATGAATAACCAATGGCAGGCAGTACAGAAACATGCACGTGTGATTCTTTCGAAGAGCTTGTATCTATTCGCACTGGCGTTTTTTTTCTGAAAATAGACCGGCCGACGTCAACCATATCTGCTTGATGAAGGGAATCATACGAAAAGAATTTAGGTGTTCTGAAAGTTGAATCGACAGGTTGGGCTCCCATCAGTACCGAAAAAAGCACAGAGGGTGCAACCAAATATATTTTTATGAAAATCTTCAAAGGTTCAGATCCTGATTGTTATTGAGTAGAAGGACACTTTGCAAAAGTAACCACCTTACGCAGGCTTTTATAAGATCAGAGTTGGTAAAGTTTATTTAATATTGCCTGCTCACCTCAGCATTAATTGCATCCAAGCACTTCGCATAATTTGGAATGCAACAATTCACCGCGAAGGTTTCTCGCGATGATCTTTCCTGAAGGATCAATAAGCATGTTGAAAGGAATGCTGTTGATGCGATATAATTGAGCAGCCGCATTGTTCCAGAATTGCAGGTCGCTCACGTGGGTCCACGTAAGATTATCCTTATGGATAGCCGCCAGCCAGTTATCTTTTCCACCGGGTCTGTCAAGAGATACTCCTAAAACCGTGAAATTTTTTTCTTTGAATTGTTTAAAATTTTCAACCACGTTCGGGTTTTCCGCCCGGCACGGACCGCACCAGCTGGCCCAAAAATCAACCAGGACATATTTACCATGGAATGATGAAAGACTTATGGGCGTCCCGGTGGTATCAGGCTGAGTAAAATCTAAAGCCGTAGTTCCCACAGCTCCCACTTTATTGTATTGTATATATGAATAGAGATTTTTGCTGATGGTGTAACTTTTCGCTGCGGTGTCCAGGGCATTGTATCTTTTTTCAAGCAACATCGGGTCGTCATACATGTTAGCGGTTACGAAAAGCACAAAGGGGGTTACAGGCGATTTTGGCTTGGAGGCTACAAATTCATCTATTTTGGTTTGAATAATAGCCTTGGTTGAATCATAGGCCTTCATTAACGCATCATACTGCGGTCTGCCTGCAGTCTTATTGATAGAAGCCACCGTGGCATTCAGCGAAGTTATCAGCGGATTAAATATTTCCTGGAATTTCATGAAATCCTGGTGCGAAGCAGAACCACTAACCTTTAAGTGCTGGAGATCTGACTTGCCTCCTGCAACTGTCATCTTTTTATTTTCGACGTAAACATATTGTGGCTGCTCGCTGCCAATTGTCAACTTGCCAAGCTGGGGTTCCTCAACGGAGCCTTTTAGGATAAATTTTCCACCGGCGATTTTCGCTGAACTCATGCTGCTATTATCATTGGCATTTTCGAGTTTTACCTGGGTTCCATCAGGAAAACCAGTTACTGAACCTGCGATTTCGAAACCTGTTTTCTGGGCGAATACACAGAGCGGCATTAAAAACAAAATGAGAAAAATTCTTTTCATGCTATTTATGTTGATGTCTCTCTTTTAAAATGGCAATTACATCATCCAGCTTGTAGCCTTTGGCCTGGAGCAAAATTAAAAAATGAAAGAGAAGATCGGAAGCCTCATTTAAAAATAGCTCATTATTAACATCTTTGGCCTCAATGACGAGTTCCACGGCTTCCTCCCCCACTTTTTGGGCGATTTTATTGATGCCTGAGTGAAATAACTTCCTCACGTAAGACCCTTCATCGTCACTCCCCCTCCTTAGCTCGATGATATGCTCGAGGTAACTTAAAAAATCTTCAGCATGGTTTTTTTCGCTCCAGCAGGTATCTGCCCCTGTATGACAAACCGGGCCTGTCGGCTCGGCTTTTATCAGTAACGTATCATCGTCACAATCGCTCATAACTTCCTTCAATAATAGAGTATTTCCGCTCTCTTCTCCCTTTGTCCATAACCGCTTTTTGCTTCGGCTATAGAACGTCACTTTCCCCTCTCTCATTGTCTTTTGCAAAGCGTCTTCATTCATAAAACCCAGCATCAATACTTTCTGTGTCTTATGGTCCTGGATGATGGCAGGCACCAATCCGTCCGGATATTTCTTAAAATCGATCTTCAAGTTTATTTGTTTATGAACTTTATGAATTCTTATCGGCTTCGGTTGTGTCTCCGAAGGAGTTCTTTTGGACACTTCCTTCAGCGTTCTTATCGCTGATGAGCTTTAATAATTCTTCAAATTGCTGTCTTTTTCTCTCGTGCATTTCTTCTTGTCTCATTTTTCTTTTTTGATTCATGTACTGGAACAGGAATAACGCCATTGCAGATAGAATAACAATTATAAACACAGCCACGTACATTAGATACGAATTGAAATATGTTTCTTTTGCAAATATCGTTTCAAATCAGGAATTGTTATCTCTTTGAAGTGAAAGATACTTGCTGCTAATGCTGCGTCGGCCCTTCCATTTTCAAAAACATCAACAAAATGTTGCATAGTTCCACCGCCACCAGAGGCGATAACAGGTACCGGGAGATTTTCTGCTAATTGCTTCGTCAGTTCAATAGCAAACCCCTGCTTGGTTCCATCATGATTCATCGAAGTAAGAAGGATCTCCCCCGCCCCAAGCATTACTCCATGCTTGGCCCAATCAAAACAAAGCTTGTTTGTTTTTGTTCTTCCTCCATTCAAATACACAAACCAGTCGCCGTTCGCTTCCTGTCGCGCATCAATGGCAAGCACCACGCACTGACTTCCAAATTCATTGGCAAGATCATTGATCAATTGGGGATTTTTAAAAGCAGAGGTATTTACGGAGATCTTATCGGCCCCATTTTGCAAAAGAACACTCACGTCTTCAACGCTACTGATGCCCCCTCCTACAGTAAAAGGGATATTGATATGATGAGCGATCCGGTTCACCAATTCACGCAGCGTTTTTCTTTTTTCAATGGTTGCGGTAATATCGAGAAACACCAGTTCATCGGCGCCCTGTTGTGCATAAAAAGCACCTAATTCGACCGGGTCGCCTGCATCACGAAGGTTTATAAAATTGGTTCCCTTCACGGTGCGACCATCTTTTATATCAAGACAAGGTATAATCCGCTTGGTCAGCATTTCTTAGTTCCTTTGGTTCCTAGTGCCTTCGTGGTTCCCTGCTGGGTGTTAAGTTGCATTAAGATTAAATTCCATTAATTGTTGAAGCGTAATTTTATTTTCATAGATCGCCTTCCCGAC
>Ga0163162_10004593_pt1 | contig 13303 bp, 14 predicted proteins | sample S55metaG_FD_115310 | JGI IMG/M metagenome (GOLD analysis project Ga0163162, IMG submission 115310) | Switchgrass rhizosphere microbial communities from Kellogg Biological Station, Michigan, USA - S5-5 metaG | ecosystem: Host-associated > Plants > Roots > Rhizosphere > Soil | place: USA...
ATGAAGCCGCTGGTGCTCATGATCGAGGACGATCCGCAAATTCGCCGCTTCCTGCGCGCTGCGCTGGCCGCGGAGGATTACCAGTTTCATGAAGCCCTCACGGCAGAAGAGGGAATCGCGCAGGCCGCAGCCCGGCAACCCGATCTGGTGCTGCTTGACCTGGGGCTGCCGGATCGCGACGGGCTCGAAGTGATCCGCGGGATTCGCGGGTGGAGCCAGATGCCCATCGTGGTGCTCTCCGCCCGCGGCCAGGAAAAGGACAAGATCGCGGCACTGGACCTGGGCGCCGACGATTACGTCGCCAAACCTTTCGCCGTGGGGGAGCTATTGGCGCGCATCCGTGCGGCGCTGCGTCGCGCGACCCCGGTAGCCACCGATGGAGCCGACGGCGTGATCCGTTTCGGAGACGTTCAGGCCGATTTCGAAAAGCGTCTTATCACCGTGGGGGGCGAGGAAGTGCACCTGACGCCCAACGAATACAAGTTGCTTCAGGTGCTGATCAAGCACGCCGGCCGCGTGGTGACGCAGCGGCAATTGCTCAACGAAGTCTGGGGGCCGCAGCACACCGAGCAATCGCAATACTTGCGCGTCTATGTCGCTCAGTTGCGCCGCAAGCTGGAGCGCGACCCGGCACGCCCCCGTCACCTGCAGACCGAGCCGGGCGTGGGTTACCGTTTGACACTCGATTCTTGAGGACCGCGCGGCCCTAACGGCCGCCACCCATCCGGCCGATAAAATTGTTAGCGGAATCGGAGGAACATCATGCGGTGGGAGCACGTCTGGTGCACATATTATATGGACCAGAACGCCAGAGCTTCTCTTAGGACCTCAACTAAGGTCTCTCTCCTAGAACTAGCTGAAGAGAGGTGGCAGACCCCTAGCGTTTCTTTACCTAGTACGGTGGTTTTGCCGGAGTCCCCTGTTAAAATCGGGCTGTCAGATATCGCAGTGACGTTGCTTTATTTATGATGTGCTTTTTGTGCGGTAAAGAGATCAGTTGGCTACGCTCGATGGTCGACCGGCAATATTGCTCGGCCGAACATCGCAAAGAGGCTCGCCTGGCCTCTGCCAACGCTCTGCGCGACGAAGAGGACGAACACGAGATTTGGTCGGTGGAGAATACCCGCAAGAAGGCGCGCGGAAATTCCAGCCAGACCGCATCGGTTTTTGCGTTTCTCACACTAGGCGTCTTGCTGGTCGCCATGCTCATGTTGCCGGGAACTGCCGGGCCACGCGGTAGCGCCTTCCCTACAGGCTCTACCGATCCGGGGACGCGGCAGGGCTTGTTTGAGCGGGCTGCCAGCTCGGTGGGCGAGTTAGTTCGCGATAGCGCTCCGGTCACGCTGCATCAGGATTTCCGGACGGGAATAGGGGACTGGACCATCGCGTCGCTTAAGACCGCCACGCATGTCGATGACCCGCATGACTGGAAGATTCCCACGGCTCCCACGCTGATCGCGCCCGGCAGCCTGCGCATCTGGGACCGTTCGACGAAGTTGCAGAACTATCAGATGGAGTTCCAGGGTCAGATCGAAAAGCGCAGTTTGAGCTGGGCTTTCCGCGCGACCAACGCGGCCAACTACTATGCGGCGAAGATCGTGATCACCAAGCCGGGTCCGCAGCCTAACGCGGGATTGGTTCACTATGCGATGTTGGGTGGCCGTGAGTACGATCGCGTCCAGCTTCCGCTCCCGGTCACCCTCCAGCGCGGCGAAAGTTACCGTGTGCGCGTCGCGGTGCAGGACGAGCGGTTTGTTACTTATCTGAACGGGCAAATCATCAGCACCTGGACCGACGAGCGCTTGAAGCGAGGCGGCATCGGGTTCTTCGCCGAAAACGACGATGAGCAGCGCGTCTCCTGGGTGAACCTGTCGGAGCGTGACAGCTTTATGGGCCGCATGCTGGCGCACTTCTCGCTGTTCATCATTCCCGCTGCGCGCTAGAGCAGCGCGAAGCGTTCCAGCAAAGCGTTAGGATCGGGATCGCGTCCCATGAAAGAGCGAAACAGCACGGCTGGATCTTCGCTATCGCCGCGGGCCAGAATCTTATCGCGGAAGTCATGACCCACGGCGGCACTGAATACGCCTTCCTTACGGAAGCGCGTGAAGGCGTCGGCATCCAGCACCTCGGCCCACTTGTAGGAATAGTAACCGGCGCCGTACCCCACCGGACTCGAGAACAAATGAGTAAAGCCGGCGATCATGGCGTAGTCGTCCGGCAGCGGTGCGGCGGCGAAGGGCGCAAGAATCTCGCGGGCGTATTGCACGACGTCGGTATGGCTGCCGCCATGGTTAGAAAAAGCGCGGTGCAACGCCAGATCGACCACGCCGAATCCCAATTGGCGCATCTGCGCGTTGGCGGCGCGGAAGGTTTTCGCCCGCTTCATTTTCTGGAACAGCTCTTCGGGCAAGCGCTCGCCGGATTGCCAGTGGCGCGCGAACAGGTCCAGCGACTCGCGCTCCCAGCACCAGTTCTCCATGATCTGCGAAGGTAGCTCCACGAAATCCCAGGGGACGCTGGTGCCCGCCAGACTGCGTACTTCGACGCGGCTCAGCAGGTGATGCAGCAGGTGGCCGAACTCGTGGAAGATGGTCTCGGCTTCGCGATGCGTCAGCAATGCGGGCTTGCCGTCGACAGGCGGCGTCAAATTACCGCAGATCAAGCCCAGATGCGGGCGTTGTTGCGCGGGATTCTCGGCGGTAGGGTTGCCGGTGAGCAGCGAATCCATCCACGCGCCGCCGCGCTTGTTTTCGCGCGGGAACCAGTCGCTGTAGAACGATCCCAGCGTCGCCCCGGTGGCAGCGTCCCGGATCGCGTAACACTTGACTGCCGAGTCCCATGCCGGAACGCCGGTTTCCTCTTCGACGCGAATGCCGAAGATGCGCCCGAAAATTTCGAACATTCCATTTACGACGTTCTCGAGCGAGAAGTATGGGCGCAGCGCTTCTTCGTCGAAATCATAGAGCGCGGCACGCTGTTTTTCCGCCCAGTAGCCGACATCCCACGGCTTCAGCTTCTGGCCCGCGAAAGCTTCCAGCGCGGTGTTCTCCTCCCGAAACCGGGGCTCGGTGCGGACGCGCAGATCGTCCAAAAAACTCTGCGCGGTGTCGCCGGTGTGGGCCATGCGATCGTCGAGCACTAAGTCCGCGAAATCGCGGAAGCCCAGCAGGCGGGCCTTCTCCTGGCGCAGCTCTAGAATCTTAGCCAGCAACTGGCGATTGTCATGCGGCGGGGCCGTGGCCCGCGTGTTGTAAGCGTGCCAGACCTGCCGGCGAATCGCGGCATCGTCAAGATAGGTCATCAGGGCGATGTAACTCGGCCCGTGCAACGTAAAGCGCCAGCCAGGCTTGCCCTTCGATTCGGCCGACGCACGCGCGGCGGCCACCGCAGCCGGCGGCAAGCCCGCAAGCTGCTTCTCGTCTTCGATCACTAGTTCATAGGCGTTGGTCGAATCCAACACGTTCTCCGAAAACTTGGTGGTGACTTCAGTGAGCGCGACGTCGATTTCTTTGAGCCGTGCTTTGCCTTCCGCAGGCAAGTCCGCGCCGTGGCGTTTAAACGTATCGATGGTCTTGGTGAGATAGCGCTTCATCGCGCCGGTCAATGACCGGGCCTCGGCGGTCGAGGCGTAGCGCTGAATCGCTTTCCACAGACCTTCATTGAGAGGCAGGCTGGAGTAGAACGCACTCACCTTGGGCTGGACCGCGTTGAACGCCGCACGCAGCTCGGGCGTGGTGGCGACGCTCTCCAGATGCCGCACCACGTTCATGGCGTATTCCAGACGCTCGGTCATGGTGTCGAGCGCGTGCAGCGGCTCCGGGCTGGCGATGGTTTCGTCGAGACGGCGCGCGGCGTCGGCCAGCAGTTCGTCGATCGCGGGCTCGACTTGCGCGGCCTGGATCTGGTCGAACGGTACACGAAAGGAGATTTCAAGAAGCGGATTCATGAGTTAATACTTTCAGCGTAACAGCGGTCAGAAGCAGTCCGAGGAACATGAGTAAGCCGCCCCAGACCAGAATCGAATTGTAGAAAAGTCCGGCGGCGGTGAGCGCGGCGCCCGCGAGGCCGAGGAGTCCTGCGGTGCGCAGATACCATTGTCTTCGCGTGACTGTAATCGTCGCCAGCAGCGTGTTCGCGGTCAACAGTAGATTCCATTTGGTTACGCTCGCCAAGTGCAGCGCATCCAGCGTGACCGGTGTAAGCTGGCCTAACGTCAGATTCACGACTCGCAGCGTGCCGAGGTTTTCGAGAATATCCGCGAGCGCGGCGAGAACGGCGACGCCTCCCATGACTAGCGCCAAGCGGCGGTGGCGGGTGCGGACGAGCGCCCCGGCGATCAAAAGCGCCAGCGCCAGATACCCGGCGATCAACGGAAAGTCGACGTATTGTTTGACCCGCATCACTTCGCGGTCCGCGCTAGGCGCTTCGCCCATGATGGCTTCGACTTCATCGGCATTGCGGGCCATCTGCAGCGCGACCACCGGGTCAGCGACTCCACGGACTGGCAGCGAGGCGTTGGTGAACGACGGCCTTCCCGCCAGCACCACTAGGAACACAATGCACCAGGCGGCCAGCGCCCGCGCGATTCGCTGCTGCTTTTTAGGGGTCAACTCTCAGGATAAGCGCTGCTGGGTATGAAATAATGGGTGCAGGCCGATGGAAGAAATCACCCTTCAAGTCCTACGCGACGAGCAATCGGGCTGGCTGGTGGCATCCTGGGACGATCCTGATGGGTCCGGTGGCATCACAACGCAAGGGCAAGACCTGCGCGATTTGCAGGAGCAAATCACGGAGGCGGTGGCGGTGTATTTCGACGAAGGCGCAGTTCCTCATCGAATTCGTATCCATTCAACCGCCCGCTTTGACGAAACATAAATTTCGGTCTTATCCGAATTCCGTTTGTCGATTTTGGGCATCCTCGAACGTCTACAACATGAAGCGCGACCTGGGCGGGATGACTGCCGTGTGGCTCTGCGCGTTACAAATCTCAATTCGTTGAAAGGATCGGATCATGGCAAACCCCTTTGTACACGTGGAACTGAGCACCACGGATGTCAGCAAGGCCAAGAGCTTTTATGGAGCGTTATTCAATTGGAAGCTGGAAGATGTCGAAATGGGTCCCGGTTTCACCTATACGATGATTGGAGTCGGCGAAGGCACCGGAGGCGGAATGATGAAGCAAATGATACCGGGAGCGACTTCGTCTTGGCTGGCGTATGTTCTGGTCGATGACATTGCTGCGGCGACCGCGAAAGCGAAATCTCTCGGCGCCAAGGTGATGAAAGACGTGACCGAGGTGATGGGTGCGGGATGGTTGAGCATCATCGTGGATCCCACCGGCGCGCCATTGGGTCTCTGGAAGCCGAAGAAGCCGTAAGCAGGATCAGTGGGGACCGTAGCTTACTGCGCGCCACGGCCCGTTAGTACGATCTTCGCGGTGTGGAACAGGATATAGGCGTCGAGCGATGGCGCCAGGTTCTTGATGTAGTACAGATCGTATTCCAGTTTGGTGGCAACGTCTTCCATGGTGTCGCCATATTTGAAATTGATCTGCGCCCATCCCGTGACCCCGGGCTTCACGCACAAGCGCTGGCGAAAATAGGGAATCTTGTCCTCGAGGATGTGCACAAATTCGGGGCGCTCCGGCCGCGGGCCCACCAGACTCATTTCGCCGCGAATCACGTTGAACAACTGCGGAATCTCGTCCAGGCGCAGCTTACGCAGCCAGCGGCCGACCGGAGTGATGCGCGGATCGTCCTTGGTGGCCCAGACCGCGCCGCTCTCGACCTCGGCGTCCGTGCGCATGGAACGGAATTTGTACAGAGTGAAGGGGGCTCCGTACTTGCCGCTCCGAGTCTGCCGGTAGAATACCGGACCCTTGGAGGATAGTTTGATAGCCAGCGCCACCAGCAACATCAAGGGCAAGGCCAGGATGGCTCCGACGATGCCCAGCGTCCAGGAATAAATGCTTTGAGCCGCCACCATGATACGCCGCGGCACCAGCTCGGCCGAGAAGACCAATTGCGACGGCCGCAACTCGCGCAAGGAGACGCGATGAAACACGGTCTCATATGTCGCCGCCGAGTCCTCAATAGGGATTCCAGAGAAGCGCAGTTCCAGAAGCTGATCGATCGGCAGAGCGCCGCGGCGCTCCATCGCTCCGACCACGATGCGATCCGGCCGGTGTTCGGCAACCGCATCGCGAACTTCATTCATTAAGCCCAGGCAACGCACGCCCTCGATCGGCTCCGAACGGTTTTCGAAGTCCATGAAACCGATGGCCGCCATTCCCAGCTCCGGACGTTCCTGCAAACTGTGCATGATTTCCCGCACCGCCGGCGACGTACCCAGGAACAGTACCTTCTGGGCTCCCGCGGCGGTTCGAACTGCCCCGGTGTAGACGATTCTCCACATCGGCGCGAACACCAGCACCAGGAGGCTGCCGTAGCGCATGATGCGGCGCGGAACGATCACGTCCCAACGGCCGTAGCTCAACAGCGCCTGTATCAGAAAGGCCAAGCCCAGGACCAGGCAGAACTGCTGCAGCAGTACGGTGCGCGAGGGGATGCGGTAAGTGTCGTAGAGATCGTTGAAGTACAGACCTAGCAGGATGAAGAGGGCCACCAGCGCGACCCGCCACCAGCCGCCGTCCTCCCATAGAAAGATGTCGGAGGCCAGATCCAGCGTCGCGTAGCCCGCCAGGAGGTAGCAGCTAAAAACCAGAATGGATTCCGAAATAATCAGCGCGATCGCGCTGCTAGGCATGGAAACTCGAAACAGCCGGATCATAGGACGATTGCGGGGCGGACCTCCCAGCCTGGTTTACACAACATTAGTTACACAACCTTTGCATATTATCGGCCGCCCGGCCCGGGAACATTCGGGGAATCGGCTAGGGCGGCCGCCAGTTTATCACGCGTCGTCGCCAGATCCTCTGGCAGCACCCGGGTTTCTCCCACGGTCGTCATGAAACTGGTGTCACCCGACCAGCGCGGCAATCCATGCATGTGTATATGCCCGGCGACGCCTGCGCCCGCGGCCTGTCCGATATTGAAACCGAAATTCAAGCCGTCCGGGGCGTAAACCTGCCGCAGTGCCGACTCACAACGCTGCGCTAACCGCATCATTTCTTCGAGGGTCGCGACCTCGGTTTCGGCCAAAGTTGACACGTGCGCGTAGGGTGCAATCATCAAGTGACCGCTGCAATAAGGGTAGCGGTTCAGCAGCACGAAACTTCGTTCCGCGCGCAGCACAACCAGATTCACAGCGTCCTCGGCGGGATCCGCAGCGATTTGGCAAAAAAAACAAAAGTCTTTTCCAAGGGGAACGATGCCCGCCGAGGAGACGTACTGATATCGCCAGGGGCTCCACAGGTGGTCCATAACTTTACTGACTGCGAAATTCGCTGCTGGATGCTCGGGACCGCGGTGCGGTTCATAACCGGCTGCGGTGTGCCCGCCATGGGGGCTTAATCGCCGCTGCCCGGAACCGCTTCCCCGCTCGCCGCGTGGTCGTGATTGACCAGGTCCTTCAACTCCTTGCTGGGCTTGAAGTAGGGGATGCGCTTGGCGGGCACTTCCACTCGCGCGCCGGTCTTGGGATTGCGCCCGATGCGAGGCTGCCGCTGGCGCGTGCGAAAACTGCCAAACCCGCGAATTTCGATCTTGTCCCCGCCTCGCAGGGACTTGACGACACTATCGAAGATTGCCTCGACAATAACCTCCGAATCTTTCCGTGTCATTTCGACGACGCGCGAGACTTCCTCGATCAGTTCGGCCTTGGTCATTACCGGTCTTCCCCTTTTCCACGAATGTTCATCGCTTCCTCTATTGTCATAGTAACGGCTGCCGCTTGCCGCTGGTAATCTTCCAGGCGAATGCGCTCTTCATCCTCCGCCACGGCGCGGAGGCTCAATCCTATCTTTTTCTCCGCTTCATTCATTTTAATGATCTTGAAGTCGTATTCGTCGCCCCGGGGGAGCGCCGTATCCGTGGTAGGGCGGTCCGGCATAGGCGGAATCTCCGATTTATGGCACAGCGCCTCGACTCCCGGCGCCAATTCGACGAAAACTCCGAAGGCTGCGCCGCGAGCCACTCGGCCCCGGACGATATCCCCGACCTCATGGGCACGAAAGAAGCTCTCCCAGGCGTCCGGCTGTAACTGTTTGACACCTAAGGACAAACGATGGTTGGGTGCGTCGATGCTCAGGATCACGGCCTGCATCAGCTGCCCCTTCTTGACGACCTCCGACGGGTGTTTCACGTGTTTGGTCCAGGAAAGATCGGATACGTGGACCAGCCCGTCGACGCCTTCCTCGATTTCGAGGAACGCTCCGAAATCGGCCAGCTTGCGCACGCGGCCTTCGACCACCGAGCCGATGCTGTAGCGTTCGCCCACGGTGGTCCAGGGATCGGCTTCCAGTTGCTTGATCCCCAGCGAGACTCTGCGTTCGCGCGGCTTCACTTCGAGCACCACCGCCTCCACCTGGTCGCCGGCCTTCACCAGCTTGCCGGGGTGCTTCATGCGGCGGCTCCAGGTCATCTCCGAGACATGGATCAGTCCTTCGACGCCCGGTTCGATTTCGACGAACGCGCCGTAATCGGTGATGCTCATCACGCGGCCGATCACGCGGCTGCCCGGAGGGAAGCGTTCTCCCAGCGTATCCCACGGGTCCGGGGTTAGCTGACGGATACCCAGCGAAATGCGCTCTTTTTCGCGATCGAACTTAAGCACCTTGACCGTGACCTCATCGCCTGGATGCAACACTTCGGAGGGATGATTAACGCGTCCATGCGACATATCGCTGACGTGCAGCAAACCGTCGATCCCGCCCAGATCGACAAACGCGCCGTACTCGGTGAGGTTCTTCACGGTGCCCGTGACGACGGCGCCTTCGGCGAGGTGCTCCAGCGCCGCCTGCTTGCGCGATTGCAGGTTTTCCTCGAGCGCGGACTTGCGGGAAACCACCACATTGCCACGCCGCCGGTTGAGCTTCAGGATCTTGACGGGAATATCCTGGCCCACGTATTGATCCAGGTCATGAATCGGGCGGATGTCCACTTGCGAACCGGGCATGAACGCAGCCACGCCCACATCCACGATCAGGCCACCCTTGGTGCGTTCGAGAACCCGTCCCGAAACCAGCAACTGATCCCGCATGGCCTGTTCCAGCGTGTCCCAGATGCGCAGGCGGCTGGCGCGGGAATAGGAGAGCAGGATGTAGCCTTCCTGCTGCGGGCCGCTGCGGTCGACCATGACGTCGATGGCGTCGCCGGCCTTGACGGTGATGGTGCCGTCGGGCTGACGCAACTGCTCGATGGGGACCAGGCCTTCGAGCTTGTACCCAAAATCGACGATGACCTCGTTGGGGTGAACCGTGACGACGTGGCCCTGCAATAGCTCGCCCTCCGACGGAGGGGCTAAATGGCCATAGTCCTCAATGAGATGCGCGTAATCTTCTTCGCCCGGGAAGTTTACGTCAACATCCGGTTCGTCCGTGGCGGCCATGTCGAAAACCTCGACAAATCGTTGAAACAGCAGGTACTTCAGAACTATACAGGAGGTTCGGGGGGTTGTCAACTTGGGCAAAGCGGTAGTGGGTCAGTTGGAGCATAAGGTATTTTTCCCGAACAAAAAATAGCCGCAGATCGATCTACTGGTTAGGAGGAGATCTCCATGTCGGATCAAGAATGGGACGTACTGGAGTTCATGGAACGTTTTAGAGAGGGCCAATTCGACGGTAATCTGAGCGAGACCCTTGACTCCTTGTCACCAGACCAGATCGAAGACCTCCATAGTCTTCTATTGATGCAAGGCGAGAGCCGTAACCAATTCTGCTCGACGGTCTGAAGTGAGCGAGTCAGCGCAACGAAGCCGCACCCAACTTCCATTCGGGGTTGGCGTCCCGATCCTTTGCGGTTTTCTGACCTTCTAGCATCCGCACGATGTCCGCTTTCGAACGCGTCGCTGGACGACGTCACTGCTTCGCGGGATTCGTGATGTTTGCCCAATTCTCAAGAAAACCTGAGATGCCACCGTTTGCATTTTTACCTAAGTCAGAATTGGACCAGGATTGACTATAGACCACGTAGCCGCCAGGCAGCGTTAGAGTCTTGGCCTTAACGGAGACTGCGCTAAGGATGGAGGTTTGCCAGGCGCGGAATTCTGCCCCGTAAAGGATCAAGTTTGAGATTCCACTCGACGTACTGCGAACATCGGCAATGTGAGTCCCGACATGGGACAAGGCAACTTCCATTGCTGGTCCCTTCAACCGCTCGCCGTCAAATGTGACGTGAAATAACAGCCCATCCGGAGAATTCGCGTTGGACTTTGCCGTGTCGTCTTTAGGAATTTCATTTGCCCTGCCGAAGCCAACACTGACTCCATTGTCTTCTCCCGGTGCACCGAACGCATCCGCACCTCGTTTCATTTGGTCTGCAGCGGGTGCTCCTGGAGTAAAAGATCGGCCTGCGGATGCAGTATCATCCGAAGCCACAGCTCCAACTCTTGCATAATCAATTTCCTGGTGAGAAACTTCAGAAACGGACTGTAGAACGAGGCGCGCGTTATATCGATTCAAATTTCCATATCCACCGAGTCCGATCACCTTCCCTCCGCTATCACGGATCAGTCCAGTGTCTCTTGTCCCATCCAATCGCCCAACGAGCGTTGCGGTAACTGTAAATTTCACGCAGCCTAAGCACAGGCCGTTGGTTTTAGCAGGAGTCGAAAGAAGATTATCGAAATCTTTGAAGTCCTTATTTTTATCGAGTGTCAGCGGAGGACGGCTGACACTGGTGACAACGGCGGGGTGATTTTTGCCGAGCTGCAATCGCAAGAATGCAGCAGGCCCCGCCTTCCCCTTCGTCCCCTCCGGATAAGCCAACCAGATTGCGTTGATCATCTGATTGCAACCCGATCCCTGGATGGCAAATTCTTCAAAACCAACGATGACGACTCCTTTAATCCGCACGGTTTTTCCGTCAAAGGACTGAGGGTTCGCGAGAATGTCGCAGACGGTCGAGTCCAAGACCTGTGCAGCAAGTGGAGATGGAATCGCCGAACAAGTGGCCAGCGCGAGAAAGAGGAGAGTACGTTTCATAAGCCTGCCTCGCCGATGGTACTCCAATTGTCGATGACCTGGCAAATCAATTCAAATCTAATGGCGGTATTTCCAGCCTGAGGCCCACCCCGAGTGCTAAAAAGCTCGAGTCAAAATACGAACTATTGCACTAGTATTAAGTTTGGGCCTTGGGCGCCAGATCCTCGAATTGACTGATCTTGACTTTCCCATCAGGGAAGACAGCGCAGATTTCCAACTCTCCCCCCATTGCCTTGACATAACTGGCCAGCGTGCTCACATACATGTCAGTTCGTTTCTCGATCTTCGAGACTTCAGACTGCCCGACATCGAGAATCTTCGCCAACGAGGTTTGCGTCAATTCCCGAGCCACGCGCAGTTCCTCAAGCGGCATTTCGCGCAGAAGTTGGTCTGACATGGCCTTGATGCGGGCTCGCCGCTCTGGCGGCATTTTGTCCAAGAGTTCCTGAAATTTTCTCGCCATAATCAAATCTTTCCTTCCTTCTTCAATGCCAGCAGATTGTCATCATACAGCCTGTCCGCCAGCGGAACAAAAACTTCGTACCAGCGATTGTCGCCGGTCTTGTTACCGCCAATAAGCAGAAGCGCCGACCTCAAAGGATCGAACGCATAGAGCACGCGATAAGGTTGTCCTCCATGCTGGATTCTTAATTCCCGCATATGGGAATGCTTTGAGTCGTGATCCCGGAACTGTGAGGTGATGGCAGATTCGGACCGTGTTCGTTCAGCAATACACCGCAACGCGGTCCTGCTCTTCTTCAGATAACGAATTCCACCACGCGCCAAACTCATCGGTGTATTCGATGTCCCAGCCCACGACTAGAGTATTCCATTAAAGGAATAGTCCGTCAAGGGAATAAATATAGACGAGTCTAGTGATCCCGCGTCGTAACCAATTCCGTTACCGCCATCAACGCCCGCTGATACGGCGAGGCGGGGAACTCGCCGATAATGGCGCGGGCCTTTTCCGTGAAGGCCTGCGCGCGCTCCTGCGCACGCTCGATCCCTCGATGGCGATGCAGCACCTTGAGAATCTTGCTGAAGGGGACTTGATCGTAGTTGCCGTCGGTCAGCACCGTTTCCACCAGCTTGCGCTCTTCAGGGTCGGCGGCTTCGAGCGCATAGATCAGCGGCAGCGTGACCTTGCCCTCGCGCAGATCGTTGCCTACTGGCTTGCCCAGGATCTTTTCGCGCGAGGTGAAATCCAGAATATCGTCCACCAATTGAAACGCGATTCCCAGGTTCCAGGCGTAGTCGGCAAGCTGGGTTTCCACCGATTCGTCGGCTCCCGCACTGATGGCTCCCAGGCGCGCGCACGCCGAAAACAGGCTGGCAGTTTTGCGGTCGATCAGCTCGAAATAGTCGGCTTCGCTGATGGCGATTTTGCCGATGCGCTCGAGTTGCAGCAGTTCGCCTTCGACCATCATCTGCGTCAGGCTGATGAGCAGATCCAGGGTAGGGAAGTTGCGCTCGCGCACGGCCACCTGGAAGGCCTGCATATAGAGCCAGTCGCCGGCCAGCACCGAAGTGTGGTTGCCCCAGACCACGTTGATCGACGGCCGGCCGCGCCGCGTTTTCGCCAGATCGATCACGTCGTCATGCACCAGCGTGGCGGTGTGGATCATCTCCACCACCGCGGCCATGCGGATCAGCATGGGGTTCGCGTCGCCCAGCATGCGCCCGGAAAGCAGCACCAGGATGGGGCGCAGACGCTTGCCTCCGCCGGCCTGCAGATACTGGTTGATGTAGTTGATGGCTTCGACCGACGCCACCGATTCCAAGCCGATTTCTCGCTCCACTTTTTCCAGGTCTGCGTTGACCAGGTCGAACAGTTGGAGTGCTGAAAGTGTCTCGCCGATCTTGCCGAATGCCATGGGAATCTTTTAGTCTAGACGATCGGTAGCCCAACCAACTAAACCAACTAGGCGCCGCCAATTCGCGGATGTGGTTTGCGCGATTTCGTCGGGCGTCACGCCGCGCAGCTCAGCCAGCTTACGCGCGGTCTCAACCACATAGGCCGGCTCATTGCGCTTGCCGCGTTTGGGGACGGGGGCTAAAAACGGCGCATCGGTTTCGATGAGCAGGCGATCGGCCGGCGTGACACTTGCGGCTTCCTGAATGGCGGTGGCTTTTGGGAACGTCACGATGCCGGCGAAGCTGATGTGAAAACCAATCGCCAGCGCCTGTTCGGCTTCACGCGGG
>Ga0163162_10004594_pt1 | contig 13302 bp, 15 predicted proteins | sample S55metaG_FD_115310 | JGI IMG/M metagenome (GOLD analysis project Ga0163162, IMG submission 115310) | Switchgrass rhizosphere microbial communities from Kellogg Biological Station, Michigan, USA - S5-5 metaG | ecosystem: Host-associated > Plants > Roots > Rhizosphere > Soil | place: USA...
GCAGGAATTACGCCCCGATTACCCCGACCATTCGAAAAGTATAGTTCAGAGACACGCCCGGATGTGCGCCCCGGTTGCGCCCCGGATGTGCGCCACCGCCCGCTTGCGCGGAACGCCGCGCGCGGCGGCGCGCCATGAAAACGCCTTCAGTTTCGCAGAACTTTGCCGCTAATCAACCATTGGTTGCACATCGGACGCATCGAACGCAACGGCCACGCGCGGCGATCCGCGACGATCGGGGAAAGAACGTGAACAGTTCACAGCAGGACATCGAGCAGCGCGTCAGGCTCGCCGGAAACAACATGTTCGAGTTGCTGCTGTTCCGGCTCGGCGAAGCCCCGGACTCGGAGCGGCGGGAGCTGTACGGCATCAACGTGTTCAAGGTGCGCGAAATCCTGGCGATGCCCGCTGTCACGGCGGTTGCCGGCGCGGGCGCGGAGATTCTCGGCGTCGCGGATATCCGCGGCCAGATCATTCCGGTCATCGATCTGGCGAAAGTCACCGGCTGCCGGCCGCGAAACGGCCTGAAGATCCTGCTCGTCACCGAGTTCGCGCGCACGACGCAAGGCTTCGCCGTCGAGGAAGTGGACGATATCGTGCGGCTGGAGTGGAATCAGGTGCTGTCGGCGGAAGCGCACGCGAGCGGCCGCACCGTGACGAGCTTCGCGCGGCTCGACGGCAACGTCGACGGCTCGCGGCTCGCACAGGTGCTGGACGTGGAGCGCATCGTGCGCGACGTGCTGCCCGCGACGGGCGCCGACATCACGGAGGCCGCCACCGGCCGCGTGAAGCTCAGGCCGGGCGCGAAGGTGCTGGCCGCGGACGACTCGGGGGTCGCGCGCAGCCTGATCGAGCAGAGCCTTACCGCGATGGGCGTGCCGTTCGTGATGACGAAAAGCGGCCAGGAAGCGTGGAACGTGCTGGAAGCCGCGCAGAAAAAGGCGCTGACCGACGGCACGCAGGTCGCCGACCAGATCGCGCTCGTGCTCACCGACCTCGAAATGCCCGAAATGGACGGCTTCACGCTCACTCGGCGCATCAAGGCCGACGCGGGCCTGCAGTCGATCCCGGTTGTGATCCACTCGTCGCTGTCGGGTGCTGCGAACGAGCAACACGTGCGCAAGGTCGGCGCGAACGCCTACGTGTCGAAATTCGTGGCGGCGGAACTGGCGTCGGTCATGCGCGAGGCGTTGCACGGCACATGCTGAGAGAGACGGACACGCGCAGATGCGCCGACGCCCGGTGAAACGGACCTCGTGAGTCCGTCACACCGGGCGTCGGCGCGTTCCTACGGGCTGTCGCGGCCGGCGGATACCCGGCTGCGCGCCGTTTCGATCAGTGACCGAAGTAGACCGAGCGCGTGTCGCTGCCGCTTTGCGCGCGGTTGCCGGTCTGGCTCAGCGAATCGCGCGAGCCGCCGTATGCGCTCGAATCGGCATTGATCGCGGCCTGCTCGGCGGCCAGCGTCTGAGCGCTCGGGCCTTGTTGCGAAGCCGGGGCGCCGGTCGCCGGACGATAGAACGGTGCCGGGCCGTAGCCGCTCGCGAAGGCGGGCGCTGCAAGGCTTGCGGAAACTGCGACGAGAAGTGCTGCGAGAAGATTGCGTTTCATGACTTGCTCCAATAGGCGTTGAATTGACTCATATGGCGCCGCAGCAGTCGTTTCTGAAATCTGTGTGCTACGTCGATGGGAAAGGAGTGTATACCCCTACTATCGATTTTTTATCCCAATAAGTTTCAATTCACTTTTCGTGAAAGACCAACAATCTCTGGCACGCACCGGGAGCCAATCGGGCGCGAACGCGCGCCACGCAACGCGCGTACGGCGTCGCACTATCTGGGATTTTTCAGGGACGGAACAATGAAAAAGCGAGGAACTCGTCGTCCCCGCTTACGGATCGAGTGCCGTTCAGTGGACGATGCGGCTGATCAGCCGCACCAGGTCGCGCGGCGTGTTGCCCTTTTGACAATAGCCGTCGAAACCGGAGCGCATGCCCTGCGCACGCACGTAATCTTCGCCGAGCGCCGTGAATGCGATGATGCCCGCATTGCGCGTCGGCGCGATGCGCCTGAGCACGCGCGCGGTCGCGTAGCCGTCGTGCTCCGGCATGCTGATGTCGAGGACAACCACGTGCGGCACCCACCCGTCGATCGCATGCAGCGCATCCACACCGCTCAGCACGTAGCGGGCGTCGATGCCGTCGGAGGCGAGTGCCATCGCCAGGGCCTCGGCGCTCGCCTCGTTATCGTCCACGACGAGGATGCGCCAGCCTTGCAGATGCACGTCGACGCTGCGATCGGTCCACAGCGCGCATTTCGGGGTTTGAGGTACTGAATGCATGCCTGCTCTTTCAATATGTCCGAGCTACATGCAGCATGTTTCACGCCCGCAGGCGGGACAGCACGAAAAAATTTCCGGCAGTCAGGCGCTCTCTTCCTTTTTTGCCTTGCGACGCTTGCCGGCCGCTTCTTCGGTCGCGCGGAGCCGCGCATTCGCCTGCACGAGCAGATCGGCGCCGCGCTGATGCAGCGCGTGCTGCAACTGTTCCATCGCGCTGCGCAACGCCGCCCCCTCGGCCACCGAGAGCGGCGCCGGGCCATGCTCGGCGACGCGCTTCGCCTCCTTTTCGAGCCGCTTGAGGAGCTTCGCCCCCAGGCGGCTGTCGACGGCCTGTTCGCGCAGCAACTCGCTGATCGCCGACGCAAGGCGTGTCAGGCCGGCCGCGGTCGTCTGCGTGGATTCATCCAGTTCGTCGTTGTTTTCCACCTTGATTCTCCTCGTGTCGCACAGGCGCGGCACCATGCCGGCGCGGCTGACGCCTTGCGTCGCACCATCGTAACCGGTAAATATGACAGTCATATTTGCGATTCAATATGCCGCCTGCCGCCAACATCTTCGCAATCGATGGAAAAACGAAGACGGGCCGATGGCACACTATTGACCCGACGCGCCGGATGTCCCCGGTGCGCCCCGAGAACTGCACTACGACCCGCACCCCGAAGCTTCGCATGAAATCCCCCACCATTCAGGCCGCCCCCTACGGCTCCGATTTTTCCGGCCTCGTCTGCGGCTTCCGGTTCACGGCCGACGGGCCCGGCGTGCCGATCGACTCGAACGGCACGCTCGAATGGCTGGCGCGCGAAGACACCGCCAAGGAATTTCTCTGGCTGCACTTCGATCTCGCGAACAGTTCGAGCGAACGCTGGATACGCTCCCGCCTCGACCTGCCCGATGCCTTCTTCGACACGCTGCGCGACGGCTCGCACTCCACGCGCATCGAGCATCAGGAAGGCGCGCTGATCGCGGTCATCAACGACGTCATCTTCAACTTCGAACTGACGCCCTCTGAAATCGCGACGCTGTGGGTCTACACGCACCAGAAACTGCTCGTGACGGCACGCCTTAAGCCGCTGCGCTCGGTCGATACGCTGCGCGAATCGGTGCGCCGCGGCGAGGTGTTCCGCTCGCCGGCCGAATTGCTCACGCACCTGCTGCGCGACCAGGCGGACCTGCTCGTGCAGATCGTGCGGCGCACGAACGTCGAAGTCGATCTGGTCGAGGACCGCTTTCTCTCGATGCGCACGCCCGCGAGCCGCTCCGAACTCGGCGCGATGCGGCGCGTGCTCGTGCGCCTGCAGCGGCTGCTCGCGCCGGAACCCGGCTCGGTATTTCGCCTGCTCGCGCGGCCGCCGCGCTGGCTGCATCTGCACGACGTGCAGGACCTGCGCGACGCGACGGAAGAGTTCTCGCTCGTGCTCGGCGATCTTGCGGGGCTCGTCGAGCGCATCAAGCTCCTGCAGGAAGAAATCGCGACCCGCATGGACGAGCAGAGTAACCGCACGCTCTTCACGCTGACGCTCGTCACCGTGCTCGCGCTGCCGATCAATATCGTGGCGGGCTTCTTCGGAATGAACGTCGGCGGCATTCCGTTCTCCGAGAATCATCACGGCTTCTGGCTTCTGGTGCTGATCGTCGCGAGCTTCACCGTGCTGGCGGGATGGTGGGTATTCCGCAGACGCCGCGACCGCTAGCGCTCCCGCGCTGGCACGCTTGATGCGCAGTCTCCCGCATGCAACCCGTCGGGAGAAAATCATGGACAGGAACCGGATCGAAGGCGCGGCGAAGCAGGTCAAGGGCACCATCCGGCAGGCCGTCGGCAAAGTCACCGGCAGCCGCACGACGCAACTGCGCGGCACCGTCGAAAGGATGAGCGGCAAGGTTCAGTCGAAAGCCGGCATCGCCGCCGACACCGTGCGCGCTCGCCTGAAGAAATAGCGCGACGAGGGACCGCGATTCGCGGCCCCCCTTTTTTACGTCTGCTTAGAACCCCAGGTCGCTCAGGCCCGGATGATCGTCCGGGCGGCGGCCGAGCGGCCAGTGGTATTTGCGGTCGGCTTCCTTGATCGGCAGGTCGTTGATGCATGCATGCCGATGCGTCATGAGGCCCGCTTCGTTGAACTCCCAGTTCTCGTTGCCATAGCTGCGATACCACTGGCCCGAATCGTCGTGCCATTCGTAAGCGAAGCGCACGGCGATCCGCGGGCCGGTGAACGCCCACAGCTCCTTGATCAGGCGGTAATCCAGTTCGCGCGTCCATTTGCGCGTCAGGAAAGCTTCCACTTCAGCGCGGCCGTTCGCGAATTCCGCGCGGTTGCGCCAGCGCGTGTCTTCGCTATAGGCAAGCGCGACGCGCTTCGGGTCGCGGGTGTTCCAGCCGTCTTCGGCTAGGCGGACCTTCAGCTTGGCGGACTCGAGATCGAACGGCGGTAACGGCGGCCTGGTTTCCATGGTGCATCCTCGTGAGGTTAAGTGGCGAGAACAAGACAAAGCGTAGAAAAAAATCGGGTAGACAGGATTGTCTACCCGCGCACTCTAGCGCAGGGAGACAGACCTGTCTACAATCGATTGTCATGAACCCCACTGATCTGATGGACGCTCCCGACCTCGCGCCGGCGGAGCGCATCCTCCTCACCGCGCACGACCTCTTCTATCGCGACGGCATTCGCGCGACCGGCATCGACCGCGTGATCGCGGAATCGGGCGTCGCGAAGAAAACGTTCTATCGCTACTTTCCAAGCAAGAACGATCTGATCGTCGCGTTCCTCGAATACCGGCACGACAACTGGATGAAGTGGTTCGACAGCGCCCTCGAGCGCCATGGCGGGAACCTGTCGGCGCTCGTGCCCGCGCTCGCCGAATGGTTCGAAAGCGATGCGTACCGCGGCTGCGCGTTCATCAATTCGGTGGTGGAGGTGGGCGGCACGCAGCCGGAAGCCGTCGAGATATCGCGCCGCCACAAGGCGGACATGGCCGCGTCGATCAGGAAGCTGCTGCCGCCGTCGCGGACCACGAAGGCCGACGCGCTGGCGCTCGCGGTCGCGGTGGACGGCGCGATCGTCGCCGCGCAGTTCGAGGCGTCGCCCGCAGCGGCGCTGAAGTCGCTCGCACGGCTCGTGCGCGCGATCGGTAGCGAAGCGTAGGGCAAAAAAACACCGGCGCGGGGCCGGTGCAGGAAAGGTTGGTCCGAGGGACGTGACTCAACCTGAGAGAAATTGCACGGTAACGCAACGCGCCGCGCGTGAACAATCGTTAGTTTCGATCGCGGCGATAGCCTTTGCCACACGCTGCTCGCGCGTCTTAGTGCGCCGCTTACAGACCTTACTGACTCGCGACGATCTGCGCGATGATCCCCGACGCCACCGCGACGAGCAGATAGTCGCCGCCCACGCCCACCCACTGATAGCCGCGCGGCGGCTGGTGCAGGCCGTAGCCGCGCCAGTCGTCGACGACGTACTGGCGGTCGCGGTAGTCGTGCGCGAGGCGGTCGCCCTTGTGCCATTCGCCATGGCCGTCGGGGCCGCCCTGCGCGTGCATCGGCGGACGGACGTTTTCATGCCCGCCTGCATGCCCGTTGTCGTGGCGATTGTCGGCGGGACCGTTTGCGTGGTGTCCATTGTCCGGACCGTGGGCTTCGTGATGCTCGTCGCCGGGGCCGCCAGGCCTGCCCTGGGCAAAGGCCGCGGCGGTTGAAAGACTCACGCTCGCACAGAGCAGCGCAGCAACGATTCGACTCTTCTTCATATGCACCTCTTCAACGATCCCGGAACGGGCCGATAAAAAAAATCGTCCGGCAATGCTTTCATGCTGGACGAATCGGAAGGGGTGACTCTACGCGCCCGATGCACGCGGCGCCGTTTCATTGTGTAAGCAACGCTTACCGAGTCTTACCGTATGCTGAATGTCGGTTAGGTGTAAGCACGCTCGCGCTTCGTCATCGACGCCTCGATCACACGGGCGAGCGTGCGAAACGCGGGCTCGATCTGCTCGTTGGGCACGCATGCATATCCCAGCATGAGACCCGGCCGCGCCGATGCCTGTTCGACGTAGTAATTCGCGAGCGGCCGCGTGACCACGCCGGCTTCGAGCGCAGCCGCGGCAACCGCGCGGTCGTCGGTGCCCGCGGGCAGGCCGAGCACGAGGTGCAGCCCGGCCTCGTCGCCCATCACTTCGAGCGTGTCGCCGAAATGCGCGGTGATCGCGTCGATCAGCAACTGGCGCCGCTCGCCGTACAGCGTGCGCATGCGGCGCACGTGCGAGGTCAGATAGCCGTCCATGATGAATTCGGTCAGCACGGCCTGCTGCATCAGCTGCCCTTCGCGATACAGCTCGGCAATGCCGGTGCGAAACGTATCGACGAGAGGCTCCGGCACCACCATGTACCCCATGCGCAGGCCGGGATACAGCATCTTCCCCAGACTGCCGACATAGATCACCTGCCCCGCCTCGTCGAGCCCCTGCAGCGAGGCGAGCGGCCGGCTGCCGTAGCGGAACTCGCTGTCGTAGTCGTCCTCGATGATCCACACGTCGTGCTGGCGCGCGAATTCGAGCAGCGTGCGGCGGCGCGCGAGGCTCATCACCATGCCGAGCGGATACTGATGTGACGGCGTGACGAGCGCGAGCCGCGGCGGCTCCTGCATGTCGGGCTCGAGCGGATTGAGCCCTTCGCTGTCGACGGGAATCGGCACGAGCACGAGGCCCGAGGACTGCAGCACGCTGCGCGCGCCCCAATAGCACGGCTCCTCGACCCACGCGCGGTCGCCGAAATCGGTCAGAAGACGCACGGCGAGATCGATCGACTGATGAATGCCGGTCGTGATGACGATCTGGTCCGGCGAGCATTTCACCGAGCGCGCGACGCGCAGGTAATCCGACAGCGCCCGCCGCAGCGGCCGGTAGCCGCCGCCGGGTGCGTAGGTCAGCAGATCGGGATTGGCGCGTTTCCAGAGCCGCGCCTGCAGGCGGCTCCACGTGCGCGCGGGAAACTCGGAGACGTCCGGCACGCCCGGCATGAACGCGCCCCACTGTTTCGGCGACACCCCCGCCTGCGCGATCAGCCGCGCGCCGCGCCGCGAGATCGCGCACGGCTTGCGCGCACCGGCCTGCCCGGCGGGGGCGGCTTCCTGCGGGCGCGTGTCGGCGACATAGGTGCCGCTTCCCGTCGACGAAATCACGTAGCCCTCGGCGGTGAGCTGGTCGTAGACGTGCAGCACCGTGTTGCGCGCGATCTCGAGGTCGGCGGCAAGCGTGCGCGAGCTCGGCAGCTTGGTGCCGGGGGCGAGCTGGCCCGTCAGGATGGCCTGCTGCATCAGGTCGAGCACCTGCCGGTACATCGGTTCGGCATGTGCGCGATCGAGCCGGGCGCTCAGCCAGTCGGAAAGAATGATCGTGTCCAAGTAATTCCCCGCGCCACCTTGAAAGTCCCTTCAAGTGGTTCTATTACGAATATTGAAATGGCTCCACATTGTAGAACCGTGGCGGGCTATAGTTATTCGGATCAGTGGAATAAATGTCCCGGGTACGACGGGCCGCCCGGACACATCGAAAAATCAAAGGAGACGCGGACGATGAAATCCGATCAGGTAATCGTCAGTTTTCGGGGGGTGCGAAAGACCTATGACGGCGAGACGCTCGTCGTGAAGGGACTGGATCTCGACATCTATCAAGGCGAATTTCTCACGCTGCTCGGGCCGTCGGGTTCGGGCAAGACCACGTGCCTCATGATGCTGGCGGGCTTCGAATTCCCGACCGGCGGCGAAATCTGGCTAGACGGCAAGCTGCTCAACAAGGTGCCGCCGCACAAGCGCGACATCGGCATGGTGTTCCAGAACTACGCGCTCTTTCCGCATCTGTCGGTGCAGCAGAACGTCGAATATCCGCTGACGGTGCGCAAGATGTCCGCGGCCGAGCGCGCCGAGCGCGTGAACACCGCGCTCAAGATGGTGCGCATGGAGAGTTTCGCGAAGCGTTATCCGGCGCAGCTCTCCGGCGGCCAGCAGCAGCGCATCGCGCTCGCACGCGCGCTCGTATTCGAGCCGAAGCTCGTGCTGATGGACGAGCCGCTCGGCGCGCTCGACAAGCAGTTGCGCGAGCACATGCAATACGAGCTCAAGTCGCTGCACGAGAAGCTCGGCGTGACGTTCGTCTACGTGACGCACGATCAGGGCGAGGCGCTCACGATGTCGGACCGCGTCGCGGTGTTCGACAAGGGCATCGTCCAGCAGCTCGACACCGTCGATCACCTCTACGAAGCGCCGTGCAACGAGTTCGTGGCGAACTTCATCGGCGACAGCAACAAGCTGCGCGGCACGATCGAGGAAACGCAAGGCGATTTCTGCGACATCCGCCTGGCCGACGGCACGCGCGTCTCGGGACTGAACGTCGCGCAGGCACAGCCGGGGGCGCCCGCCATCGCGTGCATCCGGCCCGAGCGCATGAAGCTCTCCGCCGGCGCCCAGCGCCCCGGCGCGAACGCCCTGCCGGGAGAGGCGAGAAGCCTGATCTATTTCGGCGACCACGTGCGCATGCGCTGCGGCGTGCGCGAGCAGGAAGAATGCTTCGTCAAGGTGCCGCTCGGCACCGAGGCGCTCAACGGCTTCACGCCCGGCGCGCCGGTTGCGCTCGAGTTCGCCCCCGAGCATCTGCGCGTGTTCGCGTAAGAACGGTTCCCACCAGCAGTCCAACTCATAACAGCAAGCAGACAGAGGAAACCAGATCATGAAGAAGTTCACTATGTGTTCCATCGCGGCTGCGGCTGCGCTCGCGTGCGCATCCGGCGCGATGGCGGCCGAGCTGACCGTCGTTAATTTCGGCGGCGCGAACGGCAACGCGCAGAAAGTGGCGTTCAACCAGCCGTTCGAGAAGGAGTCGGGCGCGAAGGTGACCGCCGTCGAGTACAACGGCGAGCAGGCCAAGGTCAAGGCGATGGTCGAAGCCAAGCACGTGAACTGGGACGTCGTCGAAGTCGAATCGGGCGATCTCGGCCGCGGCTGCGACGAAGGTCTCTACGAAAAGCTCGACTGGTCGAAGATCGCGAAGAAATCCGACCTCGTGCCCGAAGCGCCGGCCACGTGCGGCGTCGGCTTCTTCGTGTGGTCGACGGCGCTCGCGTACAACGCCGACAAGCTGAAGTCGGCGCCCGCCGGCTGGGCCGATTTCTGGGACGTCAAGAAGTACCCGGGCAAGCGCGGCATGAGAAAGGGCGCGCGCTACAACCTCGAATTCGCGCTGATGGCCGACGGCGTCGCGCCGAAGGACGTCTACAAGGTGCTCGGCACGAAAGCCGGCGCCGACCGCGCGTTCAAGAAGCTCGACGAGCTGAAGCCGAATATCCAGTGGTGGGAAGCGGGCGCGCAGCCGCCGCAGTTCCTGGTGGCGGGCGACGTGGTGATGTCGACCGCGTATAACGGCCGCATCGACGCTGCGCAGAAGGAAGGCAAGAACCTGAAGGTCGTGTGGAACGGCAGCATCTACGACCTCGACTACTGGGCCATCCCGAAGGGTTCGCCGAACAAGGACCTGGCGACGAAATTCATCGCCTATTCGGTGTCCGACAAGCCGCAGCAGGTGTACGCGAAGAACATCGCGTACGGTCCGGTGAACAAGGCCGCGATCAAGGCGCTCGACGCGAAAACGCAGGCCGACATGCCGAACTCCCCGGCCAACGCGAAGAACGCGGTGCTGCAGGACATGGCGTTCTGGACCGATCACGGTGACGAACTGGAACAGCGCTTCACGGCGTGGGCGTCGAAGTAAGGCAGTCGCACGGCCGCCGTCGGCTTCGAGCGGCGACGGCGGCCGCATGAAAGGAGACTTTGCGTGAACACAATAACGATTGCCGCCGATTCGACACAGGAATCCACGGCGCGCCTGAAGCGCGAGCTGAAGAGCGCCGACGCGAAAAAGCGCGCGATGGCGCTGCTCTTGATCGCGCCGCTCGCGATCTTCCTGTTTCTGATCTTCGTGGTGCCGATCGGCGCGCTCCTGACGCGCGCGGCGGAAAACCCCGAAGTGGCGACCGCGCTCCCGCATACGGGCGTGGCGCTCGGCCAGTGGGACCGCAAGTCGCCGCCGCCCGACGCGGCCTACGCCGCGCTCGCCCAGGACCTGACCGCGATCCAGGACGGCGAATCGATGGGTGCGCTCGCGCGGCGCCTGAACACCGAAATTCCCGGCTATCGCTCGCTCGTCGCGAAGACGGCGCGCGCGATGCCGCTCACGGGCGACGACGGCAAGCCGCTCGCCGCGCCGCAGATCCGCGCGAAGATTCTGGAAATCGACGAGCGCTGGGGCGACGTGAACTACTGGCAGGCCATTGCCAAGAACGCGAGCCGCTATTCGCCGTTCTATCTGCTGGCTTCGCTCGATCACCGGCAGGACGGTTTCGGCAATATCGAGCACGCCGGCCCGGACCAGTCCATTTATCTGAACATTTTCGCGCGCACGTTCGTGATCGGCGTGGCCGTGACGTTCTTCGCGCTCCTGCTCGGCTACCCGCTCGCCTACTGGATTTCGACGCTGCCCGCCCGGAAGGCCAACCTCGTCATGGTGCTCGTGCTGATTCCGTTCTGGACTTCGGTGCTGGTGCGCGTCGCCGCCTGGATCGTGCTGCTGCAAAGCGAGGGGCTCGTCAACAAGGCGCTGATCGGCGCGGGTCTCATCGATCAGCCATTCGCGCTACTTTTCAACCGCGTGGGCGTCTACATCTCGATGACGCACATCCTGCTGCCCTTCATGATCCTGCCGCTCTACAGCGTGATGAAGTCGGTTCCTCCGACCTACCAGCGCGCGGCCGTGTCGCTCGGCAGCCATCCGTTCGCCGCGTTCTGGCGGGTGTACGTGCCGCAGACGTATCCGGGCATCGGCGCGGGCGTGCTGCTCGTGTTCATTCTCGCGATCGGCTACTACATCACGCCGGCGCTGCTCGGCGGGCCGAACGACCAGATGGTCAGCTACTACATCGCCTATTTCACGAACGTGACGATCAACTGGGGCATGGCCTGCGCGCTCGGCGCCCTGCTGCTCGCCGCCACGCTCGTGCTGTACGTGATCTACGGACGCTTCACGCGCTCGAACGTGAGCCTCGGATAAAGCCATCATGAAACTCGCCAAACCGCTGTTCGCGCCTCATACATCGGCCATCGAGCGCATCTGGTACTTCGCGCTGCGCATCGTCTGCGTGTTGACGCTGCTGTACCTGATCCTGCCCGTGCTCGCGATCGTGCCCCTTTCGTTTTCGTCGAGCACGTTCCTCGTCTACCCGATCCCCGGTTTCTCGATGCGCTGGTACGAGAACCTCGTCATGTCAGACGAATGGCGGATGGCGGCCAAGAACAGCTTCATCGTGGCGCCGTCGGCCACCATCGTCGCGACGATCCTCGGCACGCTCGCCGCCGTGGGCCTGACGAAGGCCAATTTCCTCGGCAAGGGCCTGCTGATGGCCGTGCTGATTTCCCCGATGATCGTGCCGGTGATCGTGGTCGGCGTCGGGATGTACCTGTTTTTCGCACCGCTTGGCATCGCGAACACGTATTTCGGCCTGATCCTGGCGCACGCGGCGCTCGGCGTGCCGTTCGTCGTGACGACGGTGGCCGCGACGCTGCAGAACTTCAACTACAACCTCGTCAGGGCAAGCCAGTCGCTCGGCGCGAACCCGCTCACCACGTTCTTCCGCATCACGCTGCCGGTGATCGCCCCGGGCGTGATCTCGGGCGCACTGTTCGCGTTCGCGACCTCGTTCGACGAGGTCGTCGTCACGCTGTTCCTCGCCGGCGCCGACCAGACGACGCTCCCGCGCCAGATGTTTACCGGCATCCGCGAGAACATCAGCCCCACGATCGCCGCGCTCGCGACGATCCTGATCGTGTTCTCCACCAGTCTCCTGCTCGCGCTGGAATGGCTGCGCGGGCGGGCCGCGGCGCGGGCCGTCGCGCCCTGAGGCGGTGCGCCGGAAGCCCGTTTGATTTATTCCACGGGATTGTTCGCATCAGCGGGACAGTGTTTTCACTGATGCGGTATTTATCGGAATATGCTTATTGACGTACGTTCTAGGTCAAGCAACGCCTGGACCAGAATGCCATGACAGCATTATTCAAAAGAGCGGACCCGTGGATGCAGACGGTCCACCAACTGAAGGCGCTTCCGACAGAAAGCGCCGAAGCGAACGCCTCGCAGAAGGCAGCACGCGCCGAAAGCAAGTTCGTCGAGCAACTCACACGCGACTGGCACCGTGACCATCCCCGCCAGTCGAACGACCGCCGCCCGTTTCCGCAGGCGGTGGTACGGGTGATCGAGCGGCCGAGCAGCGCGACCGCGCTGGTCTACTGGTCGGACCCCGGCACCTGCCACTACGGCTATCAGGGTTGGCGCGTGACGACGGCGACGGGCGAAGGCGTCTGCTCGCTGTCAGGCACGCCGATTCACCGCGGAGACGCGATCTATCGGCCGTCGCAGCGGGACCCGAAGCCGCAGAACGCGTCGGCGATGATCCTCGCGGCCGCGATGCCCGCCGACGAGGAAATGGAAGCCGATCTGCACGGCTGACGCCGCCAGTCCAATGAAGACAGTCCCTGCCGCCGGTGTTCCGACGGCAGGGACTGTCTTGCGTTCCGGCGGGGCACGGCGCCGGCGCGCAGCGTGGCGGGCTTAGTAGCCTACCGTGAAGCGCTGGCGGATATGAGCGGGCTTTTCGAACTCGTCGAGGAAGGCAACCGCGAAGTCCTGAAACGAGATCCAGCTTCGGCCCGTGCCGTCGACGAGCAATTCGTCCAGCCCCAGCCGGAAGTTCTGGGTGCGCTTGCCGTCGACGAATTCCGCCGACGGCGACACGAACGTCCAGTCGAGGCCCCTTTCGTCGCGCAGCGCTTCGAGAAACGCGGCGCCCGCCGTGGCCTCGGTCCTGTACGCCTCGGGAAATCCCGGCGAGTCGATCACCCGCATACCGGGCGCGGCGAAGAGGCTGCCCGC
>Ga0163162_10004595_pt1 | contig 13299 bp, 10 predicted proteins | sample S55metaG_FD_115310 | JGI IMG/M metagenome (GOLD analysis project Ga0163162, IMG submission 115310) | Switchgrass rhizosphere microbial communities from Kellogg Biological Station, Michigan, USA - S5-5 metaG | ecosystem: Host-associated > Plants > Roots > Rhizosphere > Soil | place: USA...
CCGTCCTGACAAGTTGGGACGGCTTTATATTTTAATCCAGTTGAGATGATCTTTCCCAGGACGACATGATTCGCAGCAAGCCAATGTAAATTGTTGTTTGACCTCAGTGGTGTGATGGATGTTCAAATGTCCTATCATGAATGCAAATCTCGATTACTCAAACGTGTGAAACATTTTCCTTTTTTTTGGCACATTGAATTAAACAGTTTTGGTTTTTTAAGGTAAAGAAAAGTGGAGCTATAAAAATGCTTGGTAATCTACCTGATTGCGAAATGCAGAATTGTATTACGTTGGTTCTGGTAATTATTTTAAAACTTATCTTATCAAAGTGCTGGTTCCTTTTTTTGTATACAGCTGGCCGTCGACTCCAACGCCTTCCACTAACCACACAAATACCTGCGTTGATTGAGGGGCGCCTTTATATCTGCCATCCCAACCGGCGTAATTAGTTTTTGTTTCGAACATCAATTGCCCCCAGCGATTATATACGCGGAAGTAATGAAGTTCTTTGATACCCATTAACGTCGGTCGTAGAATGTCATTCCGTTCATCGTCATTGGGGGTGAATGCAGTTGGCACATAAATATCCGCATGGTTCACAATTTTTACCATTTGTGTATCTACAGTAACACAACCGGTGTTCGTCTTTATCTCAACCGTGTAAAGCTGATCAGTTGAACTCCTGAATAATGGAGTATAGCTTGCCGCATTGTCAAGAAAACGTGCCGGGCTCCACAAGGCAGTCGAACCGAAATCTCGTGCCTGCAACGTAGTGGGAAGGTCGACAACGGCATATTGAACAGGATAGGTAATTCCTGGTCTCGCTTTGTCAATGATCACATCTTGTTGATTAGTTGTTACGCTGCAACCGTCATTATTGGAAAGAATGGCGTTATAGGCTCCGCTTTTTGTTACCCTGTACTGGTATTGCTCAGCCCCATTGATCGCAATGCCGTCTTTGAACCATTGGATATTATCTGTTGGTTGAACCATCAATATAGTACTATCGCCACTTCCCAAACAATAAACAGCTTTTCCAATTAACTCGAGCGAATCATCAATAATAGAGGCTTTCACAACAACAGTATCTGTATTAAGACATCCCCCTCCGTCATGACGGGTGGCGACAACGTAAGAAGTTGTAACATCAGGCGTGGCTATGGGATTTGCGATCTTTGGATCACTGAGTCCTGCCACCGGCGTCCAACTATAAACGAGCCCGGGTTTTGAGTTAACCCCAATCACAACAGGACTATGATTACACGAAAGAGTATCCCTGCCTGCATTTGCTATTATGGTTAACGTATCAACAAGACGTGCATACAAGGTGTCAAGGCAACCATAGCCGTTAAAAGGAACTACTTCCACTGCAACGGTGGTACCGACAGCGGGTGGTGGTGAGAACCTGATCGTTTGCTCAGAACCTAATTCGTTCGAAAATGAATTGTTATACCATGTATAATTTTGATAGCCGTAGGGCGCAGTGACATTGACCGCCGTGTCATCGGGACAATACTTTGCACCTACAAATTCGTCGGTGCATTCGGAATTGACATCGAGGTATGCATAGCCAAAATGTCTCCGGAATGTGCAGTCTGCAGTCTTAAAAAAAAGCCGGATCACTTTACCTGCCATGCCGTCCAGGTTCACGGAAACAGCTGACCAATTTTTGCACCAGACAGGTGTATCGCCACGCGGATTGGATGACGTGAAGAAACCCGGAAGAAGAGTTCCATAGGGTATAAAAGTAAAAGATGAACAAGTGATAATTTTATTGTCGGTAACATTTTGAACTTCTATCTCCATTCTTGGTTGTTCCTCCGGTCTGTGGTTGGGATCCTGGAAGACTACCGCGTAGTGATAAATGAGGGAATAAACATTTTGATTGTCGGGAATTCTAAATTGGTATGATACTCCTTCAGCCTGTGTACCTGGTAAATTATTTCCTAACCGAATGGAATAGCCGCTACCATTGGGACACACGACGGGAAAACCTCCGTATTCATCCAGTTCGCCGGCATTTGCGGCATAAGAATACATTGTTTGCCGATTCGGAGTGGGAGATGCCGGAGAAATAGAAATTACGTTTTCACCGTTGACCGCCGCAGTCGATCCAAGGTAGCACGTCCATCCATTAAAGGTCCCGGTTTCGAAATCAATATTAGGAGGACAACTTTGAGCAACGAGTAATTGATAATACAAGCAACAAAATAAAATACCTAACCCTTGTTTTGAAGAGTAACGAATAAACCATCCTTTATTTTTAAGAAAGGTCATGAATCTTGTCCCATCCAGATTGGACTTTAAAGATAAAATTTAATTGAGTTATCGGAGAATTTTATGCCTTCGTTGCCTATCGTATTTTTACCTGCGGCGATAAATTAAACGCAAATTTTAAACCGGTAAAAAAATAATAGTCTCTTACTTTGGAATTACCTCTCGGATAGCCTTCTTCGACAAAGGGGTAATTTTTTCAATAGGCAAGTTCAGCGGACTTGGGTCCTTTTCTTAAGTTCAACAATTCCAGGGAAACATAGGTTTTACTTACATCATCAAGATAATCGGTGATCAAAAATCGATATCCGAATTCATAACTCAACTGCCATTTATCAGTTGTTTTTATTTTAAATCCTGCGCCGAAGGGTATACAAAATTGAAAAAGTGAATACTGCTTTCTGGCAGGATAATCAGGAAGTCCTTCACCTTCAGTACTCAGAGGTCTCAGGTAAGTTTTATTTCCGTCATTATCATAAGTAAACGGGTTAAAATGAAACACACCGAGGCCCGCAAAGACATAAGGAATCTGAAGATAGATCCCAGGATCGACTAAATTGAACTCGGCACACACATTGAGCTCCTGTATATTCGTTTTGAAACTGAAGTTTCTCGCTTTATAGTCGGCCCGCTTGTTGTCTTTATCATCGGCACCTACCCGCGCGAACAAAACTCCGACCCTTAGATCCAGAAGATCTCCGGAATTGTATTTCAAATTGAAACCTACAGCTGGCTTTATCCTTTTAAACGACACCGCCTGTTGCGTCAAGTCTCCATTATATTGTGAAACGCCAGCCACAACTTCGCCCATCCATTTCTGGCCATAACCTAACTCCGATATAAGCAGAAAAAAAAATGCTGAAAACTTTATAAAACCTGAAGATCTCATTTTAGCATGATTAAAAAATAGTTGCGATAAAGTTGAATTTGTCCAGTCCAGTAGAGCATGCAATTTACCCTTGATTATCTTATTTTCGTGATTTATTTGTGGTTTATATCTTTCCGTCATGGAGGTTAAAGTATTTCGAATTTTATTTACCTGTTTTTCTCTTTTTAATTTATTGAACCTCTCCGCGCAGGATTCCATCACTGCTCATTTTGATCCATCTAAGCCGACAAATCTTTATGACCGGCTGAGCAATAACTTAGAATATAATTTTCTGAAAAACGGCAGTCGAACTTACGGATACAGGGCAAATCTCGTTTTGGCCTCTCGTGATCAGCGCAACTCAGTTCATATCGAAATGCCGCTCCTATATTCATCCTACTCACAGAAATTTGGTTTAAGTGATATCCGTCTTCGATACTACTGGATTCCTTACAAACACTATTCGAGAAAACCCGGTGCCTTTGGACTGCTCCTGGATTCATACATACCTACCGGCAGCTTGAAAGATGGACTTGGCAGAGGAAGATGGATTTTCGCGCCCGGATTATCAACTGCATTTGTTTTTGGAAGATTTTCAACTTTCCCTATTATTTGCTATTTATATAGCAGTGAAATTAAGGATAGCAAAACGCCTTCTCCGGGTGCGGGAGAACTGAATGGATACATAATCCAATCAATTTGCGTCTATAAATTTAAAAAAAGTTATCTGGATTGCACACCAATTTTCATAAAAAATAGTTACTCAAACAATGGCAATGATGACTTTGTGCTGGAAGGCAACTATCTGTACATGATAAAGCCAAACAAAATGCAGATCGGATGTTTTGCCAGGAGATACTTTCGCGGAAATTCGACCACCCTTCGTGCAGCATTGAGAATATATTTTTAACGGGTGCCGCTGAGCGGAATTTAATATCGTTAATAAAATTTATCAGATCATATTTATTACCTTCATTAAAACCAAAACTTAACGATGAAGGCAAATAAAGCGTCCATTCTAGGCTTGACGTTATTTTTTTTCCTGACTGTTTCTGCACAGAAGCAATTCAAAGCGCTTCTGGTTACTACAACGAAAGGATGGCATCACGAATCCATACACTATGGAGTCGTCGCTATTAAAGAATTAGCTGCAAGAAATTTCTTTGATGTTGTTTTATTTGAAGACCCAAACAGTTTCAATGATAAATTCCTGGAGCAGTTCCAGGTCATTATTTTTTTGAATACTACCGGCGATATTTTTGACTCTACCCAACAAAAAGCGATGGAGCGATTTATTCGGTCAGGAAAAGGATTTGTGGGCATACATAGTGCATCCGACACCGAATATGACTGGGATTGGTATACAAAACTGGTGGGCAGGATGTTTCACATACATCCGACTATCCAAACTGCCAAATTGAAAATTTTTGATGAGAAGTTTCCGGGATTGCAGGGTTTGTCAGATGGAAAATTATGGACAGAGGAATGGTATGAATTCGGCCCCGAAAAGGTTTCTGACCTCCATTATATTTTAGGTGTTGATGAATCAACATATAATCCAAAAGTGGATTGGGGTGCAAAGAAGGGGCAGGGGATGGGGGAAATGCACCCTGTTGCGTGGTATCATATGTATGACGGCGGCCGTTCCTTTTATACAGCTCTCGGCCATTTGCCAACAGACTTTAGTGATCCTGCATTTTTGAATCATTTATATGCAGGAATTTTTTGGGCCGCAACCGGAAAAAAATAAGTGAATGCGAATTTTCTCTATTGTTTTCGTTTTTCTTCCTCTTTCTTTTTTCGCGCAGGATAGTGCAATGGTAATTCCCTTGTGGCCTGGTGGAGCGCCGGGTTTTGAAAACAGGAAAAATGAAAAAGAAGAGGCAAAGGATTGGTGGGTAAAAAATATTCATAACCCTTCACTTACCGTTTTCCTTCCTTCAAAGGATATAGCTACCGGTGCCGCTGCAGTGGTTTGTCCGGGAGGCGGGTTCCGCACGCTGGTTTTTGATGCGGAAGGAAAGGAAGCTGCAAAATTTCTGAATAGTATTGGCGTAGCGGCATTTGTTTTGAAATACCGGTTGTTCAGAGAAGAAAACTCTCCGTATAAAGAAGAGAATGCAAAGCAGGATATTTTTCGGGCCATGCGACTCGTGCGCAGCGTTGCAAAAGATTTCAATATTGATACGTCAAGAATTGGAGTGATGGGATTTTCTGCAGGCGGGGAAATGGCGGGTTGGATATCGTATCATTACAAGGATAGAAATTTTACAACGCCTGATGCCGTGGACAAACTTAACGCCAGGCCAGCTTTCCAGGTGTTGATCTATCCCGGACCGTTGGCAGTTCCCGATTCAGTTCCTTCAGCTTCACCGCCAAGTTTTTTATTAGCAGCTAATGATGACGAATGCTGCTCAGAGCCCATTGTAAAGTTGCTCGAAATGCATCGCAAGGCAAAAGTGCCGGTAGAGGTGCATTTGTATGAACAAGGGAATCACGCGTTCAACATGGGCAGTCGTTCTTCATTAAATTCCATCAAAACATGGTCGCAGCGTTTGGCCGATTGGTTGAAGGATAATGGGTGGCTAAATAAAAAATAGGCAACAAAAAATGAAAGTGATACACGCAATGAGTCTGTTTGCTTTGGGTTCTGCCTCGATTTTTTCGGAAATGTCATGAAAACATTACACTAACAGGGAGCGGATCTTGTGCTTGTTGTCGCTCAATTATTAAAGAAGCTGGGCTTTAGTCCTGCTGTCTAAAATATTCACTGATGGAAATCTCAAAGGCTTTCTGAACTGTAATTAATTTTTATGAAAAAACTGATCAGAATCGGGCAGGTCATTTTCGCAACGGGCATCATCGCTCTTGGTGTTTTACAGTTTTTTGCAAAGGATTTTATTGTTGGCAGGCCTCCTGTTGTACAATGGGCCAGTAGTATTCCCGGTAAAGAAGCCTGGGCCTTTGTATCGGGAATTCTCCTGATCGTTGGTGGCCTGTTTATAATCTTAAAACGAAATGCATCGCGCATAGCGTTTTCCATTGGCATTTTTATTTTTGTATTTTCTTTTTTGTGCAGGCATCTGCCACATTTGTTTACGGTTACATCTGCACAGGATGTAATTTGGCAGATCAATGCTTATAAAACATTAGCTCTTTGCGGAGGGGCCTTTATTATAGCGGCATCATTTCATGAGCAATCCAATACCATGCAGGTAATGTTAAGCTGTATTTTGCTGGCCTTGTTCTTTATTATTTCGGGCTGTGCGCATTTTAAGTTCGACGATTTCATTATTAATAGTTTTATTCCCGCGTATATTCCTTTCCACGCCTTCTGGACATACTTTTGTGGGATAGCGCTAATGGCCGGGGGTGTCGGTATCCTGGTAAAACAAACAAGAAAGTGGGCTGCTTTACTTACCGGACTAATGATCCTATCGTGGTTTTTCCTGCTTCATATTCCGCGTGCTTCTTATACTCCACATGATTATGGTGAATGGATGGGTGTTTGCGAATCGTTTACTTTTAGTGGCATCTTGTTTACGTTAGCGGGATTGTCTTCAAAATAAAATTCTTCGCCAGTCAATGAAACAACATATTGCACATATTGCTTTAGTGGTAAGGGATTATGATGAGGCCATTCAATTTTATACCCAAAAACTTCATTTTCGCCTTGTAGAGGATACTGTTTTATCAGCGACAAAACGCTGGGTTTTGGTGGCACCGAAGGGATCAAACGAATGTTGTTTATTATTGGCAAAAGCCGCTGACCCGGAACAGGAAAAAAAGATCGGTGATCAAACAGGGGGACGAGTTTTTTTATTTCTTTATACCGACAATTTCCGGAGAGACTATGAAGCAATGATAAAAGAAGGAGTTGAGTTTGTGAGAGAACCCAAAGTTGAAGCTTATGGAACGGTAGCAGTATTCAAAGATCTGTATGGTAATCTTTGGGATCTGCTTGAACCTGCAAAAACAATTTTTTAATAGATCTTAAATGGAAAAAATAAAATGGGGCATCATCGGTTGTGGTGACGTAACTGAGGTGAAAAGCGGACCAGCATTCAACAAAGTAAAAAATTCGGAGCTCGTGGCCGTGATGCGCAGAGACGCTGAGAAAGCAAAAGATTATGCCCGCCGTCATCATGTTCCTAAATGGTATTCGGATGCAGAAGAACTGATCCATGATCCGGAAGTAAATGCCATTTATATTGCTACGCCGCCGTCTTCTCATGAAGAGTATACAATGGCCGCTTTTGATGCAGGCAAACCTGTGTATGTCGAAAAGCCGATGGCTGTAGATGCAGCTTCAGCGACCAGGATGACGAAGGCAGCCCAAGAAAAAAAATTAAAACTGGTTGTTGCACACTATCGCAATGCACAACCATTGTTCAATGGGATCAAACAATTACTTAATGAAAAAGCCATCGGCGATGTGCGGTTTGTAAAATCTGAACTATATAAGCCGTCACTTTCTGTTTCAGAACTTGAGATCCCTAAGAATGCATGGCGGGTTGACCCGCGCATAGCAGGTGGTGGTTTATTTCATGACCTGGCACCCCACCAGTTTGGGCTGATGAATTATTTTTTTGGCGAAGCGGAAAAGGTGTCGGGTATGTCACTCAACCAGGGTGGTTTATATCGTGCAGATGATATCGTTGCCGGCAATATTTTATTTAAGAACGGTGTTTTGTTCAATGGCATCTGGTGTTTTAATGTTTCTAACGAAGATGAAAAAGATCATTGTGAGATCATCGGGGAAAAAGGAAACATTCAATTCACTTTCTTTAATCAGCGTGAAGTTTTCCTTACAGTCAATGGAAAAACAGAAACATTCACCTTTGATATCCTGCAGCATGTACAACAACCGATGATCGAAAAAATCGTAGAATATTTTTTAGATAAGGGACCCAACCCATGTAGTGGTGAGGAAGGAGCACTAGCCATGGAGTGGATCGAAGAGTTTACCAGGAAACATTAATTGAAGAATGATCTTTAGAGAAGCAAAAGTCACGGACATTCCGCAAATACAGGTGGTAAGAAACTCGGTAAAGGAAAATGCTTTGTCTGATCCGGGTTTGGTCACAGATAAAGACTGTGAAAATTATCTGCTCCATCGCGGCAAAGGTTGGATTTGTGAGACAGATGGGCGGGTAGTTGGTTTCGCGATTGCCGACTTAGTAGACCACAATGTGTGGGCATTATTTGTGCACCCGGATTTTGACAAGCGGGGCATTGGTAAAAGATTGCACGATGATATGCTGGATTGGTATTTTTCTCAAACCGATTCGACGATCTGGCTGGGGACGGCGCCCAATACAAGAGCCGAGAATTTTTACCGAAAAGCGGGTTGGAAGGAAGCAGGCATACATGGAAAAGGAGAGATAAAATTTGAAATGACTGCCGCAACATGGAAGAGAAAGTAATAGTGATTGGTACTGCACGCATATGTGTTCAATGATAATTCGTGGGCAGGAATAAGCCTTCTTTTTTTGCAATAAACCTCCCGGAATCTACGAAGTATATTCACGCTGTGCCACTAACAATAAAGCCTCTATACTTGCGTTAGTGAAAAGCCCATTGTTTGCATGAATCGGAAAGAAAAACGATGGAGTTTTTAAACTTCAAATGTTGATCCCGGTCTATGCATTCAATAAAAACTATTCAACCAATATGAAAACTAAAATCGCCCTCTTCCTGGCAACAGTGCTTTTTTTTGTTGCCATTTTTACTGCCTGTAAAAAGGAAAATAATAACTCGAAAAATGATGATCAGCAGACTGAAATTGCTTATCAATCAGATGACCAGTCAAGGGTTTCATCGGAGATTGATGCCGTAGCCAACGATGCTGATATTTCTATTGAAAATTCAACAGGATTCACTGGCCGTGTGAGCCAGGGACAGTCCCTTCTTTCGGATACCGTTTGTGATGCAAATGTTGCCTATGACATTGCGAGTAACCCAAGAACGATCACTATCACCTACAATGGTGGCAACTGCTGGGGAACACGCACACGCACGGGTAAAGTCATCATTGCCATGGCGCAGGGCGTGCAATGGAAAGATCAGGGAGCTTCACTCACTTTAACGTTCCAGGATTTAAAGATTACCCGCGTCAGTGACAATAAAAGCATAACGATCAATGGTACGCAAACTTATACCAACGTCACGGGTGGCCTGTTGATAAACTTACTTACATTAGGAACTATTACCCATTCGATCACCAGCAGCAACATGTCGATCACTTTTGATGACGGCACGCAACGTACATGGAATGTGGCGAAACAACGTGTGTACACATTCAGTGGCACCAATGTTTCAGTCACGATATCCGGAACACATACCGAAGGGAATGTTACCAATATCGCCGAATGGGGCACAAACCGTCTTGGCCATGCGTTTACCAGTTCAACCGTTCAACCTGTCGTGATCAGGTCGGACTGTAATTTCCGGGTAACAAGCGGTGAAATAAGGCATACATTGCCGCATGTAACGGCCGATGCCACATTTGGTCTTGACTCGAACGGTAATCCTACTTCATGTCCGGGCGCCGGCCACTATTACTTCAAAATAGTGTTTACAGGTTCAGGCGGAAATAGTGTTACTTTGATCATGGCGTATTAACTTTTCAAAAAGATATTCGGAGCCGCCCTGACATATCGGGGCGGCTTTTTTATGGCTGTGATTTTCACACTGATTGATTCATTGCTTCATCTCCATCAGGAAGTTATCCTTTCATTAGTTATTTCGGCCCAGTTTTGGTTAAACCTATTGCGGCCGGTTTCCTACTAAATAAATTTTATGAGCAGGTTGATCATTGTATCAAATCGTCTGCCTTTTTCTATTGATCACGATGGCGATGAAATTAAACTCCGACAAAGCTCTGGGGGCCTCGTCTCTGCCATAAAGAGCTATTTTGAAAGCGATCATTCCCTGGAGGAACTAAAAGAAAAACTATGGGTTGGTGTGGCTGATTTTCCACAAGAAGACTGGGAGAAACTTAACCTGGACCAATCGAAGGTTGATTTTGAAATGAAACCTCTCTTTGTCGATAAGCAGCTATATGAAGGATATTACAATGGTTTCTCAAACTCGGTGCTCTGGCCCTTGTTTCACTACTTTCCAACATTGGTTCAGTTTACGGCCAGCTACTATGACGACTATGTCCGGGTTAATAAAAGATTTTGCAAAGAACTGCTCTCCATTCTTCAACCAGGAGATATAATTTGGGTACACGATTACCAGCTCATGCTTTTACCGCAAATGATAAGACATCAAAAATGCGATGTGCAAATCGGCTTTTTCTTACATATTCCCTTTCCCTCTTATGAAATATACCGGCTCCTTCCCAATGAATGGAAAAAATCTCTGCTGCAGGGATTATTGGGCGCTGACCTGATAGGGTTTCATACGCATGATTATGTTCAACATTTTATTCAATCAGTAAGGATGATCCTGGGTGCCGATACGTATTTTCATACCATACAGTACCAGAACCGGCTTATTCAAGCCGATCTTTTCCCAATAGGGATCGATTATAAAAAGTTCAATACATCCGTCAATGATCCTTCGGTGATACAGTATAAAACGGAAATTCAAAAGAATTTCCAGGGTAAGAAGATCATTTTTTCTGTTGACCGGCTTGACTACACAAAAGGGATCATGGACAGGTTAAATGCCTTTGAATTTTTTCTTGAACAAAATATAAAATGGAAAGAAAACGTTGTCTTTATACTCAATGTAGTTCCATCGAGAGACGAGATCCAGGCTTACAATGACCGAAAAAGACAATTGGAGGAAAAGATCGGGACCATCAATGGGAAGTTTTCAACGATCAGCTGGCAGCCGATCATTTACAGGTACCAGCATCTGGCATTTTATGAGTTATTGGCACTTTACCAGGTGGCCGACGTAGCTTTAATAACACCTTTGCGTGACGGAATGAACCTTGTGGCCAAAGAGTTTGTGGCAAGTTCTGTTTCCCGTACAGGAGTACTAATTTTAAGTGAGCTTGCGGGAGCAGCCAGCGAGCTGAACGAAGCGCTATTGGTAAATCCAACGGATGTACAGGATGTAGCTAATAGTATTGACAAAGCGTTGAACATGCCTTTACAGGAACAGCGCCACCGCATGGTGTTGATGCAGCGCCGTTTGCAGGAATACGACGTAATAAAATGGGTGAATGATTTCTTAGAGCAATTAAGAGAAACAAAAAAAGAGCAACAAAAAATAACAGTGAAAATTTTAGACGAAAAAACAGTAGGCATAATTTGCCGCCATTATTCGGAGTCAAAAAAAAGATTTTTCCTGGTTGATTATGATGGCACGCTTGTGCCAATAACAAGATTACCCTCTGAAGCGATACCAGATGAAAAGGTTAAGGAATTTTTGGCCTCTATGTCTTCTGATCCCGATAACCATGTGGCCATTGTGAGCGGGAGAGACGCGGGGACGATGGAAAAATGGTTTGGATATTTGCCCCTAACCCTTGTGGCCGAACATGGTGCCAGTATAAAAATGAGAAATGAGTCCTGGCAACAGCTTGTTACAGTTTCTGAACATTGGAAAGACCAGGTCCGTCGTATCATGCAACTCTTTGTAACAAGATGTGCGGGTTCATTCATTGAAGAAAAGACAAATACACTGGCCTGGCACTATCGCAACACCCAGGTTGACCTCGGGTTTGCACGTTCGAGAGAATTGATCAATAATTTATCCCAGTTGATTCAAAATACCCAATTGCAGGTAATTGACGGAAATAAAGTAGTCGAGATCAGAATGGCGGGCTTTGATAAAGGAACGATCACCCTGAAAATACTACATGAAGCCCTGCCGGATTTTGTGCTCTGTATCGGCGATGATACCACGGATGAAGATATGTTTAAGGTGTTGGAAGATCCGGTCTATACAGCAAATACCTATACAATCAAAATTGGCAGCAGGGGAACGGCTGCAAAATATACATTGCCCACGCAACAACAAGTATTGCCTTTGTTGAAAAAGTTACAAACTTGCGTAAATTCAAAGAAAAATGTCAATGCATAAGTATTATCTGACGTGTTATTGACAACTTTGCCAATTCGCAGCAAGACCCATTCAAAATAAATCTTTGCATTTCATGTATTCTTTTGTTGGATAATTCAAGTATGAGAATATGGCAGATACCCAGGCTTTAGATAGCAGGCTTCATTGGTACAAAGACGCGGTCATTTACGAGTTGCACATCAAGGCTTTCTATGACAGCAACGATGATGGTATCGGGGATTTCAATGGCCTGATGGATAAGTTGGATTACCTGGAAGACCTGGGCGTGACCACCATCTGGTTATTACCCTTTTATCCTTCACCCCTTAAAGATGATGGCTATGATATTGCGGATTATTATAGCATCAATTCTGCTTACGGGAATATGGAAGAGTTTAAAAAACTTTTGGAAGAAGCACACCGCCGGAATTTGAAAGTGATCACAGAGCTTGTTATGAATCATACTTCTGATCAGCATCAGTGGTTTCAGAGGGCAAGGACTTCTCCAAAGGGTTCGGACGAAAGAAATTATTATGTATGGAGTGATGATCCGTATAAATATAAAGATGTCAGAATTATTTTCCAGGATTTTGAAAGCAGTAACTGGACCTGGGATGAAGTGGCACAACAATACTACTGGCATCGCTTTTTCCATCATCAACCAGATCTTAATTATGACAACCCGAAAGTGCAGGATGAAGTTTTTAAAATAATTGATTTCTGGTGCAGTATGGGTGTTGACGGTTTTAGACTTGATGCAGTGCCTTATTTGTTTGAAAGGGAAGGCACCAACGGCGAGAATTTACCTGAGACGCATGCCGTCTTAAAAAAATTGCGGGCACATCTCGATGCAAAATACCCCGGAACATTAATGCTCGCCGAGGCAAATATGTGGCCGGAAGATTCGGCTTCCTACTTTGGAAATGGTGATGAATGCCACATGAATTATCATTTTCCCGTTATGCCCAGGATGTTCATGGCCCTGCAGATGGAGGATCGCTATCCAATTACCGACATATTTGATCAAACGCCACCGATTCCTCCCACTTGTCAATGGGCGATGTTCCTGAGGAACCATGATGAGTTGACCCTTGAAATGGTGACAGATGAAGAGAGAGATTATATGTATAAGG
>Ga0163162_10004596_pt1 | contig 13298 bp, 10 predicted proteins | sample S55metaG_FD_115310 | JGI IMG/M metagenome (GOLD analysis project Ga0163162, IMG submission 115310) | Switchgrass rhizosphere microbial communities from Kellogg Biological Station, Michigan, USA - S5-5 metaG | ecosystem: Host-associated > Plants > Roots > Rhizosphere > Soil | place: USA...
ACCAAGCGTCGACCTCTCCATCTGGTTTAACTCGTTCCATCGCTTGACACATGCGGTCCGCGTCCGTATAGTCTGCCGTTTCGGACAGAGGGTCTGAAGTCTACTAAGCGACGTCTAGCAGGTTCTGTCGGTGTGGAGGCGTTGCGCGGCCAAAGAGAGATAGCATGGCCAGTTGACAATTATTGTGGCGTAAATGGCTAGCGTCGCGGTCGGTTTTTGACCGTTCCAGCGCTTGCTCGCGCGGAGGTTGACTCCTTCTCGTCTAACATAATGCGACGCCACAGAAAAGTTTAGGCTCGAGGGAAGCCACAATCCGCACCCGCCCCGCAGCGAATTCAGAACGTCCCTAAATCATAGTTTCAAACAGGGCAGTCGCCTGCGCTGACTGCCGGACTAGTTCCGGAAAGAGGCAGGCAAGCGCCCTTTTGCGCGCAAAATGCGCCAGCATTAAGAGGAAAACAGTGCCGACTATCAATCAGCTTGTTCGCAAAGGACGTAAGCAGGTCAAGTACAAGACGGCCAGTCCTGCACTCCAGAGTTCACCCCAGAAACGTGGGGTTTGTACCCGTGTTTACACGCAGACGCCAAAGAAACCGAACTCGGCGTTGCGCAAAGTAGCTCGTGTGCGTTTGACCAACGGAATCGAGGTCACGACCTATATTCCCGGCGTTGGTCACAATCTCCAGGAACACTCGATAGTTCTCATTAGAGGCGGCCGCGTGAAGGACTTGCCCGGAGTGCGTTACCACGTGATTCGTGGAACCCTGGATTCGGTTGGCGTTGCCGATCGCAAGCAGGGGAGATCAAAGTACGGCGCGAAGCGACCCAAGGCGAGCGCGAAGTAATCAAGTGGCACAGACTTCAGTCTGTGCCGAGAACTGGAAGTTGAACCAAGAACACAGACTCAAGTCTGTGCCACTGAGAACGATATGCCAAGACGACGAGTAGCTGAACGACGAGACGTACTTCCTGATCCTGTTTACAACAGCCCGCTGGTTACCAAGTTCATCAGCGGTGTTATGTGGGACGGCAAGAAGTCTTTAGCCGAAAGCATTTTTTATGACGCCATGCGTCAGCTCGGTGATAAGACCGGAGAAGAGCCACTCAAGGTTTTTAAGCGCGCGATTGACAACGTCAAGCCAACGGTTGAAGTGAAGTCGCGACGCGTGGGTGGTTCGACTTATCAGGTACCAATTGAGGTTCACCAGGAAAGACGTGGTGCGTTGGCAATCCGTTGGATCGTCTCTTACGCGCGTGGACGCGGCGAGAAGACGATGACCGACCGCCTGGCGGGGGAAATTCTTGATGCTTCGCAAAACCGCGGAAATGCCGTCAAGAAGAAGGAAGATACGCACCGAATGGCGGATGCCAACAAGGCGTTTGCGCATTACAAGTGGTAGTAAACCGGTCTTATGGTCTTTGGGCTTTGGCCTTTGTCAAAGACCCAAGACCAAAAACCACAGACCTAAAAAGCAATGGCTAAGCACGACCTAAATAAGTTCAGAAATATCGGCATCATGGCCCACATCGATGCCGGCAAGACCACCACGACCGAACGTATCCTTTATTACACCGGTATCACACACAAGATCGGTGAAGTGCATGAGGGTACGGCGACGATGGACTGGATGGAGCAGGAACAGGAGCGCGGCATCACTATCACCAGCGCTGCGACAACGTGTTTCTGGGAAAGAAACGGTGTCGATCATCGCATCAATATCATTGACACTCCAGGCCACGTCGATTTCACGATGGAAGTTGAGCGCTCACTTCGAGTGCTCGACGGTGCCGTTGCTGTTTTTGATGGCGTTGCCGGCGTTGAGCCGCAGTCTGAAACTGTTTGGCGTCAAGCCGACAAGTACGGCGTTCCTAGAATTTGTTTTATCAATAAGCTCGATCGCGCAGGTGCTTCTTTTGATCGTTCTTTTGAATCAATCATTACCCGCCTTGGTGCCAATCCGGTCGCTATTCAGATTCCTATCGGTCTTGAAGATCAACTGAAGGGTGTCATCGACCTCGTCACTATGAAGGGGTTGTTGTGGAACGACGAAAGCAAAGGCGCTGAGTACGAAACAACTGACATCCCCGCGGATCTACAGGATGCTGCAGTTGTTGCTCGCGAAAAGCTCATTGAAGCTGTTGCCAGTGTCGACGACGATTTAATGCACAAGTACATCGAAGGCGAAGAGATTTCCGAGAAGGAGATTCGCGCCGCCCTCCGTAAAGGAACACTTGAGTTGAAGCTTGTTCCGGTTGTTACCGGATCGGCATTCAAGAATAAGGGTGTGCAGACACTGCTCGATGCGGTTGTCGATTATCTGCCTTCGCCTCTTGATGTGCCTCCAGTTGAAGGTATTAGTCCCAAGACTTCAGAGACTGAAACGCGTGCAGCTGATTCGTCGGCGCCGTTTTCAGGACTTGTCTTCAAGATCATGGCTGACAAGCACCTTGGTCAGCTGTCGTTTGTGCGCATCTATAGCGGAACTATCAGGGCTGGTTCGTACGCTTACAACCCGATCAAGGATACTCGTGAACGCGTCGGTCGGTTGATGCAGATGCACGCGAATAAGCGTGAAGATATCGAAGACGCCAGCGCCGGCGAGATCGTCGCAATTGGCGGCATGAAGCAGGTAACTACCGGCGATACGGTCTGTGACGAGAACAAGCCAATCATTCTCGAGAAGATGGAGTTTCCTGCTCCCGTTATTCGCGTCGCTGTTGAGCCGAAAACGAGACAAGATCAGGACAAACTTGGCGTGGCCTTGAATCGTCTCGCTCAGGAAGATCCTTCATTCAACGTTTCCACTGATCCGGAAACTGGCCAGACGATTATTGCTGGAATGGGTGAGCTTCACCTCGAGATCATTGTTGATCGAATGAAGCGCGAATTTGGCGTGGAGGCAAGTGTTGGTAAGCCACAAGTGGCTTATCGAGAAACAATCACTCAAGCCGCTCCGGGTAAGGAGATCTTCAAGAAGCAAACAGGCGGTCGTGGTCAGTTCGGCCATGTGGAGCTTGAGATTGAGCCGGCGCCGGGTGAAGGTTTTGTATTCGAGAACAAAATTACCGGTGGTGCTATTCCGAAGGAGTACATAAGGCCGGTCGAAAATGGAATCAAGGACGCCATGGTACGTGGCTTCCTGGCAGGTTATGAGTTAGTCGACATCAGGGTTCGGTTGGTTTTCGGAAACTACCACGAAGTGGACTCTGATGAGCGCTCGTTCCAGATAGCGGGCTCGCTCGCCTTCCAGGACGCAGTGCGAAAAGCAAAGGCCGTATTGCTTGAGCCCATCATGCGCATTGAAGTGGTTACTCCTGATGAGTACATGGGAGCGGTCAATGGCGACCTGATGCGAAGACGTGGACAGATTGAAAAAACAGAGCCCAGGCCCGGTGGTGCGCAGGTGATTACGGCATTCGTGCCGCTCTCGGAAATGTTTGGTTACACGACTGACCTGCGTTCATCTACCCAGGGGAGGGCCACTTCGACGATGCACTTCGAGCGCTACGATCAGGCGCCGAAAAATGTCGCTGAAGAAGTTATCGCAAAAGTTCAGGGAGTCGCGAAGTAACGGGTAACACAGACTTCAGTCTGTGTTCTTTATTCTGGAAACGACACACAGGCTGAAAGCCTGTGCCACTTTTTAAACGGGGACAAAAAAGAGATGTCGAAGGAAAAATTTGACCGTTCAAAACCGCACGTGAACATCGGGACTATTGGGCACGTGGATCACGGGAAGACGACGTTGACGGCGGCGATCACGAAGGTGTTGGCGAAGAACAATCCGAAAGTGCAGTTTGTGGCCTTCGATCAGATCGACAAGGCGCCGGAAGAAAAAGCCCGCGGGATCACGATCGCGACGGCGCACGTGGAGTATGAGACGGCGAATCGTCACTACGCGCACGTGGACTGTCCGGGGCACGCGGACTATGTGAAGAACATGATCACGGGAGCGGCACAGATGGACGGGGCAATTCTGGTGGTGGCGGCCACGGATGGCCCGATGCCGCAGACCCGGGAACACATTCTGCTGGCGCGGCAGGTAGGAGTGCCGGCGATGGTGGTGTTCATGAACAAGGCGGACGCGGTTGACGATCCGGAATTGCTGGAGTTGGTGGAACTGGAAGTGCGGGAGTTGTTGAGTGCCTATGAGTTTCCCGGCGACGACATCCCGGTGATCAAGGGTTCGGCGTTGAAGGCTTTGGAAGGCGACGCGGAATGGGAGAAGACGGTGCTGGAGTTGATGGCGGCGGTAGATAGCTACATACCGACGCCGGAGCGCGATATCGAGAAGCCGTTTTTGATGCCGGTGGAAGACATCTTCACGATTCAGGGCCGGGGCACGGTGGCCACAGGGCGGGTGGAGCGCGGCAAGGTGAAGGTCAATGAGACGGTAGAGATAGTGGGCATCAAGCCGACGCGGAACACGGTGGTGACGGGCGTGGAGATGTTCAAGAAGTTGTTGGACGAAGGTGTAGCTGGGGACAACGTGGGGTTGTTGCTGCGTGGCGTAGAGCGCAAGGACATTGAGCGAGGCCAGGTAATTTCGAAGCCGGGAAGCATCACGCCGCACACGAAGTTCAAGGCGGAGGCCTATGTGCTGACGAAGGAAGAAGGTGGGCGCCATACGCCGTTCTTTACCGGATACCGGCCGCAGTTCTACTTCCGCACAACGGACGTGACCGGAGTGGCGTCGTTGCCGGCCGGAGTGGAGATGGTGATGCCGGGCGACAACGTGGCGATGGAGATCGAGTTGATCGCGCCCATCGCTATGGAGAAGGGCTTGCGCTTCGCTATTCGTGAAGGTGGCCGAACGGTAGGCGCAGGAACAGTATCGGAAGTTGTGGAATAGAAAACGAGCTTTGTGCTTTGAGCTTGGTGCTTGGTTCGCAACGCAGCGACCTCGCTAACGTTTCAAAGCACAAAGAACAAAGTACAAAGATCGGATTTAGATATGCCACGAGACAATATTGTGCTTCAGTGTAACGACTGCAAGAGCCGCAATTACGTTACAACCAAGAATAAGAAAACTACGCCGGATCGGCTGGAGTTCAGTAAGTTTTGTCGCCGTTGCCGCAAACACACTGATCATAAAGAGACGAAGTGAAAACCATTGCCAATTGGCGATTTTCGATTGCCGATTGAAAGAACGCTAAACCGAATCGGCTATCGGCAATTGGAAATCGGCAATCACTATAGGGGTATAGTGTCAACGGTTAGCACGTCGGTCTCCAAAACCGAAAGTCCGGGTTCGAATCCTGGTACCCCTGCCAGTTTGAAGAAGATACGCCCCTGAGAAAAGTTCAACGAGATATGGCTGAAACAGATAATCCAGACGCCCCGATTGCACCTCGTCCCACTCGCTTCGGCGAAGGGGGAGAGGCTAAGCCGTTGCGTCGAGAGCGCGGGCAGCAGTCCGGACTTAGTCGCATCACTCAGTTTTTGCGTGATGTCCGCGCTGAGATGAAACGCGTGTCCTGGCCTTCGGTTAATGAAGTCAAAAATACTACGATCATCACCTTGATCGCTGTCATCTTTTTTGCTGTCTACCTGTTTGCCATTGACCAGGGACTCTCGCGTTTGATTCTTGGACTGGATTGGCTACTTGAAAAGATAGCTAGAGCACTAGGGCTTGCCTGAGGAAGAGTTGATGCAGCAGTGGTTCATACTACATACGTACTCCGGGCACGAGAAAAAGGTGCGCGACAGTTTGAAAGCGCGCATCCGCGATACTGATCTGCAGGCAGAAATCAACGAAGTCTTGGTTCCGACCGAGACGGTTGTTGAAATGCGTGGGAACAAGCGTATCGAATCGTCGCGTATGTTTTATCCCGGCTATGTGCTGGTACAGATTGAATGTGACGATCGTGGTCATATACCAGACAACGTTTTTCACCTTATTAAATCGACTCCAAAGGTAACGGGCTTTGTGGGTGGTCATAATCCGACTCCCTTGACCCCTCAGGAGGTCGATCAAATCGTTCACAACGTTACCGAGGCCGCGGAGAAGCCAAAGCCGAAGTTCTCGTATGCCGCGGGGGAAACAGTTCGTATCAAGTCTGGTCCGTTCCAGAGTTTCACGGGTAAGGTCGAAGAGGTGAACGAGGACAAGTCGACTTTGAAAGTCACGGTTACCATTTTTGGTCGATCTACTCCGGTCGAACTGAATTTTCTGGATGTAGAAAAGGTTACGTTCGCTGAAGAAGAGTAGAAGTGTTGCCGATTGCCCAAATGCCAATTGCCGATTGGTGCGTTGATGGCGGTCGAAGCAGGATTCAGGCGTAATTAAATCGGCAATCGGCAGTTGCCACTCGGAAATGACTTATGGCTAAGAAAATTACAGGTTATATAAAGTTGCAGGTTCCCGCAGGCAAGGCTAATCCGGCGCCTCCAATTGGTCCGGCGTTGGGTCAGCACGGCGTGAACATCATGGAGTTTTGCAAAGCGTTCAACGCGAAGACAGCACAAATGGATCCTGATCTGAAGATTCCAGTTGTGATCACGGTCTACGCGGATCGTTCGTTTACATTCGAGACTAAGACACCTCCTGCTGCGGATCTCTTAAAGAAGGCGGCGGGAATCGCGAAGGGATCCGGAAAACCAAACAGGGAAAAGGTCGGTACCATTTCTCGTGCGAAGGTTGAAGAAATCGCGAAGACCAAATTGCAGGACTTGAACACGACAAGTCTCGAATCTGCGATTCGCACCATTGAAGGTACAGCTCGTCAGATGGGTCTAACGGTTGAGTAGTTACCGATTGTTCGATTTGCGCAGGACTCGCATCGATGTCGGTTTTGAGAGGGAGGAAGGCCAAGTCCAGACGGATTGCAAAATTGGCAATCTGCAAATTGGAAATTGGCAATCCGCATGAACCTCGGAGATAACAAATGAAGAAACACGGCAAGAAGTATCGTGCTGCTTTAGAAAAGATCGAGGCTGGCAAGAAATACGATCTCGAGAGCGGCGTAACGAAGGTAAAGGAAATCGCCTCTGCTAAGTTTGACGAGACGGTTGAGTTGACTGTTTGGCTGGGGGTTGATCCACGCAAGGCTGACCAGTTGGTACGTGGAACACTTGTGCTTCCGCATGGTCTCGGAAAATCAAAAACCGTTTTGGTTATTGCTCAAGGCGACAAAGTGAAAGAGGCGCAAGACGCCGGCGCTGACATTGTTGGTGGCGAAGACATAGTCAACAAGATTAAGGGCGGCTGGACTGACTTCGATGCAGTGATTGCTACGCCTGACATGATGAGACTCGTGGGTGGATTGGGTAAGGTGCTTGGTCCCCGGGGTCTAATGCCAAATCCGAAGACCGGAACTGTTACTCAGGACGTAACAACCGCCGTCAGGGAAACGAAAGCCGGAAAGGTTGAATACCGAGTCGACAAGACCGGTGTGATTCACGTTGGTGTAGGCAAAGTGTCGTTTGAAGCGGACAAGTTGCGCGATAACGCGAAGGCATTGCTCGATGCTGTCGTTAAGGCAAAGCCTGCAACAGCAAAGGGCAAGTACGTTAAGAAGGTGAATCTGGCATCAACCATGGGCCCGGGTGTCTTGCTCGATGAGGCGGCTTACGCGAAATAGAAGTGAGGAGCTGAGAAGATGAAGACAAAAGCACAAAAGCAGAAAGACCTCGAGGCTCTCACTGAACAGTTTCAGAAAGCCCAGGCAGCAATGGTCGTTGGCTTTCAGAAGATGACAGTTGCGAAAGATCAGGAACTGCGCAATCAGTTGCGCGAAGCTGGAGTTTCTTACGAGGTTGTAAAGAATACCCTTGCACGCAAGGCTGCGGAAGGTACGCCATTCGAAGTTGCGCAAGAGCACTTCAAAGGGGTCACAGCGGTAGCGTTAAGCTCTGGCGATCCTGTTGGACTATCGAAAGCGATTTCAAAGTTTACAAAAGCCAATCCCGACATCTTTACGTTCAAGGCCGGGGTGGTGGAAGGAAAAGTGGTCGCACTCAAAGATGTTGAGGCGATCGCGAGCTTGCCTTCCAAAGAAGAGCTGATTTCCAAGGTGATGTTTTTAATTAACTGCCAGGCGCAGCGCTTAGTCACGGTTATTTCTGCCGTGCCGCGAAATCTGGCAATTGTGATCAAGCAGATTGGCGATCAGAAGAGCGCGTAAGTATTTCGAAGTTCGGATTTCGAATTTCGGATTTAGAAAGCACAGGGCCGGACGCGGACAACGAGCTTGACGATAGTCAGGTCGTCAATTGCGGCTCAGACGATTCCAAAATTGCGATGCAGCAATCAAGGAAGAGTCCCGTGGGTTCTCCTGCTGCGAACAACAACAACAGCACATAAGAACCCTTTTAGGAGGATAGAAAGTAATCATGGCAGCAACACGCGAAGACGTAATCGAATTCTTAAAAAACATGACGCTTCTCGAGGCTTCACAGCTAGTGAAGGACTTGGAGGAAACATTTGGAGTATCAGCAGCGGCAGCGGCCGTGGCGGCTCCTGCAGCGGCTGCGGGTGGCGGTGAAGCCGCAGCACCGGCCGAAGAAAAGACTGAGTTTGACGTTATCCTGCAGGCGGCGGGCGGCAACAAGATCAACGTGATCAAGGTTGTCCGTGAGGTTACTGCGCTTGGCTTGAAGGAAGCAAAGGACTTGGTCGAGGCGGCACCGAAAGCAGTAAAAGAGGGTGTCTCCAAAGAAGAAGCTGAAACCATCAAACAGAAGCTATCTGACGCGGGTGCAACCGTCGAAGTTAAGTAGTTTCGTTTAGTAAAGCGGCAGGTGGTTGGGCGTTGTTGCTCTCCACCTGTCGTGCGCTATTTTCGTAAATCCGAATCGTACTTGACTCTCGTAATTCTACTGGTTAAGTTAAGGGAGTATTGAGGCGCTGGCGTTACTCCCAAAAAATTTGATGGAAGAAATGAGCCGCTTTTCGCAGGAAAGCGGTCAGGGCATTTTACGCCCTGACCGCTATTTGGCGTTTCTGGGATATTGCCAATCTCCAATTGCCAGTTGCCGATTTAAGTTCGGCTCGGTGGCGATTTGAAATTGGCGATCGACAATTGGAAATTGGCAATTCAATAAGGAATCTCACATGTCTGCAAATCTGCTACAAACAACTAATACTGGATTGGGAAGACGCACTAGTCAGGCGCCTGAACGAGTTGATTTTTCAAAGATCGCGACTCGTGTCGCGATCCCGAATCTGATTGAGATTCAGCGCGAGTCATACAATCGTTTTCTGCAGATGGATCTACTGCCCGAGGAACGCGAAGCCACTGGACTACAAGCGGTATTTCAGTCCGTGTTTCCTATTTCGGACTTCCGGGGAACAGCGACACTGGATTTCGTCGAGTACCAGATTGGAAACTGGCAGTGCAAATGCGGACGCCTCGAAGGTCTTAATTACCTTCGAGCGAACTGTAAATCCTGCGGCTCAACAATCAAGGTCAACCCACTTGCAGCTGGCGAAACGCTTTGTCACAAGTGCGGCACCTTTAACTTTGTTAAGCCCCAACTCTGCGAAAACTGCGGAGAGCCTGTCGGACTAAAACATAAACACGATCAGCAGGAATGTCAGGAACGCGGCATGAGCTACAGCGTGCCGCTCAAGGTGAAAATCCGCCTGACGGTTTACGACAAGGATCCAGACACAGAAGTTCTCTCAATCCGCGACATCAAAGAGGAGGAGGTCTTCTTTGGCGAGATCCCCCTGATGACTGACAACGGTACTTTTATTATCAACGGTACCGAACGCGTCATCGTGTCGCAGCTGCATCGTTCACCTGGTGTGTTCTTCAAACGAGGTGCGCTCTACGTCGCCAAGATCATTCCATACCGTGGCTCATGGGTAGAGTTCGAATACGATCAGAAGAATTTGCTTTACGTGCGAGTCGGAAAGCGCAAGTTCCTTGCTTCAATCTTCCTGCGTGCACTCGGACTCTGGTTCAACCAGAAGGTTGATCTCAAATCACTCCGGACAGACGGTCAGCTTGAAGAAGCAGTTAAGAACGCTTCGTTTACTGACGAAGACATGCTGCGAGCGATCTACATAACTGATGAGATTCGCATTGAGGACGGTCGCTTGATGCTTCAGGTTGTGGAACACGGGCATACGAATTTGGTTGGGATGAAGGTCGACTTCGATATTAAGGGCCGCGGACCTGATCCAATCGTCCGTAGTGGCAAAAAAGTTACAGGTACAGCACTCGAAGCGCTGCGTAAAGCGAATATCGGTGAGGTCGAGATTGAATCTTCACAGCTTGAAGGAGCGTTCGCGCTTACCGATGTTGTCAACACAGAAAGTGGAGAGATCGTTCTCGAAGCAAATAACGAAATCACTCCAGCAAAACTCCAGGAGATCGTAGAGGCCGGGATTACGACGTTCTCGGTGTTCTTTCCTGAGCGCGATGACGTTGGCCCGGTCCTGTCGCTCACACTCAAGAAGGACATCATCACGAAGCCGGTCGATGCGTTGCTTGAGATCTACAGAAAGATGCGTCCGGGGGATCCGCCAACAGTGCAAACAGCTTATCGGTTACTCGAGGCGATGTTCTTCGATCCGCGCAAGTTTGATTTCTCACGCGTTGGGCGTTTGAAGTTCAACATCAAGATGGGCAAACCCGAGCGCGACCGCATAGACGATCCATTGCTCTCGGCCAGGGACTTCTACGAGGTCGTTGGTTATGTCTTGAAGATGCGAAAGAATCCGTCGGAGTTTCAGGCTGATGACATCGATCATCTTGGTAATCGTCGTGTTCGTGCAGTAGGCGAGTTGCTTGAGAATCAATTCCGAATCGGGCTCGAGCGAATGGAGCGGGCGATCAAAGAAAAGATGTCGATCCATCAGGAGATGCAGACGACGATGCCTCGCGATCTGATCAACGCGAAGCCTGTCACTGCGGCGGTGCGCGAGTTTTTTGGTTCCAGCCAACTCTCGCAGTTCATGGATCAGACGAACCCGCTTTCGGAAATTACGCACAAGCGCAGACTCTCCGCCCTGGGACCGGGTGGTCTCTCGCGAGAGCGCGCAGGGTTCGAGGTGCGTGACGTTCACCCGACTCACTATGGACGCATCTGTCCGATTGAGACACCTGAAGGTCCGAACATCGGATTGATTTCCAGCCTGTCATGCTTCGCGAGAATCAATGAGTTCGGATTTATTGAGGCGCCTTATCGGAAAGTGAATGAAGGCCGGGTCGTTGAGTACGTTCGCATCATTAACGGCGGCGACACTAAGCTCAAGCCAGGCGATCACATCCCCGATGAGGACGTCGAGAAAGCCAACAAGAAGGTCTCAGCTGATGGGCGAAAGGCAGAATACGAGCCATGGCCCTTCTATCTAACTGCTTGGGAAGAAGACAAGCACGTCGTTGGTCAGGCCAACATCGAACTCGATGAACACGGCAACATCGTTAACGAGCGTAATGCTGCCCGAAAAGCCGGGGAGTTTATTCTGGCTCTTCGGAAGGATATCGAGTATGTCGACGTTTCGCCGAAGCAACTGGTCTCCGTCGCAGCATCGTTGATTCCGTTCCTCGAAAACGATGACGCTAACCGTGCGCTGATGGGCTCGAACATGCAACGCCAGTCAGTGCCTTTGCTGCGTGCTGAAGCGCCATACATTGGGACTGGTATGGAGAAAGTGACAGCTCGTGACTCAGGTGCCGTTGTGGTCGCTAAACGCGACGGCGTTGTCGACTATGTCGACTCAGAGCGCATCATTGTCAAAGCTGATCACAATGTCGACGGAACGATTTCACGCGAAGTGACTGCGGACATCTACACGTTGATCAAGTTCAAGCGCTCCAACCAGAACACGTGCATCAACCAGCGTCCAATCGTTCACGTAGCTGAGCGAGTTGCAAAGGGGCAGGTGATTGCGGATGGACCTTGTACGGATCGTGGCGAACTTGCACTCGGTCGCAACGTACTGGTCGCTTTCATGCCGTGGCGCGGTTACAACTTCGAAGACGCGATTTTAGTTTCCGAGCGTTTAGTGAAGGAGGACTACTACACCTCAATTCACATTGAAGAGCTTGAAATTGAAGCGCGGGATACGAAGTTAGGACCGGAAGAGATTACCCGGGATATTCCGAACGTTGGCGAGAACATGCTTCGCGATCTCGACGAGAGCGGCATCATTCGCATCGGCGCCCAGGTAAAGCCAGGTTCAATTCTGGTTGGCAAAGTAACGCCCAAAGGCGAAACGCAGCTGACCGCTGAAGAAAAACTCCTGCGAGCGATATTCGGTGAAAAGGCCGGCGACGTTAAAGATGCGTCACTAGTCAGCCCTCCTGGAATCGACGGTACAGTCGTTGACGTCCAGGTCTTCACTCGCAAGGGTCAGGAAAAGGATTCACGTTCGCTGGCGATTGAACAGGAAGAAGAAGATCGACTGCGACGCGACCTTGAAGACGAGATTCGTATTCTTCGCGAACAGCGCGACGCACGAATTTACGAGTTGCTAGAAGGTCGCAAGCTTGCTGCGGATCTGACGTCGAACCGGGAAGTTCTAATTCCCAAGGGTGAGTCGTTGACGCGCGAGATGTTGAAGTCGATTGATCCTAAGGCTCTTCGCAAGGTTCAGCTGGCTTCTTCTCGCCTGGACATCGGTGCCGAGGTCAAGGAGTACGAAGATCGAACTGAACGTCAGATCAAGATTCTCTCCGACATCTATGAGGAGAAGATTGCCAAGCTGCGTCAAGGCGACGAACTCAGCCCTGGTGTCATCAAGATGGTCAAAGTCTTCATCGCCATGAAGCGCAAGCTTTCCGTCGGCGACAAGATGGCTGGACGCCACGGTAACAAGGGCGTTATCGCCCGCATCCTTCCGGAAGAAGACATGCCATATCTACCGGATGGAACTCCAGTCGAGATTGTTCTTAATCCTCTCGGCGTTCCGTCGCGCATGAACGTTGGTCAGATTCTGGAGACACACCTTGGTTGGGCCGCGCGTGTTCTTGGTTTCCATTTTGCAACGCCGGTGTTTGACGGGGCGACTGAGAAAGAGATCAAAGAGAAGCTCCAGGAATCTGGGGCTCGCGCACGCGAGCTTGGGCTGCCGGAGATTGTGAATGAATCCGGCAAGGCCATTTTGTACGACGGATTGAGTGGTGATCCATTCGAACAGAAGGTAACGGTCGGTTACATCTACATGCTTAAGTTGTCACACCTGGTCGACGACAAGATCCATGCTCGTTCAATTGGACCGTACAGCTTGATCACTCAGCAACCGCTCGGTGGTAAGGCTCAGTTTGGTGGACAGCGGTTTGGAGAAATGGAAGTTTGGGCGTTGGAGGCCTACGGTGCCGCACACATCCTCCAGGAGTTGTTG
>Ga0163162_10004598_pt1 | contig 13296 bp, 11 predicted proteins | sample S55metaG_FD_115310 | JGI IMG/M metagenome (GOLD analysis project Ga0163162, IMG submission 115310) | Switchgrass rhizosphere microbial communities from Kellogg Biological Station, Michigan, USA - S5-5 metaG | ecosystem: Host-associated > Plants > Roots > Rhizosphere > Soil | place: USA...
AGGATGAATTCTTCATCCTTCTCGAATTTTGCACCTTGTGCGTAATTGTCCACGCCGGCTACAGGAACGTAGCTCGCAATGCTTTTTATGCCAATCATTACGGCTTCCCAATAAAAAACAGCCCAAGACCACCGCTCGCAAGGATTTCGAGGGGCGCCGACAAACAGAAAACGGCCGCCACAACGGGCAGCCACGGGGAGCGCAAAGGGCTATCACTGGAATCGAAAACGAGCCAGGCGCCATCCCCCCGATCAATACAATACAGTGAAGATGCGCGTTATGACTCGCAGGTCACGCTATTTTGCCGAATCGGTGCAGATCGGGTTATTCGACCAACGACCAGTCCAGCGGCGTGCCGCGCTTGATCGGCGCGCGGGCGCGGCGGCCGAGGACGGCGTCGGTGTGCTTGGGCGGCAAACCGAGACCGGGGCGAATGGCGCGCAGATTGTCCCCGGTAAAGGTGTCACCGGCGGCCATGTCGGCCGTGACATACAGCGAGCGGCGATACACCAGCGACTTGCGTTCAGCCTCTGTGACGCCGTAATGCACCTGGCCCATGGCCTGCCAGGCGCGCTCGGTTTCCACCACCAGACTGGCCATTTCTGCCGGCTCCAGCGAGAAACTGGCATCGACGCCACCCGCTGAACGGTCGAGGGTGAAGTGCTTTTCCACCACCGTCGCGCCAAGCGCCACGGCTGCCACCGACACGCCAACGCCCATCGAGTGATCGGACAGCCCCACTTCGCAACCGAACAACTCACGCAGATGCGGAATCGTGCGCACGTTGCTGTTGAGCGGCGTTGCCGGGTAAGTGCTGGTGCATTTGAGCAGGACCAGGTCCTTGCAGCCAGCCTCACGGGCGGCACGCACGGTTTCATCCAATTCAGCGATGCTGGCCATACCCGTGGAGATGATCAGCGGTTTGCCGGTAGCGGCCACGCGGCGAATCAACGGCAAGTCAGTGTTTTCGAAACTGGCGATCTTGTAGGCCGGAACATCGAGGCTTTCGAGAAAGTCGACCGCGCTGTCATCGAACGGTGTCGAGAACGCCAGCATGCCGAGTTCCTTGGCGCGGGCAAAAATCGGCGCATGCCATTCCCACGGTGTATGGGCTTTTTCATACAAATCGTAGAGCGAAGTACCCGCCCACAGACTGCCCGGATCCTTGATGAAGAACTCGCCTTCGGCCAGATCCAGGGTCATGGTGTCAGCGGTGTAGGTTTGCAGTTTCAAGGCATGCGCACCGGCCTTGGCCGCGGCCTCGACGATTTGCAAAGCCACGTCCAGCGACTGATTATGGTTGCCACTCATCTCGGCAATGATGAAGGGCGGCGCGTCGGCACCGATCAAGCGGTGGCCAATCTTGAAACTAGTCATGGGGGTGATCCTTCAACACACGGGTGAACGCGCAGGCACTCTGGGTAAACCCGGCGTCACGAAACACATTCAATGAGGGCAGATTGTCCGGCATGACGCAGGCGTTGATGACGGTCAGTTGTGGCCAGTGTGCGGCAACAAATGCCTGAGCACGGGTCAACAGCGCCCTGCCCCAGCCAAGGCCGAAACGCCCTTGCAGCAGATAGATCGAAACTTCGGCTTCAAATCCGCGCTGGTCATAGCGCACAACACCGACGGCGCCATCGTCCGCCTCGGCGATCAACAGCAACCGCTGCGGATTACGCAAACTTGCCGTCAGCCAGTTGAGGTGTTGCACCCAATCGATCGCGCCAGTCTGCGGCGACCAGCGCCGCACGGCTTCGGCATTACGCCCCTCGAACAGCAACTGCGCATCGTCCAGCGTCGCCGGGCGCAGCCTGAGCACCGCACCGGCCAGTGCTGCCGCGACGCGCTCGGCGCCGCGACCATCGACCAGTTGCCGTGAACGCCGGGCCAGGCTCTGGCGCAGAAAATGATTGCCCACGACAAAGCCGACAGCGTCACGCAACTGCTCGACACTGACCTGCTCACGGGCGCCCATGAACACATGCGCCCCCGCAGCAGCCATCACTTCGCCGTTGACCTGTTGGTTGTTCGACACCGCGATACAGATCGTCGGCAAGCCCAGCGCCGCACGCTCCCAACTGGTACCGCCGCCGGCGCCGATAAACAGATCGGCTTCGCTCATGCGTTGGTAGAAATCAGTGACGAAACTGTGCAGGCGCCAGTTCGGCCGCGTCTCGGCCAACGCCTGCATCTGCGCCCAGGCCGGGTTCTCGGCACCGGCGACAAAATCTACCTGCAACTGGTTGAAATCAGCGAGCGCGAGCATCGCGTGATGAGTCTGCATCGCCGCATCGAAGCCACCGAAATTCACCAGTACCCGGCGAGCCGTGGGTTTGATCTCGATGGCCGGGCAATTGAACTCTTCACGCAGCATGGCGTAGCGCGGGCCCAGCAAGGTGCGGCAACCCTCGGGCAACAGCGGTGAGTAATTTTCACTGAGGCCCGACAAATTCTGATTGAGCAAAAGATCAACGCTGTAGCGCCGGGTCGCCAGATCATCCACCGCCGCGATGCGATGTGCCCAGCGGCGTGCAGCGGTTTGCCAGTGATGATCGAGGCCGTAATGATCGACGATGATCCAGTCAAACTCGGCATGGCCGTCCATCAGCAGATCCAGTGCGTCGATATCGGCCTGCCACGGCAGCATCGATTCGATGGCTTGCTGTGGGTCTTCAGCGGGGTAGCGATCAGGTAGCGCAAAAGTTTCAAAGCCTTCGCCGCTCAGCATATCGAGCCGATGCCCCGGCAATTGCCGGCAGGCAAACGCGACATGGCTGCCTTGCCCGCGCAATACCCGCGCCAGCGTCAGGCAACGGGCGATATGGCCACTGCCGATGGTCGGCGAGGCGTCGGCGCGAATCAGCACTCTCATTGCAGCTCTCCGCCCGCCTTGAGCGCGGCGTACAAGTATTCGGCGCGTTTCCAGTCCTCAGGCGTGTCGATGTCCTGCACCAGATGCCGGGGCAGAATCACCGGCAGGCTGGCCGGCGAATAAACCACTTCACCACGCAACCAGGCCTCACTGCGGCCCCAGTAGAACTGACCGGCATCCTGAAACGCTTCGGGCAGATCCTGCGAGCGGGTATGGCGAAATTCGGGATACAACGCGGTCAGTGCGCCCTGCTCGTCCAGCGTCAGCGCACGCTGCACCGGAAACCCGAAACTGCACACGGAAAACGCAAAAGAGCGGTCGGGATGCTGCTCCAGTAACTCCAGTCCCTGTTGCAGATAGCGCGCCTGCAGTAGCGGCGCCGTGGCGTACACACAGCAGGCGTAATCGAAGGCTGGCAGTTGCTGCAAGGCATGCATGATCACTGCCGCCGTACCGGTGAAATCATCGGCCAGGTCTGCCGGGCGCAAAAATGGCACCTGCACGCCATGGGCCCGTGCGACATCGGCAATCTCGGCATCGTCGGTGCTGACCACGACCTGATCGAACAAGCCCGATTCCAGCGCAGTGCGGATCGAACGGACAATCATCGGCACACCGTCGAACGGCAAGAGATTCTTGCGCGGGATGCGCTTGCTGCCTCCGCGTGCGGGGATGATTGCAACGTTGCTCAAGGACGTTTTTCCAACAGGAACCAGGTGACGTCATCCGCCGGGAACTGCGGGTCACGATGGTAAACAAAGCCGTAATCCAGCAGTTGCAGATCAGCATAGCGATCAAGCATCTCACCGGCAAAATCACGTTTGAACAGCTTGCCGCTGTTACCGCGATAGGACACTTCCACCGGTGCCGGGTTGTAGTACTCGGCGATCAAAATGTAGCGCTGGCTCAACGCGTACAACTGCGCATAAGCCATCGGCAACAGTTCAGGGGCCAGATGGATCAGCACGCCTTTGCTCAGGGTCAGGTCGTAGCGGCGCTCACGTGGGAAATCGAACAGCGAGCCGTGCCAGATCTGTGCAATGTCCAAGGCCCGCGCCTGGGCACAGGCGCTGTCATTGATCTCGACGCCGAACAGCTCGCAACGCGGCAGCAGTTGATGCAACGCCTGCAAATTATTGCCGGCGTTAGTGCCCAGCTCCACCAGGCTTTCAATACGCCCGGCGCGGCTCAACGCTTTGGCAAACAGCGCGAGATTGGCCGCCACCAGCGGTTGGCCGACATTGCGCTCAACGTACTGGTTGCCGAACTCACCCTGCCAGAATTTTTCCTGCTCGCTCAGATCACGCATGACTCAGTCTCATCCACCGCCATGGCGGCATTCATTCGGTCAGTCGACGCAATTGCTCGACTACATAATCCTGCTGCTGATCACTCAGCAACGGGTACAGCGGCAAGCTGATGGCTTCGGCGTAATAGCGTTCGGCCTCGGGGAAATCGCCCTCGGCAAAACCCAGATCACGATAGTAGGGCTGCAAATGCACGGGAATATAGTGCAGGTTTACGCCGATCCCGGCGGCGCGCAAGCCTTCGAACACCTGCCGGTGACTGAGGCCGATGCGCTCGATCTGCAAGCGAATCACGTACAGATGCCACGCCGACTCTGCTTCAGCCTGAGGGCTGGGCAGCGTTACCGGCAAGTACGCCAACAGACGATCGTAACGCGCCGCCAGCTCGCGACGCCGGGCGATGAAGTCGTCCAGCTTGCTCAACTGAGACAAGCCCAGCGCGGCCTGCATATCGGTGATGCGGTAGTTGAAACCCAGCTCGACCTGTTGGTAGTACCACGGGCCATGACTGGGTTCGGTCATTTGCTGCGGATCACGGGTCATGCCATGGCTGCGCAGACGTTGCAGACGCTCGGCCAGGTGCGGACGGTTGGTCAACACCATGCCACCCTCGGCGCTGGTGATGATTTTCACCGGATGAAAACTGAACACGGTCATTGCCGCGAACTCACCACAGCCCACCGGACGCCCGGCATAACTGGCGCCCACGGCATGCGAGGCATCTTCGATCACGGTGAAGTTGTAGCGCTCGGCCAGTTCGGCAATCTTGCGCATGTCGCAGCTCTGCCCCGAGAACGCTACGGCTACCAGCACTTTCGGCAAAGTGCCGTCCTGTTCGGCCTGATCGAGCTTCGCTGCGAGGGCGAAGGCATCAAGGTTCCAGGTCAGCAGATCGATGTCGACAAAATCGACCTCGGCGCCGCAATAGCGTCCGCAATTGGCCGAGGCGAGAAAGGTGTTCGGCGTCGTCCACAACCGATCACCCGGCCCCAGGCCTGCGGCCAGACAGGCAATGTGCAGCGCCGCCGTGGCGTTGCACACCGCGACGGCGAAGTCAGCCTGGCAACGCTCGGCCATTGCCTGCTCGAAACGCTCGATGCTCGGCCCTTGGGTCAGCCAGTCCGATTGCAGCACCTCGACGACCGCATCGATGTCTGCCTGATCGAGGCTTTGCCGACCGTAGGGAATCATACCGAGAGCTTCGCGTGCAGATCAGCGATCTGCCCGACCGAAAGGAAATGCGGGTTGGTGTCGGAGCGGTACTCGAAATCTTCGCTGACGGCACGCCCCTGCTCGCCGAGTTTGTCGACGGCAAAATCGACATCGACGCTGGTGAAGCGAATCGACGGCTGGATGGTGTAGTGATCTTCGAACTCAAGGGTCATGCGCGCGTCGTCCAGCGGCACCATCAACTCATGGAGCTTTTCACCGGGACGAATGCCGACGTGCTTGTGCGGCAGATGTTCGGCCATGCCGCGCGCCAGATCGACGACACGGATCGACGGAATCTTCGGCACGAACACTTCGCCGCCATGCATCCGCGCGAAGCTGTCGAGGACAAACTGCACGCCGTGGTCGAGGGTGATCCAGAACCGCGTCATGCGCTCGTCAGTGATCGGTAATTCCTGCGCACCGTCAGCGATCAGCTTGCTGAAAAACGGCACCACCGAACCGCGCGAGCCGGCCACGTTGCCGTAGCGCACCACGGCGAAACGGGTTTCCTGCTCGCCGGCAATGTTGTTGGCGGCGACGAACAATTTGTCCGAGAGCAACTTGGTCGCGCCGTACAGGTTGATCGGGCTGGCCGCTTTGTCGGTGGACAGCGCCACGACTTTTTTCACGCCGTTATCGATGGCGGCGGCGATGATGTTTTCCGCGCCGTTGACGTTGGTGCGGATGCATTCGGTGGGGTTGTATTCCGCCGCCGGCACTTGCTTCAAAGCCGCGGCATGCACCACGTAGTCGATGCCGCGCATGGCCTGACGCAGACGATCGGCGTCACGCACATCACCAATGAAGTAACGCATGCACGGCGCGTTGAACGTCTGCTGCATCTCGTACTGCTTCAACTCATCACGGGAGAACACCACCACGCGCTTGGGCTGGTATTGCTCAAGCAGTCGGGCGATGAATTTGCGCCCGAACGAACCGGTGCCGCCGGAGATGAAAATCGATTTACCGTTGAACATATGCTGATTCCTGTCCGGCACGCTTAAGCGAGCAACTGAGCCCAGTTGATCGCGGCATTTTCACCCAGGGTGAACCCTTTGCCGGTCAGGGCCAGGTTGGCGTTGTATGCCGGATCCTGGGCGAAGGCGCCGCTCCATTTTTCACGCAATGCCGCCAGTGCTTCCGGCGCCTGTGGCAGCTCGCCGGTATGCAGCACCTGCACCAACGGCGTCCACACGGTGAGGTAACCGGACTGACCCGCCTTGAGGCACAGATCGACATCGGCATAACCCTCGGCGAACGTCACTTCATCCAGCCCGCCAAGGGTGTTGAACAGCTCTTTGCGCACCATCAGACACACCTTCGACACAGCCGAGTAATTCTGCTCGACCGTCAAACGATGCATGTAGCTGTCTGCGCTGTGTTTTTCGCCGATGAAGGGCGAACCCACGCCATCGTTGAGGCCAAGAATCAGACCGGCCTGAGCGATGTTGCCGTCGCGGTCGACCAGTTTGGCACCGACGACGCCCACTTCCGGACGCTGGGCGTGGTTGAGCAGCGAATCGATCCAGTTCGGATTGACGACCTCGCTGTCAGCGGCCAACAGCACCAGATACTCACCCTGAGCCTGCTCGCTGGCGGCGTTGTACAACGCGACCTCACTCAGTGGCTGATCGGCACGCAGCACATTGACCTTGGCGTGGCGCAGGGTGCCCAGCCAGTCGTTGACCGCTGCCGATTGATTGGCGTTTGCCGCCAGCAACACTTCATAACGGCTGTAACGGGTTCTGAGCAGCACGCCTTCCAGGCAGCGGCGCAGCACCGGCAGATCGTCGATGACCGGCAGAATAATCGACACCAGTGGCTGTTCGCTGTGGCGGTAATCGATCTGCCAGGTGCCCGGCGCCGTCGAGGTGACCTTGGCCTTGTAGCCGCGATTGCCCAGATGACGCAGCAACGCCTGACGTTCGTGGGCGTTTTCTTCCAGCTCCGCCGCCTGGGTGATGAGCAGCGGCTCGTCGAGGTGTGCCAGGCCGTCGAGGCCGCCCTGCTCGATGATGCGCAGCAACAGGTCGAATTCCAGCGCCTTGCTGAAGTCAGCCTGATAACCACCGGCGTCGAGCAACACTTCGCGACGGATCAACCAGTGGCGCGCCATCAGTGACGGTACGCTTTGCAGCAGATCCAGATTGAAGCCCGGGCGGAACACGTCAACCAGTGCGCCATTGTCCTTGCGCTGGATTTCATCGGTGGCAACGGCACGCACGCCGTCGGCGGACATCAGTTCCAGACTGGCGCGCAACAGGCCGCTGGTGGTGAACTGGTCACCCGCCTCACACAGCAGCAACCAATCGCTTGGCGACTGTTGAGCGCTGAGGTTGAGCTTGTCGACGACGTTGCTTTGGGTGACTCGCACAAAGTGCAGGGTGTTTTGCACGGTCGTCGCCGCCGGCGCTTCACCGGTGGTGAACACCACCACCCTGAACGCTTTGCAGTGACCTTCGAGCAGGCTGTCGAGCGTTACCTGCAACTTGTCGATGTCGTTGTCCAGGTCGAGCACGAAAATGCCGAATTGCGGACCACCGCCTTCAGTCGCCAGATGTTGGCCGATCGACTCGAGTGGCTTGATTGCCGGCGCGCGAGCCGCCAGCCACTGCAACAGACGACCGGACTTCATTTTATCGAAGGCTGGCTGATTATCTTCGACCGTCTGCGTTTCGAGGCGGGCGATCCACTCGTGCATGGCTTGCGCGGCGGTCTCGTCCCCGACGATGTCCAGTTGCGCCGCCAGACGTTTGACCACGGTCTGGTTGAACGCATTGAGATCATGGGCCTGCCACAACCGGTCCAGCACACTTTCCGCTGTATCGTTGTTGCGCGCCTGCAACAGGTGCGCCTGACGGGTCCACACGCCTTCCAGCCCTTCCAGTTGCATGCGACCGGCCGGCAGCGTGTGCAAGATGAATTCGAACTGCTCCAGACGATCGAAGAATGCCTGGTTGTAAAACGGCATTTCGACATACTGCAGCGGGCCAAAACGACGATCCGGCGCCTTCAGTCCCTGGTTCCAGGTCGACTCGATAATCAGCTCGGCAGTCAACGCCCGCCCGGACTTCAGGCTGTCGGCCATTGCCTCGAAACTCTCCAGGGCAAAGGCCTTGGCCTGCCCGGCATCCAGCCCTTCGATAGCGGTAGGCAGCGAGACGAGGAATTCGGCAAAGGCCTCGCGTTCGGCGACCGATTTGGCGTCGACGTAGGTCAGCGAGTGATACACATCGGTATTGTGCTCGGAGACACCGTAGTTGATCTCGCGCACCACGTACGGAATCGGCAGGATGCGGGCTTTGGCACTGGCCAGCAGGTAGTAGACGTGACCAATTTCCTGCCACTGGAAATTGGTCCCCGGCGGCAACGCCGCGTGCCAGTTTTTCATCAGGTCAGTACGGGTTACCGCGTAGAACGGCGGGATGTACTGGTGCATGTAATCGAGGACACGATCCTGCGCTCGCTCGGACGCATAGTCTTCCTGGACTTTCTTGTCGCGGCGGTAGTAGTTCACGCCATGGGCCAATGACAGGTACATCAGGCAATAGCCGTGGCACATACCGTAATCAGGATTGGCATGCAGGAAGCCGACCGACTCTGCCAGCGAATCATGCAGGATGAAGTCGTCGTCGGCCGCCAGCACCATGTACGGCGTGGTCAGATGCTCGACACCATAGGCCAGTTTGGCCTGCATGCCCCAGTACGCGAACTGCGGCACGTGGTGGTAGTCGACAGCGGAAAAGTCGCCTTCAGGTCGATCCAGAGTCGAATCGAGCACCATGATTCTGCAGGGCAAGCTGCTGTAATACTTCACCGCCCGGCGCAAAAACGCCGGCCGATTGTGAGTAATCAGGACGACGGTCAATAGCTCTTCGAGCGGTAGCGCCATTTCAGTACTGTACTTGCCTTGCATAACTTCTCTCCACAACCGGCGACTCGCCGAAACAACGCTTGGTGATGTTGCGAATTAACGGACGCGACGCAGATAGCCGTCCGGCGCCACGGTGATCAGCAGCTTGTTCTGCAACTGCTGGTCGATCTCGAAATCCTGGTTCTCTTCCAGGTATTTCCACACGGCGGTTTTCGGGTTGTCGCCCGGGCCCCACGGACGATCCGGGAAGAAATCGGCCGGCATGTCTTCAACCACGGTGTCCATCACCACGCAGTAGCTGTCGACCGACACCAGTGGTGCGTACAGACGCAGTTCTTCGAGGACGTGATCGTGGGTGTGGTTGGAGTCGAGTACCAGAATGACTTTCTTGCCTTTGGCCGCAGCCTGCACCTGGGCGGCAATGCCGGCGTCGATGCTCGAACCTTCGATCATCTTGATGCGCTTGGCCATCGGGTGGCTTTCGATCGCTTCGCGGTTGTGCGGGCGAATGTCGAGGTCGATGCCCAGCACTTCGCCGTGGCCTTGCAGCTCCAGCAACGAGGCGTAGTAGATGATCGAACCGCCGTGGGCAATGCCGCACTCGATGACCAGATCCGGTTTGACCTGCCAGATGATCTCCTGCATGGCCATCATGTCTTGTGGCAGCTGGATGATCGGACGGCCCATCCACGAGAAGTGGTAGCTGTATTTGTGCTTGGCCGATTCGTTGAAGAAATCGCGGGCCAGGCCGGTCAGTTTCTGGTCGTCACCCTGCTGGGCAATCTGTTCCCGGCATTCGGCTTCGAAGGCTTGGTTGATGCTGTTGTCGGTCATTTTAATAATCTCAAGGGTCACTGAAACGAAGCGCTGTCGACGGCGTGATAGACGTAGCGTCCACCGGTCATCCGCTTGATCTCTTCGAGGTAATTGGAATTCATCACAAACAGATGGGCGCCTTCCGGCAGCGCGTCCATGGCCTCTTGCGGCGAAGACACACGCGCGCCACTCAGTGGCAGATAACGCCCCTGTTTGGCAGGGTTGATATCCACCACACGATCCACCGCGACACCGGCGCGTTGCAGGAACAGCGAATAGATCACGCCTTTGGAGGACGCTCCCCAGATGGCCGAACCCTGCTCGGGCGCCGACTGAATGATCTGCACCGCACGATCGAGGCTGGCCGTAAAACCGTCAGGCAGTGCGAGGCGCGGCACCGGTTGTTCCGGGGTCAGGCGCAACGTCGACAGGTCGGCGACGATGTACAGGTATTGGCCACCGAACAGATGACCGGCCTCATGCACGGTGCCGAACATCCGGCGCAGGTCATCGAGGCGGAAATAATTGACATGTTCGTAGAACAGGTCGAACCACGCTTTGTGCTCAAGAATCCAGTCGAAGCACGGCACTTCGATGTAGATCTGCCCGCCCTGATTGGCATTGGCGATTTCGGCGAGGAAGCTCACAGGATCCTGAATATGCTCCAGCACATGGCGCAGGACGATGGCGTCTGCCGCCAGCCCGAGACCACGGGTGAACGGTGCCTTGATCACGTCGGCGCTTTCGCCTTCGTACGCCGGGTCGATGCCGGTGATCGAATAACCGAGGCCCTTGAGCAACTCCAGAAAATAGCCTTTGCCGCAGCCGACCTCGATCAGTTCCTGACCCTTGAAGTGCTTGGCGATGATGCCTTCGACGTCGCTCAAGTGCTTCTGGAACTGGCCGGAATGCGCCTGCTCGTTCTGATAATCGGCGTCGTAGCTGAGTTTGTCGGCGTCGAACGCGGCGTTGAAGATCAGACCGCTGCGCTCGTCCTGCACCAACAGCATGTCGGCACTGGCCGAGGCCTGCGCCGACGCGGGATCGGCAAAGGTGCGGTTCTGCAGCACCGGCAGGTCGGTGACACGGTACAACTCGTGCTTCATTGCGGCTCTCCCAGTAACTGTTGCAAACGCTCGGTCACCGCCCAGAACGCCAGCGGTTCGTGGGTTGGGTATGGGTAGTGGCCGAGGTTCAGATGCAGCGTCGCAGCGCGTTCGCGCAGGCGTTGTTCGACCAACGCACGCACGGACACCGGTTGGCCGCTGGCACAATTGATCACGCCATTGAAGTCGATTTTTTGCAGGATCGCGGCGAGGTAACCGGCAGCGAGTTCAATCGGCAGAAAATCACGCAGTTGCTCACCGGCGGACATGTTGAACGACGGCTCACCGGCGTCGACCGCCCGGTCCAGTGCCGCCAACAGACTGTTGGGGTTCTGACCTTCGCCATGCAGATAGAACAAGCGCGCCCACTGCAAAGTAAACGGCTGTTGCTGCTGCAGATTTTGCAAAAACAGGTGCAGCGTGTGCTTGGCCAGACCGTAAGGATTGCTCGGCTGTGGCTCGGTGCTTTCGCTGAGTGGGCCGCTTTGCATGCCGTATTCGAAACAGGTGCCAGTCACCAGAACCTGCTTCACACCCGCCTCGACCGCGCTTTTGATAAAGCGATAGTCGGCCATCAGGTTATGCTCGAAATGGAACAGTGCCCGGTAGTTCGGCAAACCCGGCCAGGCCAGATGCGCCAGTGCGTCGATGCCATCGGTCAATGCGTAGATATCGAGATCGGCGGCGTGAATATCCGCTGCGATGAACTCGACGTTGTTGATCCACGGCATGCCTTGTGCGGTTTCTGCGTTACGCGCCACGGCACGAACATCGCAGCCGCGTGCAAGCAATGCCGCGACCAGATGCCGACCGACAAATCCTGTGGCGCCAGTGACCAGAACCTTCACAGCACGCTCAACTCAGGCACGGCGATCACGAAGCGGCCGTCCCACTGACGCACTTGCGCCAGTTGCTGGCTGACTTCGTGGAGCAGGTTCCATGGCAGCACCAGCACGTAATCCGGTTTTTCGAGATCAATCTGCGCCGGCGCCACAATCGGAATGCGGCTGCCCGGCAGGAACTTGCCCTGCTTGTGTGGGTTGGCATCGGCCACCCAGGCGAGCAGGTCCGGTTTGACCCCGGCGTAGTTGAGCAAGGTGTTGCCCTTGGCCGCCGCGCCATAACCGACTACGCGTTTGCCGTCGGCCTTGGCCTGCAGCAGAAAGCGCAGCAGTTCATGCTTGATGCGTTCAGCGGCGGGCGCGAGGGTCGCGTAGTACTCGGCGGTTTTCACCCCGGCATCCAGTTCGGCTTGCAACTGTTGTTGCACAGCAGGTTGAACCGCGCGGCGCTGGCCGTCCTTGCGCTGCACGAACACGCGCAGCGAACCACCGTGCGTCGGCAGTTGGCTGACGTCGAAGACTTCCAGGCTATTGCGCTCGCACAGCGCTTGCACGGCGGTCAGCGACAAGTAGGAATAGTGTTCGTGATACAGCGTGTCGAACTGCGCGCCGGCCATCAGTGTCAGCAGTTGCGGGAATTCGAAAGTGGCCACACCGGTCGGCTTGAGTAGCGTCGCGAAACCACCGAGGAAATCATTGATGTCCGGCACATGGGCGAGCACGTTGTTGGCCGCCATCAGATCGGCGCCCCAGCCTTCGGCTTGCAACTGCGCAGCAGTCTCACGACCGAAGAACAGTTCACGAATTTCCAGGCCCTTTTCCCGAGCCGCTTGCGCGGTGCTGCGCGTTGGTTCAACACCGAGGCACGGAATGCCGCGACCCGCCACGTATTGCAGCAGATAACCGTCGTTGGCGGCGACTTCGACCACGCGACTGTCGGCAGTCAGGCCGAAGCGCTCGACCATCTCGGCGACATAGCGCTCGGCATGGGCCAGCCAGGTGCTGGAGAACGAACTGAAGTAGGCGTACTCGGCGTCGAACAGGCTGTCGGCACTGGTGTAATCCTCGGTCTGTACCAGCCAGCATTGCTGGCACACGGCGACCTTCAACGGCACCCATTGCTCGGCCTGTTCCAGGCGATCGGCGTGCACGTAGGCATTGGACGGCGGCGAGGTGCCGAGGTCGATCAGCGGCAGGCTCAGCGGTGCGGCGCACCCACGGCAGTTCATAGACGCACTCCAGCAAAGTGTTGATCGAGCGCGGG
>Ga0163162_10004599_pt1 | contig 13296 bp, 9 predicted proteins | sample S55metaG_FD_115310 | JGI IMG/M metagenome (GOLD analysis project Ga0163162, IMG submission 115310) | Switchgrass rhizosphere microbial communities from Kellogg Biological Station, Michigan, USA - S5-5 metaG | ecosystem: Host-associated > Plants > Roots > Rhizosphere > Soil | place: USA: Michigan...
AATGACACGAAGGTAACTATCATTCGGAATGATATAAGCCCGAGGGAAGCCCTCTAGCATGCACCTTTCGTTAGGGGGCTATCAATTGGGCTGATGACAAAACTGTGTTGCATTATCGGCAAAGGCAAGAAGAACGGTAGCACTCGGACTTCTGGTCCTGCAGTCAGTTGTCTCGACTGTCTCTGAGACGGATGGCATTGCGCAGCAACAAGCCGAACTGTTCCGGCAAAGGGTTTGTCAGACTATTGATTGGTTGCTTGGCATCTGCCGATCTTTTTACCAGCAGTTGCTTTACCAAATCACTTCCATAGTCCCGCCCGAGAACCGATCGTGCTTGTGGAACGTCAAGCAGCTCTCTGACATCCGGCATCACATCACGATAGGCACTCAGTACTGCTGCACTGCGCACCAACAAGCCACCGTCTACACCGAAATAGGCAGGGTGCAGACGGCGCAGCACATCTCGGGCCTGAATGGCGCACACTTTTGCCTGTGCTATTTCCGTCTTTTTGTTTTCAGGTTCTACGACCCATTCGGCATCAAACAACTCCAGCAATGCGATAGCAATTCGCAGATCGAGTACCTGTCTGCTGTTCCTGGAGACAACCTTCAAGAATCGCTCAAGCAACGCATTGGCCCGGAACGGAAGCGGCACCTGTTGGAATGTTGTTTGTGTCGACGGATTCGATTGCACTGTCAGCCGCGATTGGAGTGTCAAGCCAATCTGACAACCGACCAGCAACAGATCCTTATACCTGGAGCCAGAAAGTCTGCCTGTTTCTTCAAGTTTACCCAGTCCGGCCTGTGTCATTTCCCCCGCTCTTTCCAGATCGCCCGACTGAGCTACTGCACGGACGTGCACAGGAAACAGAGCACTTTGGAAGTCCTGTCTGCGAACGTTTGAAGCGCGGAACACATCGAGTGCTTCTTGCGCATTCCCCTGAGCCAGTAACATTTTCATTTCTTCCACCAACCGAGCCTGATCCAGGTCCAGATCATTTTGCAGATGCTCGGTTTCGCTTCGCCCTTCGGCCATCAGCACCATCAGGTCAAGGAACTGTCTAGCGCGTCGGGGTAACTCGGCGCGAGACGTCAGCAGACCTTTCTCGATTCCGACCTGCCATCGCTCACTGAGGATCTTGACAGGTTGATCGAGCATTAGACGACAGTACAATTCTTCGACGCGGCCCTCATCACAGCTTTCATAGAATTCAGCAGCACGAGACCAGATAGTTTTACAGGATTCCGGATCCTGATGACGCATCTCCCTGAGCACTCGCTGCCGAAGCTCAGGCCGGTGGCGAACAACATCACTTGACTGGATGGAGACCAATTGATTGAACTGTTTCAATCGCTCGAACAATGCAGTTGCCTGTGCAGGTTCTTGCAAACCGAGCTCACAGGGTTGATTCAGGACAGAAAAAATAATGTCCGGGGTGATTTCACGAAGGACCAATCCCGGGTCGGCAAGTTTCTGCAGGGCTTCATCGGGTATGTGAGCGATGATACGGCGATACAGCAATCCTTCGGTCATATGTTCCAGCCAGTCGTTAACGACTATGTCTGAACTGGTCACGTCGGCGACGGATTTCTTCAATCGATCAGCAACGACCGCGACCAGCTGAGCGGCCAGCCTGAGCGACAGCGGATGCCCTCCGACCCGCCGCACTACGGCTTTGTTGGTCCGTGTGTTCGTCAAACCCAGTGACTTCAGCAACTGGTACGACTCATCTTCCGTCAACTCTTGCAGTTCGAGTGGTTTCACCCATTTCGCCAGGATGTCTACCAGTCCAGTGGCATCCTCCACTGGCAAATCGTTCGGATGCAGCCCCCGACCACTGATCACTACCCGCAGGCGCGGTAAGATACGTTGCAACTGACCGACAAACAGCAACAGTTTTTCCTGGTGGCGCGCAGACCTCTGGCTCACTTCTTCGAATGTATCGAAAACCAATAGCAATGTATTGCGAGCAGCACTTTTGAAAGCCGCCTGACAGATAGATGCGAATTCGCTGACCGCTTCCTCTTCAAGGCGCTGGCTATGGGTTCCCAGATTTCCGAAAGCCTCGAAGGAGTCATAGTCACCTCCATAGGTTGTTGTCACTGATAGTTCCGATACCAACCGTAAATTCAATCGCTGAAGGTCTTCACCATGTCCAGGTACCTGCAAGGCGAGTTGTTGTGCGATCTCAGCCAGTACGGTGAGGGGCTGGTCGGGCCAGATGGAAGACTTGTCGAAATCGATATAGGCGAAGAGCAGGTCCGGATTTGCCTGGGCATGCAGGTGCTCGAGCAGAAATCTGGACAGGAGCGCCGTCTTGCCCATACCACCAATACCGGTAATGACCAACGGCACTTCATGCAGAAAACGTTGCACCCCCAATTTACTCAACACATATGTACTGCTGCGACGAACTACATCGAGGAAACCCTCTGGCAGCACATCGACAAACCTGCGCAAGGTTTTCAAGTATTCCTCTCTACCGACGAAGTGCTTGTCGGCGAGTAATTCAAACTGCCGGATGAATCCTTGGCGATGCAGTGCGCTGCGCAGTTGTTTGGTGTCCGGCAGGTCGGGGACCAGATCCTGCAACAACTGAACTGCACTGAGGCTGGCCTGGAGTTGTTCGAGACTCTGCTGTTCAAGCGCCATGGCGTTACCCGCGATGTAACGCTCGAACATTTCCTGATAAGGCGAAGCCTCGTCGCCTGCATTTCGGTTAGCCTCCAGAGTGGCCTGTAGCCGCTGTTGCCGGCCTAACTCATGAAGCGCAGGGCGACGTATATTGTCAGGGAGTCGCCACTCTACGAGTCCGTCCTGTTTGCGGGTCATCACTGCCAGATCAAGAAGCTTGCCCAGATCGTGCTCGTATCCCTCGAGAGGTTTCAGTCGCTGCGGCTCAAAGGTGTCCAGAACGGAGGCCGCGAGTACATAACCATTAGATTCTCTATTCATGGCAAGAAACCCAACTGACGGGCACTTTTACAGGTGAGCTGCGAGTATTCATAGGCACGCTCGTTTTCGTTGTAGGTCTTCAAGCTATCCATGATTTCTGTTGCGGCGTGCTCAATTTGCGCATCCGACACCGTAAGTTTTAAAGAAGCCTCTCGTGCCTGTTTCAGAAAAGTCACCAGGTCGCCGTATTCGGGTAGTGCTGCAGAGTCTTTGAGAAGCCTGCGTGAAATGGGGACTTCGAGTTTCAATCGAGCGGGGTCAACATCGATCAATACGACATACAGCGCCTTGGTCTCATCAAGTGCAAGAATCGTTGTACTTGCCAGCGCGTCGGCTATTTTGTCTTCGGTGTCGCTCCCACCGAAATGGTCAAACACCAACCACAAACATTTTTGCTGATCGCGAGCAACTGCCTCGAATTTTCGAATCGAATTCTGGAACCAGCGTGTCGGTGATTCGAACCGCGTTGGCATGGCACTCGCGGGTACATTCATCCGGGTATTGATGGTTTCGACGATATCCTGATAGCGCGCCTCGAGGGCGCCTTCGCGGAAACTGTGATAATCGATCTTTACAATGATATTACGGTCACCAACGCTATCGAGTTGACGGACCAGATCATACGTATAGGTTTTTCCGCAGGTTTTGTTTCCGTTGACGACCAGAACCCGGCTTCGGCCCTGATCGCCCTGCATTTTTCTGAGCTCTTGGCGTAATGCTTCACGGCCGATAAAACAATCGTCCCCGCCAAGAAACAACGTACTGAACGGGTCGGGCAGCGCGTGCGGGAAAGCAGTCTGGCGAGATTTGGCCAATTGTTGTTGAAGCGTGCTCGCAATGCTGTTGGTATCGGGATTCGTATGACTCGCCAGGTTTTGCAGCAAATCATCCAATTTACCCTTGGCAATGCACTGGTCGACTGCAACGTTGTAAGCGGTCTCCAGCCCCACGATTGGATGGGTATGCTGGTTCAGATCCAATTCGCACGCCTCAAGCAGAAATCGACGCAAAGAATCGTAATCCCCGAAGGCGCTGTTCAATGCCACGCGCAGCATTACTTTCTGCTTTTCGTCCATTGTTTGCTCCTACGCCAACAATCCCGAATGCCCGGAAGCGGCGAGGTGGTCCCGGATTGCCCCAGCCTTGATGGCCTCGTTGTTATCCGGACCGCCCCAGTTGTGCAAACCGATCAGATCCATCCGGCCGCTGAACACCGGCGAGCCGGACGAACCTTCGTCCGTATTGGCGGTGTGTCTGATGATAAAAGATCGCTGATCGGCGGCGGGAGCCATGCTGAAGCCTATGGTCAATCGCAGCGGGGAAGGGGCGCCGGCCAGATTGTCGTAGGGGTGCTGCAAAATCAGCAGGGGTTCGTTTTCCTCCAACGTGTTGTTGACCAGCTTGAAATGGCCACGCTCTACAGTGCCTTTATCAATGACCGGATCAGTTCCCGGGCTACCGTTTATCCGGAGGACGGCGTAATCAAGTGTCTCGTCAGATGCAACCAGCCAGTTCTCCTGTACCAGTGTGTATCGGGTGAGATTGGCTTCCTTGCTGCGGTAGCCGAACGTCAACTCGATCGCTGTTCCTGATAACTTATCCTGAACCGCAGTTTCAGTGACGTGATGGTTGGTCATGAGCAGGTCATCTGCCACAAGGAACCCCGTACCGCAAATACGTTTGCCATTTGGCCGTTTGAAATCAACGATGCAGACTCTGAACTCTGCCTCCCCAAGTCTACGGGTAACGTCATCGTAACTGGGGAATCCGGCAGACTTGACGATTGCCCGTTCGAGCCCCTCACGGGTGGATAGTTGAGTCGCAATTTCGGGTGCAAGTGCAGTGGGAAGGTAGACGTCACCCAGCGGATCGGCTGTTTCCAGTATCAACTCCTCGACGCGATACAACAGCGGATGTTCCGGTCGCTCGGCGCGTGCAGCCTCGATCAGCTTCACGATCCCGCCCCTTCCCAGGCGCTGATCCATTTCGCGAATGAGCTCATCGGTAGCGGTATCCATTCCGGCTGCGGCATGTGTGCGCTTGTTCAGATCAATGTCCAATTGATCCTGCGCCAGGCGCCGCAATTCCTCATAGGTCGAAAACGCTTCGTTCAAGGCACCGCGCAGTGCCTTTCTTTGCTTTCCATCAATACTTGGCATGGCCGACTCCTGTCGTTTCAAAGGATCGGTGTGCCGTTTGGATTCAGAAAAACTTCTTTGAGATCCCGGTCATCAAACTCGAGCACGACGTAACCGTTAGGTCCGTATTTTTTGCTGCTGCCCGTGACGTATTTATTAGGCCCATCGAGTACGCGAGCACCTGGCACCAGATTTTTTCCTGGCACTTTCTGCCAGCCAGGGCTGGCCAGCGGCTGGTTGAACTTGTCGCGAAAATAAGGAAACGCACTGTGCCCGACGCAGCGACCAAGGACACCCCACAGCGGATGCTGGTCATAAACAACGCAACGATGCTCGTGGCCCCAGTACCAGGCATGGATCCTCTGTTGATCCAGCAGCTTGCCAAGCTGTCGTACCAGCTCGGGACCCTGCTTCTCATATAGTGAGTAGGGTTGATGGTGAGAGAACAACACCACCCGTCGATCACCCGCATTTTTCACCAGATTCAGCAGCCACTCGGCTTGGGAACCATAGAGTTCGTGCTCCGAGTAACCCGTATCGAGGCCTACCAGCAGCCAATAATCATTCTGGAAGGCGAAGTAGCTGGCCTTCTGTTTGAACGCCGGCAGAATCTTGTCGAAGTAACCATAGCCACCCGAGTACATCTCATGATTGGAATTGAGAGCGCGGCTGGTTACCGCAGGCAATTTGGGCCAAAACTTCAGAAAGCGCTCTTCGACTTCATCCATATCTCCCGAGTAATAAACATCTCCCAGATGGAGGAGAAGATTGAATTTTTGCGTGTCCATCTCGATGCTTTTCGCGCAGACCGGGCCGCCATACATGCCGGTGCCCCAATCACTGAGCACCGCAATACGCGCGCTGTTAGGAAATGGCTGAGGAGGGCTGTTATCTACGATGAACTCGTGTTTCTTCAGGCCTTTGACCCAGTCGACCAGGCTGCCGGCCCAACCCAGGACATCCGTCGAATCAAACTTTGCTTCGTAACCTTTGACGTTGTCGCCCGGCCATTTCAGCTCACGACCCGACTGACGCGCCAGGAAGGTCTGTACGAGAGACGCCATGCGATCATCAACCGTCGCCAGGACATCCGAGTCACGCTCTGTTCGCTCAAGTGTGGCCATTGCATCCGAGAGAAGTGCGATGGCCTCGGCTTTGGTAGTGTCGGAATCCGAAACAATTTCGCTCGCTTCGAGTTGCCCTGCCGGCATTGTGCCCAGTGCTTGGGCAAGCTGCTCATAACCCACAATCGGAAGATTAGGCTTCACGATTGCCTCCTGTCAGTCCTTTCCAGAATTCCTGTTCAGCACAGGTCCGCAAGCGTGCGAGCAAGGCACCCTTGAAGTTGCCCAAACCTAATGTGTACGGGTGTTTCAGCGATGCAACAGGGATGGGCAACACTGCTGAATGAACTGTAGTCGGCCTTACGGCACTGTTCAATGTGCCATCATGGTTTACTTTTTCATAGAATGAGGAACCTGCGGTCACCTTGCAGGATGCAGCGCAAAAAGTTGCTTCTAGAGACTATCCGGATCCCCCAAAAACATTTTGACTTGGCTCTAGGGCGGTGGTTTCAGGCTGTAAAAAACTAGTGATGCCCCCATTTTTGCCCCCAATGAAACGGAAGGCCTGCGCGGCTCCGGGAAAAAACTCGGCCCAGGGCCTGATTACCCTGGCCACCTACGGCGTCGGCATACTGATCGGTTTCTGGGTCGCGGGCCATGTCTCTGATTACTACTCCACTCCTGCGGGTCACCAGTGGCAGAGCATCTGGTTGTTCCCGGCGTTCTTTTCCCTGGGTACGGACTCCCCTCTGTAAACGACCGCGCGATCAGCTGACTGTCTGAAATGCGCAGACGATTCCTTGGAATAGGCATTGATGTCGACAAAACGGGCAAATGATCCCGGCAGGTGCGCCGCATACTGAAGCCAGGATTTACCCGGGGGTATCGACTGGTTTAACCAATGTCTATCCCATCGCAGCAATTTACAGATAGGGCGCGATCATGCAGCAGGATAAGAGAGGCACATCAGAAAACACATTCCAGGATCACCCAGGCTTCAGTCGCCGTGACGTTTTGATTGGCGGGGCGGTCGTAGGGGCCGGCTTGAGTGTTGCACCGCTGTCTTGGGCAGCCTCGCCGGATAGCGCGAAAATGAGCGGAGCACGGGTTACAAACACGCGCAAGCTGGGTTCGCTGGAGGTCTCGGAACTCGGTGTCGGGTGCATGAGCATCAGCGCCAACTACGGCGCACCTGCAGGCAAGGAGCAGGGCATCAAGGTCATCCGCACGGCCCATGAGCAGGGCGTCACTTTTTTTGATACAGCCGAAGTGTATGGGCCGTATACCAATGAAGAATTGGTGGGTGAGGCGCTTTCGCCGTTTCGCAACGCTGTTGTCATCGCGTCAAAATTCGGTTTCGACATGGATGCCGGTGGCGCACTCAATAGTCGTCCGGAACATATCCGTAAGGTGCTTGAGGGCTCGCTGAAGCGGCTGCGCACCGACCGTATCGATCTCTACTATCAACACCGAGTCGATCCAAATGTACCGATCGAGGATGTCGCGGGTACAGTCCAGGACCTGATAAAAGAGGGCAAGGTGTTGCACTTCGGGCTCTCGGAGGCCAGTGCAAGCACCATTCGCCGAGCGCATGCCGTTCATCCAGTGACGGCGGTCCAAACCGAATACTCCGTGATGGAGAGAAGCGTCGAGCACAACGGAGTCCTTGATACCTGTGAACAACTGGACATTGGTTTCGTGTGCTGGGGCCCGCTGGGTATGGGCTATTTACCCGGTACGCTGAATGGCAGTACACGGTTCGACGCCGACACCGATCTGCGTTCAGGGTTTGACCGATTCACGCCCGAGAACCTGGAAGCAAACGAGCCAATCGTTGCTTTGCTCAGGCAGTTCGCAATGGAAAAGCATGCCACTCCCGCTCAGATAGCGTTGGCATGGTTGCTTGCACAGAAACCCTGGATCGTCCCGATTCCAGGCACACGCAAGCTTAATCACCTCCAGGAGAACCTGGCATCCGTCAACGTGAAGCTGACGTCCGCCGAACTGGTGGAAATGGATGCTGCTCTGGCAAAGCTGGCGGTGCACGGTGGTCGAATGAGCCCAATGCATATGCGTGCCGTCGACGTCACCCAGTGACCGTCAGAATGTGAAAGCCGCTGAAGGCGTCCAGTAGCGATTTTCCTCCACTCGGCGCGTCTTGGCGCGGTGTGGAGAATGGCATCATTGATCACCCCGTTTTTTATCAGGTACTCAAATGAATCAGGTTACGCGTAAGGTGTTCGAGCCGTTTGTGTTCGACAACGGAATCAAGTTGCGCAATCGCGTGGCGATGGCCCCCATGACAACGTGGGCCGGCAACGCGGACGGTACAGTCTCCGACGAGGAAATTGCTTATTACCAGCGTAGGGTAAACGGTGTCGGTTTGGTGATCACCGGTTGCACGCACGTACTCGCTAACGGTATTGGATTCACCGACGAATTTGCAGCGTTCGACGACACATTCGTTCCCAGTCTCAAGCGATTGGCCAAGGCCGCGAAGAGCGGTGGTGCAACGGCTGTTCTGCAGCTGTTCCACGCAGGTAACAAGGCCGTTTTGGAGTTGGTGCCAGACGTTGTCAGTGCCAGCGCAGTGAGCATCGACGCGGGAGCGTTCAGCGTTAGCACTACCCCTCGCGCAATGACCCCGGAAGAAATCCACGACGTGATCCTCGCGTTTGGTGAGGCGACGCGTCGTGCCATCGAGGCTGGATTTGACGGCATAGAACTGCATGGCGCCCACGGATTTCTGATCCAGAATTTCTTCTCTCCGAAGTTCAACCAGCGCGATGACGAGTGGGGCGGCTCACTCGAGAACCGTCTGCGTTTTCCATTGGCGGTTGTGCATGAGGTTCATCGAGTCATCAAGGCACACGCTGATCGACCGTTCCTGTTCGGCTATCGCATTTCGCCAGATGAATCTGGCGAAAATGGATTGCGCATCGACGATACCTGCGTGCTTGTCGATGGACTTATCGAAAGCGGTATCGACTATCTCCACGTCTCCTTGGGAAGCGTGCTGGAAACGGTGCCTGTCGACGGACAGGGTAATAAGACCACGGCGGAGGTGATTCTGGATCATGTCGACGGACGCATTCCAGTGATTGCTGCCGGGCAGATCAAGACGCCAAGCCAAGCCGAGGAGGCGCTTGAACTCGGCCTGTCGCTCGTCGCGGTTGGACAGGGCCTTGTCATAAATCCTGACTGGGTGGAACTGGCAGAAAAAGGCCACGACGATCAGATTCAAACAGCGCTTAACCCGGCACGCGTTTCGCAGATCGCAATTCCGCCAAAACTGTGGGGCGTAATCGAGGCCACCACGGGTTGGTTCAAGCTCCAGGGCGCACCGTAACGTAGGCTTGGCCGTGGTGCGCAGCTGCGAACCTCAGTCAGCGTGCCTCAGCCACATCAACGTCAGTGTGGAGGCCCAGACCTCTCGACGAGTAGCTCCCACTGCTCCTCAATGTCCCGTATTTGAGATCGCTTGAATCGAGCAAAGATGCCACTCGATCGAGCAAACGCAACCGCTCTGCATTTCACATAATCCCAAGGAGCCTCAAGACCTGCCTGCGCTGTAGGCAGGTGGCGGGTGTTTCTGTGGAAAGTCGAAAATACAGGCGAGTAGCGATATGCAAAACAACAGCATCCGGTTTGCGTGCAATGGCTGCGGGATCTGCTGCAAGGGGCGGTTGGTTCCACTGACGTTGAACGAGACAAGGCAGTGGCTGGAAAGAGGGCATGAGGTCGCGATCATACTGGAGGCGTTTGAGCAATCCATCTGGACTGCTGGGCCGCAACAGTTTGCCCACGCCGCAGGACGCGCCGTCGAGGTGCCTTGCGGTAATTCCCATGTGCGGGCCGTTGCAGTGTTTGCGGGCAATGCGCTGGTGCAATGCCAAAGCCTCGGCGATGACGGTCGTTGCGGTATCTACGAAGAGCGGCCGCTGGTGTGTCGTATATATCCGGCGGAGATCAATCCGTTCATTGCGCTTGATCCGGAAAACAAGATTTGCCCGCCCGAAGTCTGGGAGGAGGGTGAAGTGTTGTTTACAGATCGGATCGTTGATCCGGTTCTTGCTGATCAGATTGAACGCTCTCGCCAGGCTGACAGAGAGGATGCGCAGGCAAAAATTGCGCTGTGTGAAACCTTGGGGCTGAACGTGGCTGCATGGAAAGGAAATGCGCTGGCGGTGTACTTGCCAGATCGCCTACAGCTCGCCGAGGCGATTGCCCGCTACGATGCTGGAAAAGTGGGGCCTGCTCGTTCCAACTGGAAGGTCCGCGTCGATGCTCCGGCGTTGCGCCAGCAGCTTCACCAAGTGGGCTTGGCGTTTGATGACCAACTGCCAACTGACTACATTTTTCATGTGCTGTAGTGTCAGGCGTTCTGATTGATTCGGGCAGCTTTAATTCCTGAAATATATAGAAATATCTAGGTCGGCGGGGTTGATGCTGCTTGATAAGCGTTGAATCAGGCAATCAATCGCGTTGATCGGGCAAGAAGTGAGGTTCGTTGGCGCAGCATACTGCGATCATACTGATCAACGTTGAATGACCTCAATTGGCCTCTCTTCTGGCTAACTGCACAGATCGCATTTGCGGTCATGGCCGACATTGTTCGGGTGAGTAATGGCGTGAGCCGTGCCCACCTCTAAGTCTGGTTTTTTGGGGAGTTTAATGTGACAAACGACCAAGTCATGACTGATATCACGCGTCTCGCCAAATCGGTCAGCCAGTTGGTTCCTAGCGACGGTGACCGCATTACCGACATTCCCGGTCTGAGCCTGCATCGGCGTAAAGCCGTTACGGCGCCCATGCCTTGTATCTATGGCCTGGGGATTGGCTTGACCCTGCAGGGCGGCAAGCAGGTGATCGTGGGCAATGAGGTCCTCCCATATACCCCGGGCGAATCGATGGTGACCAGTGTCGATCTCCCGGTCACTTCCCATGTCACTCAAGCCAGCGTGCTCAAGCCATTCCTCGGCATGATGCTGGCACTCGACAGCGCCACCGTGATGCAGGTCGCCGAGCGTATGCGGTTATCGCAGCGTATGCGAGATGACGCGTTTCGTCCGGTGACCGTACAGCCTTTGGATGTGGGGATACTGGATGCGCTGAGGCGCTTGGTGGACCTGCTCAAAGAGCCCCACTGGATTGAGACCCTCGCTCCGCTGATCAAGGAAGAGATCATTGCCCGACTGCTAAATGGAACCCATGGCCCGCAGTTACTGCATGTGATTGCCGCTGGCTCACCCAGCCAGCAAATCGCCAAGACGTTAGCCTGGCTCAAAGTGAATTACCGCCAGACGTTGCGCATGGATGACCTGGCGAAACAGGCGCATATGAGTCCTTCCACGTTTCGACAACACTTTCGGGCCGTGACCGGGATGAGCCCGCTGCAGTATCAGAAGCAGTTACGGCTACAAGCAGCTCGACAGTTGATGCTCAGCCAGAATATCGATGCAAGCAGTGCGGGCGGGCTGGTGGGGTATGAAAGCTCATCGCAGTTCAGCCGCGAATACAGTCGCCTGTTTGGTGAGCCACCTCAGCGCGATATCAAACGGATTCGCATGTGACGTTAATGGTTGGTTGTGGGATGAGCCTGCAACAGAGACCTTTGTGTTGTCCTGCCCGGCTCTCCCATATGAGACCACCGGCAGGTGCGTGACCGCTAATTTTTCTCGGCCTTTCCCGCCTCGAACCGGTGGATAGTATTGACGGTCGCTTGCACGGTAGAAGCCTGCTCGTCAGGTTTGTTTTCGTCCTCGCTCATGGCTTTGCGAAAGCCTTTGATTGTCTCCCCCATATCCGTGCCTAGGGTTTTCAGTTTTTTCGTGCCGAAGACCAAGACCACCACGACCAAAATGACGGCCCAGTGTTTCCAATCAAAAATACCCATATTCATTTTCCTGGCGAGATTTGCCATTGATTGTTGGTAGCCAGCGCCTGGCGATTATGGTGTAACAGCACACAATCATTGGCAGGCGCTCGCTACGACGGTTTATGTCAATTTGAAGGGCAGCTGACGTATTGGCTTACCTGTCAGGCTGGCTATGGCGTTCGCAAAAGCGGGAGCCAGCGCTGGCAGGCCGGGTTCACCCATTCCTGTGGGTGGCTCTGCGCTTGGTACGACATGAACCGCGAACTCGGGTGTGTCGGTAATGCGCGGAACGCTGAAGTCTGCAAAGTTGCTTTGTTGTACGACGCCGTCTTTCAGGGTGATTGCACCGCCCGGTAGACACATCGACAACCCCATAAGCGCAGCGCCTTGCACTTGGGCTTCAACGCTGCGTGGGTTCACGACCAAGTTGCAGTGGACGCCGGCAGTCACGTGGTGCAGCACCGGACGGCCGTCCTGCACCGAAGCTTCGACGACGTAAGCGACTACCGAACTGAACGATTCGTGTACGGCCACCCCCCAGGCACGGCCGGCAGGCAACTGACGTTTGCCATATTCGCTCTTGTCCACGGCCAGTTGCAGTGCGGCGCGATGGCGCGGACTTTGGTCGGCAAATAGCTTCATCCTGTAATCTACTGGATCCTGTTTAGTTGTTCGGGCGATCTCGTCGATCAGCGTCTCCATCACAAAGGCCGTATGGGTGGACCCCACGCTGCGCCACCACAACACGGGTACGTTCAGTTCCGGATGATGAACCGTCAGGCGCATCGGCAGCGGATAAGGATCGCGCATCCCCTCTGTCGCGGTAGGATCGATACCGTTCTTCACTTGCCCGCCGAACACGGTACCAACGAGGATGGATTGCCCGATCAGGGCGTGATCCCAGGCCAGTACCTTACCGCTTTCGTCAAAACCGATACGCGCCTGGTGCAGGTACATGGGGCGGTAGTAACCTCCTTTTATGTCGTCTTCACGGCTCCAAAGTGTGCGGATAGGAACGGCCAGTCCGACGGCATGCGCAGCCTTGGCCACCTCGCAAGCCAGCACGATGAAATCACTGCTCGGCACGCCGCGGCGGCCAAAGCCACCGCCTGCCGTTTGCACGTTGATCTGTATTTGTTCTGGCTTAAGATTAAGCACCTTTGCGGCAGCTGTACTGTCGCCTCCAGGGAACTGGGTGCCAGTCCACAACTGAGCGCGCCCCTCAGAAATCTGGACGGTGCAGTTCAACGGCTCCATGGG
>Ga0163162_10004601_pt1 | contig 13293 bp, 13 predicted proteins | sample S55metaG_FD_115310 | JGI IMG/M metagenome (GOLD analysis project Ga0163162, IMG submission 115310) | Switchgrass rhizosphere microbial communities from Kellogg Biological Station, Michigan, USA - S5-5 metaG | ecosystem: Host-associated > Plants > Roots > Rhizosphere > Soil | place: USA...
AGTAACGCCCCGGTTGGCAATAGCGCCCGGATTTGCCCTGCTTTCCGCTACGGTAGCTGAATCTCCCGGCCAGCCCGGGTTCAAGGTTTCGTAGCTATTTTGTTTAAATAAATCCATCCAGGGCTGCCATGAGCTGCTATGTATCCATAATCCATGAATAAATACGATTGTTCTTTTTGCCATTGTCAGGTTGTTTTAATAAGGTTATCGACTATTTTATTACAAAAAACGGCACTGTAGGGGGGAAGGGCCATTCGCACTACTTTGATGCTCTAATTTAAGCAGTTAATGTGAAAATATTGGCGCTTTGAACAAAGAAAAAGATCAAAAAAATTGAACGCGTTGGTTGATGAATGCTAACATTAGTTTAACAATTTTTTCAATCGCATCAGGTAATTTTCGGACGAATTTTTTTACGCTTTCTTTCCTGTTTCGTAAACCTATTACTAAAAAATCGTATTTTTAACCCATTATAACCGATTATGAGAATGGCAATTATTAACTTTAATAAAGTGTATGAATACCATTCATAATAAAGATATTGGAACCAAACAAAAGGCGCTTGCCATTAACCTGGATCCTGAAATTTACGGCTCGTTTGCCGAAATTGGCGCGGGGCAAGATGTGGCTGCTAACTTTTTTAAAGCGGGCGCGTCATCAGGCACTATAGCCAAAACCATGTCGGCTTATGACATGACGTTTTCGGATGCTATTTATGGCGTGCAGCAGGTGCGCCGTTATGTAAGCGAGAACCGCCTGATATCAATGCTTGACCATGAGTATGGGCTGCTGATTGAACGCCTGGGGGCACAGCGGGGTGATTCTACTACTTTCTTTGCATTTTCGGATACCGTTTCGGCACTTAACTACCATCGTACTAACGACGCGCATGGCTGGATGGGCGTGCGTTTTCAGCTGGAGCCTAATGGGGTGTTTAATGATGTGATACTCCATGTGAAATTATTGGATTATGATAATAATTTGCAGCAGCAGGCTGTAGGTATTTTAGGCGTAAACCTGCTTTATGCCTGTTTTTATTATCATCAAAACCCTACCGTGTTTTTGCTTTCGCTGATGGATGATTTGTCGAAAGACCGCATCCAAATAGATATGATCCGTTTTGAAGGTCCTAATTTTACTAAGGTGGATAATCGGCTGATGAGCCTGCACCTGGTAAAATATGGTTTTTCGGATGCGGCCGTTTTCGGCCCCGACGGCAAGAATCTGCAGCCTTCAGAAGTTTTATATAAAAAGCATATTGTGGTGATCCGCGGGCGTTTCCGTCCGATTATCAATGTGCATTTGGATATGCTAAACACCGGCGTTAAGCAATTTATGCAGGAGCCGGATGTTGACAAGGCAAACGTTATTGTTATTACCGAACTTACTTTACAGTCCCTGAAGGAAAGGAACGCCGACGAAACCGCTGAAATTGATGAAAAGGATTTTCTTGACCGCGTAGATATTCTTTGTTCGCTTGGGCAAACAGTACTGATCTCCAATTTTCACGAATATTATAAGCTGGTAGCCTACCTTTCAAAAATAACCAAGCTAAAGATGGGTGTGGTTATGGGTTATCCTAATTTGGAATATATTTTTGCGGAAGAGCATTACCAGGATCTCCCGGGCGGTATTTTAGAGTCGTTTGCTACGCTTTTCAGTAGAAAGGTGAAGCTGTTTATTTATCCTACCCTGCGCGATGGGGTGATCTGGAATTGCCTGAGGTTCCATCCGCCTGCGCATTTGATTGATCTTTACCGTTACCTGATAGCCAATAATAAAATAGAGGATATCAGGCATTACAATGAGAAGAACCTTCACGCACAAACGGACAAGGTACTGCAGCTGATTAAACAGGGAGCGGAAGGATGGGAGGAATATGTACCGCCCGAAGTTGCAACCATGATAAAGGAGAGGTGCCTGTTTGGTTATGCCTGTGAAGTTAATCCAGCTAAAGATGATACAAACACCGCAGATGACGTTACAAGCCCAGTGACCGACAAAACCGGCAGCAATTAGCTGGCCGGTAAGTGTTATTTAGTGTTAGATTGATTGTCCGCCGTGTTTTCTCTCGGTAAGGCTCGCGTAAAAAAATGTAGCGCCTACAAACACGAAAATTATCCCAATAAATATAGGCCATTTTGAAGCCATTTCGCCGCCAGGCTTAACCGAAACCGGGTCGGAATCTACAACGTTAAGTACAGATTGGTAGTAGAAAACACAAAAGATTATATAGGCTACTCCAAGGATAAACAGAACAATACTAATTTTTTTCATGATGCTTTAAAAACATTAAAACTTTGCGGTAAAGGTATGGTTTTTTTATTTTTTTACCCATCCGGCAATCAAAATTATAAAATTAAAAGGTAATGAAAATGTTACTTTAACAGCGCCTTGTTTTTCTTCATAAATCCGCAACTAATCAAATAGCCGTACGTAAAAAGGCATATCAATGATTAGTGAACTCATGGGCTCAAAAACTGAAACATTTTTTACCAAGGCAGACCGCGAATATCCATACCCAAATGCTGTTACATTGCAAAGTGCTGAGAAGCTGCTGCAATACATACAAGACATTAATCTGGAAGGGCCTGGCAAATTTTTGCCGACGCCATCGGACAGTCTGTACCTGTTATGGAATGTTGAGGATTGGGAGTTTCACATAGAGTGCATAAAAAACGGAAACATCATTTATACTTTCAGTAAAGACGGACGCAAGGAAGCCAGCGGTTCATACCCGGTAGATGAATTTATCCCTCAACTGGAAAAGTACTTATTGCTGGTAGAGGCCTGATCTATTTGCTGGTCCACTTAAACCGTTTAATTCCCACTGTAGAAAATATTACAGTATATAAAACAGTGAGCAAAAGGGCTAATGAGGTGTCGTTGTTCCACGTCCTTATATCCATTCCTGTAGCTACTATTGTTTTAACGGTACCGTATGGAGACCACCGTTCAATATCATGAACAGTTTGGCCCAATACATTCAACTCTCCAAACATTCCAATCATAATAAAAACGAAATAGACAAGTCGGGTAGTTGAATTAACTGTCTCGGGACTGAGGATAAGCCCGACAATCAATTGCCCCAGGCTTAGGTAAACCGCTCCGCCTATAATTGCAGTAACATAAGTAAGTGCATATTCAGCCGGTGTTAAGGTTATTTTATCATAATAGCTTCCCGCGATAAACACAGCCGTTGTTATCAACAATATCATCACCAACTGCACAATCAGCCGGCTTGCCATTATTGACCATGATGGTATAGGCGCAACACGTAATCGCTGAAATATCCCTTTATCACGGTCGCGGGCGATGGAAATAGAATAGCCCATTAAGCCCGTGGCTATCAAGCCTAAAGTGATACTGTTAGAAAGTACGAAAGCGCCGCCAATTGTAGTTACTAAACCTTTCCAGGAAATCACAATAATTACTGGTACCACAAGTGTGAGTATCGCAGACCGGCGGTTACTCCATTGAGTAGTGAAATCCGCGCGCAAAAGGGTTGAAAGTGCGGCAGATGTTTTTGGTATAGTTATTTCCATAGTTAATTTTATGAACGGATGGTTTTGCCTGTAAGGCCGATAAATACGTCTTCGAGTGTAATTTTTCCTCTTCGCGATGCGGCGATCACTTCCGGATCGTTACGGTGTTTATCAATCATGGCCTGGGGGGTATCGATGGCGATCACTTTGCCATGATCTATAATACCAATCCTATCGCAAACCGATTCTGCCTCTTCCATCGAATGGGTGGTCAGCAACACGGCATGTCCTCTTTCGCGGATAGCTTCTATACGTTCCCAAAGTTGCCTGCGCGATTGTGGATCGAGGCCGGTTGTGGGTTCGTCAAGCAATACCAGGGATGGGTTGTGAATGGTTGCGATCACTAAGGAAACCCGTTGCTGTTGCCCGCCTGAGAGTTGCCCGAATTTTTTAGCTGCCGATTCTTCGAGATTAATGTCCCTCAAAAGGGATAATAACTGGTCTTTTGTTAATGAAAGGCCATAAATGCCGGCGTAAAGCCGTAATATATCGAGTACGTTAAGTTCGGCCTGAAAACTGGTTGATTGCAGCTGCACTCCTAAACCTGCCCGCGCGTGCAATGGTTTTTCGCGCGCATCATAGCCATTAACTTTAATAGTGCCAGCTTCTGGTTTCAAGAGGCCTTCTACGGCACTTAACGTACTTGTTTTACCTGCGCCATTTGGCCCGAGTAATCCGAATATTTCGCCTTTGCGTACGTCAAACGATACATTTTGTACTGCCTTGACTTTGCCATAGCTAACATTCAAGCCATCTACGGTTAATATGCTGGCTTGCTGCTGATCATTCATATGGTTGATTTATAGTTGTTATCTTATCGTGATTTGCATCATAATAATTCCAATAAATATATACTATGTATAATAAGTCTTTAAGAAAAATTGAAAATAGTTTATCATAGGTTTATAGCTTTGAAATATGGTGCAGCAAAGAACGATTTCCGGTTTAAGGCTGTATATTTGAGAAATATATTCGGTTAGTAACTAATGAAAAAGAACTTTTTTATTGCATTTGAGGGTATTGACGGCAGCGGGAAAAGCACGCAGGTAAAACTGCTGGCAGAAAGGCTGGAAAAAGCCGGATTAAAAGTTCATACCACCTTTGAACCTACCGAAAGCCCGATGGGTAAACTGATAAGGGATGTTTTTAACCACCGGATGGAAGCCGACCATCGCACCATTGCAGCGCTTTTTGTGGCCGACAGGCTCGACCACCTGTTAAATAAAACCAATGGTATATTGAAGATGCTGGAGGAGGGTTTTACCGTTATTACTGATCGCTATTATTTATCGTCCTACGCCTACCAAAGCCCCTATATGGATTTAGATTGGGTGATTTCGGCAAATTCGTTAAGCGCCGATCTGCTGCGGCCAGATCTGAACATCTATATCGACATCTCACCCGAAATAAGCATTGAACGCCTTAATAAAGGTAGGACCTCCGTTGAACTTTATGAGACATTAGAAAACCTGCAAAACGTGCGGGGCAAGTATTTTGAAATAATGGATCTGCTGAAAGATGAGGAAAAGTTTTTAGTTACCGATGGAAACCGCTCGGCCGAGGTTATCGCAAACGATATATGGCACCAGGTACATTACAAGTTTGTAGAGACACCGGCGATGTAAACCAGACGGTTTCAGAACTTTGTCATTGCGATCCGCCGACAGGCGGAGTGGCAATCTCGTCGTCAAACAAGTCGCCACGCATATTCGTTAGGCATAACGAAGTGATTGCCACGTCGCTCCTCCTCGCAATGGCAAAAAGTTCATTTAAGAGAAAATTTAACACCTAAAACAATTTTAACTGTTGCTGAACAGGTGGTTTTGCTTTGCCAAAAACAGTGCGGCCGCCATATTTCCACGATTCGTTTCTCTCCATTTCAATTACTTTGTCGAAATCCGCGTTAGGTGTAAAATCCTGTTCGGCATGCTGGGCTACCTTTGTTAAACGTTTAATGGCTTCTTTTTTTTCGGCATTACCAAGCTTGGCTTTGTAAATTGCGTTTTGCAGCACGCCGATGGTTTCGTCATACACTTTTGTGGGAACAGGGAATGGATGCCCGTCTTTACCGCCATGCGCAAATGAAAACCTTGCCGGGTCCTTGAATCGCGACGGGGTGCCGTGTATTACTTCGCTCACCAAGGCCAGTGATTGCAGCGTACGGGGCCCTAACCCCTGCAGCAATAATAATTCTTCAAAATCTTTCGGTTGTTTTTCATGTGACAGCCACAGTATCGCGCCAAGTCGTTTAAGGTCGACATCTTTTGCCTTTACATCGTGGTGGGATGGCATTACCAATTTGTTTATCTCCCTTAGCATATGCTCCGGGTTTTCACCCGCAATTTGCATCACGCCTTTTCGCGATCCATCGGCCAGCTTATCGGCCATATTTAAAATGTTGCCGGTGTTTTGCCCGTAAATAAAAGTATGCGGGTCATCCACAAATGAAGTAAGCGTTTCGGAATGCCAATGATATCGCCGTGCCGTTTTACTTTCCGCACTCATGCCCTGCTGTACAACTGCCCATTTGCCACTGCTGCTTAAAATAAAGTTATGGGTATATAACTGGAAGCCGTCCTGTATCGCGGTATTATCTACCTTGGCACTTAGCTTGCTGCATTTTACCAGGTGGTTGCCGTCAAGGCCGGTTGCATCGCTGATTTTTATTAATTCATCGGGAGTTTGTTTGGAGTGTTTTCCTTTGCCCCCGCATATGTAAATTCCCAGCTCTTTACTATGAGGGTTTACGGCCCTTTTTAATGCGCCCATAACCGAGGTGGTGATACCCGACGAGTGCCAGTCCATCCCCATAACTGTGCCAAGGCTCTGGAACCAGAACGGGTCGCTTAGCCGGCGCAAAACTTCGTCCTTGCCATAATCCAGCACAATATTCTCCACTACCGCCAGGCCCAGCTTTGCCATCCGCTCAGCGAGCCAAACAGGCACATATCCATAATGTAAAGGTAAGTCGGCACTTCCAGAACGTTTCATGCTAACAAAGTTAGCAAATAATTGTCAAATCATTTAGGTATGCTAGGGGTATGTTATACGCTGATTAAGACAACTGGCTTTTTTTGTTTGAAAGCGCCGCATTCCCTTTTCTAATCTTAGCCGCTTGTAAAAATACTTCCGCTATAATTAGTGGTACGGCCCAGCTCGACCAGGCCATGAGGGTTCCGGATTCGTTTCGATCAACCTTAAATTGATAAACTAATATATTATCGATTAGCCGAAAACTGGCAAAAGCGCAGGTTACTACAAAACTCCGTACCATCCATTCGCGGTGCTGTACAAAGTTTCTGCTGATTGCAGACCAATAAGCCATACCCGAAGTGAGCAGCCACACAAAGCCCAACATTGCAAGGCCGCCACCATAGGCAATTGCTTTTTCTCCAATAATTATTTTCCTGATCGAAAGATCAAACGAAGCAAGCGCCGCAACCAAAACGCACATCAAATATACTTTACCCATGGTGCGGTGCGTTTTGGGATAGTTTTTTCTGATAGCTGGCATAAACTGAAAAGGACCCAATAAAAGGGCAGTTATCCCGCAAACGATGTGTACCAGTAGCCACGGCGCATGGACGGGCCAAAAGCCATACGGGTAATGGCTGCTGTCGTATATAAAATAATGGAGTGCATTATTGACAATAAAGTAAACCGATACAGACAGAACAATGGCCCATCCTAAATAATTGATAATTCTTGTAGTCATTGCTGTTGATTAAATTGAGATAAGGTGGTTTTGCAAATAGCTTATTATCTGCCTTTTAAAAGTATATAAAAGGTTTGTGAAATGCAATTACCACCAAGATTTATAATTCCTTCAGCAGTATAATTACAAAAACGATAAAGATTTCCCCGGCGAAATATGTGTCGCCTTAATGGAAGGAAGCTTTTCCTTCAACCAATTCAGCATAAATTCAGAGCCGGGCTCTTCGCTGGCAATGTGCCCTAAAATTACCAGGGAAATATTATCGCCTTTGGCGCGTGCATCCCGCACATATTCGGCAGTTTCCCATTCTGATATTTCGCCGCATATCAACACTTCCGGTTTTACCTGGCGGATGGCTTCTATCTGACGGCGGCCACCTGCAGCTCCGGGCATCAACAATATGCGCTTGCAACTCTGCGCAGGGTCGCCAATAAACCGCACTTTATCAATATTTAGCTTTTTCTTTGCATGGCCTATCAGGTCTTTTAAGTCCATCGGGGGCAGAGTGATAATATTGGGGATGGTAGTATCGGCATATTTTTGCCATTCCAGTTGGGCCAGTACGCCGGTGGTAACACCATCCGGCACCAGGCTGTGTATATAGTCGTGGTTTCGCCACACGGCAATGTTGTGTTGTTTTAACAGATCGGCCTTATAGCGGTACACATCATCATTCTGGAGCCAGCTAACATCGTCGGTATGATTATAAAAGGTTGGCTCGTGGGCTATGATGAAGTTAGCGCCGAGGTCAATCGCTTTTCTTATTACCTCAATTGTGGCAAACATAGCTGTTACTATACCCGTTACTTTCGTGTCCGGACTACCAGATTTTAATGTATCCACCGTATTGGCAAACGGCGCACCTTTAATTTGGCTTGTAAACAGATCCATCACCTGCTTTACAGTAAATGAATCGCTTACCGTAAATATGCGCGATGCCTTGCTTATCACAGGCGCAGCCAGCAATACACCGGCAGTTGCAGCCGTTGCAGCAATAAAATATCTTCGGTTAAGCAAAGGCGAATCGTTGTGTAATGAAACCTTGTTCATAATGGTTGTTTTATCTTTTAAATATAAAACTCTATTTAATGCTTATTAACTATTTGCCACTAAATCGATAAAATTTGGTTCTGTAATTAAAATTTTACCCACGTTTAAATAACCTCATGTAAAAACGTTTACATTAGCCAAAGCAATTATATTCCTTTTGACATGAAAACTATTTACAAAATATCGTTGGCTGCGTTCTTGATAACTGCAGCAATCAGGGTAAACGCCCAGGATGCACCTTTTGATACGCTATCCAAACCGCAGTTAATATCAAAGCAATTTAGCTTTACTGAGGGAGCGTCGGTTGATAAAAAAGGGAATGTATTTTTTACCGATCAGAATAACAACAAGATATGGGAATATAGTACCGACGGGAAGCTGTCTGTTTTTTTAGATAGCGCCGGTCGTTCCAATGGGATGTATTTTGATCATAAGGGTAACCTGGTTACTTGTGCCGATGAAAATGAGCAGTTATGGTCCATTAGTCCGGATAAAAAGATTAAAGTATTACTGACAGATTACCAGGGCCACAGGATGAATGGCCCAAATGATATATGGATAGATGCCAAAGGAGGGATTTATATGACCGATCCTTACTACCAGCGTCCGTGGTGGGCACGCACCAAATCTGAACTGGATGGCCACAAAGTTTACTACCTGCCAAAAGGCAAAAAACAACCCATTATTGTTGATGCAGACTATAAACAACCCAACGGAATTGTAGGCACACCAGATGGCAAATACCTTTACGTATCTGATATAGATGCACGCAAAACCTATAAATACAACATCGAAAAAGACGGCACCCTAAGTAACCGTACGGTGTTTGTAGAGCAAGGATCGGACGGGATGACGCTGGATGAGAAAGGCAATCTGTACTTAACGGGTCAGGGTGTAACAATTTATAGCCCTGAAGGGAAGAAGATAGGTCACATTCAAATTAATGAACCATGGACAGCTAATTTATGTTTCGGTGGGGTAAATAGGGACATTTTATTTATCACAGCTTCAAAAGCGGTTTATATTTTGAAGATGAATGTGAGAGGGGTGGAGTAAGCAAACAAAAGAAGGGTGTCATGGTAGATTTGTCTTTAATATAAGCATCCGTGGCCTTTGCGCACCGTGGTTCGAGTGCCTCACCATGACACCCCTCCAGCGTTTCGATTAATCAAGTAATCACTGTTTCCTCAACGCCTTTTCCCAGATGGAGCTTTGTTTTTTGGTGAAGTAGCGGATAATGCCCATTAGTACCGCATAATTCATTACGCAGAAGTAGTAGGGGATAAAAAGTACTTTAATGCGTATTTGGCGTTTCTCCATAATAAGGCCAAGGATGGCGAGGAGGTAGAACAGTATTTGCCCGGCAAATATTAGCTGGTAAAAAGTAGCACCGGACTCTGACGCAAGCAACGCATTTAAAATAAAAACGAGGATAAGCAGAAACGGGGTAACTGTCCACCGCAATACGCGGTGACTGATATATTGAAACGACAGCACAGGGTTTTTGAAGGGATTAAACAAACTTTTTAATCGCAATATGGATTGTATACCTCCTGCGGCAATCCTGATCTTTCTTTTCAATTCTTCCGATACATTTTCTGAGGCCGTTTCAATGGCGTAGGCTTCGGGTTCATAAACAATTCGGTAACCCTTTTCGGCGATTAGCATGGATATCATAAAATCATCAAGGATTGTATCCGCCGGTACATCCTGGTAAAGGGCACGTCTTACGCTGAACAACTCGCCGGCGGCACCGACAACTGAATACAGCTCAGAATCCCATTTTTTTAATGCAGATTCATATTTCCAGTAAAAGCCTTCGCCTGCCGCGCTGGCATCGGCATTTTCATTAACCTGGACCCGTTTCTCGCCTGCAACAGCGCCTACCGTAGTATCCTTGTAGTGCCTGCAAATACTGATTAATGCATCTGCGTTTAAAAAGGTGTTTGCATCGGTAAAAACTACAATTTCCGTATCTACATACGTCATGGCACGGTGTACTGCGGCTATTTTTCCTGCACGCTCGGGCTGGTGCAATAATTGTATTTGAGGATACCGGCTAATGATTTCAGGAGTTTTATCAGAAGATCCGTCAGTGACAAACAGCAACTTCAATTTGCCTTCGGGGTACTTTAGTTTTAAACAGTTTTCGATTTTTTCCTGTATAAATATTTCTTCATTATAAGCGGCAACCACGAGGGTACAGGCGGGAAATGTATCGTAATCGGTATAGCGGACTATCGTTCTCTCCTTAAAATACCTTTTTATCCTGATCAGGAAGTAAAGGAAGATCCCATATCCTGCAAAAGTGTAAAAAACAATAAAGAGGCTTAGCCAAAAAATAATGCTCATGATATAGTTTTAATTGGATATCCTAAACTGCTGCTATTTTTGGTATGGGTAAAGTTCCACCAGATTGCCTTGAAAAGCATGGCAATGAAACCATAATTTTTATTGCGGACATAAGCCAGTACATTTCGCGGAACAACCAGCAATATGAAATAAAAATAAAAAATGATCATTTTTAAAAATGGTGCGTTCCGGCGAATAAACAGTATGCGGTTGCGGTTCATAAAGTATTCTTTCAGCTTGCTTTTTTTACCGACAGAGACTGATTCTTTATGATAGATTACAGCATCGGTACAAATCCAGGCTTCGAAGCCTGCACGCTTTATATGCTCGCACCAGTCAACCTCCTCATAGTACAAAAAGAAGTTTTCGTTCATAGCTCCGGCTTTTTCAACAGCTGCTTTCCTTAACATCATTGCGGCCCCATGGCAATAAGCAGTTGGTCCTGTGATATGGTCGTACTGCCCCGTATCTTTTTCGCGTAAGCCAATACAGCTATTTCGGCAGGTGTAGTAATTCATCGGAGTGTACCCCGCATACTGGATGAGGCTTTTGTCAGTAAAATATTTAATTTTTGGCGAAATCATACCAACGTTCGGGTTTGCCTGCATCACATCAACTAACGTTTCGATTAGCCCTGATGTAAATTCAGTGTCGTTATTAACCAGGAAAAGATAGTCGCCGGTTGCTTCTTTAATGCCAACGTTATTACCGCCCGCGAAACCAAGGTTGCGTTCAGAACGTATGAATCTAACATTGGGATATTTTTCCTGCCATATGGTGGAGATATCCGCTTTGCTGCCATTATCTACAACAATTATTTCCAGGTTGCTGTATGAATTTGGGATAGATTGCAATAGCTCTTCTGTAACGCCGGGCTGATTGAAATTAACAGTAATAATGGAGACTTTTTTCATTAATAAATACTACGTGAACTTATACGCTTTTAAGTTTATAATGTTAGCCGATGTTAATTGAAGATGTAAGACCAAATAATGTTACAGATGTTTATCACGCGAAGCTTTACCCGTATTTGCAAGTTAACTATAATTGCAGGTTAATTGTATTTAATTATAAGTATAATTGATTTTAACTAGCTATCAGCATAATGGCAGCGTTTAATAAACCGATAAAATAATGAATGTCCCAACGATTGCCGCGGGTGCTATCAGGAAAACTAAAGTTTTTTTCCCGAATTTAAACGGGGTAAGGGCAATAGCTGCCTTAATGGTAGTTGTTTCGCACATCGAATTGTATAAATCAAGTTTGCATATCCCCGGAATTGATGGTATCAAACTCGTTAATTTGGGAAAAGTAGGAGTGACTATTTTCTTTTCGCTAAGCGGTTTTTTAATTACTTACTTATTGCTGGAGGAACGTAAAAACTACGTTGACATAAATTTTAAAGCTTTTTATGTGCGGCGGATATTAAGAATATGGCCCTTATATTTCCTGATAATATTTTTCGGCTTTTTTGTTTACCCAAAAGCGGTTTCGCCGGAAGGCTTTTGGCTCTCCCTGCTTTTTATGCCAAACCTGGCGTTCTGCTTAAATTTACTACCGGCGGTTTTTGATACCATTTGGTCGATAGGTACCGAAGAGCAATTTTATATTTTTCATCCCCACTTTTTCAGGATTAAAAAAGTGGAACACATTCTTTACGCCCTTGTACTGTTTATAGTGTTGTTTTTTGCGTTAGACGGAATTTTCAAGATTTACAGTCATCACAGCCATGCCGGCGTAATACTTGCCCAGCTTTTATATTATGCCCGGTATGATAACATGATGATTGGAGCCATCGCAGCGGTTTTATATTTTAACACAAAAAATAAAACCTTCAATTTTAGGTTTCAAAAATCATTTAACCTTTTATTCAATAAATATGTACAGGCAACAACTATTTTGCTGTTTATTGCTTTTACATTCGCTTACATTACCTGGTTACCATCTCAGGGTGATGTGATCATCTCGGTTTTTTCGGCCATCTTAATTGTAAATCTTTGTGAGAGCGCTACCAGTATTTACACTTTAAATAATAGCATATGCCGATTCATTGGCGGCATATCTTATGGAATATATCTTCTTCATAAAATACCGCTCTTTGTTATACTTTACCTCGTGAAAAATCATATGAGCACCTCATCTTTTATTGTTCAGAACGTTGTAATATATAGCGGTACAATTATCGCCACGGTGGGTATCGCGTCAGCTTCCTATTACGGATACGAGCAATATTTTCTTACGCTTAAGAAACGGTTTCAGCGGATTACGCAGTAGGTTGTTTAAGCATCTTCCTAAAGGAAAAAATGACAGTCCCGGTGTTTTTTTTTCAGCGTTTGCTGAAAATTTTTCAGCGGCCGAACTTGCCATAGCTGTAAATGGATAACTGGCATTGTCCTTGTTCAGCTATTACAAGAGTTAAAGATTAATTAATAATATCAGTCAATTTAATTTAAAACATTAAGGAGATCAAAATTATGACATTGGTTAAATTTAATCCTGAAAAAAGGAGTAATGCATTATTGCCAGGCTTTAATGACATTTTCGAAACTATTTTCAATGATTCTTTCCTCTCAGACAGAATGGTGACCCGTGTGCCGGCCGTCAACATCAGCGAATCAGCTGAAAAATTCC
>Ga0163162_10004602_pt1 | contig 13293 bp, 20 predicted proteins | sample S55metaG_FD_115310 | JGI IMG/M metagenome (GOLD analysis project Ga0163162, IMG submission 115310) | Switchgrass rhizosphere microbial communities from Kellogg Biological Station, Michigan, USA - S5-5 metaG | ecosystem: Host-associated > Plants > Roots > Rhizosphere > Soil | place: USA...
AGTTCGGTTGATCAACGGATGCGCCTGGAATGCGGTGTCGGCTTTCGCCAACTGCGGACGTGCCGTCGCACACGTCCGGGGCAGCTATGGGACCAAAAGCCGTAATGACCTCAGCTTCTAGACGATGAGCTGTTACAACCCGGCAACGAAGATATCGCCCTGAAAACGCTGATCGAGCCCAAGCTGCTGATCGCCATTGGTCAGGACCGTCAGGCGTTTCTCGATATAGGCGGTGAGTTCGGTCATCGAGATCACGCCGTCACGATTGTTATCGATGTCGTCGGAGGCCGACAGTGCATCGAGCAAGGCTTTTGTGAACGCACCATGACCCCATTTTTCATCCTCCCGCGAGACCTTGTCTGCGGTGGATGACGTCAACACTGTCACGTTACTGGCATTCATAACCGCTTTCAGCACCTCGGCGGCCGGCAGGGCGTTCGAGGGGCCTCCAATCAGCGCCGCCGAGCGACAGGCATCGAGCAGAACCAGCACCCGCCCACGCCGGGCGAGCTTTTCGATTTCGCTCCTAAACTCCGTTGCCGGGATAGCAGAGGCTTTCAGACGCGCCATCGAACTGCTGTCGGCGCCGTATGGCACCAGATAAAACTGGTTGTCGATCATGGTTCCGTGGCCGGAGAACAGGACGACCGCCAGGTCTTGCCCTGCGCTGCTCGTCATGTTGCGGTCCATTGCGGCGAGCGCCTCGAAGATTCCACCCTTGTCCGCCGCGGTATCATGCAGAAACATCGGCTTGACCTCGGCATAGAGACCGCCCGCTTGCGTTAGAAGCGCGCTCGCGACGTCCTGCGCGTCGCGCGCAGCAAAGTTCAATCTTAGGTTCCGTGCCTTGTCGCCATAGTCGCCGATGCCGATGGTGAGCACATGCATCCGGGCGCCGGGGGCCTTCGTCGATCTGGTGACGACCTGCACGTCGCGGCGGGCAGCTTTCAAGTCGGCAAGGCCCAGGGCGCGAGCGGTTTCCAGTTCTTGAAGCACCAATGCCAGCGCGTCAGGCCGGCGCATGCTCGGGATCGCATTGACAGGTACCGTATCGGCGGCAGCATCGATGCCCCTGTTCACCAGCCATTGCAGGAGACCGAAGGCACCTGTAGTAGCGCCGTAGAAGCCCTCGGGTGTCCAGGCGACCCAATTCTGCCTGTCCGGTAGGACATACAAAGTCAAGAGTTCGCGACCATCGTCCATGCGATGCCAACGAATGGTGCCGTCGCCGTAAGCGGCGATCATTAAACGGCCGTCACCGCTGATGTTGACCGCACGGACAAAATAATCGAATTTACGTCTCCAGATCAACTGGCCCTGCGCGTCGAATGCTCGCAGGTACACAGTAGTCCCAATCACGAATCGACTGTTATCCGGGGCAATTGCTAGGCTTTGTGATCGTTCGGTCTGTTCTAGCTTGATCGGCTTCCCATCGAAGGTTGGGGAGGAGGAGTTACGCCATCTCTCGATGGCAAGTCCGATTTGCTTCGGTGGGATTGTCTGTTGATCAGCCGGTGGATCGGCACTTAGCTTGAGCGTGCGCAGATCAAAGCGAAGCGGTGAGCCGCCGTTGAACTCGAAACCAAAATCGACCAGGGTGCCATCCGTCGACACCGCCGGTCGGTCTACCTGACCCAAAAAGTTTGCGTTGGGCGAGGAGTGTACCCAGCGAGGTGTGCCGTCTGCCGCTAGTAACTCGACGAACGGGTCTTGAGCTGCAACGAAGAGGCCACCATCCGGTAGTGCCGCCAGGCCCGCGACAAAATAGCGGCTGGCTGGCAAGGCGCGGCGCGCGCCAAGGCCCGCATGTGTCCATGCAAGAACAGGGCTCCCGTTTCCGTCCCAATATCCGCCACCCGCGTACAGCGTCGCGCCGTCTTTTGACCAGGTCACAACACCCAGAGGGCCACCGCTCAGACCTTCGAGATCGGGCCCCGGCAGTGACACTAGAGAATGCCCCTCTAGCAGGTCCACAATGGTGGCATCGTCGTAACCAATCGCCAGCGAGGAGCCATCAGGGCTGAAGGCGGACCTGAAGGGCCGTCTCCCAGCAGTCAACTGCTTCGGTGGGACAATCAACTCGAAATCGCGGTCGTAAAGCCTCACCTTGCCGTCGTAGCTCGTAGTCGCCAGCCGACCATCGGCGGAGAACGTTACACCGAGGACCGCGTCGCCGTAGTTAGTATCGCGGAACACCTCTCTCCATTGTCGGTCAAAGACGCGCAGACTCTTTGCGAGCCCTGCTGCCAAATAGTGGCCGTCCGGCGAGAAGGTGAGGCTCGCAGTGGAGCCTGGAAGTCCTTCAATGCGTGCGACCATTTTGCCAGTGAGCGTCTCGAACAAATAGATTGAATCCAGCTCGGAAGATGACAACCGCGTCCACCCACCGGCAGCGACGAGGACGCCATCGGGATGTACAGCGACCGCAGATATTTTTCCTATTAAACCCGGCCCGGCCGGTACATGGATCGTCTGTAGCAATTTCCCGTCGATTAGTGACCAGACCCGCAATGTCTTGTCTATACCCCCCGTCACGGCGATCCGGCCCGCCGCGTCCACGCTGGCGTCCCTGAGTGCCGCGGTATGCATGCCGGGATCAATGATCAGCACCGGCTGATCATAGAGCTGCGCCAGCGCACTAGGGCTCGCAAAAACAACGAACAGGAGTGCAGGCAACAGCGTGCGCGCTATTGATCTGCCTTGACCTCGGAAAATGCCGGCCATCTTGCGGACTCCAGCTGGGTTTGTATGGTTCGGCGCGTCAACGCGTCGTCACCCCGAGAGTTGGTGTAGAGCGCAGAGACACCGTCCGACAGCATCTTGAGCAGCTGCTCGAGCGGGATCGCCTTCAAGATATCGATCCCAACGCCCTTTTCGGTTTGTCCCGCTGTCTTGGGAAGCAGATTGATCACTGTGTCGCAGAATTGGGAGAGACCAGACGTTCCGCTGCTCAGCTTCTCCTGCAGGTTCGACAGGCTCGCCGGCGTCTGCCGGGCCGAGAGGACCGTGATCAGTCCCGCGATGACCGCGTCAAAATCTGCCTTCGCGTTTGTGTAGACGATCTGTCCACGAGCATTCTGCGCGGCGTCGCCATACTTCTTCATGAGTGCGACGCAGGTCTCTGCCTTAGCGCGTTCGCCCGCAATCTTGCCGACTGCGTCAGGCCAAGAGATTGCTGCCGGTTGGGCAATCAGCGAGTCCGTCAGAGCGAATAGGGCAAGCAGCGCAAGGAACGCTACGGGGCGGATAATTTCCATGGTCCTCTCCTGAGGAGAAATATGCCGCTTGAAAATGCCGCGTTGAGTCCTTCTTGTATGTACACTCTCCGAGGGCTCGGGCACAGAATTTGTGATCTGGTTCACATCACGCAAAAAGTGAGTAATCGGAACCATGCTCCGGGGCTGGCAGCGTTTAATGCTGTAGCGGCCGGCTGAGTCTCCTTTTTGTCACTCAAAAACGCACCAGCGGCCGCGCCAGGGGCATCTAAGCAGCATGCCCTCGGTCAAGACTGGCGCCATGACACGAACACCTCCACAAGGAGACCAGCGCCGCGGTAAGACGGTCTGGTTTCTCAGTCTTGCTCCGGGGCATCCCGCCGGATCACATAGGCCGCGTGGGAAAATAAGCTTTTATGCTCGCGAAATCGCGCGGCTCGTTCCCAGATTTGCTCCACCGTCGGATCGTCAAAGACCACATCCGAGCCCTTCTTCAGCGGTAAACCTCGAGTGGCGGGAATGCCGCCTTCTTCTAGAACCACAAACCATTCATCGTGGTAGTACCGATTCCGTTGCGCTCGGTCGGACCAGTAATTGCCAATTGCATCCAACAGCTCCGACAATTTCGAATCCTTGGACCGATCGATCTCGGACGAGGGCAAGAATCTGGTCTTTGGCATCTTCCCGCTTGAGAACCGACTGGGCCTGCCGCTCATCCGAGCCTTGCATGGCGGCAACGAGGTCCAGCAATGATGCCTCCGCCTGCGCGCAGAGAATGACAAGGTTGCCCAGCGGCTGAACCAGCGGCCGGTAGAATACGTCGACAAGATCATCAGTCATGCGATGCGGTCCAAAACGCGCGACCTGCGGCGCGCTACCTGCCCCAGAACGGCACCGATGGTACGCGCTCGGTCGCGGCATAGTAGAGGTGCCAAAGCCATGACGTTTGAGTCTGAACATCGTCAAGACACCGCCATCCCGGCGCCGGGTTGCCGGGGTCATTTCGGACCTACAATCCGGCATCCGGAACCTACAGGGGCTATGACGGACGACGGCATACCTGCCCATAAGTTCGGGCGGCGTTTTGGAGACAAGTCGAGCTGACCTGCCGCTATGGGCAATAAAATGCACCCGCCCTCACCTCGGCTGCTGCGGCTTCCTGACGACACCGCCGAACGCCATCGTCGAGCCGATCCATCCCAAGGCTATGCCGGTGATCCTGACGACCGACGAGGAGCGCGACGTTTGGATGCGCGCGCCGTGGGACGAGGCGAAGGGTCTGCAGCGACCGTTGCCGGATGATGCCTTAAAGATTGTGCTGCGTGGTGTGGAGAAGGAAGATCAGGCTGCGGCAGTTGCTAATGCACCATCCAGTCCACTATCAGACCTAACGGCCAGGCTTTACGTCGCACTGAGCCAACATGACGACCGAGGAGCTTTGCAATCTCTCTGACGGGGATCTTCTGACCAGCCATTTCGATGAGCTGACTGATCTCTTTCTCGGACCAATCCGTCGGCTTTGATGCTCCAATGCCTCGCGTCTCAGCCAGTTTACGTTTTCCGGTAGCGGCCCTACGAGCGTTCACTAACCTCACCACCGTCTTGCACTTAGGACATTCGTCAGATCGAATTTCATATCTGGCGGTTACAGGCTCGATTGCGATGGCATGTCTCTCAACACCACATGCGACGCACAATGGGCTGGCTGTCATGGCGTGGGTCCTCGGCAAATCACATCGAGCATACCTTCCCGGGAGATCAGATGGCTATGATGACCCCGCAAAAACACGGGGATGAACACTGATGTTAGCTGCATAAGCGGTAAGGTTGAGCAGTTAGCTTAATGCGCGATACGAGTTGCGACATCACCACGCCCAGCTATCGGCAGAGCGCCGGGCAATTTCCCAAGTCCGGTCCCACAGCAAAGCTGTTAGCGAATATACTGCGCTGGCGGCTTTGTCTTCAAAGGAGCGCCCTAGGGATGGCTCGCAAGTCATGGTCGTTTGCAGATGATCGTCGCGTTATCGAACTCGCCAAAGCGTCAAAGTCGCTAGAGGAAGCGGCTCGGATCATGAAGCGTACGCCTGATCGCATTCGCAAAGTCTCAACGCGGTTGGGCGTTTCATTCAAGGCCACCGCGAAGCAATCCGTTGAAGTTGTGGATAAGAGGAAGCCCACACAGAAGCTGTAAAATGACGCATTTTTCAAGAACGCCCTAAAGGAACTTAGTAATCGGCGAACGGTTGAGTGTCGCCGGTTTCCTGTTGCGTTGGAGTATTGCAATGCCCAGAATGGTCACCGAGTACCGTGCCATACGGCGCGGATCAGACGGCATATCTGGTAGTTGACCGCTTCAGCAGCGGCAGCGTCTATCGCGAGACCGAGATCGAGCGATCTGATCTCGAAACCATCATCAGCGATTTTATGACGGGGCAATTCAATGATCCGGTTCGCGTAGTAGCGTTCAATACTTTGGAGCACTGGGCAGACGACGTTTCCGAAGACATCGCTCAACAAGTTCAGACCCGGTGCGACATTGCGGGCGAGCCCGTGCCTGAGCATATCCAAGACTTCGTCCAGAGCTACGCGCCGACGACGCGGCACCGACTGGGTTGAGCGTGCGCAAGAAACCAGCGGCCGAATGCTAAAGCAGCACTCGCGGCAATAGTTCTGCTAACCGTCATTGATAAAATCGTGCTTGAAGCGTTGCTTCTGGATGGCGCGGTCGATAGTTTTTTCCGCATTACCAATCGCCTCGTCCCGCGTGATGCCGTCCCCGGATATCTCCGTCCCGGAGACGGTCGCCGTCCACTTCCAATGATGGCGTCCAATGCCCTGTACAACGGAGTATTCGATCCCGCGATATAGCATCGCGATTGCCTTCGTGTATCGTAACCATGCTCCGCGACGAGAAGATTGAACACGGCCCCGCGCCCTCTCGGGGCAGTGGGGTTGAGGCGGGGGCCCGTGCTGAGCCTCGTGTAATAAGTGGCCTGCAAACGAAACGACCCTGTGGACGCAGTTGTTCCTAAACATCGGCAGCATTGTCGACGACTAGCAAATGGCGTCCCTGCCGGGTTTAGCCGTCGCCTTTGCGTACAGGCGATGGTTCTCCATCAAGCCAATCTTGATCGTCGAATACTCTCCCGAGATTTTGTCGAGATTCGCGCACAGCAAATTTGTGAACTCGGTTATTTCAGCTCGCATATCGTCGTCGAGTTCGGCAAGAGCAAGGCTCTGCTGCAATTCATCGATCAAGTCGATGGAAACATCCGAGAAATTGTTGACGAAGTTGAGTGGATTCTTGATCTCGTGCGCGATACCCGCTGTCAGCTGGCCCAGCGAGGCAAGCTTCTCGGTCTGGACCAGTCGGTCTTGCGCAGCGCGCAGCTCATCAAGCGAGTGCGAAAGCTCTCTGGTACGCTCTTGCACCTGCTCGAACAACCGGACATTCTCGATCGCGATGGCCGCCTGGTCGGCAAAAGTTGTGACCAATTCGATCTGCTTTTCGGTAAAGGGCCGCGGTTCCGAGCGTGTCAGGGCTAAAACGCCGATGGGAACGCCTTCGCGAAGCATCGGTACGCAGAGGATGGCACGGAAGTCGCCCAGTTTCTGTCCTTCGGTGAAGGTGTAATCGGAATCGGCCTTTACGTCCGGAATGTGAACCACCACCCCTTCAAGCAGCGCCCGCCCAATCGCGGAGCCGCGATCCGGTACTACGGGAACGTTCCGGACGTAGTCCATGAATTCGCTGGGGAAGCCAAAGCTCTCGGCGCGATAGAATTCTCCATCTTTCTGTCGGGTGACAGTCGCCTTATCGGCCTCGCACAGCCGAGCCGCGGATTCGACGAGCGTATGCAGCACGGTCTGCAGATTGAAGGTCGAGCGGCTGATCGCCTTTAGGACATCCGCGGTGGCGGTCTGCTGCTCCACGCTAACCCGCAACGCGTTCTCAGCCAACGGACTCATGCACCGCAGCGACAGCATCGTTATTCGATCACCCCATCGGGCTCGCGATGTCCACGCGCGGGAATGATGGTCTGGCTTCGTAAAGATCAGCCGTCCAGTAGCGCCGCCATCCGATGTCGATCGATGATGTTGGGGTCCGGCGGTAATGGATGGCCGTCCAATTCGGCCAGCTTTGCGGCTATATGCGGTCTAGCGATGACTTCCTGAGGCAGCGCAACGCACATTGCGATTTCAAGCATGCCACGGAACACATCGGCGTCCCGTGATGCAGCAACAAGAAGCCTGGCCGTGATCGGGTTGGGTGCCGGCACCGGCGTGCCCTCTTCCAGAGCGTTCATCTCGGCAATCCGCGCGCGGTCCGCAGCGATCTGGTTTCGATAAAACGGGAAGACTTCGCGTTCGGTCTCCGCGTCGTAGTCCCGGGAGAACGCTTCGGGATCGTTGATTTGTCGGCGCGCCACATCGCGGAGCACCTGTGCGTGCAGAAGACCGACGCTCAAGCCCCGTCCGGCGGACGGGTTGGTACACGCCCATGCGTCACCGACAGCGGCGAATCCCGTGATGACGGGTTGACCGTCGACGACAAACCGCCGGTACCGGTCGAGAACTCCTGCCAGCAGGTGAACGGGTGTGATCGGCTCGCCATCGAGCCAGTGGGCTTGCTGTGGGCAAGCGGAGACGACGCGATTGAACGTGGTCGTATCACGCAAGGCTCGCATCGCCTTGTTCTTCGACGAGGTATACAAGGTGATCGACCAGGTGTCGTTGTCCCCGTCCACCGTAAGGACCGAGAACAGGCCCATCGGCGTGAGCGTGCGTCCTATCCTGCGAGGCCGCTGATGTCCCGAGAAATATCGCGTAAAATAGACAAAGTTGCAGTCTTCGGCTTTCTCGATCGGGCTGCGGCCACCCGCGCCGACGATCCATTCACCGGCCGGGCTTCGTCGTCCCATGGCGTCGACGACCAGATCGGCACGAATCTCTTCGCCAGATGTCGTGCGCACCCCGGCAACGTGCGGCACACCGGGGACGGCCGATGCACCCGTGATCAATTCGCGAACCTTGGTCCCCCGACGGATGGTCACGTTCGGTGCGACTTGCGCCATCGCAGCCACCGCCCATTCAACGATCGGCCGCCGACCGGCGATGCAACGCATGGCTTCATCGCTCGGACGCGGCACCCTGTCCGTTATGGTTGGGGGAAGATATTGACTATCGAGATGATCCACCCAAACGCAACCGGCGCGAAGCAGGTCATCCGTCAGCCCTGGCAATTCGCGATCGCCGATCATCCGAAATCGCGCATGGAGACTATGGGGTTGCTTGAATTGGGCAACTCCGGGGCGTTCCCACGAGTCCCACCCCTCGATGGAGGCCCCAGGTTGACCTGCTGGGTCAGCCTCCAGGACCGTGACGCGGTGACCGTCGCGACCAAGCATGGTCGCTGCGCATAATCCAATCACGCCACCGCCGCAGATTAGGACTTTGCTCATCCCTTCTCCCCCTAGTTGTCCGAGTTTGGCGGACCGCAGAAGCGGCGCGGGATCGTCATCGTCTCCGGCGAAACGACAACGACGCCCACTCAAGCGGGCACGGGTTACTCAAGACATAGGTCCATGTGGCAAACCGGAGGTTCAAAGCTCTCCCCCTCTGTGCCTTGCGGCCGGGTGTCACGGGTGACGTCCCATTGGTCGGTATGGGTCAATCGCGTCGGTTTGACGATGTCCGAGCCACTTCCGCTTTACCCCTCATAGCCGACGTTCGCTGTGAGGATCAGCATGTCCGAAAGGTGCCAGAAGGCGACATGGGAGGCCCACGCTTGTATTTGCCGATTATTGCCCTCAGCCGATAAGTCCATACGCATTTTGTTACCTAATCGCAAGGTGCGCAACGACCTAGACTAGGTCCATGCTTGAGAACTAAGCCATAGAAGCGCTGGCAGACCCTGCCGGAAAGGAACGTTGCGCAGCCGGACTGGTGGGCGCAACCACTCCCAAGCCAGATAGGAGCCCATCATGAAATTCCTCGTCATGTCCCTTGCTTCGCTATCATTGTTCGCTTCTTCGATAGTGCTCGCCGATCCGACCAAAAGCCGACCTGACGTGCCTTCGGTCGCGCCCGCGCTGGAAAAATACAAGCAGGAAACAATTTTCGGCGATTTGTGGAAGCGTCCCGGCCTTAGCGTTCGCGATCGCAGTATTGCAACGCTGGCCGCGCTGATTACGCGCAATCAAACCGCGGAGTTGCCGGAGTACCTAAACTTCGCGCTCGATAACGGCGTGAAGCCATCCGAGATATCCGAAATAGTGACCCATCTTGCATTCTATGCGGGTTGGGGGAATGCGATGGGGGCGATCACGGTAGCCAAGGAAGTGTTTGCTACCCAGAAGATCGCGGCCGACCAGCTTTCGCCCGCAATGCCGAAACTTCTCGCCCTCAACGAAGTTGCCGAAGCGGATCGAGCAAAGCGCGTCGGTGACCTTTACGGGGCGGTATTCCCAGGCGTCACGCAGTACACGACCGATGTTCTTTTCCGTGATCTTTGGCTGCGGCCAGCGCTTGCGCCGCGCGACCGCAGCCTTGTCACGATCAGTTCGCTGGTCGCCTCGGGACAGGTCGCTCAGCTCACCGGTCACGTCACCATCGGGATGAACAACGGACTGACCCAAGCCGAGATCTCGGAAGCCCTAACGCATCTCGCCTTCTATGCAGGCTGGCCGAACGTGTTCTCTGCGATGCCGGTGGTCAAGGAAGTCTTTGAAAAACGCACGCGCTGAAGCGCTGGGGGGAAAATAGAATGAACGTGAGAACTATTGCGCTGCTTGCAGTCGTTGGTGCCGTCGCCACCGGAGCATTCGGAACGGACGTGATCTTTGCTCAGACGCAAACCCAACCTAAACGGCCGGCCTTTTACATTTCCGAGTTTGAACTGAGCGATCCCGAGGGCATCAAACCCTACAGCCAGCAGGTAGAGGCGACCTTTGCGCCGTTCACCGGCCGCTATGTCGTGCGCGGCGGACAAACCGCGTCACTGGAAGGCGATCAGCCTAAACGCATCGTCATGATCGCTTTCGACAGCATGGCACAGGCACAGGCCTGGTATGACTCGCCGGCCTATCGTGCGATCAGACCGATCCGCATTCAATCGGCAAAATCCCGTGTCTACATTGTTGAGGGTGCACCGGAGGTGCGATGAGTAAAGGTACAGGCGGAGAATTCCGCGTGCGCATCACTATCGACAACACGTCGATTGAGGCAACGCTGGCTGACAGCGACACGGCGCGCGATTTCGCATCCCTGCTGCCGCTCACACTTTCCATGAACGACCTTTTCCGGCGCGAGAAGTTCGCAGCATTGCCAAGGGCGATTTCCGAACAAGGCAAGCGCACGCATGATTACGCAGTGGGGACTATCGGCTATTGGCCTCCCGGGCCTGATTTGACCATCTTCTATCGCCATGACGGGGAACGCATTCCGGCGCCCGGACTCATCGTTATCGGCAAAGTCAGAACGGGCGTGGAAGCTCTGTCCGTGCGAGGCGCGGTAAGCGCCACCATCGAACGATTATGAGTAAAATGCGTGGGAGGGCTGAGCATGAGTGTCAGGCAATTTATGATCCTTAGTGTGACAGCCCTGTTTCCGATACTGTCGGGAGCGCCCGCCATGAGTGAAGAAAAGTCAAAGCAACATATTCAGATCGCCGAAATCGTCGTGGATCCGGCCCAGCTAGACAGCTACAAATCTGCTGTAGCCGAACACATCGAAGCCGCCATCCGGCTGGAGCCGGGCGTGCTTGTTCTCTATTCGGTATCTAACAAGGATAATCCGAGCCAAATCACGGTGTTCGAGATTTACCGGGACCGCGAAGCCTATCTCGCTCACCTGCAAGCACCTCACTTCCTGAAGTACAAGGCCACCGTCGAGAAGATGGTCCAATCGCTGAAGCTGATCCCGGTGGACCCGGTCGTGCTCGGCAGCCAGGCGAAGTAACAAGCGATGGCTTTCGGTCTCAACTTCGGTGCCGCAGCGCATCCACCACAAGGTTGAAGGCGGCGGAAGACTGGCGGCGACTGGGATAGAAGAGGTGGTAACCTGAATATGGCTGGCACCAATCGCCAAGGACGCGCTTCAAGCGGCGTTTCGCGAGATGCGGCTCCGCCATCTCTTCTGGAATGTAGGCCAGGCCATGTCCCGCCAGGGCGGCATTCAGCATCTGGATCGCGCCGTTGCAGGTCATTTGGCCGTCCACACGCACCTTCAGTTCCCGGCCGCCTTTTTCAAACTCCCATGCGTATACCCCGCCATGCGAGAGAAGGCGCAGGTTGATGCAATTGTGGCTGACGAGATCCTGCGGTTTCTTCGGCTCCGGCCGCTTGCGGAAGTAATTCGGCGTTCCGACGACAGCCATGCGCAAATCAGGTCCGATGCGCACCGCGATCATGTCCTTGGCAACCTGCTCGCCGCTTCGCACGCCGGCGTCGTAACCATCGGCAACGATGTTGCTCAACCCGTAGTCAACGACGATCTCGATTTTGATATCGGGATACTTCGGCAGAAGTGTAGCGAGTTTTGGCAGCAGGATCGCGTCGGCAGCGTATTCCGTCGCGGTAATTCGGACGGTGCCGGCCGGCTTTTCACGCAACTCACGCACCGCCGAAACCTCGGCGTCGATCTCCTCGAAGCGTGGCCCGATGGTTTGCAGCAGGCGCTCGCCGGCCTCTGTCGGGGCAACACTGCGGGTAGTACGAGTAAGTAGCCGCACGCCAAGACGCGCCTCAAGCTCGCGAATGGTGTGGCTGAGGGAGGATTGCGACATGCCCAGCTGCGCTGCGGCCCGCGTGAAGCTGCGTTGCCTGCCAACGACTAGGAAAGCCAGAAGGTCATCGAGGTTGCCGCGCTGCATTTATCGCTCTCCGTCATAAGTCCTTTCGGATTGTAGCGGCTAGTCGAAAGACGCGCGCGCTCTATATCGCTGGATGAAACGACGCGTATTTGGCTGGCAGAGCGAGGATGAGCGATGGATCGGGTTTCAACGGGCCTGGAGGTAACGCGCAGACATCTGCTTCGTCTCGTCGGCGGAGTGGCTGTGCTGGTCGGGTATCAGCCCGCATTTGCCCAACAGCCGATGCAGCAATCAACCGAAAGGAGAACCGCAATGAAAATTGAACGCAATGGTTCGCGCCCGTCGACAAAAGGGCCGCAAGATTATTTCAGCGGCTCGGTCCGCGTCGAACCGGTTTTTCAAGTCGGCGATCCCATGCGGCTGAACGCCGGCAGCGTGACGTTCGAGCCTGGCGCGCGAACCGCATGGCATACGCATCCGCTTGGCCAGACCCTGATCATCACGGCCGGGCTCGGCTGGGTGCAAACCGAAGGCGGCTCGATTGAAGAAGTCCGGCCGGGTGACGTGGTGTGGTTTCCGCCCGGTGAGAAACACTGGCACGGCGCGACGCCTACCACCGCGATGACGCATATTGCGGTTCAGGAAGCGCTCAACGGCAAGAATGTGGATTGGATGGAAAAGGTGAGCGACATGCAATACAGCAAGTAGCGGTGACCGCTTTGGGTCAATCGCGTCAGCTTGGTGATGTCCGAGCCACTTCCGCTTTACCCCTCATAACCGACGTTCGCTGTGGGGATCAGCAGTCCGAAAGGTGCCACAAGCGGACCTACTGGAGCGTAGAAAACAGACTTTGACAGCAGCGCAGCCGGACGTAGAAGATCTTGGTCGGTCATCTATATTGGTTTGGCACCCGACCCAAGTATGAACTTGAAGCTCGTTGTGAAGCCATCGCCGGTTTCATTCATGAACGTCGCCCAAGCTCCGTTTGCGAGCTTGAGCGGGGATGGTTCCTGTTCCTCTAGGGATTGTCTCGCGATCCCGGTCACGCTGAAGCTGATTCCGCCGTCACCACGATAATGGCCGCGCATAGCAACGCCCCTTTACGGCGGTAACTGTGCGGATGAGCGCAATCGAAATACATCGAGTCGCCCTGGCCGAGCGTGAAGTCCTCTCCCTCCAGGTTCACCACGAGCTCGCCATCCAAAACGTAGATGATCTCCGCGCCGGGATGCTCGTGCGGCTCCGACTGCTCGTCTTCCTCCCCAA
>Ga0163162_10004603_pt1 | contig 13291 bp, 13 predicted proteins | sample S55metaG_FD_115310 | JGI IMG/M metagenome (GOLD analysis project Ga0163162, IMG submission 115310) | Switchgrass rhizosphere microbial communities from Kellogg Biological Station, Michigan, USA - S5-5 metaG | ecosystem: Host-associated > Plants > Roots > Rhizosphere > Soil | place: USA...
AACAGGATGCCATGCAGGGCATAAAAAACCAACCCATTACCGATGGCGAGACCGCGGTGCTTGCCTACAAACTCGATGCTTTGCTGCGGGGTAAGCTTATGGCGTTCGCAACTGTAATCGAGCATAGAAAAACCATAGTAATAGCATTCCACAAACAACGCCAGAATGGGCGTTGCCCAACCCACAATGGGAACAAGGGAAAGTATTAAAATAGACAGGGTATATAAGGTTTGCCAAAGGGAGTTTCGCAAAGCGAGTTTAATGCCACGGATAATGTCTTTGCCCAACTGCTTCCAGCTAAATGGATATTCCTTGCCCTCGATGATGGCTTCTGTTTTTTCGCTGAGATAGGCAAATACCGGCGAACCGATGATAAGAAACAAATATTTAAACAGGGAGAAATAAAAGAACATGAGAATGATGCGCAGCATCAGTTCCCCGAGGATGAAAAAGAAGCTGAGCCAGCCATTTTCCATCTTTTGCAGCCAGTCTTTTAGACCGATCAGGTTGCTCAGATAATTCACGGCTGCGTCCGAAGATTTCCAGAAGAAATAAATGCCCGCAATGAAAAGCAGGCAGTAGCACAATCCGGGAATGATGATCCATTTCCACAACTTATGTTGCCTGATGAATTGATGCGCCTTAAAATACGCCTGGATGGCTATGACGATTTCTTTCAGCAAGCTGGCGGATGTTTTAGGTAATTAAAGTATAATTGCCAGACCTAAATGGAATGCTCCTCGTCAAACATATAAAATATTCCCGGCTTTGAGCGTATGAAAAAACTCCCATTGCGTTTTTACACCCGAAAAGATGTTGTGCAAATTGCACGCGATCTGATCGGTAAAGTGCTGGTCACGAATTTTCCACCTGGCATTTGTACAGGCCGCATTGTTGAAACAGAAGCGTATGTTGCGCATGTTGACAAAGCTTCGCACTCATTTGGCGGCAGGCGAACTGCCAAAAATGAACATATGTATGCTGCGGGCGGATCTTCGTATGTGTATATCTGTTATGGCATGCACCAGATGTTTAACGTGGTCACAAACGGCAAAGACATTCCTGACGCGGTACTCGTTCGCGCGCTGGAACCAATGGATGGCATCGACATCATGTTGAAAAGAACGGGCAAGCAAAAGGGCGATCACACGCTGGCCCGGGGCCCGGGAAACCTTGCAAAAGCCATGGGAATCGATAAATCGGCATCGGGTTGCGAACTGGGTAGCGATAAAATTTACATCGCTGATGATGGTATCGTCATTCCCGACGAATCAATTGTTATTACGACCAGGATTGGTGTTGAAGGAGCAGGGAAAGATGCCTTATTACCCTATCGCTTTATACTGAAGAATAACAAATACGTAAGTGCGAGGAAAAGTTAAGATCAGAACTTAGGACAGTTCAATTTTCTTTTGGTGCGATCGACCGGCTTCTGTACATAGATCAGCGAAATTTCATTGCCGCCGCGGCTGTTCGAAGCCGTATTCAGGGAAGAGTTGTTGATGTCGTAACTGTAGCCAATTCTAAGATTCGCAAGCTCCACCGCGATGTAAGGAATAAATGCGTCGTTTACACGGTACCACAAGCCACCATATAAGTTCGTGGGTTTGCTTTCATCATCATTCAGCATAAAAGAAATCGCGCCGCCGAAAACAATTTCTGAAGCACCGGCCTGTGTTTGATAAATGAAGCTGGTATGAAACATTTTGTTGGCATCGATCGGCATGTAGCCGCCACCGTGGATAGTATAGCGCGGACTCAGCGAAAAATCGCCGCCCTTAAAGGATTCTTTCGGATGATTGATGTGGTACATGGACGCGCCCATGTAAAAGCTGTTCTCACCATTGGTGCTCATGCTATACATGATGCCGGTATTCACATCGAAATAATTCAGGTTCACATTTTCGTTGCTGAATACTTCCGCTGTTACGCCCGTAAATCCCAATGCTGTAAGCTGGTCTTCGAAAGTGGCTTTCGACAAATCGAGTCGCTTTTGACCATAACTGGCCTGAAAGCCCAATGTCAGCTGGTTATATCCGTTTTCATCAAGTGCTTTGTGATAAGCAGTAGAGACAGCGAAGAAATTATTCTGCAGAATTTTATTTCCGCTCTTGTCACTCAACGCCAAAAAGCCAACACCCCAGGTATCAAAATCAGGTAAACGGTTTTGAAGAATGCCGAAGTCAAGCGATGCTGTGAAAGTGGTGAATGCATTATTAATGGTGGGCCATTGATTGCGGTAATTGCCCGCTGCACGCCAAATGCCATCGAATTTTCCGGTATATGCAGGATTGAGTGTAAGCGGAGAGGAGAAGAACTGTGAGAAATGAGGGTCCTGTGCCATGGTTTTGGCAAAGGTCAGAGTGAATACCAAGCAAATGGTAAAGTTCTTCATAATGGTCCGATCATTAGGGTACACAATATACAAAAAAACACCTAGGACTGCGTTTTAACACCGAACGCCAGGTCACCCGCGTCACCCAATCCGGGTACTATATATCCTTTGGCTGTCAATTCATCGTCTATGTCGCCGCACCAGATCTTCACATGTGGTTCTTCCCTTCTTACAAATTCAATCCCGACAGTGCAAGCGATGGCTGCCACAACATGCACTTCCCTGGCCTTGCCTTCTTCCCGCAGGAACTGGATAGTTTTAACCATCGACGAACCCGTGGCGAGCATGGGATCGGCTATGATCAAAATCCGATCGTCGAGGGGAGGGCAACTAATATATTCCAGGTTAATTTCAAATGACCCATCTCGGTGATGTTTGCGGTAGTCTGAAATAAAGGCATTATCCGCCCTGTCGAAATAGTTTAGCAACCCCTGATGTAACGGAAGACCCGCCCTTAGTATTGTGGCTAGCACAGGTTGTTCTTGCAGTACGAAGGCAGGCGCAGTGCCCAATGGCGTAGGAACTTCAACTTCGTGGAAAGGCAGCGTTTTGCTGATTTCATAGGCCGCAACTTCTCCAATACGCTCCAGGTTTCTGCGAAACCGCAGCCGGTCCTGTTGCGTGTCAACGTGTCTCAATTCACTCACCCAAGTGCCTATTAATGAATGGTTCTCGCTGAGGTTGATGACCATAAGAAGTTGTGTATATTGAGCCCAAATTCTGCAGCAAATCTAAGTTTTAAATCCAAAAACGGAAATGATTTATCGCGTTATTGGCTTGATGAGCGGAAGCTCAATGGACGGGCTGGACATGGCTTTCGTTGAGTTTGAAGAAAAAGCGGGGGCCTGGTCCTACAACCTTCGCGCCGCACATTGTGAAGCCTATCCCGACGAATGGGCAAAAAAGTTGCAAGGCGCCACATCGCTCAATTCGCACGATTACCTTAGCCTTCATATTGACTACGGGCACTGGCTGGGCCAACGGGTAAACGAGTTCATCCATCGGTACCAACTGGAGTACCAGGTGCAATTGATCTCTTCTCACGGACATACCACTTTTCATTCACCCGATTTGAAGCTGACGGCCCAGTTGGGCGACGGCGCGGCTATTGCAGCCGAGACCGGAATAGCCGTCATTACCGACCTGCGGTCGATGGATGTGGCCCTTGGTGGACAGGGCGCACCCATCGTGCCCATCGGCGAAAAACTATTGTGGTCAAATTATGACCTGTTCCTGAACCTGGGTGGCATTGCCAACCTAAGCGCAAGCGCCGGTATTTCTGCAACCGGACAGTGGCTTGCATTCGACGTTTGTCCGGCCAACCGCGTACTGAACATGATCGTGGCCCGTGTGGGAAAGCTTTATGATGAAGACGGGATCCTGGCGGCCGATGGAAAATTGGTGCCGGAATTGTTCAACAACCTCAACGCACTTGATTATTACAACAAGCCGTATCCGAAATCATTGGCCAATGAATTCGGTACCGGAATCGTATTTCCCCTGGTCACGAATTATGATATGTCCACCGAAGACGGATTGTTTACCTACGCCGAGCACATCGCGGAGCAGGTAACCGTTGCAGTTAGTGGTGCCACGGACAAGGCAAAACGGACCGCCAAAACCGCGCGCATGCTAATCACGGGCGGCGGCGCCTTCAACCTTCACCTGGTAAAAAGATTGACTGAAAAAATGACCGCACTAGGCGTTGAAGTCGAGGTTCCAAATGCGGAATTGATCAGTTATAAAGAAGCCGTGGTGATGGCCCTGATGGGTGTTTTAAGATGGCGGGATGAAGTGAATGCCATGGCTTCCGTTACCGGCGCTGAAAAAGACACCGTAAACGGCGCCATTTGGAAAGGAGAATAAAGGACTTCTCGCCCGCCCGTACCGAACGGTACGTTCGGGCGGGCAAAGACGCAAAGAATATGTACACATCCGAGCAATTAAAATGGGCTGAGACCCTTTTCAACTATCTCACCGTTAGCGACCCTATTGAACCGGCGGACATTATCATTGGCTTCGGACATTTCGATATGGCCATTCCGGAAAAATGTTACCAACTTTATAAACAGGGTTATGGAAAGAAGATTCTTTTCAATGGTGGTGTGGGATCCGGAAGCGGTTCTTTTACGAGGCCGGAAGCCATCGAATTCGAAGAATATATAAAGCAGAAGGACCACCGCGTTCTGAAAGATGTGCTGGTTGAACCCGATTCCACCAATACCGGCGAGAACGTGATGTTCAGCATTCGCGTGATGGCGGAAGAAAGCCCCGATTTTAATTTCAGCAACCAAATTCATTCCGCCATTCTCATCACCAATTCATTCCGGCAACGAAGGGTAGCGCTCACCATGCGCAAACACCTGCCCCATGTAAAAGTTTACAATGCTGTGCCGGCAACCACCATGCAAAAGGAAATCGAATTGTTTGGAAAAGAAAACCAGGACATCATTCCGCAGATGCCGGCTGAACTGGACCGAATACTGCTGTATCCCGCCAAAGGATTTATTGTGGCCGACGAGGTGCCGGATAAAGTAGTAAGCGCCAGTCATGCATTGAAGCAATCATTGCAACAAATGGGCATTCCTGTGCTGCAGATTAAATAGTGCAGTTAAAGTCCCAATACCGATTTGAGTTTGGTATAACCGGTTTTGCTCACCGGTACTTTTTCGCCCGATCTTAAAATGGCCAGCCATGTTTCCTTCTCATAAGGTTCCAGCCTGGTAATTTCCTTCACCTGCACCATATTGGAACGGTGGGTGCGCACGAACTGATCGGGCGACAGGGATTTTTCAAAATATCCCATCGTTTTATTTTTCAGAAAAGCGCCTTCACGCGTATGGAGTTTCACATAATCATCGGCGGCTTCAAGCCAAATAATGTCCTGCACCGGAATGATTTTTATTTTACCGGCATTCTTAATTACTACGCGTTCTTTTTGTGATGGCGTAAGTGCGGCTTCTTCCAATACTTCATTCGTGCTTTCATTTTTACCGCCGGCTTTTTGCTGATCAATCCATTTCTGTAATGCCTTGCCAAATCGTTCTTTGTTGAAAGGTTTCAACAGGTAATCGACGGCATGGGTTTCAAATGCCCTGATAGCAAATTCGTCGAAGGCGGTGGTGAAGATTACTGCCGGCGGCTGATCGATCAACTCCAGCATTTCGAATCCATTGATCTTCGGCATTTGAATGTCAAGGAAAATCAAATCGGGCTGGTGCTGGTGAATGGCTTTCACGCCTTCAAAGCCGTCGTTACATTCCTGTAATACTTCTACTTGCGGAAAGTCTGCAAGGTACTCCCTGATTACCATCCGGGCCAGTGGCTCGTCGTCGATTAATATTACCCTGATCATGCTGGTTGAGGTATTTTAACGGTAGCTGTAAATATTTGTTCACCCGCTGTCGTCTCCAGCAAATCATTTCTTGCAAACAACAGGTAAAGTCGTCTCCGCACTGAACTGAGTCCGAATCCCGTACCCGATTTTGGGGAATGGGTAATGGGATCAAATGGATTCTGCACCGTCACCATCAACAATCCCTTATCAACGTACGCGCGAATGGGAATTTGAATGGCTTCGGTCGTATCATACAATCCGAACTTGATGGCGTTCTCTACAAGCGGCTGTAAAACCATGGCCGGAATTTTCATCGATGCAGTTGCTTCGTCGCAATCGATGGTGGCATCGAGGCGATGACCAAACCGTACTTTCTCAATGTCGAGATAAAGTTGCAGACTTTGTAATTCTTCACCCAGGCTCACCCACTGGCTTTCTTCTTTTTTCAAAACCGATCGCAGAAAATCGGAAAGTTGTTGAACCATATGCCGTGCCTGGTCGGGTCTTGAACCAATAAGCGCATTAATGGAATTGAGACTGTTAAAAAGAAAATGCGGCTGTAATTGTTGTCGCAGTTTATAAAGTTCCGCTTCCCGGGTCATTTGTTCCGATTCCGTTCTTCTTTTTTCCACTTCTTTTTGTTCCTGCAAACTGTACCAAAGCAAACTGGCCAGTGCTACGGAACCCGTAGCCAGCAAACCAATGCAAAATCGCACTATGAGTGAACGTTCAACAAAGTCAACATACCCGGGTACATCAGTAGAGGGTTTCGGAAGACCCCATTTCAAATAAAGCGTCCACAACAGGGCCAGTACCACGCTCCAAACCACCAGGTAGATGTATTTGCTTTTTTCAGGAAGATAGTAAGCGAGGCTTCCGCACAGAAACAGGCAGAGCAGGGAAAGTGTTCCCACTGAAATCAGGCTATCGATCAATGCCGTTTGAAAGCTGAAACCAAAACCATATACAACCTTGGCCTGCAGGGTAACTGCGATTACCCAGCAGGCGCTAAAAACCGTCCAGAATTTGCTTACAGACAATGGTGATGTTGCCAAGATCGAAAATTAAAGCAGTTGCAGGATTTTGTGTGTGTTGCTTTCCCTGAGGAAGGCTGCCTTGCTGTTGATCATTTCCGTGTACATCGTTCCGTCTTCTTGTTCTTCAATCTTCGAATACAACTCCGCGCCGTCGATCAATTCCGTTAGCTTGTACAATTCTGTCACATTGATAAATTCCCACCTGACTAATTCCTGTCTCCTGTTAAAAAAACTGTCTTCTTCTTTTTTGCCCAACTCCTGTGCTTTTTCGAGTGCCTGTCCTTCGTTGCAGGCGGAAATCAATCGCAACTGTTCGTCGAATTGCGGCGTATGGTCTCCGTCACCGACAACAATCCTGAACACGATCTTTGACAAATACCAGCTCATAGCAAATGTAGGTTTTGAATGGTTGTATATAATGGTCTGTAAAGCCTAGAAACTTTTGATCTCAATGCCGCCGAAGATGGAGGTTCCCCTGAGGACAACCACTTTGGACGGACCTTCTGTAGAATTGCGGGGTTGACGCTTGTCGTCGATGCCACCGAATATGGCCGTCATTTCCGATCTCACTTCCCAATCTGCTGGCACAATCAATTTGGTGCCGCCAAACATTTGTGTGATGTCCATCACCGGCGGCTGACTAAAATCGGCCTGGGTAAGGTTCAATTCAGATCCGCCAAATATGTTTACGATATCAGCACCCTTGAAATTTTTCGAAAGGATCAGTCTCTTTACGCCACCGAAAATGGACACACTGTCAAGATAATCCTCGGGACCCCCGGATGTTCTGGAACGACTCGCGAAATTCACCGAAGTGGTTGAGGAAGGATTTTCGGGTTGAAAGCCTGACATAGGTTGCGGATCAGTAGTCGTATTGTCCAGGCGGTCGTGCCTTTTCCTCCACCTTGCGCCGAATATCACCAGCATGCCCCATCCAATGACCGCGATGGGCCAAAAGAATTTCTTGATTTCATAATCCCAGGGGACGATCCTGTCGATCAGGAAAAACCCGCCGACAGCAATCAGAATGATCCAGGCCATGTCGTTAAAGCCATTTTTCACGCCCACAAAAATGCCCACTATAATCAGGATCATAGGCCAGCTCCATACCCAAACCGGAATTGGGAAGTCCATTCGTTCAAGCAGCAGGGCACCTCCAAAAAGAATGATCAGCAATCCTGCCAGCACCCGGCCCTTACCATGCATCCTTTCTCTTTTTTCCATGAAATAATTTTTATCAAAAATATTCCCGACCCATTCATATAACAAACCCATTTAGGCAAAAGGGACAGCCGTCCCGGTAAAACGGGGAATGTTGTCGGTGAAACTTCCCGGCTCTTTCTAATCCGAATAATCTGCGTTTTTTCCAGTAATTTCAGGAACGCATTATCCCCCCTAAAAAATTCTGCATGCCTGCCAACACGGGACATACCAAAACCAAGCCCCGCGCCGCTAAGAAAGCCATAGCGCCCGCGGTTAAGAATACAGCCCTGGATGAAGAAAAGCGAAAATTCAGAGAGCTGCAAAAAGGGCTATATCACCAGTTTCATGCTGCCTTTCCCGATCGCCTGGCGCCGAAAACGGTGCTGATCATTCCCTCATTTACACTCGACCAGGAGATTCTCTCCAAAGTGGAAGGCATTGTTCATTACGAGGAGCGGTTGCTTTGTTTGCTGATGTTGTTGCGCATGCCACGCACCCAGGTGATTTATGTTACCAGCGTGCCCATCGACCCCGTCATCATCGATTACTATTTGCACCTGCTGCCCGGCATTACCGGATATCATGCACTAAAAAGACTTTCCCTGATCAGCTGCTACGATTCTTCTTCGAAATCGCTGACAGAAAAAATTTTGGAGCGGCCTCGGTTAATGGAGAAAATAAAATCCATCATTCCGCCGCACCACGCCACGCACATGGCCTGTTTTAATGTAACCACCTTCGAGCGCACGCTGGCGGTTAAGCTGGGCATGCCCATCTTTGGATGCGATCCTGACCTGTTCGACCTGGGCAGCAAGAGCAATGGCCGGAAAATTTTTCGCGCTTGCGGACTACTGGTTCCTCCCGGTTTTGAAGACCTGCATACCAAGGAACAAATTCTCGATTCACTTTACAAGTTGAAAAAGGAAAATCCGGAACTGCGCAAGGCCGTGGTAAAAATGAACGACGGTTTTTCGGGCGAAGGAAATGCCATTTTTACTTACAAGAATATTAATGAGCGAGCCCTGAAGCAATCCATTACAGAGGAATTTGAAAAGAGAATGAATGTGGTTGCGGCCGGATTAAAACTGGACACCTTTGTTGAAAAATTCCAGGAAATGGGTGGCATTGTGGAAGCTTTTGTAGATGGTGACATCAAGGAATCGCCCTCGGTACAATGCAGGATCACGCCAACGGGTACCTGCGAAGTGGTATCGACGCACGATCAGTTGTTGGGCGGCGAAAGTGGCCAGGTTTTTATTGGCGCTAAATTCCCCGCAAACCCCGAATACTCCATTGAAATTGGAAAGATGGGCATGCTGGTAGCGAAAGAAATGAAAAAAAGAGGCGTGCTGGGTCGCTTTGCTATCGATTTTCTTTCCGTGCCTTCAAACGGCGGCTGGAAAAACTATGCCATCGAGATCAACCTGCGCAAGGGAGGCACAACGCATCCATTTTTGATGCTGCAATTTTTGACCGATGGCAAATACCATCCGGCCGAAGGTTGTTACCTCAACGCATCCGGACAAAAACGATATTACTTCGCGTCTGATAATCTGCGCAATCCAAAATATGTGGGACTTACGCCCCCCGACCTGATCGACATCATGATGTTGAATGAACTGCATTACGATGGCAGTGCCCAGGAAGGAACCATGTTCCATTTAATTGGCGCACTTTCCCAATTCGGAAAACTTGGTGTTGTGTGTATTGGAAGCACTCCCGAGCGCGCGCAATTTTTTTATGAAGAAACAGTGAAGGTATTGGATAGGGAGACTGGATGCTAGATACTGGATACTGGATACTAGATGCTAGATACTAGATGCCAGATGCATTTTAAGATTTATCCAGTATCCAGTATCCAGTATCTAGCATCCAGTATCTAGCATCCATTATCTAGCTCAAACCGATCGCCGTCAAACAATCCCAGGTCACTCAATTTCAGATGCGGAATCACCAATAGGGCCATAAACGACAATGTCATGAATGGCGCTGAAAGGGTTGATCCCAGTTGCTTAGCCATTCCATCCAATGCGGTATAAGCTTCAGCCACGCGATAGCCATCATCAGCGCTCATCAAACCAGCCACGGGCAATGCCAGCACCAGTTCGGTTTCAGGACCAACACAGCTGATCCCTCCTTTTTTCCCAATCACTGCATTGATGGCGGTTGCAATGCTTTCGTCGTCCACACCCACTGCGATTATGTTGTGCGAATCGTGCGCCACAGAAGATGCAATGGCGCCCTGTTTCAATCCAAAATTCTGTACAAATGCAATAGCAGGTAAGGATGGCCGGTAGCGATTAACCACCACCATTTTCAATATGTCGCGATTGATATCACTCACCGGAACGTTATCGATCAACAAAGGTTTGTACCGGTTTTTTTCTGTAATCAGCTGTCCGTCGAGCGCACCAATTACAGGCAATAGTGCAGATGAATCGGGCCAGGGCTTTGCTTTAATGTCAATCGCATTGATTGGGCCGATGTCGAAATGATTGAGTTCACCGGCGTAGCCAGTTTGAATCTGCGAATGCCCATTTTCCGCCACCAGCTTGCCATTGATATAGGTTTGCAGGGTTTCGAAATAGTCGAGGTCTTTCACCAAAATAAAATCGGCAGCATCTCCCTCACGCAGCTGTCCCACGGGAAGATTGTAGTGCACAACAGGATTGCAGCAGGCAGCTTTCAAAACGTTGAAGAGGGGAATGCCTTTTTTAATGGCACGGGCGCAAAGCTCGTTGATGTGGCCGGCCACCAGGCTATCGGGATGCTTGTCATCGCTACAGAACATCATCCTGTCGGGAAAATCCCGCAACAAGCCAATCAACGCTTCGAAATTCCGGGCGGCGCTACCTTCACGGATAATGATTTTCATCCCTTTCGATAGCTTGTCCAGGGCCTCTTCTGCCGTAAAACATTCGTGGTCGGTGCCAATACCGGCGGCGATGTACCTGGCGGCATCTTCGCCACGCAAACCGGGTGCATGTCCGTCAACAGGCTTACCCCGTTTGTGGGCGGACTGAATTTTTTTCATCACTTCAGCGTCTCCATGCAACACACCAGGGAAATTCATCATCTCACTGAGGTAGCGAATATCGTCGCGCGCCAACAGGCTGTCCACTTCTGTAGCTGTCAGGCTGGCGCCGGCGGTTTCGAAAACGGTGGCAGGCACACAGCTGGGGGCGCCGAAGAAAAATTTGAAAGGGACTTTGTTGCCATCGGCGATCATAAATTCCACGCCGGTAATGCCGCAAACATTGGCAATTTCGTGGGGATCGCTAACGGTGGCAACCGTGCCATGCACCACGGCCAGCTTTGCAAATTGGGAGGGAACCAGCATGGAACTTTCAATGTGAACATGTGCATCTATGAACCCCGGCATGATGTAGGGCATGGAAGCATCGTCTACACTGGACGGCAATTTTTCGATGGCGGCTATGCGATCGTTAACAATTTTTATCCTTGCGGAGTAAATCGATTGTTGCGGAATATCTACTAATTTGCCGGATACAAAATGTGTGTTCACCTTTGCGTCTTTGCGTGAAATTCAGACTTGCGCCATATTTAAAATAGTATTAAATCATCAAAAACATGAAACATCTTTCTTTGGCCATATTAGGCCTGATTATGATGCTGGTTGCCACAGCACAGTCTGTTGACGATGTAATCAACAAACACATCGAAGCAATGGGCGGTAAAGACAAATTGGGTACGTTGAGAACCGTATACATGGAATCTGTATCGGTGATGGGCAATGGAAATGAGATGACATCTAAAACTTACCGTGTTGACAAGCAATTGTTCCGTAGAGATATTGATGGCGGCATGTTTAAGTTCAGCACCATCGTTACCGATAAGGAAGGCTGGGCCAGCAATCCGCGCAACAACGGCGCTTTCGAAGCCCTTCCGCCAGAAGACGTGCAGGGCCAGCAATACACGCTTGATATCGCAGGTCCGTTGGTTGACTATGCAGCCAAAGGCGAAAAGGCAGAATTATTGGGCAAAGATCCGGTAGATGGAAAAGATGCCTATAAAGTAAAAATCACTTTAAAGAATGGCAAGGAAATCACCTACTGGCTGGATGCGCAAACTTATTATATTTTGAAAACCTCGGCCAAGCCTTCCGGTTTCATGCGTCGCCCGGGTGCAGATCCTAATGCAGAAGTGGTGATGTTGTTTTCTGACTATCGCAAAACGCCAGAAGGTTTTGTTTTCCCTTATGGCAGCACCATTCAGGGTATGGGAACCACTACCAACGTTGAAAAAATTGAAGTGAACAAACCCATTGATACCAAATTGTTCAAGCCGTAAATAGTTTTCGCTGAATAATTCAGTATTGAAGAATCCTTTATCTTCCGGTACAAAATAACCCCGACATGAAAAAAATGACGATTCTAAGCCTGGCCCTGGCATTACTGGCAATAGGCAAATTAAGCGCGCAAACTGCTGACGATATCATCAACCGCTATGTTGACAGCCTCGGCGGCAAAGCGAAATTGACCGCCCTGCAAACCGCCATTTTATACGGCAACCTGGATTACCAGGGCACTTATTTGCCCGCCACTGTGTACAGACTGCAAAGCAAGGGATACAAATTTGTGGTAGACGTGCAGGGCACAAGCAATTATACGCTCATTACCGACAAGGGCATGTGGTCGTTTATTCCTGCCCAGGGACAGGCTGCACCCGAAGCGGTTCCTGCCGACCAGGCAAAAGCATCTTTCCCCAATCTCGATTTACAGGGTCCGCTGGTGAATTATAAAGAGAAAGGCTCAAAAGTGGAACTGGCAGGGAAAGACAGTGTAGACGGCTCGCTGGCAAATAAAATAAAACTAACCACCAGGGATGGACTAACCACCACTTATTATATCGATGCGGTCACTTCGAAATTACTGAGGACCCGCATGACCGTTAGTGCCAATGGACAAAATGTGGATGTTGACAGGAAGTTCGGTGACTATAGAAGGGTGGATGGTATTTTGTTTCCCTTCAAATTCGACACACAATACGGCGATGTGATCATTGATAAAATTGAAGTGAATAAGCCGTTGGAGGAAAAACTGTTCACGAATTAAGTGTCTTCACGCCCGCCCGTATCGTTCGGTACGGGCGGGCGTGAAGACTTTTTGTTTGATCTAAAAGTCCGACGCCTTGAACGACAAACTGCTGATCAATTCCACCGGCAGTTTGGGCAGGTTCTTTCTTTCTATTAAGAATGTATTCAATCCCGCCAGGTCTTTAAATACATAATGCCGCTGCAATGCGCCTTCCAGGTATCCCGCACCCGTGGTGTTGCCTGTGCCAACCCGCATACCGATC
>Ga0163162_10004604_pt1 | contig 13289 bp, 9 predicted proteins | sample S55metaG_FD_115310 | JGI IMG/M metagenome (GOLD analysis project Ga0163162, IMG submission 115310) | Switchgrass rhizosphere microbial communities from Kellogg Biological Station, Michigan, USA - S5-5 metaG | ecosystem: Host-associated > Plants > Roots > Rhizosphere > Soil | place: USA: Michigan...
ATTATTTCCGCCAGCATTTTCATTTGATTCCCGAACCCCAGAAGATCGTATTACAAACCGGGGGCGGTCTTGCGCCCTCGTCATTAAAGGGCGTGTTTGCGAATGATGCGACTGCATTGCCAGTCATGTCGGGTGCAATAACCAACCTCTCGCTGGCAAAGAAGGCGGGCGCCGGAATTCTGCAATTCTTACTGGTCACCGACCAATCCGTTCCGGCCTCGGCAGAAGCCTATGTGATGGAAATAAAGCCTGGCGGTGTGGTCATCCGCGCAAAGACCATCGCCGGATTGTTTTATGGTGCCCAAACCCTCGCTCAATTGATGGAGGACGCAACGGCCCAGCAAATCAGCATCCCCTCCTGCACCATCACCGACTATCCCGATATCGCTTACCGCGCAATACACCTCGACATGAAGCACCATGTTGAATCGGGCCGCACCTATTACGATATTATCGATGGATTGGCGAAGGTCAAGATCAACGCTATCATTGTTGAATTTGAAGACAAGCTGAGATACCGCAAGGCCGCCGCCGTGGGTTCTCCAAATGCCATTTCGATCGAAGAGTTCAGGGCCATCAGCAAATATGCAAAGGCAAGGAATATCGAAATCAGTCCGCTGGTACAGGGACTGGGTCACGCTTCATTTATTCTTAAACACGAAGAATACAAAAAACTTCGCGACGACAGCACATCCGATTGGGCGTTCGATGCATTGAACCCGCAAACCTATGACGTGCAGTTCGCGCTATACGAAGACGCCATAGAAGCCACGCCCGATGGAAGATACCTGCACGTAGGAGGAGACGAAGTAGGTAAGCTGGGCGTTTCGGAGCTGGCGCGAAAGTCCGGCCTGACGCCCATCCAGCTACAGATGCAGTGGTTGAAGAAAGTTTGCGATTTCGCGCAGGCCCACCATCGTATCCCGATATTTTGGGATGATATGTTGTTCAAGCTCTCGGGATTGTATGAAACCACATGGAATCCTGACATCGGAAAAAAATATACGGATAGTCTTTGGGCAACGAATGCCGCGAAGCTGGATGAAAATGTTCCGTTGTTTCCTGCCAATTGTGTGTATATGCGCTGGAACTACGATGCCCCCGATATTCCGGGTAATCACCATGCTATCGACTGGTATCAATCCCATCATCTTGCTGTGATGGCCGCCACTGCGGCACAGGAAATGTGGCCGATGATGCCAAGGGCCCAATCGAATTTTCAACCCATCAAGGATTTTTGTCGCATCAGCGCAGCCAAAAAAATGGAAGGCATTCTCTGCACGGCCTGGGACGATAGTTCACCGCATTTTGAAACCTTCTGGCGCGGCTTTTATGATTTCGGTTTTTTTAGCTGGCATTTTGTTGATGTCCCGGTTCAGCCCATGAACAATCTTTTCCGACAAAGATTTTATGGAGCTGCGGCCAAGGATTCTTCTTTTGAATTCCAGGACCAGCTGGAGAAAGCACTCGATTTCTGGGAAACGGCATTCATTGAAAAAGGATATCGCCACAATTACCCGGGAGCCATGCCGCTTATAGATTTGCCAAATTCGGCAGAGCCCGGAAAATGGTCAGCGCGATACAAGGAAAGATTGGAACAGGCAAAGCTGGAATTGAACCGCAGCAAATTAATTCGCGATCGAATTGAAAAGACGGCCGCTGTGGCACAACGGAATTTCTATAATTTGGAAGTGATGGCCCAAATCAATAAAATCCAAAGCTACAGCTGTCAATTATTGCTGGCCTTGGAGCTTTTTGATAATGCGCCCTTCGCTTCCACAGGGGAGGCGAAACGGATCGTGCTGGATTTGGTGAAAGACTTTTCAGAAACCCGCCGGCAATTTGAAAACGTGTATGCCACCACCCGCATGCTATATAACCCCAACGGCTACCTGCTGGATCAGAACCAACACCATCACCTGGCCAATGCCACGATGGGTCCGGAATGGATGTATGTTTTTGAACTGGCGATGAATGACAAGATCCTGGCTTGGCGACCTTGATAACTTTGCGTCCTTGCGTGCAATCTTACTGATTCGGAAATCCCGGTGATGCTTTTACTTCATCAATCTGTAAGGTATGCCGCTCACTATGCCCCGCCAGCAATAACAGCAGTGCATAACAATCAAGCGTTCCGAATGCCGGATGCACGCCATAATGGTTGTGCATATCGTCATTCGTGGTTTTCAGGTAATTCATCGTGCTATCTCGCCTCATCGTAAAAGTTGCAACAGCTGCATCGGTCGTGGGAAACCTACCGCCGGGTTTCAACATTTCCGGCGCCTGCCCCTTCCGTGTGCGATCAACGACACCTGCCATCAATTGTTCATTTGTAATTTTTACCTCCGCTTTTTTTTCCGGTGTAGGAGGTCCCTGCATAAGCGATAAGTACCATTGCCAAATTAGCCTTTCCGATAAGGCGATGTGTTCGGCACACTGTGCAACGCTCCACCGGGTTGAATCGACCTTCCAGTTTAACTGTACAACAGAGAGGCCTTTCACGGACCCAAGAAAATGATCTTTTGACTTTTGGAAATAGTCAATGGCCAGCTTGCGCTCAGTGTCGGTCAGCGCTTCCTTTCCCGTAGAAGCAAATGAACTGGCAATGACGATGACGGCGAGTAGAATAAATTGTTTCATACGTGCATGTTTGATGGTGACCGGTATATTGACGAAATAGTTAGTAGAATCCGGACATACCCTAAAGTTAAACCGAAAAAATCCTTCAAAAGTCCCTTTGGGGCCGGGCCATTTGCAACATAATAACCCCTGATGGCGAGGGCTGATTGTGATGGATTCTATACATTGCAGCCAAAAACACCCTGGTGAGTTCTATCCATTCAAAACCAACGATATTCGTTATATATGGAGGTACCGGCGATTTAAGCTGTCGCAAGCTGGCACCGGCCTTGTACAACCTGTTCCTGGACGGCTGGATGCCCGAAAAGTTTTCAATTATTGGCACCGGCCGTTCGGCCCTTTCCAACGAGGCATTCAGGGAGAAACTATTGGCGGGCATTAACCAATTTTCAAGATCGGGTGAGGCAGCTGCCGATAAATGGGAGGCCTTCTCGAAAGACATTTTTTATCAACCCGCCGATAACAAGGATCCGGGATCCTACGCCGCAATATCAGGCCAGATAGACCAGCACAGGAAAGAGTGGAATGAGGAGCCCCTGCTCATTCACTACCTGGCCGTAGCGCCTGACCTTTTCCCGGTCATCGCCGAAAATATTTGCAAATCCGGCATGGCCAGTCATGAGGAATTGTCCCGCATTGTAATTGAGAAACCTTTTGGCCGCGATCTGGGTTCAGCCCGTTCACTAAACGAATTGTTGCGCAAAATCTTTAAGGAAGAACAGATTTATCGTATTGACCATTACCTCGGAAAAGAAACCGTGCAGAATATTATGGCCTTCCGTTTTGCGAACGCGATACTGGAGCCATTGTGGAACCGGAACTACATTGACAACGTACAGATTTCTGTTACTGAACAGTTGGGCGTTGAAGGGCGGGGAGAATATTATGAAGGCGCGGGTGCGTTGCGCGATATGGTGCAAAACCACATTCTGCAATTGCTTTGCCTGATTGCCATGGAGCCGCCCATCAGTTTCAAATCGGAAGAAGTGAGAAACCGGAAGGTAGACGTCCTTCGGTCCATGCGCAAATTTGAAGCGGAAACGATTCGAACCATGGCGGTGCGCGGACAGTACAGCAAAGGTTGGATAGAAGGTCATGAAGTGAAGGGATATCGTGAAGAGGAAAAAGTAAGTCGACAATCCAACACCGAAACATTCACAGCCATCAAATTTTTTGTTGACAATTGGCGGTGGCAGGGCGTACCATTTTATGTGCGAACCGGTAAGCGATTAAGCCAGTCTTCATCCATCATCAGCATTCAATTCAAAGACCTGCCGCATTTTGTATTTCCGGAAGAAGCGGTTGAAAGCTGGCAGCAAAACCGGCTCATCATCAGCATTCAGCCGGAAATGAGCATCCGTTTGCAGGTGCAGGCCAAAAAGCCCGGACTGGATATGCTGCTGAATACGGTCGATATGGTTTTTGATTACAATAGCACGTATTCCAGTTATACACCGGAAGCCTATGAAACGCTTTTACTGGATACCATGATTGGCGACCAAACCCTGTTTATGCGTGGTGACCAGGTGGAAGCCGCATGGGATCTGCTGGAACCGATCCTCCATTTGTGGACCAACAAAAGCAGTTTGAATTTCCCCAATTATTCCGCGGGATCATGGGGTCCCGAACTGGCCGAAGCCCTGATTGCTGCCGATGGCTTTCACTGGTATTCCCTTCCATTGAATGGAAAAAAATAAAGAAACTGAATTTGTTCATAACGCTTAAGACTGAACGAAAATGCATATCCATAAATATCAATCGCCCCAGGAAGCCACACAGGCCCTGGCGGAAGCCATGGTGGAAAAAATCAATGCAGCCATTGCTGAACACGAAGAATGTACACTGGTATTGAGTGGCGGAAATTCGCCTCGCGAATTGTACAACACCCTTTCCGGTGCAGTGTATGCCGACAGGGTAGACTGGTCGCGGGTTTATTTCTTCTTTGGCGACGAACGATTTGTTCCGGATTCCAGCGACGAATACAATGGAAAGATGGCTCGCGAAGCTTTGTTCGAACCGCTGTACATCCCCATCTCCCAAATTTATTATATCGATACAAAGCTGAGTCCCGAAGAATGCGCAAAGGACTATGCCCGAAAAATAAAATTGCATTTTGGACATCGTCCCATCCGTTTCAATATTGTTTTGTTGGGACTGGGAGAAGACGGGCATACGGCATCGCTATTTCCGAACACTTCTATTTTGAAAGAAGAAAAGGCGCTGGTAGCTGCGATTGAAGTAAAGAAATTGCACGCCTGGCGCATCAGCATGACGGCGCCACTCATTAATGAATCAGAATGGATTTCATTCCTGGCATTCGGTGAGGCAAAACGAAAAGCATTCGAAGCCGTCACCAGTGCATCGGGTAGTGCGGATGAATATCCTGCAAGGCTCATCAGTCCCGAAGATGGAGAGCTGCATTGGTACGTTGACGAAGCAGCTTCTCCGGCATAAATTTTTTCGACAGAACCCTTCTTCCATTGAAAATACCTTCTGTACACGAGTTAAAACAGGAACTGCAGAACCGGCCCCATTCCGACCTGTTGGAGTATTGTTTGCGTTTGGCCCGGTTCAAGCTTGAGAACAAAGAGCTGTTGTCGTACCTGTTATTTGAATCGAACGATCTTGCCGGGTATATTGAAAAAATTAGTGAAGACACCCGCACCGCATTCCAGGAAGTAAATAAAACGCAGTTGTATTTCGCCAAGAAAAACCTGCGTCGCATTCTGCGGCAATTGAACAAGCATATTCGGTACGCCGCGTCGAAGCAGGCCGAAGCAGAATGGCTGTTGAATTTTTGTACCCTGTTGGCTGAATCAGGCATTGCAATCAAGAAGAGCCCTGTTATTCACAACATCATGAAAGCTCAGATCAAAAAGATCGAAAAAGCAATCGACGGTTTGCATGAGGACCTGCAATACGACTACCGCAAGCCACTCAAAGACCTGCAGATTTGGAAATAAGCAGAATGGCTGCCGCGGAAAAATACAAATCAGTATTTTCACAGAAACCTACTCAATAACTTTCGCATGTTGAAAAGCCTTTTTCTTCCATTGGCCTTTTTGGCCATCGCAGCATTTTCACAAACCAAAACGCCCATCACCCATGAGATCATGTGGAGTATGAAACGGGTGAGCGCACCCGAAATTAGTCCTGATGGCAAATGGGTGGTCTTCTCCGTAACAGAACCTTCCTACGACGAAAAAGAAGCGGTTACCGATTTGTGGGTGGTGCCGGCTGACGGCTCTGCAGAACCCCGCAGGTTAACGGGCAACAAGTCGGGCGAGAGTGGACAAAAATGGAGTCCCGATGGAAAACTCCTTGCTTTCTCCGCCAAACGCGACGGAGATGATGCATCGCAGATTTATATACTGAATTTCAAAGAGGGCGGCGAAGCGTACAAACTGACCAATGTAAGCACTGGCGCTTCAGCGCCTCAATGGAGTCCCGATGGAAAATACATTGCCTTTACGAGCAAAACTTTTCCCGGCGCTGCAACGGATTCCGCAAATAAAAAAATGGCGGAAGAAAAAAAGAAACAAAAATACAAAGCGAGGGTATACACGAGTTTTCCTATTCGTTTGTGGGACGTGTGGCGCGATGAACAGCAAACGCATATCATGGTGCAGCCCTTAACCGGCGGAGAAGCAAAAGACATACTTGCCGGATGGGATGGTTTGAATGGAAATGGATATTTGTTTTCTGGACAATATTGTTGGGCACCCGATGGTGAATCGCTGGTGTTTGCGGCAATCACTGATAACTATGTATCGGCATACCAGGAACCGGTCACGAAATTATTAAAAGTGAACCGGAATGGCGGCGGCGTAAGCATCCTGACTAATGACGCCAACAATAATGCCAGTCCGGCTTTCAGCAAAGACGGCAAAACCTTGTACTGCCTGTCCTCGACGCTTAACAATTATAAGATCTATAATCTTGATAAATTGGTTTCATTCGACTGGCCTTCGATGGAAAACAGGACTGTGGTCATACCGTCGATGGACAGGCCGGTAAATGCTTATGCACCGGTTGGAGACCATGACCTGGTACTGAGCATAGAAGACCAGGGTCGCGATAAATTATTACGATACAAAGCGGCCGATAAAAGTTTTGAATCGATCAATGCTTCGCAAACCGGATGCAATCCCGTGGTGAGTTGTTCAGCAGATGGCAGCGTGGTGGCAAGCACTTATGATGACGCATCACACCCAACGGAAATTGTGCGCATCCTGCCGTCCGATAAAAGTCAACGGGCGATTACCCACTTCAATGATGCCAGGGTAGCTTCCCTTGATATGCCAGCTGTTGAAGAAGTTTGGTTCACCAGCAGCAAGGGAAAAAAGATCAGGAGTCTGATGTTGAAGCCCGCCGGTTTTGATGCACAGAAAAAGTATCCTCTTTTTGTAGTCATCCATGGCGGACCTGCGGGCGCATGGAAAGACAATTGGGGATATCGCTGGAATTACCAGTTGCTCGCGGCACCGGGATATGTGTTGCTGATGACAGATTATACCGGTTCAACGGGATATGGTGAAAAATTTACGCAGGATATTCAATATGACCCACTGAAGGGAGCGGCAGATGAGGTGAATGAAGCGGCGAAGGATGCCATCAAACGATTTTCATTTATCGATGGATCAAGGCAGGCCGCAGGCGGTGGAAGTTATGGAGGACATTTGGCGGTTTGGCTGGAAGCTACCACCTCGCACTATAAATGTTTGATTTCGCATGCGGGCATGATCAATAGCGAAACGCAGTGGGGAACCAGTGATTTTATATACAACCGCGAAGAAATGAATGGCGGTCCACCCTGGAAACAAACCAAATCGTGGAAAGAACAGAATGCCGTTCGTTTGGCGGAGCAATTCAAAACGCCGATGCTGGTAACTGCAGGCGAATTGGATTATCGTGTACCGGTCAACAATGCAGTGGAAATCTGGAGTGTCTTGCAGCGGATGAAAGTGCCGGGCAAGCTGATCATTTTCCCGGAAGAAAACCATTGGATATTAAAGGCAGAAGACAGTCGGTTCTGGTATAAAGAAGTACAGGACTGGCTGGCGAAATACTTGAAACAATAACACCGTGAATTGAACTAATTCTTCGAGTCTTTGTGGCTACATTTTGCCACTAAGACACACAGACACGAGGTAATGCCCTTTGTCTTTGCCAGCATTTACTGCTTCGTCGTCGACACCCTGGCCACCCGCCGTTAGTAAATAATTTAGCAAATAAAAGCTAAATTATTTAGTAAATTGTTTTACTTTGCCCCAAAGGATGGGGATGTACTTAAACTGCAAAACATATTACAGTTTCAGGTACGGCAGTTTTGCGCCTGATGAGCTGGTTAAAGCGGGCGTGGAAGCCGGCGCCGGTGTATTGGCGCTCACGAATATCAACAATACCTGCGATGCCTGGGAATTTGTCATGCATTGCGCAAGCGCCGGCGTGAAGCCCATTCTCGGCGTCGAAATCCGGAACGGCGATCAGTTACTTTATCTTTTGCTGGCCGCGAACCATCGCGGCTTCGCCTGGATCAATGAATTTTTATCGCGCCACCTGCAGAACAACCTGCCCTTCCCCCACGATCCCGATACCTCGTTTTTCGACAGTAACGGCGACGGATATGCGATATTTCCATTGGGCGGCAAGCCGCCGGAACAACTGCGACCGAATGAGCGCATTGGCATAATGCCGTCGGAGGTGAACAAATTATTCGGCTGGCAGGATCGTGATTTGAAAGACCGCTTTGTAATTCGCCAGCCCGTCACTTTTGCCGACAAAAAATATTTCAGCGTACACCGGCTGCTACGGGCCATCGATAAAAACGTGGTGCTGTCGAAACTTCCTCCGGAAACGGTCGCCTCGCCGTTAGAAGTGTTTTTGCCCCTTTCACAAATATTGGATGCCTGCAAACAATTTCCGGCGCTGGTCACGAACACCTACCGGCTGCTGGACAGTTGCGGCATCGACATGGATTTCAAATCTTCGAAAAACAAAAAATTATTTACCGCATCCCCCGAAGACGACCGCGTCTTTCTCGCGAAACTGGCGGCAGATGGACTGCAAACCCGTTATGGGCCTGCTGATAAAGTGGCCCATGCGCGCCTCGAGAAAGAACTCTCCATTATCAACAATCTAGGGTACAATGCATACTTCCTTTTTACTTGGGATGTTGTTCGCTACGCAAAAAGCCGCGGATACTATTATGTGGGCCGTGGTAGCGGTGCTAACTCGCTCGTGGCTTATTGCCTTCAAATTACTGATGTCGATCCTATCGAGCTGGATCTTTATTTTGAACGCTTCCTGAATCCGCAGCGCAGCTCCCCGCCGGATTTCGATATTGATTTTTCCTGGCTCGACCGCGACGATGTCATCGATTACATTTTTAAGCGCTATGGCAAAAACCATGTGGCCCTGCTCGGCTCCTACTCCACGTTTCAATACAACGCGGTGGTGCGCGAATTGGGAAAGGTATTCGGACTGCCTAAGGAAGAAATCGACAACCTTGGGGAAAAAGGCTATTACCATGGCGAATCGCGCGGCACCCATTATACCCTGCGCAAAGAAGAAGATCATATCCACCACCTGATCCTCACCTACGGCAAACTCATGAACGGGTTTCCCAATCACCTCAGCGTACATCCCGGTGGCATGCTCATCAGTGAAGCGCCCTTGTTTAACTACACGGCCATCCATATGCCGCCGAAGAATTTCCCGACCACCCAAATTGACATGTTCATAGCGGAAGACATTGGCCTGTATAAATTGGATATTCTCAGTCAGCGCGGACTGGGTCATATCAAGGAATCGCTGCGACTGGTGAAAGAAAACAAGGGCGTGGACCTGAACATCCACGCGATTGAAAAATTCAAGAAAGACCCACTGATCAGAACGCAAATCAGGCATGCAAACTCAGTTGGATGCTTCTATATTGAATCGCCTGCCATGCGGCAGTTGCTGAAAAAATTGCGTTGCGACGATTACCTCACGCTTGTTGCGGCTAGCAGCATCATCAGGCCTGGGGTTGCGCAATCGGGCATGATGAAACAATACATCTATCGCTTTCATCACCCCGGCGACTTCGAATACCTGCACCCGATTATGGAAGAGTTGCTGAAGGAAACTTTTGGTGTGATGGTATACCAGGAAGACGTGATTAAAGTGGCGCATCATTTTGGTGGGCTCGACCTGGGTGAGTCTGACACATTGCGTCGCGCGATGAGCGGGAAATATCGCAGCAATAATAAATTCCAGGCCATCCGGGAGCGGTTTTTCGAAAGTTGTCGCGGGCAGGGTCATCCCGATCAGCTCACGGCGGAAGTGTGGCGCCAAATGGAATCGTTTGCAGGCTACTCTTTCAACAAAGCGCATTCCGCCTCTTTTGCGGTGGAAAGTTTTCAGAGCCTGTTTCTTAAAACCTATTATCCGAAAGAATTCATGGTGGCCGTCATCAACAATTTCGGCGGCTACTACAGCAGGGAAGTCTATTTCTATGAGTTACTGAAAACCGGCGCGCACATCAACGCGCCCTGCGTTAACAACAGTGAATACTATACGCACATCAGGGGCAACGAAGTATATACCGGATTTGTGCACGTGAAGGCCCTGGAACAATCGCTGGCCGAAAAAATCATCGCTGAAAGAAAATTGCACGGTGCTTACCTGAATTTGCAGGATTGCATTGAACGCACCGGCATCGGGCTGGAACAATTGAACCTGTTGGTGAGCGTGGGGGCCTTTCGGTTCACGGGCCGCCGAAAAAAACAATTGTTGTGGGAAGGACAGTTTTTGAGAAAGAAGACGAAGGTAACCGAGCCGGTAGTGCCGGCATTGTTCAGGGAAGAACCGGTAGAATTCAATTTGCCCGAACTCAGCGATCATCCGCTGGACGACCTGTTTGACGAAATGGAGATTTTGGATTTCACGCTCTCCAATCCTTTTCAGTTGGTGGACGACGATCCCCAAAAATACCAGCGGGCGCGCGACCTGGAGCAATGCAGCGGCAAGTCGGTTACCGTCCTCGCCTATTTTGTGAACCGGAAAGTGGTGCCCACCATTCGAAGTGAAGTGATGAGCTTCGGCACCTTTCTCGATGCAGGATTGGATTGGCTTGACACGGTTCATTTTCCCGCTTGTTTGACACGATATCCAATTGAAGGAAGAGGGTTTTACCGCATCACAGGCAGGGTGGTTGAAGAGTTCGGGGTGTTCAGCATAGAAGTGGAAAAAATGATCAAGGTGGGATATAAACAAAGAAAATATGCCAATCTCTGACTATGTTTATTGACGGCGAACGACATATTGCGCATATGGACCTGGATACTTTTTTTGTATCAGTGGAATGTTTACGCAACCCCAAGCTAAAAGGCAAACCCGTGTTGATTGGTGGTAATGGCGATCGTGGCGTGGTAGCTTCCTGTAGTTACGAAGCGCGGCATTTCGGCATCCACAGCGCCATGCCCATGAAAATGGCGCGCAGACTTTGTCCGCAAGCCGTGATCGTACGCGGCGATATGGAAACCTACAGCCGGTATTCCACGGTGGTCACAGATATTATAAAAGACTCGGTGCCGCTTTTCGAAAAATCATCCATCGACGAATTTTATATTGACCTGAGCGGGATGGATAAATTTGTCGGCTGCAGTTTGTTCACTGCCGATTTGAAAAAGAAAGTGTACCGCGAAAGCGGATTACCTGTATCGTATGCGCTGGCAAGTAACAAACTCATCAGCAAGGTGGCCACGAACGAGGTAAAGCCCAACGGCCAGATTGAAATTGCCTTTGGAAACGAACGCAGTTTTCTTGCGCCGCTAAGCATCGCCAAAATTCCGGGTATTGGAAAAGAAACCGCCTACCTGTTATTGAAGATGGGAGTGGAGACGGTAAAAGTGCTGAGCGAAATACCGATGGCAATGATGCAGAATTTAATGGGCAAAAATGGCATTGACCTTTGGCGCAAGGCCAATGGCATTGACGATACCCCTGTTATTCCATATCACGAACAAAAATCGATTTCAACCGAAAGTACTTTTCAAGCCGACACCATCGATCTGCGTTTCCTGCACGCTGAACTGGCACGCATGACCGAGAAAATTTCGTTTGAATTGCGAAACCAGGACCGGCTGGCCGGCTGCATAACGGTGAAGTTGCGCTACTCAAATTTCGAAACGGTTACACGGCAGTCTGCCATCTTTTATACCAATGCCGATCATTCACTCTTGAAGGTGGCGCGCGAACTTTTTGAGAAATTGTATGAGAAGCGAATGCTGGTTCGGTTGCTGGGCGTGAGACTTACCCACCTTATTCCCGGCCATTACCAGATCAATTTATTTGAAGACACGCAGGAAATGATCAGCCTTTACCAGGCTATCGACAGCGTAAAGAAGCGATATGGAGAAGCATTGCTGCTAAAGGCCGGTGCCTTTAAACCGCTGCCAAAGGAGGCAGATCGGCGTATTCGAAAGGTGCCTGCGGATCCAAAGCGGAGATGAAATCTTTGGCGATGGGCCGGGCAGTCATTTCCGCAGGGGAGTACTGCGTGGAAGCGATTTCTAAAATGCGCGATTCGTCCAGGTCTTCCATCAGCCACTCGTAGGCGAGATCCTCCGGCAAAATACAGGGCATTCTTTTTTTGCTGTTGTGTACCTGTTCCATCAGCGCGTTTGCCCTGGTGGTAACGATGGCAAAGCTCTCAACATATTCGCCCGTTACGCGATCAGTCCAGGGCGTCCAAATGCCCGCCATAAAAAAATATTCCCGGTCATTCAGCGTAATGAAGTAAGGATATTTAATGGCTGTTTTTACGGGTTCGCCTGTTCTTTTATTTTTTGGAAAAACGTGGCGCCATTCATAAAAGCCTGATGACAATACCAGGCAACGCCGATGCATAGCCGATTTTTTATAGGTGGTCTTTTCCAACATCTCTTCGCCGATGGCGTTCAGCGTAAGAATGGGCACATCGTATTTCCCGGTTTTGGGATTCACGCCGCCCTTGCGGAAATGCTCCAGGTCCTGGCGGTTGCTGATGTAATGCGGAATAAATCCCCACTCCATTTGCACGATCTCAAAATCGGCCACCCCTTCTAATTTTTTTAGAACCGGGTACTGGCCATACTCAAATCCGATTTCCAGCGGCTTCACCAGGAAATCGTATTGCGCGATCAGCTTTTCCAACTGTTTCAGTCGGATGAATTCGCCATGGGTCACTTTAACGCCGTTGTAATAACACATCCTTATCGCTTTAGATAGTTTTCTATAAGGGTACCCCATTCTTCCGCTTCAGTTTGTCGCCCCTCGGGAATGCTGGTCCAGAATTTCGCGGCGTCGGCATTGGAGGCACGGGCAATGATTAGCGGTTTTCGATGGTCTCCAAAAATGATTCGGAAGGCCGAGTGACCGGGAAGTTTTAGTCGCTCCACCCGGCACAGCATTGCACCGGATTTGATCGCAAAATTGTCATCGGCCATAACAATAAATTTACAAAACTAGCCACAAAGGCACGAAGTCACAAAGGAAGTCTTTGACCAGTTTGCGCGAAACCCGAAAAAATAAGCCACCGCAAGAACGGTGGCTTATAAGGACCCTATATATGGAATCAGCGTTACTCAGGTAATATTTGCTCGTCGCGGTCTTCAACCGGAATCTTC
>Ga0163162_10004606_pt1 | contig 13287 bp, 15 predicted proteins | sample S55metaG_FD_115310 | JGI IMG/M metagenome (GOLD analysis project Ga0163162, IMG submission 115310) | Switchgrass rhizosphere microbial communities from Kellogg Biological Station, Michigan, USA - S5-5 metaG | ecosystem: Host-associated > Plants > Roots > Rhizosphere > Soil | place: USA...
AATGTTACTTTTCTTGTTAAGGATGCGAGCCAGAGCTTCACGCAGTAAGCGGTTTTCCGCAAGCAGAAAAACCGAAACGTTAGCTAAAACTTCCATTACTACCAAGCCTTTATTGAAGACTATAAAGCTAAACTAGCATTTCCCACGAGACAGGACCTGTCACCTGTATGTGATGCCAGTATCCACTCCATCGTTTTTCTGCAGCTTAGCAATTAGTTCTCTAGGGAAGGATGCTCTTTAAACACCTCGCGTATAAGGGAATTCCCGTATGCCACCGGCGAATAACTCCTCTTGATTCAAAGACCAAGCGAAGAGTTGCAGATATTCAACTCGATTTGAGAGAACAAATGCTACCTCTTATTGCATTTGAGCCAGCACAGCAACGTCAAACTTTGAATAGTACTTCTTCACGTCGCTGGCGCTGTACTTGGCACGGAACTTTTCGACCACCGATGACACTTGTTTTGCGTCAGTCATAGAGACAGCGTTGAATTCAGCTTCTGCACCGCGAGCGCTGATCCGAATCGAGGGGTTCGTGAGCACATTCTTATACCACTGTGTATTCGACCCGTGCACCGGCAGAAGATAAAGCTTGTCTTGTTCCCATACAAACCAAACTGGGTTTGAGATGGTACGTCCTGACTTTCTGCCGGTCACACTGATGTTGATTTCGCGATATCGAGCAAGACGATCTTGTAGAGTGTCGTTTGTTGCAGGCATGTGTACTCCTTAGATTGAGATGATCCATGTTGAAACATATCCCATCCTCTGAACGTCTTCACTGTCAGAATGCCTTTGCTTTGTTCTTTGTCTGTTGATCTGTTGTTGTTCAGCGGCCCACTAATTTCTGCAGTTCTTCGGGATACCGAGCACCTTGCACCGCGATTTTTGAGGCTGCGGTTTCCAGCTGCTGCAGATCTTCGGGTGTAAGTTCGACAATAACGGCTCCGATGTTCTCCTCGAGTCGGTGCAGTTTGGTCGTACCGGGGATCGGAACGATCCACGGCTTCTGGGCCAGCAGCCATGCAAGCGCGATCTGGGCAGGCGTCGCCTTCTTCTGTTGCGCGAACTTGCCAATCAGATCAACCAGTGCCTGGTTCGCTTTGCGGTTCTCCGGCGAAAAGCGCGGAACGATATTACGAAAGTCGGTCTTGTCGAACTGCGTCTCTTTACTGATTTTGCCGGTGAGAAAGCCCTTTCCCAGCGGGCTAAATGGAACGAACCCAATCCCGAGTTCATCGAGTGTAGGTATCACTTCCGCTTCAGGCTCTCTCCACCAAAGCGAATATTCGCTCTGCAGCGCCGTAACCGGTTGAACGGCGTGTGCGCGACGGATGGTCTGCACGCCTGCTTCGGAAAGGCCGAAGTGCTTCACCTTGCCTTGCTGGATGAGGTCTTTCACAGCTCCGGCGACATCTTCGATCGGCACGTTCGGGTCAACACGGTGCTGATAGAACAAATCGATGACATCGGTCTTAAGCCGCATGAGCGAAGCATCCGCCACCTCCTGGATGTGTTCCGGTCGACTATCCAGCCCGGCTTGTTTGCCGGTGTTCGGATCAAGTTTGAAGCCGAACTTGGTGGCGATTGCCACTTTCCCACGAAATGGCGCAAGTGCTTCGCCGACGAGGTTCTCGTTGGTGAACGGACCATAGACCTCGGCTGTGTCAAAGAACGTGATGCCGTGTTCCACCGCTGTGCGGATCAGGGAGAGCATTTCCTGCTTGTCCCCTGCCGGGCCGTAGCCAAAGCTCATGCCCATGCATCCCAGCCCCAGAGCCGAAACTTCCAGATTGTCTTTTCCCAGTTTGCGTTTTTGCATGGTTGCTCCTTCCGAACTGTTTCTCTGGTCCTGAGACTAAGGTCAATCGCCGTGCAAGGGGTAGCCCGATCCTTCCGATTGATTGCCTATTCCTCTTGTTTATCAAGAAAACATTGAGGTTGCAGGGGCGAGAACTCTATGCTGTTTCCCAGGACAAATGAGCGTGGCATTAAAAAAAGACAATAAAAAACCCATGATGCTTCCAGATCGAGCCAAAGACCTGCGTCTCGAACTAGCCAGAAAGATTGCATCCTTCATGGGCTCGGAACAGAATCGGGCAACAGGCATTCCCGGCGTCACTCTGCACCGCCGAATCGCTCCGACCGCTCCCTGCTCCATGACCTACGAGCCGGGGGTGACCGTGATGGCGCAGGGACAAAAAAGAGTTGACCTCGGCCCCACCACTTTCATCTACGGTGAATCGCGATACCTGCTGACATCGGTCGATCTGCCGATCGTCAGTCAGATCGTCGAGGCGAGTGTCCAAGTGCCCTGCCTTGCAATGTCGCTGAAACTGGAAATGCCCGTGGTTCGTGAACTTCTCCGCCACGATCGCCATGCCAGGACTATCGGAGGGCAACTCAGACAGTTGAATTTCTTCGCGCTGCGTTTGAAGTCGGATACGAAAGCGCCAACCAATTCAATCGCGAATACAGCCGCCTGTTCGGGCAACCACCAATACGCGACATCAAAGCACTTCGAACGGCAAACATCGCTGTTACCAGCGCAATCTAGCGCCGGGTATATTCACTTCGCTATGGAAAGATCATGTAGATTGGGGTTACTATGATCCTTACCCGATGCTGAGCTGCACAAACACCTGACCTTCTCACGGTCGTTATTGCCCCTCAACCTCCAGAATGAACTCCATATTTCCGCGGGTGGCGTGGCTATAGGGACAGATTTTTTCATGCGTTTCCTGCGCTAGCACCTTGGCCTGTTCGGTCGACACGGTAGGAACTTTTACATGCATCTTAACGGCGAGGCCATATCCGCCACCCTCGCGCGGACCGATGGATGTGCTACAAGTGACGACTGTTCCCTTCACATCGATCTTCTTCTGACTGGCCGCGAAGTCCAACGCTCCACCAAAGCACGCAGCATATCCGGCGGCAAAAAGGTGCTCGGGCGTGGTCGTGCCGGGCAACTCCGGTCCACTCATTCCCTTGCGCACAGACAGGTCGACGCTCACCGAGTGATCGGTAGTTTCTGAATGGCCGTTGCGCCCTCCGGTGTTGACGGCAGTGGCGGTTACCAGCGGCTTGATTGTGTATGCAGGCATTATTTTCTCCTGAGAGTTTCTAGATGCATGCTCTCATCTGCCAGCGGACTGTGGCAAGCAATGCGCTGTCTGGCTCGCCACAATGATATGTTGATAGCTGATCAATCATGGGCGATCAGAACCCTCCTCTCAGCACTGTTGAGGCTCCACCGAATGGCGAGCGTGTCATTCGGCAGAGGGCTTTGCTGACTGCAGGGTATGAAGGGCTCCGTCTTCCCGTCACTGTTCTGCTCGACAACGTGCGCAGCATGTATAACGTCGGCGCATTCTTTCGCGCAGCGGATGGTGTGGGATTAGAAAAGTTGTGCCTCGCCGGGATTACCGCACATCCACCGAAGAGCGCGATTACGAAGACCGCTCTGGGCGCCGAAGACGTTGTTCCCTGGGAACATGACTGGGATGCCGTCCGCATGGCAGAGGGCCTGCGTCATCAAGGACTGGAAATCGCTGCCATCGAAACCAGTTCGCATTCCGTGGATCTGTTTGCGTGGCAACCGACATTCCCGGCCTGCGTTCTATTCGGGAATGAAGTCGAGGGTTTGCATCCAAAACTACTGGAAATGGCCGACACCCACGTCCGCATTCCTATGCTCGGCCAAAAGACCTCGCTTAATGTCGCCACTGCGGCAGGGATTGTCCTTTACGAATTGCTGCGCAAATATCGCATTTTGAAGATGCATACCTAGGACTCCCGCCAAAGATATTCTTAAACCAGGCCCGCACGTTCGCCCTGAAACACGGTGCCGAGAAACACGCGCTCCGAGCGTGCGCTAGCTGTATAGTGACTCAACTACTGGAGGGACAATGAGTCAGCAAATTCTGCAGCTGATGTGCGTCGTAGTCCTTATCACCGCCGCCGCCCATGCGCAGCAAAGCCATTGGGCTACACCCGACGACAAAACCGCGAGGTTCATGATCGACATGGAGCGCAAGTGGGCCGAAGGCGTTTGCGCGAATAATGGAGTTATCTTTGAGTTGTTGGCCGACGATTTCCAGGGCACCAGCACTGGCGGCGAGCGCTACACCAAAGCAGATGAGCTCCGCGATGAAAAAGGTCCACACTCGGCGCACGGCTGCGCACTCGACGATGCCAGAGTACACTTCTTCGGCCAAGATGTGGCCATCATTTACGGCAGTGAGCACGCCATCGGCAAAGACAAAACGCATCCAGACGCGAAGGTGTGCCAGGTCTGGACCGATACCTGGTTGAAGCGCGATGGTAAGTGGCAGATCGCCGCCGCGCAGGACAACAAGGTCGATTGCAAGTAGCTACCTGGAGGCCAGTGAGAGGGTTCTACATTCGTCTGGCATTGCCTTCTGAAAAACTAAACCCCGAACAACTACAGATGCGCGCATCGCTCGCGAATGAAGGAGATCGCGATGCTTTCGCTCATCCCTGATGCGACTCGGCTGCCGGTTGAGCAAATCGCTAGCCCGGCCATCGGCCGGGCTGGGCGACAGAGGACACTCTAGAGTGATCGCGCTAAGAGCCGAACCGGCGGCGAAACACACCGACGAAAGTAAGTAGGGTTACTCCGACAAAGCTCATAGTGGACGGCTCGGGCACTGAGACGTTCCCAGTAGTTGCATAGCCGGTCGTGGCGCAACCGCCCGCGTTGTCGAGAACGCACAGGTGGAGTCCCAGGCCAGTGATCTGGTCAACATTCGCATTCTGAATGGTGAAGGTAAGGTTTGTGGGGAATGCCTGGCCGCCACTCCCTGAGGTTTGGAAAAGGAAGTCGAAGGTAAAACTTCCTATCGTGTTGTTCTTTTTGAGCGTGGCGCTCATTCCGCTGACGCTAAAACCCGTCAGAGAACTGTCGGTCAGCGATAGGGTTCCATCCGTAGTGAATCCGAGGTCCCCGCCGTTAACCAGAATTGCGTAACCGCCGTTCATAGCGATGTTGACAGTTACATTGCTGCCGTTCTGAGACGTAGTTACTGTCCCCAATACGCCGGAAAGACCGAGGTCATTGTCCAGTATAGAGAAGCTATCTGCGGAAGCCGCAGGTGTCATTGCAAGGGCCGCAAGTACAACCATTGCGCATATTGTTATTTTGTGACTGAAAAGTCGCACGCTAAATCCCCCCGAAAGTTCCCGAATTCACACAGCTGCCAACAGTCTGAATTGTGCACGAATCCTGCCAAATCACCGTGAAGGAGATATAACCAAGCAATTGATTCCAGACGAGTTCCAGAGCAGGCCCCTAGAACCAACAATAAAAAGTGTGCAAGCCCTTTCACATTTGTTTGGCGGGGCGAGGCAAGGACTATGCGATGGTTCGGAGGAACTGGCAGTGGAGCAGCTTTCGCCAGTACGCTACCGGCGCTGAAAGACGCATAAAGATCGAGTCGGAATGGACGCCCGAAAACGCGAACGAACGACTGGGAACACTCTGTCAGCCGTCGAACTGCCCCCAACCTCAAGCCAAAGCTGGCGCTTGAATGGGCCATCCGTCGAGCTAGCCGTTTTCGACGCGCGCCTTTATGTCCGAGTACGCCGCAGCGATGAGCCTGCTTAGAGCTGCGGCGTTTGTGGCCGTTCCCGGTCTCAGCTTCACATGGCGCATGAACTTGCCGGCGCCTTGCAACAAGCGGGCCGGGTCCGGCAGCGCGGCGCCGTGAAAGAACCCCACGTTTACGTGCGAAGTGAATACATTGACGTAGCCGAAGGGCACATCTCCCAAACATGCAACCGGGCAGCCGTCATGCAAAAGTTCCCGGACTTCGTCTCCGCATTTTCGCATCACCTCAAACCACTGGTGCGCCATGGCTCCCAATTCACCTGCATGCTCTTTCATCCACGCGTCGATGGCGGGATCCCGCTCGACAGCGCCGTTGAATCGCAGCATGTCTGTTCTCATGGTTGCCCTCAGCGGCTGCAGCCGCTCTCAAGTACCAACTTTATCGCAACGCTGACAGCGCTCCGCAACTCAAAAGCAAATTTGTGGACAAGCCTCCGAAAAATTCGCGGAGCGACGAAACGTTCTCGCGTTTAAACTCTGACGTTAGGCTCGCCCTACTACTTCCCCACTGGTTCGCCGCGTACATTCTGATCGCTGATGCGAAATCACATCCGGAAAGTTTGACCATGGCGGCGGGCTGATTGTCGGGAGCGCCGGTGCCTTTGGCTCGAGAGTCCGGAAGCGGCGTGGAGTTTTCCACTAGCCAAAGTTAGACCCTTAGCGATCCGCGGAACGCTCGAGCGGCATAGTAAGATTCCGCACCGTTGTGATACAGGAAGACCGTGTCGAAGCGGCGATCACAAAAGAGAGCGCCGCCAAGTTTTCTGATAGCAGAAGGTGTTTTCACCCAGCTCGACGTGGTCGTGTCGAACTCTCCCAGTTTCTGCAACTCTCGATATTGCTCCTCCGTCAAAAGCTCGATGCCCATCGCGGCCGCCATACCTGTAGCGCTATCTTTTGGTTTATGTTCTTTCCTTGTCTCCAGCGCTTCACGGTCGTAGCAAACACTTCTGCGGCCTTTCGGACTTTGTGCGGAGCAATCATAGAAAACATATTCACCCGTTTTCTTATCATGACCGACAACATCCGGTTCACCACCAGTCGTTTCCATTTCGTAAAGTAACCGCAGTTTTTCAGGATTAGATTCCAGCTTTGCCTGCACTTCAGCCCATGCAAGACCTTTATGGCGGTTCATGTTTTTCTCGAAGCGCGCTTTCAATCCACTGAGTAGTTCTTCGCGTTGTTTGGGTGACAATGTTTTTTTTGTGGCACCTGTCATGATTAATTTGTCCTCCATTTGGGGGTTTCCACGCCGAACTGTTTGGCGTACTCGGCGTTCAATCGCTGCCAGCCGCCGAACTTCACGGCCTCAGGGCCGACGATGCGTCCAATGGGCTGACCGGCAAGCAGCCGATCCAGCACATCGAAACAAATGTGCCACCCCGCAGCGCCCATTGCGATGAAGCGGTGACCGATGTTGGTCCACAGCGTCAGGCGCGTGCCGCCACCGAAGACCTCGAGTTCCCAGCGCATATCGAAGCCACCCCACTTGTACTCAAGCACGTTGGGAGCGTCGGCTCGTGTCACTTTCGTTTCGGTAATGTGCAGCGTGGGCGCGCCCACCGTGGTGAGCTTCACCGTGCTTCCAACCGTACCCAGGCTCCCATCGGCGTCGAAGGGTGCCCACTCGCGAAGATGCGCTGGTTCAGTAAGCGCCCGCCAGACTTTTTCCGGCGAATGGCGCAGTTCTCTGACGAGGATAAGAGTCCACTTGTCTTCACCGTTTTGTCCCCGGTCCTTTTGTACCCGTGCTCCGCTGGCGGGACCCGGTGTGTACTGCTCGCGATCGCTCATCTGCTTATTATCCTTCGTATAGCTTTACCAGCGTGCCAGTTGGGTGAGCTGAATGAGATTGCCGCAAGTGTCTTTCAGCATCGCAATGGTCGAGCCGGTTACATCGGTGGGCGGCATTGTGAATTCGGCGCCGCGGCCCTTGATCCGCTCGTAGTCGCCCTTGACGTCGTCGGTGAAGAACATCACCGCGGGCTGGCTCTGTTGAAAGATCGCCTGCTGATACGCTTTGGCCGCAGGGCTGTTGTTCAGTGCCAGCTGCAACTCAATGCCGTCCGGCTCCTCGGGCGAGGCCACGGTCAGCCAGCGATATGGGCCCTGGCTGAAATCGTTCTTATTGGTAAAGCCCAGTACCTCCGTATAGAAGCGGAGGGCCCTGTCCTGGTCGTCCACATATATGCTGGTCACTTTGATTTTCATTTGGTTTCTCCTTTGCCACGTTCGCGGTTTGGACCGCGACGTATTCTCCTTGTATTCCCTTTCGTTGGTGTTGATGGATCCATGCGGTCGAGGTGGCGTTCGAGAGCATCTAGGTGAGCGGACCAGAACCGCCGGAATTGAGCCAGCCAGTTATCGACCTCCCGAAATGGTTCGGGTCTCAAGCGATAGAGACGGCGCTGTGCGTCCACTGTGGATTCTACGAAACCAGCCTCGCGCAGCACGCGCAGGTGCTTGGACACGGTCGGCTGCGTCATACGAAGTTGACGCTCGATCTCTCCAACCGACTGCTGTGACAAGACCAGGAGGCTCAATATCGCGCGGCGGTTAGGCTCCGCAATGATTTCGAATGCAGATTCCATTTCCTTTATATACTCTATGAAGAATATACGTGTCAAGGTATATAAATGCCGACTATCGTCGCTTTGGACTGCCACGTCGGCGGAAGGCCGGCCTGATCGTCAGCAAGCTGCCGAACTGCATTTCGCGCAGCCTCCCCTCGGCCAGTTGACCCTTGGAGATGGACGGGACTCGAACCCGCGACCTTTGCCGTTACAGCGCTGCGTGAGTCAAATTGTAGGTTGGGTTGTGGGTTGAAAAAATTGCGACGGAACCGCCAACGAATTGTATTGGGGATTCATTGAGATGTTGAAAACGCCAGCGTTTGCGTCGTATGGATCTTCTGGGCCGGCAAAAGCAGGTCAAGTAACAAATCCTGCGATTTGGACGAAGAGAACCTAACATCGTAGGTTTCCCCCACGGTAATCGTCAGTTGTGCCGTCGTTGGATGGACGCTCGGCGAGAGCTCCACTCCATCTTTGGCAATACTCAGCCATTCCACAGGACCGTTAGCACCGCGAAGCGACACCTGCATTCCCTGATTGTTCGTCGAGATATTGATGAAGCGGAAGCGATAGTTCTTGCCCACCTGCAAGTGAAGCGTCTTGCTTTGTGGGGTGCCGTTGATTAGTGCTATCTCTTTCAACGCGCCGAAATCGCCGATGCTGAAAACGAAAATGAGATCTGACGTCGGATCAAATTTCTCTCCAGCTGGAAGCACGATCAACGGACCGTAAAGCCCATTTGTGAGTTGCGATGGGTCGTGCCAGTGCGTGTGATAGATGAAGGTGCCCGACCGGGGAGGCGCCATGCGGGCCACAAACGAAGTACCTGGGGCAATGGCGGGCGTGATTTGACTGCCCGAGCCCGTCCAACCGGGCACTCCGTCGTAATAGCTTTCCAACTCGATTCCATGCCAATGGATGGCGGTTGGATTCTTCAGTTTGTTTACAACCTCGATTTCCACAGGTTGACCGCGCACGAGCACGATAGGGGGGCCAATTAGCCCCGAATTCGCGAGGTCCGCTTCGGCCGAAACACCTCCAGAGTCTGGACTGGTCCGCACCTGAAGCAAGTAGCGCGGTGCGCCTTCGCGCTCGGAAATCTCCAGCTGAAACCTACGGTCGGCATGCCATGGGGCATCCGGAACTGCCTTGGCGTTGGCTGACACGGTCACGCCCAAAACCATTTGTCCCATACCAGGCGCATCTTGGATTGCCGAATGCTCATCCGTGTGCGTGACGCCCTCGGTCATCGAGAGACCGGGCACTTTCGGCACAATCGGTGGGATCATATGCTGAAACATGTGACAGTGAAACAGCCAATTCCCGCTTCGCTCCGGCGACCAGCTCATATCGAAAGTCTCGCCTTGGGCGATGCGCTGCGTGACGACTGTTGGACGCGACTCGCCAAGGTAGTGTTCCACCCGTCCGCCTCGATTGAAGGCATCGATCCTGTAAAAAAAACCATGCAGGTGCAGTGCATGTGGTTCGTTCGTAGCGTTGATCCATCGCCAATGCACGGCCTCACCGACGTGGTATTCAAACCGCTGTGTGTACGGCCACGACTTACCATTGATAGTGGCGAGCGTTTGCCTTGCGCTCGGACCTGGTCGCTCTGACATCATTTCCATTACAAAGATTTCGTCATGCTGCCTTCCGGCTGGTGGGTCAACCACTAGCGCACCTGTCAATTCCGAATCAATTCCATGCCGGAGCTTCAGGTCGTCAGCTTCAGCGGCTCCCCAGTACAGATAAAGTCCCGGCACCGTCGCTTTGAAAGCGACTTGCTTCACAGTTGTGGGGGATACGACGATCATCGTGTCACTGCTGGACGGATCTCCTAGCCCATGCACAGTTACAGGTATGCCAAGCGAATTGTGCAACGAGGCGTGGATCTCGGTATCCTGAGGTACCCGGATGAGCGGCCCTGGATTTTGCAAAGGATGGCCCACTTCTCCGAATGCATAGACGGCCAACTTCATGCCATCTTCGGCCTCAGGCCTCCATTCGCCCTTGCCGATCTCAAGCTGCAGCGTTAACACTCCGTCACGTAGTTCGCCCGCAGGCACGTGGTTTTGATTTGCAACGATCGGAGGCCAGGATTCGGCCCGAGAACTTGCTGGGAACAGTGCAATGCCCAGCAGTAGGCTTGCAATTCTACCGATCCAGCGCCAGTGGGCGTCTATTCTCAACTTGCGTCGCAGACCGCGCATTCCCCGACCATTCCCGTTCCATCGAACACAAAGAAGAAGCTGAGCCCAATTGTAACTGGAAATTCGCATTGCCCCGGGCCACTGCAGCGGAGCTTGCCTTCGCTAAATTAAAACAGGTCTTTGGCCCTTTCTATCTATATGCAGGTCTTGGCTCTCATGTAGCTATTTCGCAAAAAGTCTGCGGATGCGCTCCGCGTTCGATAAGATCGATCGTAAGAGTGCGGCAGTTCTCAACCCTCTGCTTTCCTCCACTCTTCTTGTGAGAGGGGCCTCCGATAAGGCACTAACGTCAACCGTTCCTAACCGGACCAAATCTGAATCAGCAACCCACCCGCATTTTGAACTCACGCGCACGGTCGCGAGCGACCGTCAGGTCGGTTCTCTTCGTGTCCTTCAGGCGAATGCTCAACACTCCCCCGGGAAGCGACGCGACTTCCTTTATCCAAGCGAGGTTCACGATTGTACTGCGATGGATGCGGAAGAACCGCTTGGGATCTAGTTTCCTTTCCAGGTCGGCGATCGCGTGGTCCACGCAGTAGGCCTTGTCGCCGGAAACTGCATATGTCAATTTGTCCTCGGCGTAAAAATGGGTCACGCCGTTTAGGTCGAGAAACCAAATACGGTCTCCAAGTCGAGAGGCAATCCGCTCGGGATACTCCGGGACTGCCTCGCGAACCGACTCCGTAATCTGCTTCAAGAGAATTTGAAAATCAGGTTGAACAACTGGCCCAGATTCACGCAACGTTTCAACCTTCTTGATCGCTCGTTCCACGGCTTCCGGCTCGATCGGCTTCAACAAATAATCGACAGAATTCACACCGAATGCTTGAAGCGCGTACCGATCGTATGCCGTAGTAAAGACCACGATTGGCTGGCGAGGCAATTTCCCCAAAACATCGAAGCCATTCAGGCGCGGCATCTGGATATCGAGGAAGCATACGTCGGGCGGGTCCACAGTGAGTGCCGCGACGGCTTGTTCCGGCTCGGTGGCGCTGCCGATCACTTCTACTCTCCCGGTCTGCTCCAGCAAGCGGCGCAGCCGTTCGAGCGCCAAAGGCTCGTCATCGACCAAGTAAGCAGATAGTTTCATACGCAGGGAACAACCATTTCTACTACGGAATGGCCATCTCTGCGGAAAGCATTCAGCCGGGCCTTGTCCCCGAACAGAGCATTCAATCGTCCCACTAAATTGTCCAGTCCATGACCGGGTGGAATGACGGCGAGATCGAAACCAAATCCTGAATCGCAGACTTCGATCCGCAGATTGGCGCCTTCGGCCGATGCAGCTACGCGAACCTCTCCGCTGCACGCCTGTGGGGTGATTCCATGCTTGATGGCATTCTCAACCAGTGCCTGCACCGACATGGGAGGCACTTTCACCTCATTAAGGGGGGCGGGCACATCGACCCGTCCGCGCAGTTTGTCGCCGAAACGGGCACGCTCGATGTCGACATAACTCTGCACCATCGCTAACTCCTCTCGCAATGGAATGAGCGGCCGGTCGCTGGTGTCGAGCGAAGTTCGCAGCAACAACGCCAAGCAGCCGACAATCTGTTCTGCGCGAGCGGGATCGGTGGAAATCAGTGAAGAGATCGAGTTCAAGGTGTTGAACAGAAAGTGCGGCTGAATCCGGGATTCCAGCGAACGGAGGCGGGCTTCGGCTGCCAGTTTTTGGGCTCGTTGTCCGGCCAACTCCTTTTCCCGGAGCGCTTGTTCGGTGATTTGCAGACGGCTCCGCAGCGACGCGTGCACAAACGCGCCCATCCCGAACACCATAGCGAGGGGCACGGAGACCCGCAGCGTGACCAGGTATTCCCGCCAAAAGTGTCGTGGGACCACAATGCCCATTGCCATCAGCAACGCCTGCACTAACAGACAGCCCACAGGTACAACCACGACTAGGCAGAGCACAACCGCCGGCACCAGCGCACGCTTGCGGCGTGCCAGTCGGGTTGAAAGGCTCGCGACGAGCAAAAGGCCGAGAAGCGCAACCAAGTTGGCGTAAACCAGTCCGTAGGCTAGAACGTGCAGCAGTTCCCGTACGCCCGAGATCTGATTTCCCAAGAGCAAGATCAGTACTACTACTGCAACTGCCAGGTTCGTCCATACCAGGGAAAGAGCCCAGTTGCCCTTTGTCGATTCCAAGTTGCCTCCCTCTAAAACGGTCCGGTTAGTTCGTGCTTACTGGTTCCAAACTGCCGCTTCGGAAGATGTTGACGATTTGGGGTGCGTCCTGGCCTGGGAGTTTCAGCTCGGCCACTACGCTCTCGTAGATGGTGCCGTACTCAATTTGCTTGGTCGCAAGTGAGACCCAGATCTGACCCCAATAATCGCTGCGCCCTTTCATGATCATGCCTCCAGCCGCGATCTCGATTGGATTGAAAAACGCCTGGTATTCAATGACGGCACAGTCCCCGCCATGTCTTCTAGAACGCCCCACCCACTGCAGCACAACGTCGCGGTTGTGAAACGTGCCTACACCAGGTATATCGGTGTCCCCATTGGAGATCGCATGGTAAGGCTCATTCAATTCCAGATGATCGAAATAGTTCTGGCCGAACATTTCAATCATTCCCGTGTCCCAAACCAGGTTGCGCTCCATGACCGCTGTGGGCGGAAACCCCTTAAAGAAATCAGGCCTAAAAGTACCGTCCAGATCATTGCGATAGCGGAAGCCTTCCATAAAATCGCGTTTCTGAGCGGTACCGAACGCAGCCGCAGCGCCATCAGCGGTCGCCTGAGTTACGTTGTGCCACATGACTTCTCCGCCCGGCAACCCACGAGTGTATTCCGCTGTGAAGCGCTGGCGCTGAAAAATGTCGCCCCTGCTGTTTGCCGAGTTATAGTCCACACTGAACCTGTAGGTGCGCGGACC